>ERZ808024.100-NODE-100-length-86344-cov-11.055722_pt1 | contig 86344 bp, 81 predicted proteins | sample MGYA00380181_ERZ808024 | MGnify/ENA primary metagenome ERZ808024 (study PRJEB31490, sample SAMN06133413) | mouse gut metagenome | isolation source: Z2_1 | host: mice | place: China: Chengdu | collected 2015-05 ...
ATGAAAGCATCCGGCCCATCGCGAAGCGATTGTTAATGGCCGGATGCCTGTAACAGTGAAGGTATCTGAACTGTTACCACGCCTGCCGGATAACCGTCCTTATCCTGTCTCTGACCAGAGCGGCAATCTCTTTAGTCTTCATATCCTTATAATCATCATAATACAGCGGTTTCAGGAAATGCACCTGTACCTTTACCGGACTGATCGTATTCGTATCAAAAGGTTTAAATGCATCTATCAAAGCAACCGGAACGATAGGACACTTGGCTCTTGTCGCTGCTTTGAAGCTTCCGCCCTTGAACTCTTGAACCTCATTCCCATTCTTTGAGCGGGTTCCTTCCGCGAATATTATATAATTTCTTCCGTTCTTGACCTCTTCAGATACGTCTGTTATCACCTTCATTGCTTGTCTGACGTCTTCCCTGTCTATTGTGTAGACCTTCATACAGGCAAATACCTGCTTCAAGAACTGGATATGCGCCACCTCCTGCTTCGCCACAACGGAAAAAGGTTTGGGACAGGCCTCCAGAATTGCAAGCACATCATACAATCCCTGATGATTGGGGAAAAACATAAATCCATTTTCAGAAGGAATATTCTCCTGTCCGTGAAAATCGATCGTTACATTTCCCCCCTTATTCGCGCGGTGCACGATGAATTTCAGCATCTTATAATGTTCTTCTTCCGTATATTTATCCACATGTGATGCATGATAACATAATTTTATCCACATAAAGGGAACAAGAATTATGTTGCGTATTACCATGTACATTATTCTTTTCATGAGTGTTGCTCCTTATATGATTTGGTAGTATATGCTTTTGCCAATTTATTTTACCACATATGGAATATTTTAAAAACTCTATTTTTCAAATTGATTATCGGGAATCTGTCCCCGTATCATTTTTATGCTCTTCGATATATCTGTCCGCCGCTATCTTTGCCCGGATTCTGGAATAATTAGCCTTTCTGAAATATATACCTTCATTCTCCTCAGATATATTGAGAAAATAATTGTACATGCTCTGCTTCAGATACTCATTATCAATATACCGCCATTCTTTGTCATCCAGATCGATCTTCGCAATCTCCGGCGCCGCATCTATAGAATTCGTCTCATACATCAGGTAATATAGGTCGATGTCCGACGTATTCTTCCAGTGTTCAATGTCATATTTAGCAATGATCACATCAGGCCTTGAAAAAGAGAATAAGATATACATCACGCCGACTACCGCCACAATAAATTGAAACAGCGGAAATCTTCTCTTATAGATGCTCACGACCACTCCGACCATGATCAGAACAAGCACGATCAGAAACCACAGTACCAAAACTCTCAGGAATGTAAGATAATATTCTCCGACATACATCATCATCCTGTATGCTGATGAAATGATCATAATAAACGTACATCCTGATATGACCGTCAAGATAACCTTTAAGATTATATTTTCCCTGAAAAGATACATGCATAACAATACCATGATAAAATTGATCACGCTGACGAACAGAAGTTCCCAGAATCCTCCCCTCGCATATTCCGCATAACTTACATATTCCGGAAGGCCTGCTCTCATACCTATAAACAAGTACAAGATCTGTATAGCGCAATAGATCAGATAGATCACGCTTACAATACTTGTGAACGTAATTCCTATCACCGGATCAAAGAACCTTCCCCTGCGTCCCGGCCCCATCGCAGCATTCATCCCGCAGGGTGATATCATGATTCCCGAATCCGCGTACTGACGGCCTTCATCAGTCAGATTATACCTGCATAAGGCGACGAAAAAAGCATATGGAAGAGTAAATCCTATAATGAATGTCACACTTATACCGAACAGCGTCGCAAAGTTAATATAATCTAATATCTTCCCAAACAGTTTCGAGAACATAATATCCGAGCTTAACAAAAGCGGCAATGTGATACACAATATCCCCAGCGCCACGATGAATCCGATCACGACGGCAATCAGCGTATTATTTCTTTTGATATCTTTATTCTTGCTAAAGAACCATCCTCCGTGCCAATACGGATAAGGAACGGATTGTACCGTCGTTCCTATCAATATAAATATCTTCTTCAGATATGCCGGAAAATTCCACAGATAGTCATTATAAAACTGATGGATCATAAATACCATGAAAAGAAGCAGAATTCCGACAATATTAAAAAAATGAACAAAAAATGAAGTAGTGATTGCAGAAGACAATCCCAGTAATCCCATTCCGGCCAGATATGGAACAGAATGCTTCATAAGCCTGTAATTGATCTTCTTCATAAAAAATACCGCGAATGCGATCGTCACTCCTACGCATACAGGGAATGTGATCCCTGATATATTCTTATATAAACAAAATGTAAATATCAATCCGTATATCAGACTCAAACCGCCGAAATACTTATAATTGTCACGTATCTTCATGATTAATACATTTTCTTTCATAGACCTGCACCTCCGTATAGTCTTTTTAAAATATTGATTCCCGGCAGAATATTCCTATTCTTCCGGCAGATATTCTATGATATCCCCAGGCTGACACCTTAACTCTCTGCAGATTGCTTCCAACGTAGAAAATCTCACGGCCTTTGCCTTATTATTCTTCAATATAGACAGGTTAGCCGGAGTAATATCGATCTTCCCTGCAAGCTCTGTCAATCCGATCTTACGCTGTGCCATCATAACATCAATATTAATCCTGATTCCCACAGCATCATCCTCCCCTCTATCTATATCGTCAAATCATTCTCTTCCTTGTAACTCACCGCTTTGGCGAATACGTGCGCAAGAACCTCACAGAACAATGCTGCAATGAAAAACACAAGAACAATGATTCCTGTGGCCGGAGTCGGCATGACGCATACCTTGATCACAAACATCACAACAATGCACAGGCTTAGAACCGCCATGGTATTCAAGCTTCTGACATTCTCATATACGAAACATGATTCCTGGATTACAGTTCTCATCATCTTGCGGAGCTGCCTTATGATCATGATTCCAAATATCCCGGAAGCCCCGAATACTGCAAGCATAAATAAAAAATATTCATTGATCATGCTTGAATAATATTTCCCAAGAAACTTCAAACTTAACGGGAGAGTAAAAAATACAACTATTCCTCCGTAGAACATGACATCCAGCACGATCTTAGTGAACCTGATCAAACGCTCATTCATAAAATCATCACATCCTTTCAAGCGAGGGTCAAATACCCAGCTGTTCTGCAGCGCTACAAATTTGATGCTCCGTTGCTTGCAGCGGGGTCTTTGACTCTCTGATGTGACGATTGTATCATATAAAATATTGTTTTTCAATACTATATTATTGTTTTTCGATATATTTTTATTGTTTTTCAATTTCATAAGGAATAGCAGGAACAGGATTCATTTATCAAATTGGTTCTTTTCAAATACTTTCCTTTAGGATAAAATATTTTTATAAGTATCCACAGGAGGTTTTTTAAATGAACGTTAACATCAATATGGAACAGCTTGAACAAGATGCCGTAGATATCTTCCACCAGGGATTTGCCTGCTCAGAGTCTATAATCTATGCGATCCGCAAGAATTTTGAATTGGACATGTCTGACGACGCGATCGCTATGAGCTCTGGATTTCCGTGGGGACTGGGAGGCGGCGGATGTATCTGCGGCGCTCTGGCAGGAGGAACTATGTGTATCGGATATTTCTTCGGCCGCAGAACTCCCGGAGATCCTAAGATTACCCGCTGTTTTGAGCTTACTGAGGAGCTCCATGATTATTTCAAAGAGACTTGCGGCGGGTCATGCTGCCGTGTACTTACCAGAGGGATGGAGAAGGATTCTCCTGAGAGGAAGGCTAAGTGCACACAGTTCGTGAGAGATACCGTCAGAAAAACAGCCGCTATCATTCTCCGTGAATTGCAAAAAGAATCCCTAAACTAAGGGATTCTTTTTTTCCGTCTATTCTTCACCTTCTTCGATATCTTCCTCATCGCCCTTTCTTACTTTTGCGATGCTTGCGACAATGTCGCCTTCATTCAGATCGATCAGCTTCACTCCTGAGGTCACACGTCCAAGCAGGGAGATTCCTGAACACTTCATACGGATCACAATACCTTCTTTGTTGATGATCATGATCTCGTCATCATCATTGACAGCCTTCACACCGACCACATTGCCGGTCCTCTCCGTAATCTTATAACACTTGATTCCCTTGCCGCCCCGGTTCTGACTGGTGAATTCTCCTGTGGAGGTACGTTTCCCCATACCCTTCTCAGATACGATCAGAAGATCGGACCCCTGCGAATCCAACTGCATACCGATCACTTCATCCCGATCAGACAGATTCATTCCTCTGACACCCATGGACGTCCTTCCGGTCGGGCGGACATCCTTCTCATCGAATCGAATACACTGTCCATATCTGGTTATAAGGAATACATCCTGGTCGTTGTTGGTATATTTTACCTCTATCAGTTCATCTTCCTCACGAAGCGTGATCGCCGCCAGACCTGTCTTGCGCACGAATGCATACTCCTTGATCGGAGTCTTCTTCACCAGGCCTCTCTTCGTCGCCATCAGCAGATATTCTCCATCCCTGTAATCATCGATCGGGATCACCGCGCTGATCTTCTCTCCAGGCATCAACTGGAGCAGATTCACAATAGCAGTACCTCTGGATGTACGGCTTGCCTCGGGGATCTCATATCCCTTCATCCGGTATACACGCCCGGTATTGGTGAAGAACATGATATAATGATGAGTATGCGTCATAAACAACTCTTCTACATAATCCTCTTCCAGAGTCTGCATTCCCTTGATCCCTTTGCCGCCTCGATTCTGAGACTTGAAGGTATCGTTTGACATCCTCTTGATATATCCTAATTTTGTCATGGTGATCACAACGTCTTCCTTAGGGATCAGATCTTCCATAGATATATCAAACTCATCGAACCCAATAGAAGTCCTTCTCTCATCTCCGTATTTATCACGGATCACGAGTATCTCTTCCTTGATCACTCCAAGCAGAAGCTTCCTGTCAGCAAGAATAGCCTCCAACCTTCCGATCTGTTCCAACAGTTCGTTGTATTCTTTTTCGAGCTTCTCCCGCTCCAGACCGGTAAGAGCACGCAGACGCATATCTACGATCGCCTGGGACTGAGCGTCAGACAGGCCGAATCTCTCCATCAGCTCCGTCTTAGCAGCCTGCACCGTCTGAGATCCCCGGATAATGCGGATCACTTCGTCAATATTATCAAGAGCGATCAGCAAGCCCTCTAATATATGCGCTCTCTCCCGAGCCTTATTCAATTCATACTGTGTACGGCGCGTGACAACCTCTTCCTGATGCTTCAGATAATAATTCAGCATTTCCAGAAGATTCATAACCTTCGGCTGATTATTGACAAGCGCAAGCATGATCACTCCAAATGTATCCTGAAGCTGCGTGTGCTTATACAACTGGTTTAAGATCACATTCGCATTCACATCTCTTCTCAGTTCAATGACGACACGCATACCTTCACGGCTGGACTGATCGCTTAACTCTGTAATTCCTTCAATCTTCTTATCCCGTACAAGCTCGGCGATCTTCTCGATCAGCCTTGCTTTATTCACCATATACGGAAGCTCCGTAACTACGATCCGGCTCTTTCCGTTCGGCATTGCTTCGATATCTGTGACTGCACGAACGCGTATCTTGCCCCGTCCTGTCCTATATGCCTCTTCGATCCCTCTCGTTCCAAGGATCATTCCACCCGTTGGAAAGTCCGGTCCCTTGATGATCTGGAGAATCTCTTCGATCGCGGTAACATCCTTATCCTCGATCTGGTTATCTATGATCCTGACTACAGCATTGATCACTTCTTTCAGATTATGAGGAGGAATATTCGTTGCCATACCGACAGCAATTCCCGACGTACCATTGACCAGAAGATTCGGGAATCTTGCCGGCAGCACCGTCGGCTCCTTCTCTGTCTCGTCAAAGTTCGGAACAAAATCAACCGTATTCTTATTAATATCCGCCGTCAGCTCCATAGAGATCTTGCTCAGCCTTGCCTCTGTATACCTCATAGCAGCCGCGCCGTCTCCGTCCACAGAACCGAAGTTTCCATGTCCGTCCACCAGAGGATATCTGGTAGACCACTCCTGAGCCATATTCACCAACGCTCCATAGATGGAACTGTCTCCGTGAGGATGATATTTACCCATGGTATCGCCGACGATACGGGCACATTTTCTGTGCGGCTTATCAGGACCGTTGTTCAGCTCTATCATGGAGTAAAGAATCCTTCTCTGTACAGGCTTTAAACCGTCCCTTACATCTGGCAGTGCACGGGAAGCAATTACACTCATGGCATAATCAATGTAGGAGGTCTCCATCGTCTTCTTCAGATCGACCTCATGGACTTTATCAAATATGTTGTCTTCCATATATACTCAGGGATTCTTATATCCCCTTTCTCTCCTTTCCTTTTGCAAGAATGATCCTAAAAATTCCTTATACGTCCAGATTCTTTACATATTTTGCGTTTTCTTCTATAAATTCACGTCTCGGCTCTACCTTATCCCCCATTAATGTGGTAAATGTAAGGTCAAGCTCAGATGTCGTCTCTTCATCCATCGTAACACGAAGCAGGACTCTGTGCTCAGGATCCATAGTCGTCTCCCAGAGCTGGTCCGCATCCATCTCACCAAGGCCTTTGTAACGCTGTATCTTATTATTCCCGTCACGTCCGACATCTTTTAATATATTATCTAATTCTTCATCGCTGTACGCGTACCATACCTTCTTATTCTTCTCCAGCTTATAGAGCGGCGGCTGCGCCAGATACACATACCCCTCCTTGATCAGCTCAGGCATAAAACGATACAGGAATGTCAGCAGCAAGGTACTGATATGAGCGCCGTCAACGTCGGCATCTGTCATAATGATAATCTTATGGTAACGGAGCTTGGAGATCTCAAAGTCTTCATGGATACCCGTGCCAAACGCCGTGATCATAGCCTTGATCTCCGCATTCCCATAGATCTTATCGAGCCTTGCCTTCTCCACATTCAATATCTTTCCCCGCAGAGGAAGTATCGCCTGGGTAGAACGATCCCTGGCAGTCTTCGCAGAACCGCCGGCAGAATCCCCCTCCACAATATATATCTCGCAGTTTCTTGGGTCCTTATCTGAACAATCCGCCAGCTTTCCCGGAAGCGACATACCGTCAAGGGCTGATTTCCTTCTGGTAAGGTCTCTCGCCTTTCTTGCCGCTTCTCTGGCCCGCTGAGCCATGACCGACTTCTCGATGGTCATCTTCGCGACGGCCGGATTCTGCTCCAGATATACTTCAAGCTGCTTGCTTACCACGCTGTCCACAGCTCCCCTTGCCTCGCTGTTGCCGAGCTTCTGCTTAGTCTGTCCTTCAAACTGAGGATCCTCGATCTTCACACTGATGATGGCAGTCAGCCCTTCTCTTATATCCTCCCCCGACAGATTCGGTTCGTTGTCTTTTAATAACTTGTTCTTTCTCGCATAGTCGTTAAATGTCTTCGTCAGGGCATTCCTAAATCCTACAACATGTGTTCCGCCCTCTGGGGTAGTAATATTATTGACAAAACCATAAGTATTGTCGCTGTAGGAATCATTATGCTGCATCGCAACCTCCACAGCCACATCGTTAATAACCCCTTCACAGTAGATAATATCCTCATATAACGCCGTCCTGCTCCGGTTCAGATACTTGACAAATTCTTTGATTCCTCCCTCATAGTGGAAGGTCTTCTCAACAGGGCCGTCCTCGGGCCTGTTATCCTTAAGTACGATTTTGAGGCCTCTGGTTAGAAAAGCCATCTCCCGGAAACGCTGCTTTAATACATCATAATCGAATACAGTATCTTCGAATATGGTATCATCCGGTAGAAACACAACCTTAGTTCCCGTCTGACCGGCATCACAATCCCCAATGACGTGCAGTTTTTCCACAACCTTTCCGCGCTCGTAACGCTGCTTGTATATATGCCCCTCCTGAGAGATCTCAACCTCCAGCCAATTCGACAGCGCATTGACAACGGAAGCTCCTACGCCGTGAAGCCCGCCGGAGACCTTATATCCCCCGCCGCCGAACTTGCCGCCGGCATGAAGTATGGTAAACACAACCTCCACGGCCGGAAGACCTGCCTTCTGATTGATCCCCACAGGAATCCCTCTTCCGTTATCCACAACCGTTACAGAATTATCCTCGTTGATGGTTACGAATATAGTGTCGCAAAATCCTGCCAAAGCTTCATCTACAGAGTTATCCACAATCTCATACACAAGATGGTGAAGTCCGCGCGATGAGGTACTTCCGATATACATCCCCGGACGTTTTCTGACAGCTTCAAGCCCTTCTAATATCTGAATCTCGTCTGCACCATATTCATGCTGTACCTTCTCCGTACTCATTCTTATCCTCCTAGTTTTCATCAGTTACCTGCCCGCTATGGACATGGAATACTTTATTGATAGAGAAACGATGATTTACAAAATCTTCTACCCCAGTACAGGTAATAAGCGTCTGTATATCATTAATACTGTCTAATAGATAGTTTTGCCTATGTTTATCGAGTTCAGACAACACATCGTCAAGTAATAAGACAGGCGTATCATTTTCTGCCTGTTTTACCAGCTCGATCTCGGACAGCTTCAAGGATAGCGCTGCCGTCCTCTGCTGTCCCTGCGATCCGTACCGCCTGATATCCAGGCCTTCTACCATAAAACATATATCGTCTCTGTGCGGACCGGCTGATGTACTTTTTATGCGTATATCTCTTTCTCTGTTCTTCAATAATACCTGCTCCAACGCAAGACTGCCGTTGCTCGGCTCATAGATAACCTGAATCTCTTCTCTCTCGCCTGTTAACTTTTTGTGTATATAAGAAATGATTTCGTTTACCCTGTTGATAAACTCCCTTCTTCTCTCAATAATCTTCTCACCATACTGGATCAACTGCATATCCCACACATCCAGCGTATCTTTAAGGCTTCTCCCCGCCCCCATATCCTTCAGAAGGTGATTCCTCTGATTCACGATCCGGTTATAATTCGTCAGATTATTAAGATATATCCTGTCCAACTGCGACAGCTCCATATCAATGAACCTTCTTCTCTCAGACGGACCGTTTTTTATAATATTAAGGTCCTCCGGTGAGAAAAACACCAGATTCACAATACCAAACAACTCGCTGGCCTTGCGGATCGGCATCTTGTTGATCGCAATTCCCTTTGAACCGTTCTTCTTAAGATGCAGATCGAGCTGATATTCCATACCGTTTTTTTCCACAATGGCTTCGATATGTGATTCTTCCTCTCCAAAACGAATCAGCTCTTTGTCCTTGGCGCCCCTGTGGGACTTCGTTGTTCCGGCGATATATACTGCCTCTAAGATATTCGTCTTTCCCTGCGCGTTATCCCCGTAAAATATATTGGCGGCGCTGTCGAAATCAAGTTTCAAAAGATCGTAATTTCTGTAATTCTTAAGCTTTAAAGATTTAATCTTCAATTTTCGATTTTCACTTCTTCCCCGTTATAAGTGATGACATCTCCCGGATATAATTTGCGTCCTCTTCTGGTATCCGCTTCCCCGTTCACACAGACCATCCCTTCTGTGATCACTTCCTTCGCTTCCGCCCCGGATCCGACAAGACCAGACGCCTTCAATGCCTGCCCCAGCTTAATATACTCATCTCTCAATTTTACAACATCCAACTCTTATACCTCTCTAAACTACTGCGTTAAAATTAACCGGGAGAATCAGATATATATAACTCTCCTCATCATCCTTGATAAAACATGGCGCCTTCGCATTCATCAGATATAATACGACTTCTTCATTGTCGATCACCCGAAGCGCGTCGATCAGGAACTTCGGATTGAATCCAATCAATAGATCCTTACCTTCTTTGCTGATATAGATCTCCTCATCCATTGAACCGATCTGTGATTTGATCTTGAGTTCCATCACTTCATCGCCGATATTGATGATGATCGGTTTCTTGTCGCCCTCCTTAACCAGAAGAGTCGCACGGTCGATAGAACTCAGCAGCTCTTTTTTGTTGATCCTGACTTTTGTCTCGTAATCGTTGGACAACATCTGGTCAACCTTGAAATATTCTCCCTCGATCAATCTGGATACGACCACAGTATTATCAAACTCAAATACAATGTGATTGCTGGTATAGGAGATATTCACCATACTCTCCGCTTCTCCTGACAGGATCTTGCTGACTTCTATCAGCGTCTTGCCTGGAACGATAAGCTTCTTATCACCGACCTCGTCCTTAAGCTCCATCTTACGGATAGAGATACGGTGGCCGTCAAGGGATATTACCCTCAGAACATTATTCTTGATCTCAAACAGTTCCCCTGTCATCAGCTTATTGCTCTCCGTATCGGCAATAGAGAATATGGTCTGTCTGATCATTTCTTTCAAAGTAAACTGAGATATTTCTATAGATTCGTCCTTCTCAATGATCGGAAGATAAGAGAATTCTTCCCCCGGCTTGCCGGACAGGTCAAACTTCGCCTTCTCACAGGTGATCGTCGTCTGAAGGTTCTCCTTCGTCTCGATCACAACATCATTATCCGGGAGCTTGCGGACGATCTCTGAGAATATCCTTGCGTCAATAGCGATCATTCCTCTGTCGATGATCTCACCTTCAACGTCCGTCTGTATTCCCAGTTCCATATCGTTAGCCGTCAGTCTGATAATATCATTCGTTGCGTCGATCAGGATACATTCCAGGATCGGCATTGTAGTCTTAGACGGAACAGCTTTGTATACAGTATTAACTCCTTTTGCAAGATTAGACTTGCTGCAGATTATCTTCATATGTGAAAAACTCCTTTCAGCCGGCGGCAGATAGATATATATATTAAATAACTCCGCCTTCTTCTTATTAGGGGATGTGGAAAAGTGGAAAACCACCTCCACGCCAGTAAACATCAGTGTTTCCAGAATTAAAAACCGTGTGGATTAGGACAAGATAAGATGTGGAAGCTGTGGTGAAAACTTTTCTTAAAAAACTTTTCCGTTTCTTAAAAAATGATAATTAACATGTTATACACAGGTTATCTGTAAGTTGTCCACAATGTTATTCACATTAAGCAGGATTGATCTTTTTCATAATGATACTGATAGTATTATGAAGGGTCTCATCCTTTGTGATCTCTTTTTCTATCTTTTCTACTCCGTATTTGATGGTAGAATGGTCTTTTCCGCCGAGTATAAGGCCGATAGCCTGCAGCGGAGTCTCTGTCAGATTACGCATCAGATACATGGATATCTGACGGGGAACTGATATATTAGCGCTTCTTTTGTTGCCTTTTAAGTCGGCGATCGTAATATTGAAGTGATCGGATACGATATCAAGGATCAATTCCGGCGTGACCTCTCTGTTATTATAAGAAGATATGATATCCTTCAGAGCTTCAGCGGCGAGCGATATATCGATCGTCTCGGGATTATTCAGCTTGTACAGAGCGATCAGTTTATTGAGGGAACCTTCTAACTCCCTGATATTGGACTTGATATTATCGGCGATGTATTTTAATACTTCTGTTGGAATATTGTACTTTTCCAGGTGGTCTAATTCAATCTTCTTGCGCAGGATCGCCATACGTGTCTCGTAATCCGGCGCGGAGATATCTGCGATCAGTCCCCACTCGAATCTTGTCCGAAGTCTGGCTTCGAGAGTCTCGATATCCTTGGGAGGCTTATCGCTGGAGATGATGATCTGCTTACCGGAGGTATGAAGATGGTTGAATGTGTGGAAAAATTCTTCCTGCGTACTCTCTTTACCAATGATAAACTGAATATCATCAATGAGCAAAACATCGTTGTTGCGGTATTTGTCACGGAATTGCGCCATGGCGGACTCATTATTAGCCGTCTTACCGTTCTTCAGCGCTTCGATCAGTTCATTGGTAAATGTCTCGCTTGTGACATATAAGACCTTCTTCTTGGAATTCTTATTCAATATAAAATGAGCAATGGAGTGCATCAGATGAGTTTTCCCCAGACCAACGTCTCCATACAGGAACAAGGGATTGTATACTTCCCCCGGAGATTCCGCTACTGCAAGAGAAGCGGCATGAGCAAAATTGTTATTGCCTCCGACTACAAAGGTATCGAAGGTATACTTGGGATTCAGACCTGCTTTCTCGCTGGCGGTCCTGGTCCTCTTCTTGTGAGTCGCCTCAACGGACATGCTTCGGATCTCATTGATCCGGGAATCGTCCTCAGATATAAATACCACCTCATAGTCGGTACCTGTGATCTCAGAGATACAGACTTTCAGAGGAAGAAGGTACTTCTTCTCTATATATTCAACACTTGCATTCATGTTAACCAGTATAAATACTGTGTTGTCGATCACCTCATAAACTTTCAGAGGTTGAATCCAGGTGTTGAATGAGACGTTGGATAATTCATGTTCTATTCTAAGGTGTTCAATAATCTCCGGCCATTTTTCATTCACAATATCCATTCCTGCAAACTCCTACTCTCTAATATATACTTATCATGTGTCAGCGGGACTGCCAAATTCCTTAAAAAAGGACAGCATGACCCTATATCCCCAGTTTTGTTTTTATTATTTTACATCAAAATATCAAATTAAGCAATCTCTAAATCAGTGTGGAAAACTCATTTCACAGTGGAAAATTGCTTTTTTTCAATGAAAAACAGGGTTAAAATATTTATTTCCACAGCTTTTCCACATAAAATAGAGATATTATCCACAATTTGTGGATAAATAAATTTAAAAATATGTAGGAATTGCTTGACTCAGAGCTGATTTTTCTATATAATCAAGGCTGATGTCTTAGGAAAATTTGTGGGAGTATTCCCTTAATTATAAGGAGGTGGATATCGATGAAGATGACGTTCCAGCCAAAAAAGAGACAGAGATCTAAGGTTCATGGATTCAGATCCAGAATGAGCACAAAAGGTGGAAGAAAAGTGCTCGCCAGCAGAAGAGCAAAAGGAAGAAAAGTATTATCAGCGTAGGCCGCATATATGTGGCCTTTTCTTCTATAAAAAAAATAGTTGAACAGGTGAATCAGGCAATGAAATATTCCGAATCATTGAAGAAGAACAGGGATTTTCAGCATGTATATAAAAATGGGACATCCTATGCCAATAAATATCTGGTGATGTATATATTGAAGAACCAGACCTTGAAAAACCGATTAGGAATATCTGTAAGCAAAAAAGTAGGCAACAGTATAGTCAGACACAGATTGACAAGATTGATCCGAGAAGGCTATAGACTGCAAGAAGACAGGTTCGGGTGCGGATTGGATATAGTTGTGATAGCAAGAATAGGTGCAAAGGGGAAGAATTTCCGTGACATTGAAAGCGCAATGCTCCATCTGGGCCGTCTTCATGATATTATAGATTAGGGGTAACGTAGTATGAAGAGAATTCTGTTAGGCTGTATCAGATTCTATCGGAAGTATCTGTCCTCTCTGAAGGGATATTCGTCATGTATCTATTATCCGACATGTTCTCAGTATGCAGTAGAAGCGATTGAAAAATATGGGGCTTTGAAGGGCGGTGCTTTGGCGGCATGGAGGATACTGCGCTGTAATCCGTTTGCCAAAGGAGGATACGACCCCGTACCATAGTGTAATGACACAATGGACAGTGATGTTAACCGAGAGATTATATGGAGGAGATGAATATGGCATTTAGTTTGCTATCTGCAGCAAATTGGCCGATCGTGGGTCAGTTATGCTGGTTATTAGGTAAGGTCATGAACTTTATCTATACAATATTAGACAGTGCGTTGCCGGGCAATAACGGCCTGGTAGGATTATCGATCATCCTGTATACAATATTTGTATATACGCTGATGATACCGCTGACGATCAAGCAGCAGAGGTCTCAGAAGATGACTTCTGTTATGAATCCTGAGATCCAGGCGGTTCAGAAGAAGTACCGGAATAAAAAAGATCAGGCTTCTATGATGAAGCAGCAGGAAGAGATTCAGCAGGTATATGATAAGTATGGAACTTCTATGATGGGCGGATGTCTTCCGTTATTGGTGCAGATGCCGCTGCTTCTTGCTCTGTATCCTGTTATCTATGATATTCAGGGATATGTTCCGGCGATCAAGGACGCGCCGGCAAGCGTCAATAGATTCCTTACGATCCCGAATCTTACGGTTTCGCCGATCACTATGATCAAGAACAGCGGAGATTATGGAATCGCGCCGGCTCTGATCATTATTACGGCAATCCTTCTTCCGGTGTTATCAGGAGCTACGCAATATCTGAGTGTCAAGATCTCCCAGGCTATTTCGGGACAGGAGCTTGACAAGGATAATCCGATGGCAAGTACGATGAATACGATGAACGTAACGATGCCTTTGTTCTCTGTATTTATGGTATTTACGCTGCCGACCGGTATCGGTCTGTACTGGGTGGTAAGTGCGGTCGTAAGAATTATTCAGCAGGTTATCATCAACAAGCATCTGGCTAAGATATCCGTGGATGAATTGATCGAAAGGAATAAGGAGAAGGCTGAGAAGAAGAGACAGAAGCGCGGAGAGAAAGCCGAGAGGATCAATGCGATGGCTCAGGCCAACACGAGGAGTATCAAGGATTCTGCGAACCGCAGCGTATCAGGAATGAGTGAAAAAGAGAAAGAGAGTAAAATCGAACAGGCTAAAACAAATGCTGAAAATGCTAAGCCAGGAAGTTTAGCGGCAAAGGCAAACATGGTTAAAAAATTCAATGAAAGTAATTAGGGGGCGTTAATCATGGAATATATTACTGTATCAGCAAAGACATTGGATGATGCGATCACAGAAGCATTGGTTCAATTAGGAGTGACCAGTGATCAGTTAGATTATCAGGTAATAGAAAAAGGAAGTGCCGGATTCTTAGGAATCGGAATGAAGCAGGCTGTGATCAAAGCGAAGAGAAAAGAGGAGATCAAGGAGGAAGAGCCTGAGATCGAATTTCCGAAGGTGGATGTTTCTCTGGTAAAAGAGCCTTTGAAAAAGGAAGCCAAAAAAGATACAGTGAAGCATGAAAAGGAAGGTGTTAAGAGAGAGCCGGAGAAGAAAGAGCAGGCGAAGAAAGAGCCTGTAAAGAAGGAATCCCCAAAGAAAGATTCTAAGAAAAAGTCTGCTCAGAAGGATAAGAAGGAATCTGCAAAAGACCACGCAGAAGCCGGTGCGCCTGTAAAAAAGGAAGCGGAGCTTGCGAAGGTAGAGAGTCAGACAATAGCAGCGTGTGAGAAATTTATCAGTGACGTCCTGAAAGCGATGGATATGGATGATGTCAGGGTTTCATCCAGTATTGATGAGGAAGGCGCCCTTTCTATTGACATGGAAGGAAGCAATATGGGAATCATGATCGGAAAGCGCGGCCAGACTTTAGATTCTCTTCAATATCTTACGAACAGGGTAGCTAACAAGATGCAGGACGGATATGTGCGTGTGAAGCTTGATACTGAAGATTACCGCAGAAGAAGAAAAGAAACTCTTGAGAATCTTGCCAAGAATATTGCAAGCAAGGTAAAGAGGAGCAGAAGGACCGTTTCTCTTGAACCGATGAATCCTTATGAGAGAAGGATCATACATTCGGCGCTGCAGGCTGATCCTGCGGTTTCCACACATAGCGAGGGTGAAGAACCTTATAGGAGAGTAGTAGTTACTCTGGTACGTAATAGGTAAGAATATAAGAAATAGGGGTGCAGTCTGCCCCTATTTTTCTATATAGATAATAATATATGCTGTGCCGGGGGAGGTTGAGAACAGTGCAAGGTTATGAATCTACAATAGCGGCGATTTCTACTGCCGTGAGTAATGCGGGGATCGGAATAGTCAGAATGAGCGGGCCGGAGGCATTTGAGATAGCAGACAGAGTGTACGAAGGTAAGAAGGGGAAGGGGCTTGGCAGCCAGCCGTCCCATACCATCCATTACGGATATATTAAGGACGGAGAGCAGACGGTTGATGAAGTTCTGGTAATGCTGATGCGGGGGCCTCACAGTTATACGGGAGAGGATACGGTAGAGATCAACTGTCATGGAGGAGTGTATGTTGTAAAGCGTATCCTGGAGATATTGATCGGCAAGGGGGCCAGACCTGCGGAACCGGGAGAATTCACCAAGAGAGCATTTCTCAATGGAAGGATGGATCTGTCGCAGGCGGAGGCAGTAGGGGATCTGATATCTTCGCGGAATCAATATGCCCTCCGCAGTTCTGTCAGTCAGCTGAAAGGAAATATAAAACATAAGATCACAGAGATAAGGAAGGATATCATTTATCATACTGCATTTATAGAGACGGCTCTTGACGATCCTGAGCATATCAGTGTGGACGGATATGGTGAAGAGTTAAGGGAAGTTGTGGAAAAACTGATGACAGATATTCAAAAGCTTGCAGACACTTATGACAGCGGGAGGATAATCAAGGAAGGAATACAGACGGTGATCCTTGGTAAACCAAACGCCGGCAAATCTTCGCTTCTGAATATTCTTCTTGGAGAAGAGAGAGCGATCGTTACAGATATTGCTGGAACCACGCGTGATATTCTGGAAGAGCATATTAATCTGAAAGGGATATCCCTGAATATAGTCGATACTGCGGGAATCAGGAAGACGCAGGATGTTGTGGAGCAGATCGGTGTGGACCGCGCTAAGACCTATGCCGGCCAGGCGGACCTGATCATATATGTAATAGATGCCTCTTCTCCTTTGGATGAGAATGATTATGAGATTCTCCGCCTGATAGAAGAAAAGACGTCTATCATCCTGCTGAACAAATCGGATCTTGATACGATAGTAACTGAAGAGGATGTGGAAAAAGCCTATTATGCAAGTAATCCTTCAAAAAAGTGTGGAAAAGAAATAAATAAGTTTGCAATTCCTGTTATTTCAATCTCCGCAATCGAAAAAAGTGGGATAGATGCATTAGAAGAAACTTTAAAATTAATATTTTATGAAGGAAATCTTTCATTTAATGATGAAATTTATATTACGAACGCGCGTCATAAGACAGCCCTCAGGGATGCTTATTCATCTTTGGAAAAGGTTATGCAAAGTATTGAAGCAGGAATGCCGGAAGATTTCTATTCGATCGATCTGTTGGATGCATATGAAGCGCTTGGCAGAATAACTGGTGAAACGATGGGAGAGGATTTGATCAATGAGATATTCAGCAAGTTCTGTATGGGTAAATGATGATGAATATGATATAGCCGTGATTGGGGCGGGGCATGCGGGATGTGAGGCTGCCCTTGCTTCTGCGAGACTAGGGTTTCGGACGATAGTATTTACAGTCAGTGTGGACAGTATTGCATTGATGCCATGTAATCCGAACATAGGGGGGAGTTCTAAGGGACATCTTGTGAGAGAGGTGGACGCTCTTGGCGGAGAGATGGGAAAGGTGATCGATCAGACATTTATACAGTCAAAGATGCTCAACAGATCTAAAGGGCCTGCGGTTCATTCTCTGCGGGCGCAGGCGGATAAGGCACAGTACAGCCGGACGATGCGTCAAGTTCTGGAGAATCAGGAGAGACTTGAGATCAAACAGATGGAGGTAGTCAGGATACTGGTCAGTGATGGAAAGGTTACGGGGGTACAGACTTATTCAGGAGCGGTCTATCACTGCCGGGCGGTAATCCTGTGTACGGGAACTTATCTGAAGGCGCGCTGTATCTATGGAGAGGTGAGCAGCAATACGGGACCTAACGGTCTTCAGGCGGCAAATTATCTTACAGATTCATTAAAAGAGCTGGGGATAAAAATGTATCGGTTCAAGACAGGAACCCCGGCGAGGATAGACAGGAATTCTGTGGATTTCAGCAAGATGGAGGAACAGTTTGGGGATGAGAGAGTTGTGCCGTTTTCATTTACAACTGACCCGGAGGATGTACAGATCGACCAGGTATCGTGCTGGTTGACTTATACGAATCAGATGACACATGATATAATAAGGAAGAATCTGGACCGTTCTCCTCTGTTTTCGGGAATGATAGAAGGAACCGGACCGAGATACTGTCCTTCTATTGAAGATAAGGTGGTAAAATTTGCCGATAAGGACAGGCATCAGGTGTTCATAGAGCCGGAAGGGATCGAGACGAATGAGATGTATATCGGAGGAATGTCCAGTTCGTTGCCTGAGGATGTACAGTATGCAATGTACAGAACAGTTCCGGGTCTTGAAAATGTGAAGATCGTAAGAAATGCTTATGCCATTGAATATGATTGTATTGATGCAAGACAATTGAAGCCTTCTCTTGAATTTAGGAATATCGAAGGGTTATATAGCGGAGGACAGTTTAACGGAAGCTCTGGCTATGAGGAAGCGGCGGCTCAGGGATTGATCGCAGGTATCAATGCAGCAAGAAAGCTACAGGAGAAGGAGCCGGTAGTCCTGGATCGTTCGGAGGCATACATCGGAGTGCTGATTGACGACCTTGTGACGAAAGAAAGTCATGAGCCTTATAGAATGATGACTTCGAGAGCGGAGTACAGATTGCTTCTGAGACAGGATAACGCAGATCAGAGATTGACAAAGATGGGATATGAGATAGGGTTGATCTCAGAGGCAAGATACCGCAGGCTTCTTGAAAAGGAAGAACTGATTTGTTCAGAGATAAAAAGACTTAATCTTACAAATGTAGGAAATACAGACAAGGTTCAGGAGATTTTAAAATCATGCGGAAGTATGCCTCTTGTGTCAGGAGCTTCTCTGGCTGAATTGATTCGGCGTCCTGAGCTGTCTTACAGAATCTTAGAGGAGATAGATGAACATCGGCCTCATTTTCCAGAAGGATTAAGTGACGAAGTGATCGAACAGGTAGAGATATCAATTAAGTATGACGGGTATATCAGCAGGCAGAAGAAGCAGGTGGAGCAGTTCAAGAAGATGGAAGGGAGAAAGATTCCTGAAAATATTGATTATGACGAGATTAAGAGCCTGCGGATAGAGGCGCTGCAGAAGTTGAAGGAGTATCGTCCGGTTTCGATCGGACAGGCTTCGCGGATATCAGGAGTATCTCCGGCGGATATATCAGTCTTGTTGGTTCATTTGGGAGGCGGAAAGTAGGATATAGGTATGAGTGATATATTGAGAACAGAGTTAATTAAATTAGGTTTGGAATTAAGCGACAGACAGTTAAGACAGTTCGATGAGTTTTACGAGATGTTGGTTGAATGGAATAAGGTGATGAATCTTACCGGTATCACAGAGTATCAAGAAGTGGTGGAGAAGCACTTTATCGATAGTCTTGCTGTTGTCCGTGTCTGTGATCTGAGTAAGACAGATACATTGATAGATATAGGAACAGGTGCGGGATTTCCTGGAATTCCGCTGAAGATTGCATTTCCTCATATTAGGGTTACACTGTTGGATTCGTTAAATAAGCGTATCAAGTTCCTGAATTGCGTGATAGATAAGTTAGAATTAACAGACATTCATGCTATTCATGGAAGGGCTGAAGATTTTGCCCGGAAGGAGGATCATAGAGAAGCTTATGATGTGTGTGTATCAAGGGCGGTTGCCAATCTCGCAACATTGACAGAATATTGTCTTCCTTATGTAAGAGTGGGAGGACAGTTCATATCTTATAAGTCGGGGGATATAGATGAAGAGATGGCGGGATCTAAGAAGGCGATACAAGTCTTAAGCGGAAGAGCAGAGGATGTGGTGAAGTTCCAGCTTCCGGGGACGGATATAGGCAGGTCATTCGTGAAAATACATAAGTTAAAAAGCTGCAGTTTGAAATATCCCAGGAAGGCAGGTCTTCCGGGAAAAGAACCGATCAAGTAGAAGGATTTTCAATTGTGTGTTTGAATAGTCAGCACACTAAAAAGTAGTGCCGGTAAATATTCCTGTAAGACAATGTACAGATATGACTCTTAGTAAACAATCTGTATATTGAACGGCAGGAGCATTTGCCGGCACTTTTTTGATTAAAATTCATCTTCTAAGAAGATCTCGATTTTCTTCATAAATTCGTCAGGTCTTTCTAATTGCGGAAGCTGTTTTGCTCTGTCTATTGTTTCTGCTTCTATAGACGGCATAATACTCTGGTATGAGTCGGCAATTTCATCATTTTTATCCTTATCTTTTCCCATGATGAGATAAATGCTGTTTGTCAGTGATTTCAGACAGTGTTTCAGATTTACAGTAGTATAGTGGCTGTTCAGGCTGGCAAGAAGATATCTGGGTGAGCCTGTTCCCATATGTGCCGCTTCATAATAAGTTTGTACCAATTCATCTTCTGCAATATTATATTTACTGAAATATGATTCTTTAAATAAGTTCTCAATGTTAGTTTTCCGGGTCAGTATATTGTATAGGAAAGTTCCAATTATAGGAAGGCTGATCAGGTTAGCAGAAACCTTGCTTCTCTTATTAGGAATTTTGGATACTTCTTTAATATCAGGAGGATTAATAAGTATGATCTTTTTGATAATAGAATCGTCATTGTTGCAAGCAGAGATTGCAAATGCTCCTGATTCACCGGTCGCAATAACATTAGTTTTCTGTCCGATAACACGCTTAATAAAATCACTGATCAACTGAGCATACAGATAGTTAGTATATGTAAGATTAGGTTTATCAGACCGTCCGCATCCAAGCAAATCAATACGATAGACTGTATTCGTCATTGATAATTTTTTTAAGACCTTGTTCCATTCATGACCTGAACTGTAGGTATTCAAATCATGAATTAAAAGTAAAGGATATCCTTTGCCCATCTTCTTATAATATATTTTCCCGAATTTCCAATCGTAGTATGCGCCGGATGGATTGTCAAGCAGATTATCCAGTGAGGCAGAGTAGTAGATAAATTTGTTGATAATATGAATAACAAGTGCAGATGTACTTGAAATAGTAATGCCGGTAATGATCTTCTTTTTTAAACTCATAGATACCTTTCCTTTCATGACGATCGTGTATAGGTTCTTGTTATTATTATACTATAGAATAAATTTGATGTAAATGTTTCACGTGAAACATTATTTGTTTAAATAATGTGGTTTTATCGGTTATATTAGTCCTTGACAAAGTTATAAGATTATATGGTTATAAGATATATGGTTATAAGATTACATGTTTATAAGATATATGTTTATAAGATTATATGTTTATAAGAGTTATGTATTAAAAGTCATATTCATATGTTTTTCTTTTTGATGGTTATGTATCTGATCGTTGTTTTTTTGATGGTATAGAAGAAATGTAATATTCTGTATGAATTGTAGTATCTGTTCTAATTTAGTGAATCGAGAAATCTAATATGAGAGATAGGAGTTCGTGTGAAAATATTTAAGTTATTATTGCAGTAGTAATTTTATTCCCGCGAGCAACGAGCCAAGTAGGAATGTTTGTATGTACATTTGGCGACTGCCGCGAGGATCAAATACCCCGCTGCTCTGCGGCGTTGCAAATTTGATGCTCTGTTGCTTGCCGCGGGGTCTCTGACTGCCAATATCATAAAACGCTAATATCTTATAGGTAAAGTATAGAGTAAAAAACTTTGAATTAGAATCGGTGATGGAATAAACAAAAATAGTTTGGAGGTTTAAAGAATTATTATTTTGCTCACTCCATTTTGATTTAATGTAATAGAACAAAGTGAATGTCAGGTGAGTTATTGGTTATGATTTTTTGAGTTTTGCCTAATTAATGTGTGTATGGAAATGGAAGAGGCGAATGCAAATGAGGATTAATGGACATATATCGATTAGTAATGACAGTTTAGTATATAAAATTTAGTTTTGTTCGACAATCTGTGATTCTAATAAGTGAATGTTGTCTTTCTCTTTAATATAGAGATAAAATGTAGAAAAGTGCTTTGGAAATATTAGCATAGGCAGATATAAAATGGCGTGCCTATAAATAGATTTTATGATTTTATTTCCGCAAGCAATGAGCCAAGCGGGTATGGTTGCATGTATATTTGGCGTCTGCTACGAGGTTTTTGACTTCTGATGTCTAATATGGTTGTGAATGTTGAAAGTAATGCAGTCGAAACGGACTTTTAGGATAACTATTAGATTTTATGTTTCACGTGAAACATTTTTGAAAATATCAATAATATGTTAGGTATAACAAAAATTGAATAACTGTTATATTGTGAAGAGAATATTTTTAAAGGTACAAAGTAAAAAAATAGAAAGATGGAAATTATTGATTTTCGGTGATGGACTATTTTTTTTCAGTAAATGACGCAAAATGGGTTTTTAATCTAAAAGGCGGCTAAACGGGTAATGCGATGGTAGCATTAATTAAAGATGATATAGTAGATAGAAATTCAAAAAAGTCATTTGGTGAAATGTGGATGGTGAAGTATATCTTTAGAGCTTTGGAAGATATAATATGGTCGCACACTAAAATCAAAAATTATGTATTGTATATTTATAGATTCTAAAAAATATTTTATGCACAGGCTTATATATTTATGAAATAGTCTAAGGATTATGAAGATATGAGATGTGAAACAATCTGTACATTATAATATAACTGCTAGATTAATTCCCGCGAGCAACGAGCCAAGCGGGTATGGTTGCATGCACAGTTGGCGATCGCCGCGAGGGTCAAATACCCCGTTGCTCTGCAGCGCTAGAAATTTGATGTTTCGTTGCTTGACAGGGTCTTTGCCTGTTTTGTGGAAATAGGATAATATCATAAAAAAAGCTGATTCAATTTGAATATTTCTATAATGTTTCACGTGAAACATTATTCTATTTTGTTTGTTATTTAGTTCAGTCTATATACATTTTATATATCATCTTTATATTATGTTTTGATATTGCTTTATATAACACTAAAATAATTCCTATTTATGCTTTTTATATATCTATAATTGTAAGGATATTTGACGAGTATTATGGGATCTGATCTAATCGATTAGTGAGGTTTTTAATATATAAAAGATTTGCCACGTTGGATTTTCTAGCCATAGCCACAGCTACACTGTCAAAAACCCACCTTGCAGATGAATGATTATTCAGCGGAGTTTCGCTAGATATAATGCAGTCGGTACATTTGTACACTGAATAATAAGTAACCATCCATATAACTTGACTGATTTTCCATCTGTGTTGTTGGTCTGCACTCCGTTTCGGTCCGCGCTAAACGTGTGCCACTGGCGCACAGCGCCGTCAATCGGCATAGCGCCACTATGTCTCATTCCTCTGCCTTGCATATGAGATTAGAATGTTTTTTTGGATGTAAATATGAAAAGTGGATATAATCAAAAATGATAAGAAAGAGTTTATGTGTTTTTTGAAGAAAAGATATAAGCCTGATGAAGAATGATTTATAATAAATAAGTATTGTATAAAATTATAGATTCTATATAATTAACATACTGATACCTTTTACATTTTGGTAGATGATTTGCTTGAATTAGCATTTGCTGCGTTGATTTCAATCAATGATGTTAGCGTATAGATTCGTTTAATTATTTTTTAGATTGAAAATTGATTCTGTCTTATTCAGGTAAAATGGATGATATATTAGATTAGCAAAATCTATTATAAGTAGCTTTATGTTATACTGGTCTGTTTTTTCAATAGTGTATGTATATAAGAAATAGTTTATTTCGTTGCAGTTGTGTTTGTACAATTATTCTTAAAAATCTCCGTGAAACAGAGAGTTGATTAAAATGGACGATGTTAAAAATTGTAGAAATTTGGACTACGTTAATTACATAAGTAAGAAGAAAAATATTTCACATAAATATTTATATATGATTAAAAATATATAACCAAACAAGAGTGTTTCACGTGAAACATTTATATATATTAAAAAATATATAACCAAAATAAGAATGTTTCACGTGAAACATTTATATAAAACAGAAAAAATAGTGTTATGCAAAACATTTGGTGGATTAGTAGAATGAAAAGTGATATACTTAATCCATGAGAAAAGAGAGGTGATTAACAGATGGGAAGAATTATTGCAATTGCCAACCAGAAAGGTGGAGTTGGGAAGACAACAACAGCAATTAATTTGTCGGCATGCCTTGCGGAAAAAGGACAAAAAGTTCTTGCTATCGACATGGATCCACAGGGGAATATGTCCAGTGGTCTTGGATTAGATAAGGATTCTATAGATAAAACAATTTATGATATGATAATTGGAGAAAATGATATTGAGGAAGTAATTGACAGAGGAACTATTGAGAATCTGGATATACTTCCTTCTAATGTTGATTTGTCAGCAGTTGAAATTGAATTAATAGACGTGGATAATAAAGAATTTGTAGTAAAAGATGCAATTCAAAAAGTCAAGGATAACTATGATTTTATTATCATTGATTGTCCTCCGTCATTAAGCCTGCTAACGATTAACGCTATGACTACGGCTGATTCTGTGTTGGTTCCGATCCAATGTGAATATTACGCGTTGGAAGGATTGAGCCAATTAATACATACTGTTGAATTGGTAAAGGAAAGACTGAATTCAAATCTTGAAATTGAAGGGGTCGTGTTCACTATGTATGATGCGAGAACTAACCTTTCACTGCAGGTCGTTGAAAATGTAAAGGACAATCTGCAGCAGAATATTTACAAGACAATTATCCCAAGAAATATCCGGCTTGCAGAGGCGCCAAGTTATGGAACTCCGATCAACCAATATGATCCGAAATCAGCAGGAGCGGAAAGTTATATGAAGCTTGCGGAGGAAGTAATAGATAAGAAATAATAGAGGGAGGATATAATGGCGGTAAAGAAAAAAGGATTAGGAAAAGGGCTAGACAGTCTGATTCCTGATAATAGGGGGTCAAAAACAGCAGAACCAGAATTGCCATCAGAAAAAGAACCGGCAGACGAATTGAAATCCGGCGAACAAATGATGAAAATAAATATGGTGGAGCCTAACAGAGATCAGCCGCGTAAGAATTTTGATGAAGATGCATTACTAGAACTGGCAGATTCAATTAAGCAGTTTGGTATTCTTCAGCCGTTGCTTGTAAGAAAAAGAAAAGATTATTATGAGATTATTGCCGGAGAGAGAAGATGGCGTGCTGCCAAGATGGCCAGTATCAAAGAAGTACCGGTAATTATTAAGGAATATTCGGAGCAGGAAATAATTGAAATTGGATTAATTGAGAATATACAGCGTGAGAATCTCAATCCAATTGAAGAAGCTATGGCATTCAAAAGGCTTCTGGAAGAATTCAATTTAAAACAGGATGAAGTTGCAGAAAGAGTTTCAAAGAGCAGGACAGCAGTAACAAATTCTATGCGTTTACTAAGATTAGACGGCAGAGTTCAGCAGATGATCATAGATGATATGATTACTACAGGTCATGCAAGAGCGCTTCTGGCAATCGATGATAAAGAACAGCAATATACTTTAGCTAATAAGATATTTGATGAAAAATTAAGCGTAAGGGAAACTGAAAAACTTATCAAAGATATAAAGAATCCTAAAAAGCCAAAAGAAAAAAAGGTTATAGAGAACGCATTTATATACAAAGATATTGAAAATAAGATGAAAGAAATAATAGGAACAAAGGTCAGTGTTGCTTCTAAAGGGAATGGGAAAGGCAAGATAGAGATAGAATATTATTCTGATAAAGAGTTAGAACGAGTGTTCGAGATGATATTAAGTATACGAAGGGAAGACTGATATATGGAAAGTAAGATACTGGTTACATTAGGAATAGATCCGGCATACATACTTCTGTTCTTATTGATTCTGATCGTCGTGCTTTTTGTTTTGTATGTTAATCTTACTGTGAAATACAATAAGCTTCAAAGTAGTTATAATACGTTTATGAAAGGCAGAAATGGGAAGACTCTTGAAGACAGTTTAAAAGAAAAATTCGGTGAAGTAGATTCCATTCTTAAGATAACAAAACAGAACCGTGCAGATATTAAGGAACTGATCAAGAGAGAAGACAGGAATTTCCAAAAGACAGGTATTGTAAAATATGATGCATTTAACGAGATGGGCGGCAAATTAAGCTTTGCGGTTGCATTGTTGGACAGCCATAATAGTGGGTGGATCATTAACGCTATGCACAGCAGAGAAGGATGTTATACTTATATTAAGGAAATCGTTAAAGGTGAGAGTTATGTAGAACTGGCTGAGGAAGAGGCAGAAGCATTGGATAAGGCAATATTTGAAGATGAGTAGGAAAATCATATTTATAGAAATGTTTATTGAAATATTAATGTAGATAATTATGAAATAAAAGATGGCAAGAAAGAGGAGGAGAAGACATGTTAGATATTAAATTTGTGAGAATGAATTCAGACGTTGTAAAGGAAAATATCAAGAAAAAGTTCCAGGATGAGAAATTACCTCTGGTGGACGACGTATTAGAATTAGATCAAAGGAATAGAGATATAAAGCAGGAGGTTGAGGGACTTCGCGCAGAGAGAAACAAAATCTCTAAGCAAATCGGAGCCTGCATGGCACAAGGTAAAAAAGAGGAAGCAGAAGAACTGAAAAAGAAAGTTCAAGAGAATGCTGATAGAGTAGAATCATTATCTGCAGAAGAGAAAGAAGTAGAAGCAAAGATTAAGAAAATAATGATGACGATTCCGAATATCATCGATCCTTCTGTACCGATAGGAAAAGATGACAGCGAGAATGTAGAGATACAGAAATATGGAGATCCTGTGGTTCCAGATTTCGAGATACCTTATCATACAGATATTATGGAAAGATTCAATGGAATTGATCTTGAAAGTGCAGGCAAGGTAGCAGGAAATGGATTCTATTATCTGATGGGAGATGTTGCAAGGCTTCACTCGGCTGTATTGTCATATGCACGTGATTTTATGATCGGACGCGGGTTCACATATTGCATACCTCCGTTTATGATCAGAAGTAATGTAGTGACAGGTGTAATGAGTTTTGCAGAGATGGATGCTATGATGTATAAGATCGAGGGAGAGGATCTGTATCTGATCGGAACAAGCGAGCATTCCATGATCGGCAAATTCATAGATACAATGCTGACAGAAGATCAGCTTCCGCAAACTCTGACCAGCTATTCTCCTTGTTTCCGTAAGGAAAAGGGAGCACATGGAATAGAAGAACGAGGAGTATACAGGATTCATCAGTTTGAGAAGCAGGAGATGATAGTAGTATGCAAACCGGAAGAAAGTATGAAATGGTATGATAATTTGTGGCAGAACACGGTAGATCTGTTCCGGTCTATGGATATTCCGGTGCGTACTCTGGAATGTTGTTCAGGAGACTTAGCGGATCTGAAGGTTAAGTCATGTGACGTAGAAGCATGGTCCCCAAGACAGAAAAAGTATTTTGAGATAGGGAGCTGCTCCAATCTTGGTGACGCTCAGGCAAGAAGACTCGGTATCCGTGTTAAGGGAGCAGATGGAAAATACTTTGCCCATACATTGAATAATACAGTTGCGGCTCCTCCGAGAATGCTGATCGCATTTCTGGAAAATAATCTTCAGGAAGACGGATCAGTCAGAATACCGGAAGTTCTGCGGCCATACATGGGCGGTTTAGAGAAAATTACACCTAAAAAATAGCATTTATAAGGAAAATATAATATGCATCAATATCTGAAAGCCATCGGATTTGGCAATATTAGCAGCAAGAAAGAACTAAAAGAGATTCTGGAAGATGTAAAATATTCCTTTACACAGCATGACCTGATCACACAGGAATATGAGACGGATTTCTGTGAATACCAGAAAGAGTATGGTGCAGGAATGGGTATTTCAGTGTGCGGTGATATGAGTATCCATGAGGAGTTCGATAGAAATTATTATTATCCTTACTTCTTTGGAACAGGTATTACCAGTCATGCGGATGTGTATGTAGAACGCCGTATGGATAAAGAAGCCTATGCCGGGATCTGTGAAGATGTCAAGGTAGGGATCAACCTGATCTTCCACCTCCAGAATACGGTAGAATTTATCAAAGAACGTCAAAAAACAAAAAATTCTGTGAAATACAAATCCGTAACATTGTCAGGGCTGTGCAATGGAGGAACGATCCTTCTTCCGGTTCTGAAGGATAAGGAGCAGAAGAAGAAGCAAAAAGAAGAAGTCCATAACCGTATGATGCTTGTGAGTGCGGCAAGAATGGGTGACCCGGAAGCGATAGAGAGTCTGACAATGGATGATATTGATACATACTCCAAAGTATCGCAGAGATTAGTCAGTGAGGATGTATTTAGTATCGTAGAGACATATATTATGCCTTACGGCATAGAATGTGACCATTATTCCATTATGGGTGAGATTCTGGAACTGCAGAGTATTACGAATGAATATTCAAAAGAAGAAATCTATGTGATGAAGCTGAATGTCAATGAGCTGACTTTTGATATCTGTGTGCCTGCAGGAAAAACGATAGGCGATCCTGCTGTGGGAAGAAGATTCAAAGGGAATATGTGGCTTCAGGGAAGAATTAATTTTTAGATTTATAGTGTTAGATCTATATTTTATTCCCGCGAGCAACGAGCCAAGCGGGCATGCTTGCATGCACATTTGGCGACTGCAGCGGGGTCTTTGACTGGTTTAGAAAGGTTCAGTATGGGGCGCGGCTTTGTACTGAACCTTTTGAACATGTGAACCGTCAAGACAGAGCATATAGATCTTAGTTTCAGATGATCTTGGTAAAAAAAACGGTAGAATTCAATAATTAAGGTTTGACAATTTATTTTGGTTGAAGTATAATAAAAAAGCGTTGACATACAGAGAATATTGCAGCGTAGAATATATTAATTGTCGCTATAGCTCAGCAGGATAGAGCGACCGCCTCCTAAGTAGTCGGAGGTCGTCCACCAAAATTGAATAAAGAGATTATATCAGTTGAATAAACTGTTATAATATAAAAAGTGTCTCTGTAGCTCAGGGGATAGAGCATTCGCCTCCTAAGCGAAGGGTCGGACGTTCAAATCGTCTCAGGGACGCTAAGGGTGCTGGAAATCAAGGATTTCTGGCACTTTCTTTTTTTGAAAATCACATATGCATAGTTCAAATTGTAAAAAATCTAAATGCATGTTTAGTGAATATCCTGCTAATTGGTGGACGAACTATTATTTTAAGGATTCGAACAATTGCTAATAGTCTACTAATAAGAAATATTAGCCAAAAACCTGCTAATAGGGTAATCTTGATAATTCAATTGGCCTTTGCTCCAACTTGTGCAATTAAATTATTTAACATAGATATTAATTCAGGGGAGTCCTGAAGCAGTTGGACAATATTTGCAACCTCTGGCGCCAATTTCTTTTCTTCAGACGGAGTAATTTTCCGCAGATCACAATTAGCATAAAAAGCCTCTTCAAACCTTTGGGCATTGACTTTTCGATCTTCATCAAGAATATGTGCATATACGTCTGTGATCATATCAATCTGTGCATGTCCGGTATCGCCCTGTGTTGCTTTAATATCCCCTTTATTTAATCTCTCAGGGTATAATTCCCCGCAACTCTGCTGCGTAACAAACTTTCTCAAATAGTAGGGGCTGTGATATACTAAAGGAAAAAAGGAGAATTGTGGGATGAGTGAGTATATACACAAATCACACAATGTATCAGTGCTTATGTATCATTTTGTGTGTCCAGCCAAGTATCGGCGAGTAGTAATAGATGATGAAGTAGATCAGGTTATTAGGAAAACATGTGAGGAAATAGAAAAAAGATATGAGATAAAGTTCATAGAGGTCGGCACAGATAAGATGTTTTGAGGATACATCTGTCACTCAATTTTTTTGGAGTGAGGATAAGCTGATACATACGAGCAATACATATCCTATCGTATGCAGATTGAATTTCTTTAAAGCTTTACAACAAGGTTTTTTGATGTTAATAGATGAATATTTACGACAGTACAATGATTATTCACCTATGGAATACTATAGTTTGGATGCAACGGAAAAAATTACCGTTGATTTCAATAAGGATTGCTTGGTATGCATATGGGTAAAAATGGAGCAAGATCAGACTATAAAGAATATTCATTACTTCCGACCGCAATATCTTACAGATGAATATTTATTAAAGGAAGCAGAAAAAGAAGTTGGAAAGAGAACGGAGAAAATAGAAGAAATTATGCGTATCGACTTAACTTAGAAATGAGAAAACCTTTGATTTTGTTAATCAGTAACTTAATGTAAGGCGTTTGATGACTTGATATTTCCGCTATAACAGGAAATTGTATATGAATAAATTCTACTTCCTTTTAAGGGAGTAGAAGATTCTCTTTAGTTATAGATTTTCAAGTTATAGATTTTCTTGAAATTTTATGTTGACAAATTTCCGGATTTCCTATAAGATAGTAACAAGAAGAAGCGAGTTTCTTACCGTACAGCTTATTGCTCAAGCGGCTTACCCGTTTCTTTTTTTATATTTACCAAATCATACAGGTACAATTTTCCATCCTGAGCGTGGCGGATAAGTAGAACGGCTTGGAATACATTGAATCTCTCCAGTTCCTGGTTTTCATTATAGACCGGAAGTGCAAATTTTGTATCATACCGATACCAACCGTATTTTGCGTCAAAATCATGCTTTTCTTTAAGATTTTCTTTGTAGCGCTTTTTAGAGGCAAGTTCTATCAGTTCCGGAAGCCCTTGTGCTGCATTTGCCTTTGCTTTTGCTAAAGCACCTTTTAGTTTTTTAGTATAATTTGACCCACTAAATTCGTCCGGCAGATCAGAACCAATATAAACCATATCACTGGTTTCGATAATACTGTAATATTCCCCAACAAATCGTTTAAGATACTTTTCTACTTCAGACCATTCAATTTTTTGTCTGCCTTTAAAAGCAATGTCATTTATAACAACAATTTTACCACCATCCAGATCCTCAATTACATTTATATTTCTTTCCATTGTGTATCCTCCGTATATCTTATATGCTTTAGTTATTAGGCAATTTTCTAAGTAGTGCTTTTCTGTAGATAGTATAACAGAAAAGCATTTGTCGCTCAATCAATTTGTATTACGGTCAAACATATCTATATTTACTTATAAATACCCATCTGTCCGATCATACTGTAAATGTCCCTGTGCTACGTTTGCGTGGTTCAAAATCTGTATAAAATGTCTGTCCTGGTTCTCCAGTGCTTTCTGGTAAACAGCCTTTGTCAGAAACAATCGCATCTTATTTCCTACGTTCCCTATGGATGATTCATCTGAAAGTACATCAAACACAATCATATGCTGTACCTCCGGGTCAAAGCGTTCCAGTGCCATGATGTCATGTCCTTCCAGCTTCTGGGCGCCGGACTCCTGCCGGGCCACAGCGATCATCTCTCCAACAGTCCTTGCTTTCCGGGGCAGATGATAATTTTTCTGAATGTCACAAATCAGCTCTCTGCAGTCATTTTCTGAGAGTTCACGGAGTTTCTTTAACAGGTTTTCGGCAATGCTTCTTTTGTCATGGTCACGGGTATACCGGCAAAACACAGCAATCTCCTGTATCGCATCATACCTGTTGCAGCCTTCCAGCTGGAATACCATTCTTTTTTCATCCTCTGTCAACGTTATCATATATTTCCTCCAATCTGGCCTGATTGCCTGCAAATATCATATAGCTGTCTATTTTTATTCCCCAGTATCCTTATCATCCGGAAAGAACTTCTCCAGAATGTCGATGCTGTCCTTGGACGTATATCCCCACAGGATAGAACTGAGTGCGTCAATCGCCTCCCGTCTCCTGCGGTAATAGGTGCGGAAACTGATATCCCGGATATGAGGGCGCAGTTTCTCTATAATTTCTTCCACATTTCTCAGCTGCTGCGGGGAAAGGAAGGAAAAATACAGCAGACAGTAATAGTTCTCGCCATTCTTGTGCTTGGTCCGGAGCAGGTCAATGGATGTGTCCAGAAGTTTCAGCATCCGGTGGCTCCGCTCGATACATTTGGCATGGTGTTCAATACTGCGGTCTGACAGGTCTATCCCGGCCACATAGACCGACTCCAGAAAATCCTCAATGGAACTCCCATATTCGATCTCAAACCGGCTTCGCACCTGCTGGACGGACAGTTCCAGACTCCACACCACATCCCTGTATTTTTTCAGCAGTTTCCAGGTATCATGGTACAGCGGGTTATCGGCAATGTTCATTTCTTCCTGATTCTTTTTCATGCCCTGGCACCTCCTTCCCTGTCCTTTTCGGTGGGAGAGAGCGTCAGTTCAAAGGTGTAGACCGGCTTATCCTCCCCACAGGATACAGTCATTCCAAACCGTACAGCCCCCTTCAGTATGTGGGATATATACTCTTCCCTGCAGGCGTCTGATAAAGGATATAACTTATATATGGATTTCGGACACCGGAAACAGGAAATGCCCTGTGCATCAAGGACTTGCGCCATTTTTGTGATGACAGTTTCCATGTTCGATTTTGAAACGCTGGATAATTCCTCTGAAACGCATATCTCGTGTTCTGTAACAACAGAATCTGCCTGTAAATCCGTTTCGTCCGGCAGTGCAAGATTGATCTTCAGAACCATGGCAACCTCCTCCTTGTCAACAAGGACATCTGATACTTGGAACATAGTGGAAAGGTAGCTATGCAGATAGATCACGCTGCCTGTTCTTCCAGGGAATGACATTAAGGAGATATAGTCCATATCAGCGAATTTTTTCAGCACAAGTCCCGTTGTGGCTTTGGAGATGCCCCAACGGACAGCCATTTCACTGTAGGCGGCCAGCGGGGAGCCGGTGCCGTTGCGGAAATAGACAACCGGACCAATTTCTGAACCCTGTACCTGGCTGTCATTGTAGACAGCGGACATCCACAGATCCAGCAGGATATCCATTTCAGAGCAGCGGCCGGCGCTGACCAGTTCTGTTGCAATCACAGTGGGCATAAAGAAAAATCCTGTATCCTTTTGACAAGGGCAGTTGTAGTCCAACACGGTATTATGTTTTTTCCAGTCACATAAAACTTGATATTCCGATTTGATATTTCGAGTTTAAGGATAGACGAAGTAACAGAACTTGAAGTCGCAAATTGTGATTTCAAGTTACTCATAGTTTTGAGGTTTCAATATTTCCGCTACCTTAAGCGACAAAAAACAGTCCATTCACACCATTTGTATAAATTTACATGATCCATTAACCGATACTCTAATATAGTTCATTATGATATTAAAAAAGATTTATATTAGGAGGATTTTGAAATGTTTATTGGAAAAGTAGATAATTTATTTAATGTAGATGTAATAAATCGTAAATTCAATCGAAACGCAGCGAATGAAGAAGAAAAAGATTTTTTATGTAATGATACTGTTACAATATCGGCCAAAGGAAAAGCAATGAACACAATAGAAAGGCTAATGAAACAAAAGGATTTTATAAAAGAATGTAAGGCTTCGTTGCTTGAACAGATGACAAATAATGAAACCGGATATTGTTCTGCTGATATAACCAAGAAATTGGAAGAGTATGAAAAACAATTGGATTCACTTGATGAACAAATTGCGAAGGAAATGGCAAAGCAAACAGATGGAATAGAAGAAAGTTCAAATGGTATATACAAAAAGAACCAATCTATGACAAAACAGGAAACCAATAATAAAAGAATGGCTGATATTACGAAGATGTCAACAGAGTTAGGAAAGAGTGAAATGATAAATTCAGTTAAAAATAGATTAGAGGGGGAGAAAGGGGTATTAGAAGCAGAATTGAAGTCAGGAGATTCTGAAAGAAAAAGACAGAGGATAGCAGAAATTGATAATAGAACGGCAGAGTTATCAAAAGAAACTGGTGAAACTCTTGCAAGAGTTAACAAGATATCAAATGATTCAGAAGAAAGTTTGACAGAGGAAATATCGGTTAATGTAGATGCATTAAATAAAAATATGAACGATGATGCACAGGGAAAAAAGGAAACTCAGGGAAGTTTGATGTCCCCAAATGCATTTTTACGGACAATGGATTGAAATATTTAGAAAAAATGATATACTAAATATAAACATGTCAGTATATGTGGTACATATTAGACACGACCACTTTTTAAGAAATGGAGAAGATTATTTCAGAGTGTTTGAACAATATGCAAAAGGGCAGATAAGCGAAGATGAATTTACGGCATATTCCGCAACATTTGACAGTGTAGTCGGAAATACTCTGAAAACAAATGGGGTATGGGGAATAAGAAAACTTGTGGAAGAGATGAAAGAGAATATCTCGAAAGGAATTGCCAATACTCCGGATAATCTGAAAACAGAGCTTTCTACAGGTGGAATAAAACTTTCTTGGAAAGAATTGATGAATATGCAAAAGACAGGAGAGTATATAGACAAATTCCTGTGTGAAACATCGCCCTGTGGTTATGATGGTTATGCCAAGATCGGGATTGCCCGGGCATATGTGTACAAATCAGGGCTGGGACTGTCAGAAAATCAAATAAAAGTTTTAAGAGATGCAGTGGAAGAAAAGATAGATAAGAAGTTGGAGAATACAAGGAGGGCACTGGAGGATGCAGCGGCAGATACACAGAATCCAAGGTGGGAAGGCTATTATATCGGTGGAACAAAGACGATGCCGATTGCTTCCAATACAAAGTTGATTTCTGAGATTACAGAGGCATTTTCTAAAATTGATCCAAATGATAAAAGTTCTTATGATGCGGCAGTAGACAGATTTCAGGAGTTAATGCGGCCTTGGGAGACAACTTTCGCAGGCTATATTGCAAAGCAGGCGCCAGGCTACGCGAATTCTTATGTACAGAATAAAGAGTATCATTCCCGTGCAGGCTTTCAGGCTATTTGGAATGGAACATATTAAGAAATAATTTGTAATCCCAGAGGAGTGATTCTCTGGGATTATTTTTGCTTAATAAATATATGTGTGGACATTTTACTACTCTTTTTACAGAAGAAAGATGGATAATATGGATGTATGATATCTGATTTGGTCTGAATTCGTATTACGGCGGGATTCACTATGGGGGCTGCTTTGAACTTGGCAAGCATCTGGAGGAAGCTGCCAGTGTAAGGTTCTGTAGTTGGAATAATCTACAGTTGATTTTTACGGTCTGATTACATACAATATGATTAAATCGCTAAGAAGAATAGTCGAATTCAGAAAAATACATGAAATAAAGAAAAATTTGTGAAAAAGATATAAATTAGATAAGATTAAAAGATAAGCAGGTGATATGGATTGAGATATTATATTGCAGATCCGCATTTCTTTCACGGAAACCTGAATACCAAGATGGATCACAGGGGATTTGAGAGTGTGGAGAAAATGAATGCATATATGCTGCAGAGATGGAACGAAAAAGTACGGAAGAATGACGAGGTGGTGATTCTGGGCGACCTGTCGTGGGGAAAGGCGGAAGAAACCAATGAACTGCTAGGGAAGCTGAATGGACGGCTCTATCTGATCCAGGGGAACCATGACCGGTTCCTGAAGAATAAGGACTATAATGCCAGCCGTTTTATCTGGATCAGGTCCTATGAGGAGCTGCAGGATAATAAGCGGAAGGTCATCCTCTGCCATTATCCTATCATGAGCTATAACGGGCAGTATCGTCTGGACGGAAATGGAAATCCTAAAGTATATATGCTCTATGGTCATGTACATGATACCTATGATCAGAGGTTGATTGAACAGTTCCAGGAGATAACAAGGAGCAGTATCCGTGAGAATCTGGACGGGGAGAGACGGTCGATTCCGTCGAATATGATTAATTGTTTCTGCATGTATTCAGACTATACCCCGCTCACGCTGGATGAATGGATTCTCTGCGACAGGAAAAGGAGAGAAAAATTATGTGCGGAAGGTTCTATGTAGATGAGGGAACAGCCAGGGAAATGGAACGGGTAATCCGCGGCGTAGATCTGCAGATACAGAAAATGCGTACAGGGGATATCTACCCGTCCCAGCCGGCCGGTATTCTGACTTTCCATAGCCGGCAAAACCAGTTAGGATCGGATTCAGGAGTCTCAAATTCAATGGGATTTGAACTAAAAGAAATGAACTGGGGATTCCCACAGTATCAGAAGAAGGGACTGCTGATCAATGCCAGGGCAGAGACCGCGTTGGAACGGAGGACATTCTGTGACAGTGTTCGGCACAGACGCTGCATTATTCCGGCGAAGCATTTTTATGAATGGGATTCTGATAAAAATAAGGTGACATTTTTCAGAGAAGACAGGCCGGTCTTATTTATGGCGGGCTTCTATAACAGGTTTCAGGAAGAGGAGCGTTTTATTATTCTTACGACACAGGCAAATGCTTCTGTAAGTCCTGTCCATAACCGTATGCCGGTGGTTTTGAATGAGAGTGAACTGGAGGACTGGGTTTATGATGATAAGTTCACGGAATATGTGCTGCATAAGACTCCGCCAGAGTTTCGGCGGGAACAGGAATATGAGCAGCAGAGCTTATTCATGATATGAAAATATTGACAAATGTCCGGTCTTTCATTCAGTTCCGTGCTTTGAATTCATTTAGGAAAATGCAGGTATCGTTGAGGGAACGGGTTGCTAATTTTTGTTGCTAATGTTAGTATAAGATTATAAAAAGCATTTTCTGGATGATAAGAGGTGATAATAGGTGGCAGATATTCTTGAAGCAGTGAATATTCAGTGGCATCCGGGTTTTTATGGTGCGGCAGAATTAGAATTTCTGTCCAATAAAGGTGATCTTGAATTTCAGAGGGAATATAATCTGAGCAAAGAGCCTATCCGGATGGATATGCTAATCATCAAGAAGCTTGCAGACGTTCGGATAAAGAATGAACTTGGACATATTTTCAAAAAATATAATGTCGTTGAATACAAAGGAGGTGCGATAAAGTTATGTGTGAAGCATTGAGAGAACTTATGAAAGAGGACTTTGAAAAGCAAGAACGGGAAACAAAGCAGGAAACATTGTTAGAAGCAATTCGGAATTTGATGGAAACAATGAAATGCAGTGCGGATCAGGCAATGGCGGCACTGAAAATTCCGGAAGCTGATAAAAGGAAGTATATTGCAAAATTATAGAATAAACGTATTGGGGATAGACAGTATATGCAGGTAATTTGGTTGACAGCATATACTGTCGTTCTTTCTGTCATTCGGTCAACAAAACACAATGATTGCCTGTTGCTCAGATGGTACAAGACCTATAATTTTCAAGATTGATCGAATTGACTAGTACATCATTGCATTAATCTTGAAGTAATAGTGCTTGATATTCGTGTCAGTTGTGCGTCTACGAACCGACGGTGTAGCTCATTGGAATTTATTTAATGAGATAATTTTGGGATTATATTGTAGTGTTTGAAAGATCAGATTTGAATTTATGGAGGAAGTTATATGTCTATTGAAAAAGTAAGAGAGTATTTCAAAACAAAAGGAATAGATGGAAGGATACAGGAGTTTGAAGTGTCAAGCGCGACAGTTGCCCTTGCTGCTAAGGCCTTGCACTGTGAAGAAAACCGAATTGCAAAAACATTATCATTTCATCTTGGAGAAAAAGTAATATTGATTGTTGCGGCGGGTGATGCCAAGATTGATAATGCCAAGTATAAAGCTCAGTTTGGGGCAAAAGTGAAAATGCTGTCTTTTGACGAAGCAGAACCTTTAGTCGGACATGCGATAGGAGGTGTTTGTCCCTTTGCTGTAAATGAGGGAGTGGAAGCTTACTTAGATGTATCGCTCAAACGCTTTAATACAGTGTTTCCTGCATGCGGCAGTCCTAACAGTGCAATAGAGTTTTCTCTGGAAGAGTTGGAAGAATATTCTGGCTTTATAGAATGGATTGATGTCTGCAAAATAGTGTGATGAAAAGAACAGGCAAAAGGACCTATTCCTCTGCCTGTTTTCTTAGTTTAACAGATGATATTTTTGAAAATGAAGATATTATACAAGAAATGGCGGAACATTCTGAGTATAATAGAGAATGCGAGGGGGTGTTAGCTTGCATAAGGAAATCCGAACAGTCTGCTATGATGACGATCTGCGCCTTGAAGCATATCGTTTTGAGGGAATCGTGCAGCCGTTCCCGAATCATTTTCATGATTATTATGTAATTGGGCTTGTAGAGGCGGGGACACGCTGTTTATCCTGCAAAAATAGAGAATATACGATAGGTCAAGGGAACATGCTATTGTTTAATCCAAACGATAATCACAGCTGCATGCAATGTGACGGCAGAACACTTGATTACAGAGGCTTGAATATTCCAAAGGAAACGATGCTGTCATTAGCGGAAGAAATAACAGGGCATAGAGGATTGCTTGGATTTTCGGAGAATGTTATTAAGAATGATGAAATGAATAATTATTTCCATTCTTTACATCAGATAATTATGAAAGGCTCAAAAGAATTTGAAAAAGAAGAAATGCTTCTGTTCTTTATTTCATTACTTATCGAACGATACGGACAACCTTTTGAGAACTGTATTCCAGAGTGCAGAGAAGAGATAGAGAAGACGTGCGAATTTATGGCAGAACATTTTGCAGAGCATATTACATTGGAAAAACTCTGTAAATGCAGTTGTCTTAGCAAATCGGCATTGCTCCGTGCATTTACCAAATCAAAAGGAATTACGCCGTACAGGTATCTTCAGACGATTCGGATAGGCAAAGCGAAAGAATTATTGGAGCAGGGAGTGTCATCGGTTGACGCCGCTATACAGACAGGATTTTCAGACCAGAGCCATTTTTCAAATTTCTTTCATATGTTTATAGGGCTGTCGCCTGCCGCATACAGACATATTTTCAAGGAGGGCGGAAAGAATCATGGATAAAAAAACTACAGCAGGACATATTATGGCTTTGATTACGATTGTGATATGGGGAACAACTTTTATATCCACCAAGATTCTGCTTGAAGATTTTACACCGGTAGAAATACTGTTTTCCAGATTTTTGCTTGGAGTTCTTGCGTTGATAGCTGTTTATCCGAAACGCTTAAAAATAAAAGATAAAAAACAGGAATTCACATTTGCCGCGGCGGGGCTATGCGGGATATGCCTATATTATCTGCTTGAGAACATCGCACTAACCTATACGATGGCTTCTAATGTCGGCGTTATTATATCTGTTGCTCCGTTCTTTACTGCCGTTTTGTCTCATGTATTTCTAAAGGAAGAAGAAAAACTGAAAGCACAATTTTTTGTTGGTTTTATTGTTGCTATGACAGGAATATCCCTCATCAGTTTTAGCGGATCGAAATTGGAGCTGAATCCTATTGGTGATGTTCTGGCGGTCGCCGCGGCATTCATATGGGCCGTTTATTCATTGCTGATACGAAAAATCAGCAGTTACGGATATCATACGATTCAAACAACAAGGAGGATATTTACATACGGAATTATTTTCATGTTACCATTTCTCTTTGTTTTTGAGGTTAGCTTGGATATGCAGAAGCTTGTAAGGCCGGAGTATGCCCTAAACCTGATCTATTTGGGGCTCGGTGCGTCAGCCCTTTGTTTTGTTACTTGGAATTATGCTGTTAAAATGCTTGGCGCTGTTAAGACAAGCGTGTATATCTATATTGTTCCTGTCATTACCGTTGTCACATCCGTCATTGTGCTGAAGGAAGAAATCACATGGATGGCTGCAGCGGGAATAGGGTTTACCTTAATGGGCTTGTTCCTCTCAGACTTTTTTGATATAAGCGCTATTCACGGCGGTAAAGATCAATTTTAAGGCAAAAAATCATGATTACATATTAAGATTCTCATCTCCCCACTGTTTCATATGCTCAAAGACGGGGATGAAGCTTTTTCCCAAGTCAGTAAGATTATATTCTACATGGGGAGGAACTTCTTTGTAATCATAACGGGTAATGAAGCCGTCTGCTTCCAATTCCCGAAGCTGCTTTGTCAGGCTTGATTCTGTAATGTCTCCGATATGCCTGCGAAGCTCCCCGAAACGGTGTATATCCCGAAAGGCAATGTAATAAATGATTTCTATTTTCCATTTGCCGCCTAATATTTTTTGTATGGTAGAAACTGTTTTGCAGCGTTCAACAGCCAGGGCGCTTTTTTTCATTCTTATCACTCCTTCCTGGGACAGTGTAACACACATTTTTTCACAAATCAATGTACCGTCTATATACAGGTACTACAAAAAAGTACAGTACTTGTAAAATAATTGTACAAAAGTATAATGAGTCTAGGAAAGGAGATGTGTTTATGCATTACACAGGAACAATTTGGCGGCCGCCTTATGAAGCGGCATCACTTTTGGTTGAAGTAACGGCAGGCTGTACGCATCATGAATGTAAGTTTTGTACTTTGTATAATGATTTGCCGTTCAAATTCAGAATGTCTCCTATGGAGGATATTGAATGTGATCTGCAGGAGGTGAAAAGGGCAGTCAAAGGCTTAAGGAACGAGCGTACAGACCGAGTATTTCTGACGGGAGCGAACCCATTCGTTTTATCATATGACAAATTAGCCGCGATTGCAGAGTTAGTCCGCAAATATCTCCCGTCAGTTAAATCTATCGGCTCATTTGCGAGGATTACGGACGTTACCCCTAAATCCGATGAAGAACTTGCCAAACTGCGGGCTTTAGGGTATGACGGTCTGACAATAGGAATAGAAACGGGCGATGACGAAGCCTTGCGGTTTATGAACAAGGGATATACATCAGCGGACATCATAGAGCAATGCCAGAGATTAGATGCAGCGGATATTCATTACAGCTTCTTTTACCTGGTAAGCATTTCTGGGGCGGGCCGCGGGGAAATCGGAGCAAAATTGACAGCCGATATATGCAATCAGATACACCCTATGCTTATCGGTGCGAATATGCTTACGATTTATCCTGATTCTGCGCTTTATGAAGAAATACAGCGTGGGAACTGGCAGGAAGAAGGCGAACTTGAGAAATACAAAGAGGTACGGACGCTTATTGAAAACTTGCGGATACCTACTATATTTGCGGCAATGGGGGCTTCCAATGCGTACCAGTTTCATGGAAAACTGCCGCAAGATAAGGCAAGGCTGCTGTCATTTCTTGATGAAATCATAGGGAATGTCAGTGAGGAAGAGTTACGGCGGTACAGACGAAATGTCCATCATCTGTAAATGAAACACCCTGTGGGTATAACTTTGCGGACAAAAGGATGTACAGAAGGGAGGAGTGACGGACATGCATTTTACTGGCAGAACTTGGCGGCCGCCGTATGAATCTTATTCGGTTATCATTCAAGCAGCCTCCGGCTGCACCTATAATAAATGCAAGTTTTGCAGCCTGTATAAAAACGAATGTTTCCGAATGTCGCCTATGGAAGAATTTGAGGAAGATTTGGCAGAGATAAAAAGCTATCAGCCATATGCAAGGAGAATATTCTGGACAGGAGCGAATCCATTTGCCATGAGTTACGAGAATTTAAAGCTTAGGGCTTTGACGGTAAGAGATTATCTGATCAAATGTCAGACAATGGCCATGTTTGCAAGTATCCGTGACATTAAAAACAAAGAGGTATGGCAGCTTAAGAAATTAAGGGCAATGGGTATTAACGGGCTGAGTGTTGGTGTGGAAAGCGGCGATGACGAAACGCTTGCACTTGCAAATAAGGGATATACTTCGGCGGATATTCTGGAGCAGTGCAGGAAGTTGGATGAAGCAGGTATTGAATACTACTTTGTTTATATGACAGGTCTTGCGGGAAAAGGCGGCGGATACCGGAATGCAAGGAACAGTGCCGAGTTGTTCAGCAGGCTTAATCCGTATTTTGTTTCTGTGGACTCTCTTACGCTTTTTCCAGACACAGAGCTGTACCAGATGGCGCAGCAGGGTTTGTTCATTCCTGCTGAAGAAAAAGAGCGTATCCGTGAATTGCAAATACTAATCAATAATCTCAATATACGCACACATTTGTTTGCAAATACAGTCTCGAATTTCACGCCAGTAACGGCATATCTTCCGTATGACCGTGAAAAGGTTACAAATGAACTACAATATGTCATAGATAATATTGATGAAATGGAGATGAGGAAGTATAGAAATAATTTAAAATCTTTAGGATAAGGTTGCATTGAAGAGGATAGCAGGCATTGCAAAGGAACCGGAAAGCAAGTATAATTGATATTATCTTGAAATAAGAAATGGGGATTGAGTAGTGTATGAGTATGATCAACAGAGAGGACATGCTGGAGCTGACCAGGCGGATGACGCCGGCCCGGACCTCCATTACGAGGATCGCCGGGTGTTACATAGACAGGGACGGAGAATTTGACGGGAGTTTCAATACCAATTTCCTGAAGCTTTCCGGTTCCGACAAGGCAAAGAATTTAAAGCTTGCCAAGACGGTGCCGTTTTCTGATACGAATAAGAATCTGAAGAAATATGAGTTTAAGCCAGAAGCGCAGAGACCGGGAAGTATGTGGCAATTGCTCATGGCAATGAAGGAATGCGGACTGAAGAACGACGCGCTGATGGACACATTCTATGATGTGGTTATGGAGAACTATCATGCAGCCTCCGAATATGCTGTTCTTGTATTCCATGACCGGTATGATATTCCGGTGAAAGCAGCCGATAAGGAGAGGCTGGGAGAATCGGAGGACGTGTTTGAATATCTGATCTGTGTGATCTGTCCTCTTTCTGGAGAATATGAACCGGGAGAACCGGAGTGCGGCTTCCTGTTTCCTGCATTCACAGACCGAAGCGGAGATTTGAATCATGTGAATATTTATCAGAAGAATACCGATATGTCACATATAGAATTATTGAAGGGGATTTTAGGAATATAATAGAAAATCCTATTGCGTAGCAATTTTAAATGGATCTTTGAATGTAAAAGGAGTGGAGAATTTATGGAAGAAAGAGTAATTGCTGAACAGTTTGCGAAGGGTTATGATTGTTCACAGGTCGTTGTCTCTCATTTTGCGGCAGAGCTTGGAATCTCAGAAGAATTGGCGAATAAGGCGGCTGCTTGCTTTGGCGGAGGTATGTTCCAGGCTGATACATGCGGAGCGTTTACGGGGGCGCTTATAGTGATTGGTTTAAAATATGGACATTTTGACCCGGATAGGCTTCAGGAACAGAAGAACGTGTTGATGGCAAAGAGCAGTGAATTTAGGAAAAAGTTTTTTGAAATACATCCAACGTGTAATTGCAGAGAATTGGTCGGCTATGATGTGTCCACACCGGAAGGGTTAAAGGCGGCAGTGGAATCTGGAAGGATGATGTCATTTTGTCCGAAGCTGGTTAAGGAAGTGATCGGGCTGTTGGAAGAGAACAGTTCTGCCAGTCAGTAAGAAGGGTGAAAATTATGGATAGGATCAAGGGCTTAAGGGAGTATGTTGAGTCAGAAGATTATAAGGAAAGATTATCGATCTTACACAGTGAAGAGATAGAATACAGATTGCTTGCACAGGGAGAATACAACATTAATTATGAGTTTGTGCATCCTGTATCAAAGAAAAGGCTGATTCTCAGAGTGAATACCGGAAGTCAGATGCATCTGGAAAATCAGATAGAATATGAATATCATGCATTGAAACTGTTAGAAGATTCAGGCAGGACGCCGCGTGCCGTCTATGCAGACGGGAGTAAGGAGAAGGTGGAATATGGCATCATGGTGATGGAATTCCTCGAAGGGCATGCTCTCGATTACCGCCGGGAGATGGAGTATGCGGCACAGTGTCTTGCAGATATCCATAGTATTTCGGTGACAGGCAGTGATGGACTGATTATGCCGAATAATCCGCTGCAGGCAATTATAGATGAATGTAATGAGATGGCTGAGATATACTACTGCTCTCCTCTTGGCGATACGCAGAAGAAGCGGACGATAGAGAGGATGCTGAAGATCGGGCAGCGGATGTTAAATGAAGTTTCAGAATACAGAGGATATCGGTGCTGTATTAATACAGAGCTGAATTCAGGGAACTTTTTAATAAATGGAGAAGGTAAGGATAACTACTTGGTTGATTGGGAAAAACCTTTATACGGGGATCCAGTGCAGGATCTAGGGCATTTTCTCGCTCCGACAACTACATTCTGGAAGACAGATGTGATTCTTGAACAGGAAGAAATGAATCGTTTTATCCGGCAGTACAAGGAATCGGTATCCGGCAGGTTTGATGTGCAGGGGATTGAAGAACGCCTGAAACTATTCATACCGATTACCTGTCTTAGGGGATTAACATGGTGTGCTATGGCATGGGTACAGTACCAGGATCCGAACCGTTTGATTCGGAATGAAGAGACATTTCGTAAGATGGAATCCTATCTGAGCTATGAATTTCTGGAGAATATTGAGGCTTCTTTTTTTGATTGATTTTCCGAATATTGAAGTCTTTTTTAATTGATTTTCTGAACATTGAGTTATTCTTAAAAGGATGTTTTTGTATAAATAAGAATGATATATTGATATAATCTATAAACAAATAAATATATTATTATTATTGATTAGACGGGCATATCTTCTCATGATAATATAGAAAAACGGACAGGAAATGTCCAAAATGTTAATATTTTATGAAGTCAGGAGGGAACAATCTATGAGAAGATGCAAGACTATAGAAGCAGTAGAGCCTTTGGCACACATAGAATGTGTGAATGTATACAATGGCCTGAGCAGAGCAAAAGAAATAGAATAGAATTTTGCCGAATAGGTGAAACTAGATAAAATGAATAAGAGAACAGAACAGAAAAAAAGAAACTGGATAGGGAAGTCGATAGTCATATTGCTGTTTGCGGCGGCAATCCTAGCATATATGTGGATTCCGTCTGTGCATGAATTGTATAATAAGATCGTCAGAATGTTTACCAGCGGTGATTTTACTGTGGTGAGGGAATTTGTGGAATCTTATGGCGTGTATGCTGCTGCGGTGTCATTTGCGCTGATGATCTTACAGTCAGTTGCGGCGCCGCTTCCGGCATTTTTGTTGACGTTTGCCAATGCGAACCTTTTCGGATGGTGGCAAGGAGCGATCCTCTCATGGTCAAGTGCGATGGCAGGAGCGACGGTCTGTTTCTTCATTGCACGGATTTTAGGCCGTGACATAGTAGAGAAGATTACCAGTAAGGCAGGGTTAGAGCAGATAGACGTGTTCTTTGAAAAACACGGGCGGTTAAGTATTCTGATCGCAAGGCTGCTCCCGTTTATTTCCTTTGACATCGTAAGTTACGCGGCCGGACTTACATCTATGTCATTTTGGAGTTTTTTTGCTGCAACAGGAATCGGACAGCTTCCGGCGACGATCGTTTATTCTTATGTAGGCGGTATGCTGACCGGAGGGGCGCAGATGCTTGTGACGGCATTATTGATACTTTTTGCCCTATCGGCGTTAATTGTACTATTCAGACAGCTTTATGCGGAACGGCAGAAGAAAAAAGAAGAATAATTTTTAATGGTGAAGGAGAAGATTTCATTATGAAGAAGAAATTATTAAGCGTACTATTAAGTCTCACAGTGGTGGCAGCTCTTGCCGCAGGATGCAGTTCTAATTCGGATGATGCGGATAAAGCACCGGAGAATACTGCAGATGAGCAGACCGAGGATACGGATGCTGCGGACGATGCGTCAGACGATACTGTGGATGTAGAGCCTGTAGAGCAGAGGACGGTGTATGTAACACCTGAGTGGGTGAAGAGCGCCATTGATGGGAATCAAGCTGGTTATGAGGACGCGGTTATCGCGGAAGTTACTTATACTGGTGTGCTGGATGACAGCGAATCTTATAAGAACGGACATATTCCGGGAGCGATCCTTGTTGGCGATACGGAAGTTGAGGATGCGGAAGGTACAGAGGAGAAGCCTTACAATCTGCTCACTCCTGAGGAGGTTGAATCTTATATGCTTTCCCATGGTATTACCAAGGATACAAAGGTGATTTTGTACGGTGAAGATGTATCCGGTGTAGGCCGTGTGGCATATGCTTATCTGTGGGCAGGCGTTGAGGATGTTAAGATTCTGAACGGAGGCCTGAGCGCATGGGAGAAGGCAGGATATGAGTTAGAGACGGATGCCAATGAGGGAACAAAGGCAGAGAGCTTCGGCACGACGGTTCCTGCACATCCTGAATTCTGGGTGTCAATTGAGGATGCGAAAGACAGACTCGAGAATGACGACAACTTTAAGCTTGTAAGTATCCGAAGCGAAGACGAGTGGCTAGGCAAGTCAAGCGGTTATAACTATATCGAGAGAGGCGGCGAGCCGGAGGGCGCAGTATGGGGCAAAGGTGCGCAGACTGCGGTTGATGTGGCTGATTTTACGAATGAAGACGGAACAGTCAAGGATTTAGAAGGGTTCAAGAAGGTATGGGAGGATTGTGATTTTACGCTGGACAACCATCTTTCCTTCTACTGCGGTACGGGCTGGCGTGCAACGGTTCCGTTCTTGGTACTCTATGAAAATGGATATGATGATATATCAATCTATGACGGCGGTTGGTATGAGTGGCAGATGAAGGCGGATTATCCGGTTCAGGTAGGAGATCCGGCAAGCGACGACTGTGAGCATACTACAGTAGATAAGCTTCCGACTGACAAGGCGGCGACAGAATAATCAAACAGGTAAATAAGATTTTGGGGCATGTTTTTAAGCATGCCCTTAATGGTTTTAATATTTATAAAAGATATGGAGAATCTATGAAAAAAATACTTTATATTATCTCAGATTTGCTGATAGCGGCTCTGCTTGCAGGAGCATATATAATCCAATATTTTGCGAAGCGTAAGCTGGGGATGAACCGCTGGATCGTATTCAAAATATCAAAAGTAAAAGAAGCGCTGCCGATTGAGACGCTGCGTTATGCTGCCGCTGCGGCAGTGCTTGTCCTGGCAGTCCTGCTTATAATCGTGTATAGCAGGCGCAGAAAGTCATATCAGAAAATCCTTCTTCCCATGGTGATTGTGACGGCGGTGCTTGCGGCGGGGTATCTGTTGTTTACGCTGTACTTTACGCAGGAGCGTATCCGCGCCTATTATCTTATGCTGCCGTTGATCGGCCTTGCCAATGCGGTGCAGCTTGGAAAAACTTTTGCTGCGATGAAGCTGTGCAAGGTCAGTGAGCCATGAAGAAATATATTAAAATAATAATCTTTGCATCCATTATTATGCTGATATTGGTGCTGAACCATTATTTTGGCTGGTCAGAATATCTGTCGGACACGGATAATCTGATGTTCCTGAAGGAGACGGTGGAAGATCATTTCCTGTGGGCGCTGTGCATTTATATTGTCCTTACCGTTATCGGGTGTGTGGTGCTTGCGTTACCGGGGATTACTTTTGCCGTTGCAGCAGGGCTGTTATTTGGGCCGTTCATGGGAATATTTGCTTGTTTGACAGCCACGACTCTCGGAGCCATGCTTGCATTCCTTGTGGGAAGGTTCTTTCTCAAAGATGCCGTAAAGCCTATGCTTGAGAAAAACAGGCTGTTGAAGAGGCTTCTGTTTTCCGAGGACGGGAAGAGCGATATGATCGTGCTTATGATTACCAGGATGGTGCCTCTTTTTCCTTATAATCTGCAAAATTTTGCCTATGGGATCACGGATATCGGATTTTGGAAATATTCCGTATTCACCTTTATATTTATGCTGCCGGGGGTATCCTTTTTCACGATCGGCTCGGCAGGGCTTACGGCAGAAGGCGGTAAATGGAAATATTTCCTGACTGCAGGAGTTCTTGCAGTGTTGGTGACGGCGGCCGGGCTTCTGATTCAGAAGAAGTTTCTTGGGGATGTGAAGGAGGATACAGAAGGGAATTAGATGAGACGAGCAATCATTTTATTTACCAGAGTCCCTGTGCCTGGGAAGACGAAGACAAGGCTCATGCCGTTTTTGTCGGGAGAGGATTGTGCGGCGCTGCACAGAGAGCTTATCCGCAGCGCTTCTCAGGCATGCCGGGGAGTGGATGCGGATATTCTGGTTTACTATGCTTTGCCGGAGGGGGCCTGTCCATCCCATAAGGGAAAGCAGAACGGGATGTCCATGGATGATTTTAAGAAATTGATCAAAGACGCCAGGGGCTTTTATCCGCAGAAGGGAGAAGGCTTAGGAGAACGGATGTCGAGAGCGTTCGCGGAAGCATTTGCGCTGGGGTATGAGCGTGTGCTGCTTACGGGGACGGATATTCCCCAGATAACGGCAGATATCTTCCGGCAGTCCTTCTGTAGTCTGGAAGAATGCGACGCTGTAGTGAATCCGACGGCGGACGGCGGCTATTACCTCATCGGGCTTAAAAGCGCAAGGGACGATATCTGGGACATTCCGCATTATGGTACGAATACTGTGTTTGAGGATACCATCTGCCGGATCGAGAAAGCAGGGCTTCGCGTATGTTCGGGACAGACATTAAGCGATATTGACACAAAGGAAGATCTGATGGCATGGTATGGGGCCGACCGCTGTATCCACTGCGGGGCATGCAAAAGTAACTGCCGTTTTCTTAAGAAGTACGGAATAGATCTGGCAGGACTGGCAGAACGCCCGGAGCTTGCATATTCCTGTTTCCTGTGCGGCAGGTGCAGGGAGGTATGCCCAAAGGATATTGACGGCGCCCGAATTGCAGTCCTTATGCGTCAGATGCGCCCGGACAGGGATTCCTACAAAGGTCTTTTGTGGGAGAAAAGTCCGTATAAATTCGCAAATTACCGGAAGGGACGGAAAAAATCGGTTTTATTTCCGGGATGTAATTTTACCGCATTTTATCCTAAGACTACAAAATATCTGGAAAGGCTTATGAGAAAGCATGAGATAGGGACGATCTATGACTGCTGCGGAAAGCCTGTCTATGAACTTGGGCTTAGGGCGGATTCGGAGGATAACCTTGATAGGATCGCCGGCCGGCTGAAAGAACAGGGGGCCGAGGAGTTGGTTGTACTCTGTCCCAATTGTTATCATTTTTTAAAGGACAGGCTTGATATTCCGGTGGTGACGGTCTATCATAAGCTTAAGGAGTTAGGCGAAGGAAGAACCGTGATAAAAGACAGGATTCCTATCTACTATCCATGCCCGGACAGAGACAAGAAGGAAATGTTCCAGGATGTATGCAGCTTCTTGGAAGGAAGTGTTACGGAGCCGTTCGGTAATGTGCAGTGCTGCGGGCTTGGAGGATGCGCAGGCATAAGGGAACCAAAGCTTTCCAGGGAGATGGCAAAGTCAGCGAAGGATAACGGCGGTGCTCTGTATACTTACTGTGCTTCCTGTATCAGCAGCTTCAGGAGAAATGGAATGGAAGAGGCGTATCATATCCTGCCGATGATTCTGGGAATTGAGGAAAAGGTTCCTCTTGGGATACTGCCGTTTATGAATCGAGCAAGGAGAAAATTATTGTAGATGAAAGTTTCAATCATTATCCCGGTCTATAATGAAGAAAAGACCATACGAAGGCTTCTTAGGACGCTTGTGCCGGTAAAAAATAAAGCGGAGATTATATTCGTGGACGGCGGGAGCACGGATGGGACATTGAGCCTGATACCGGAGGAGTATACGGTGATTCAAGGCGCCAAGGGGAGGGCGAGGCAGATGAACCTTGGCGCAGAAAAAAGCAGCGGAAACGTATTATTTTTTCTTCATTGTGACAGCGAGCTTCCAGAAGACGCCGTAGAACAGATCGAGTCAGTCATGCGAAAATACCGTGTGGGGTGTTTTGGGATTGCATTTCATTCTAAAAATATCTGGATGAAGTGCTGCCAGATTATTTCCAATCACAGGATCAAGGACCGAAAGGTCATGTTCGGGGATCAGGGGATATTTATCCGGCGGAAATTGTTTTTTGAGGTGGGAGGATTCCCGGAGATTCCGATTATGGAGGATTATCAGTTTTCCCTTACGCTGAAAGAGATGGGCGTCAGGATCGGAATTGCGAAGAAGCGGATCTATACATCGGACAGGAGGTTCGCAAGGGGCGGAAGGCTTCGGATAATGTGGAAGATGAACCGTCTGCGCGCGATGTACAGAAGAGGAGTGGAGATCGAGAAGATAGCAGATCTGTACAGAGACGTCAGGTAAGATTATCGGCAAAGCTTGTAGGAGATAGAAGGAAACGAGAGAATAAAAGAGTAAATTAGAGCGGGAGAAGAAGGAGAATGATTCTGAAGAATAAGATGGAGGTCATCTGTTGGGAGAATAACGTGATCCCTGTGATTATCATCTGTCATTCCAGTATTTCCAGGCAGTATGTATACAGCCATTGGCATAAGGAACTGGAAATCTCATGGGTGTTCGAAGGCGAGGTTGAATTTTATAACGGCGGCAAACGGCGGCTCATCAAGAACCGGGGGATCAATATTGCCAATTCTGAGGAAGTGCATTTTGCCGTTCCGCAAAAAGGAACCCCCGACAGCGAAGAGATCGTCGGAATCACCATCCAATTGAACGATTCGTTCCTTAAAGGGCTGATCCCGGATATGGAAGGGCTTTATTTCGAGATTTCTTCTGACAGCGCAGAAGATGAACTGATAGAGAAGATGGAACGCATCTATGAATTATACAGACAGGGAGACGGGCTTGAGATCAAGCTTAAGATCCTTGCCATTGTATGTGAACTGATTGCGGTTCTGTATGAAAAATGCAGAAAGAAGAAGAGCATTGTCCCGGTCAATCAGCAGAAGGATCGGGAACGGACGAAGATCATTATTGAATATCTGAACGCACATTATAAAGAAAAGCTGCTCCAGCAAGAGCTGGCGAAAAAATTCCATTTTTCCAGGGAATATTTTGCACGGTTTTTCAAACAGCAGACGGGAATGACATTTAAAGAGTATATGACCCAATACCGTTTGGGAAAAGCCATGGACGAGCTGCTGTATTCCGATAAAAAGGTGGTAGATATTGCCTGGAACAATGGATTTACCAGCGAATCACAATTTATCTCTTGTTTTAAGAATTCTTATAAAACGACACCCTCTGTCTACCGAAAGCTTCACCGGCAGGAACGAACTGAAAATGAATGACGCATATTATGTCACAAAAGCAATAGAAAGAGGCTACATTTCCAATATGGAATCGGGGAGCCGGATGCTATGATTGATTTAATTAATCATGAGGAGGTGTATATAATATGTTTATCTGCCAAACGGATCAACCGGTGGTACAAACAAAATATGGAAAGTTAAGGGGCTATTGTCTGGACGGCAATTACGCCTTTCATGGAATCCGGTATGCGAAAGCGAAGCGTTTTCACATGCCGGAAGAGCCGGAAGCCTGGGACGGTGTAAAAGACGCTCTGTCTTATGGTCTGGTCTGCCGTATCATGAAAGAGCACATACCCTGTGATGAAGTCAGGATCAGCCATCGGTTCTGGCCTATGAGCGAGGATTGCCAGTATCTTAATGTCTGGACGCCTGCTCTTAACAAGGACGCGAAGAAGCCGGTCATGGTCTGGCTGCACGGGGGAGCATTCGACGACGGCTCGTCCATTGAACACATCGCTTATGACGGCGAGAACTTAAGCCGTTACGGGGATATGGTTGTGGTCAGTCTGAATCACCGTCTGAATATCCTGGGCTATTGGGATCTGTCAGAGTTAGGAGATGAATACTGGAATACCGGCAATCTCGGGAATGCAGACATCGTGGCCGCCCTTCGCTGGATCAGGGATAATATTGAAGAATTCGGCGGCGATCCGGATAATGTGACCTTATTTGGGCAGTCGGGAGGCGGCATGAAGGTCTGGTCTCTGATGCAGACGCCGGAAGCCAACTGCCTGTTTCATAAAGGGATCATCCAGAGCGGTGTTATCGTAGATCATTTTGATTCGAACAAGGAAGCCAACCATGCTATGGTAGAAGAACTGAGACGAAGAGATCTGGCTGACGGAGCGCGTTTGGAAGCTATGTCCTATGAGCAGTTGACCGCCGTGTACAGTGAGATCGCGGAGAAATTGACTGCGGAAGGTTATATGGTGGTACGCGGTCCGTTGGAAAATGATTACTATCTGGGAAATCCTGTCAAAAGAGGTTTTTGCAGCCGGGCGCAGCAGATTCCGGTCATCGTCGGAAGCGTATTCGGGGAGTTTGAAGCGTCGCCGGAAATTGCCTGCAAGCATAGTTACCGGGAGGATGAGATCGATTCGATTCTTGAAGAGCGCTACGGTGCGGCGGCACAAAAGCTTAATGCTTTGTTTGGTAAAGCTTATCCGGAGAAACATAGGATGGATCTGATGGTTCTGGATTCTCTTATCCGCTGTGCGGATATAAGTTTTGTCGAGGAACGCTGCAAGACAGAGGGAAGCAAGACGTATTCATACCTGTTTAACTATGAATTTGCATTTAATGGAGGCACTCCTGCGTGGCATTGCGCTGATATTCCGTTCTTCTTCCGCAATACGGATAAGCTGCCGATCTGCCAGGATTCGGAAGACGTGAAACCTCTGGAAGAGAGGATATTCGCTGCATGTACCGCATTTGCCCGGAACGGGAAACCAGAGATTCCAGGTATAGAATGGCCGGAATGCACACCGGGGAAGGAACATGTGATGATTTTTGACAGAACATGTGAAGTCAGGACAAATTTTGATCATGAGTTAGTCCAATATCATAAAGAAAATACAAAGTCAATATTGCCTTAGGTCAGATAGACGAGGAATAAAAGCAAGCGGCAGGAATCGAAAAAGAAATTGATTATCAATTAAAGATATCGAAAGCAAAATTCGATGGGATTGCCGGGAGTATTTTCCTGCAACCCCATCGAAAAGCATTTCTGGCTAATTCTTGATCAGTGTGAATTGCTCTACTAATTGTTTGAGATTACCTGCTTCTGCAGAGAGCTCTTCGCTGGCTGCAGCGCTTTGTTCTGCCGTGGCGCTGTTGCTCTGTACGACCGTGGAGATCTGGCTGATTCCGTCGTTAACCTGTTCAACGGCTTCTGCCTGCTCGTTTGATACAGAAGAGATCTGATCAATAGAGCTGACCATAGACTGTATATTATCTACAACATCTGACAGCGCTTCCGCCGTGTGTCTTGCTATCTCTGTGCCTGTCTGCACTGCTTCTGTGGAATGTGTGATGAGCAGAGAGGTATTCTGGGAGGCTTCTGCTGATTTGCTGGCCAGGTTGCGGACTTCATCTGCAACAACGGCGAAGCCTTTGCCGGCGGTACCGGCCCGCGCCGCTTCTACTGCCGCATTCAGAGCCAGAATGTTGGTTTGGAATGCGATATCTTCGATAGTCTTAATAATCTTGCTGATCTCATCAGAGCTCGCATGGATCTTCTCCATAGCGTTCATTAATTCCTGCATTTGCTGATTGCAGACGGATACGCCTTCGCCTGCATGGTGTGTCTGTTCGCGTACATGACGTGCATTGTCTGCCGTGTTCTTGACCTGACCTGCGATCTCACCGATCCGTGCTGCCAGTTCTTGTACGGAACTTGCCTGCTCGACGGCGCCCTGGCTTAGATTCTGAGCGCTGGAAGATACCTGGTTGCTGGCGCTTGATACCTGCTCCGCAGATGTATTGATCTGACGAAGGATCTCGCTTAATTCTACCTTCAGGTTACGCATAGAGTCTAAGATGCTCTGGAAATCGCCCACATAGGCTTCACGGTGCTGGGAGTGGATATCCAGATTTTGATTGGCCAGTTCCTTCAGCAGATAGCCGATATCGTGAATGATGGTCGATAATCCTGTTACCAGCTCTGCGGTAGATTCTGTCAGCATGCCGGTCTCGTCTCTGCTGACAACCTCCGGTACCGGAGATTCCAGATCGCCTTCTACGAGCAAGCGCATACGCTCCGCACAGGCTTTCATTGGGCGGCTGATGCTGTTGGCAAGCTTCAGGGCTACTATGATGGAAAGCAGGATGGCAAGCACCATCATTACCAGGTTAATGGCAATATCGAAATATGTAGTGGACAGATAGTCTGACTGCGGGGCGACAACTGCTACGCTCCATCCGTCCGTGCCGTTTACCGGGGCATAGGCCGCAAACATATCTTTTTTGCCGCTCTTGTAGTTCCCGAAGCCGTTCTTCCCTTCGCGCATAGAAGCGTGGATCGAAGCAAGCTCTTTCAGAGAGGAGTCGCTCTGGGCTTCGTTTTCAATATTCTGGACTGTGATCGTATCCAGTGTAGTGTCCGCAATGGTATCTCCCGAACTGTTGATCATGTATGCTTTGTTGTGTTCGCTGACACGGATTGAGGAAACGATATCGTTCAGGAATGTTTCGTGGGGAACGAAGTAAACTACTCCGGTGATATCAGATCCCTGGATTCCGCCCTCGTAAATGGGGGCTGCAACCATAATAGACAGTTCTCCTGTCACCTTGCTGATCAGAGGTTCGGATACATAGACATTGCCTTGCATGGCCTGTTTCACATATTCGCGGTCGGAATAATCATTTCCGTCAAAAATGCTGATACCGTCAGGGCCGATAATGTTCCCGCGCTGGAGATCGTGCATGCTGACACGTTCGTCTATGATCGAGCGTTTCTCTTCCAGCGGGACGGTGTCATCGAGAAGCTGGGAAACGCAGCCGGTATCCATGGCGACGTTCTTGTATGCGGTTAGCTCCTGCTCAATGCGTTCTGCCGCGAGAACTGCAGTCTCACTCATCATTTGCTCCACAGTTGTAATGGTGCTGTTGTAGTTAAGCGTAATACTGGATGCCCCCACTACAAGCTGTGTAGCCAGGACTGTCACCATAAGGCAGAGGGTGATTTTTGTCCGAATGCTTTTCATGTTTTTTACCTCCTAGTTTTTCATAAGTGAACTACATATGATAGCACTATACATATTATAAGAATTTGTACTCTAGTTTGTCAATAGTATTTGCGTCAGAGCGAGAGGGCTAAGAAGTAAAAGGAAAGATTTAAAGCACGCAAAATAATGCGTGCTTTTATTGCACACACATGTATATAAAATTTAAATATGCACTTGATATTTTTGATGTTGCGTGCTATTATATAAAAAAACACAATTACACACAAAAGCACGCAACTGAAATATAAACTCAGTAAAAAGGGAGGAAAAGACTATGGCAAAAGAGTTTATTGTACCTGGACAGATCATCACAGGGGCAGGCGCCCTTGATATGGCGGAAAATACGCTGGCTCAGCTTGGAGAGAAGGCGCTGATCGTAACAGACAGGGTTATGGTAGAACTGGGGAATTGCGCAAAGGTAGAGAATGCGCTTAAGAATCAGGGAGTTGCCTATTCCGTATATTCTGAGATCGCAGGCGAGCCTACGGATACGATGATCGAGAATGGACTTAGGCAGTATCAGGAAGAGGGATGTGATTTCCTGATCGCGCTCGGCGGAGGAAGTCCGATCGATTCTATGAAGGCTATCGGGTCTCTGGTGAAGAACGGCGGGAATATCTCAGACTATATGGGGAAGATCATAGATGTTGAGATGCCGCCGATGGCAGCGATCCCGACTACAGCGGGGACAGGTTCAGAAGCGACACAATTTACCATTATTACGGATACGAAGAAGGATATCAAGATGCTGCTGAAAGGAAGATCGCTGATGCCAACGCTTGCCGTCAGTGATCCGCAGTTCACGATGACAGCGCCGCCGAAGATTACGGCGGCAACTGGTCTGGACGCGCTCTGCCATGCAATAGAAGCTTATACGTCCAGGCAGGCGCAGACTTTATCGGATACATTTGCCTTGTCAGCGGTAAGGCGTATCTTCAAGTACCTTCCGACAGCGTTCCATGACGGGAAGAATGAGGAGGCGAGAACGGAGATGGCGGTAGCGGCGCTTGAAGCCGGGATTGCATTCAACAACGCGTCTGTCACCCTGATCCATGGGATGAGCCGCCCGATCGGCGCGCTGTTCCATGTCGCGCACGGCTTGTCAAATGCTATGCTTATGAAAGAATGCTTAGGATTCGCACTGTGCGGAGCTTATGAGAGGTTCGCACAGCTTGGCAGGAGTATCGGCGCTGCGTCGGCAGAGGATGCGGATAAGGAAGCCGCCGGGAAATTCCTGGCAGCAGTGGAAGGGCTGACAAAAGAGCTGGAGACTCCGACACTTGAAGAATTCGGGATCGACAAAGAAGAGTTCTTCCGTGTGATCGATAAGATGGCGAATGATGCGCTGGAGAGCGGAAGCCCGCAGAATACGTGCAGAGAGGTCAGCAAAGAAGATATTGAACAGATGTATCGCAACTTATGGTAAATGGAATGATAGAAGGCGAAGAGAGTGACTGATTCTTCGCCTTCTTTATTTGAGTTGATTGATTTGCTTAATTTGATCAGTTAATTCTGGTAATAACCGTCTAAGTCGATCTCTATCTTACGGACTGAGATTTCTTCCATATAGCTGACGATCTGATCCTTAAAGGATTCGTCATAAAGTTTTTCCCGTATCTCATCATGAACGGCTTCCGTCGGCGCCGGATAATAATATATTGTAATTTTGGACAGGTCGTATCCGGCAGGTGAAAATGAGCCTGCTTTGTCTTCGATACGTTTGCCGCCTGCATCTATCATTACGGATTGGAGAGAATCGAACTTTTCATATGCCGCTTCTACCTTGCTCTCATCAAAACCATAGTCGATGCTTACTTCATAAGGCGTCATGGTTACGGAATCGATAACGTCGCCGTTCGGCGCGCTTTCATTTACCTGGATCACCTTTTTTGTAGAATGGTCTACGGAGATATCTGTCTCGAATTCCCAGGAACCAGTCTGAGAAAAACTCTGGTTTTCGACATCGCTCAGATTATACATTTTGTTTATTTTCAGCTTCCAGTGAAATGAGTCGGGAACATCGAAACATGCAATTGGGTATTCATTGAAGCTTATGCGTATTGCACCAACATAGGTATGGTCGTCTACATACTCCCCTTTTAAGTCAAGAGGAGTCCAGGTAAATTCTTTGCCCGGCCATTCCATTTCGTCATAATTTTCCGGAGGCGTCATGAAGTCGAATTCCTGCTCTATATCAAGGTACATATGGTAGCCGATATCGTCGCCTTGAAGCATGTTGGATTCTTTTACTTTTTCCGGGAAGGGTTCTTCGGTCTCTATCATGGCTGAAATATAGATAGAGCTTGAATCACAGTACATCTCTGAAAATGTCATGGTGACTCCCTTGGATTCGCTGACATTGCTGTCCTTCACGGGCACCGCTACTTCATCGAAGTTACCCGGATAGAGTTGCTTGTCCTGCACCTTTTCAAAGATATGTCCAATCAGCGGAAGCTTTGCCGCAAGGGCGGGGTTGGAGGCGAATATTCCTGTCACTGCAAGCGTTACAGCTGCCGCGGCCGTTCCCCTTACTATATAATTCCAGTGCTTCTTTTTCGTATACTGTCTTTTTATATTATACATATTCTCACCTATTACCTGTTCTAATTTTTCTGTCGGAACGTTGATATCATCGAATTTAATTTGCATATACATAGTCCTCCTTCAATAGTTTTTTTAACTCCTCCCGTGCCCGGCTCAAATATGCTTTTACCGAGCCTTCCGGTGCATTCATGACAAAAGCGATCTCTTTTACCGTGAACTCGCTGAAATATTTCAGATAAATAACGGTCTGGTATTTTTCGGATAACTGGCTGATCGCCGAATTGATGTCATATTTTTCTTCCAGGGATACTCCTGTGTATCGGTCAGGCAGTTCCACATTATCCAGTTCGCTGTAATAAACGACCTTTTTCATCTCGCCTTGCGCTATGCGGATCAGGATCCGGGTAATCCAGGTCTTGAAATATTCCGGCTCTTTTAATGTGCGTATATTCTGATACGCGTTTAATACGGCGGTCCCGACCACATCCAGGGCGGTATCCTCGTTGCGCACGTATAAATAGGCCATCTTGTACAGATACTCCTGATGTTCGGCGATCAGAAGCCCGTAGGCGTCGGGATTCCCTTTTACGGCCTTTTTGACAAGCCTTAATTGTTCGTTTGTATCCATCGAGTTTCCTTCTTTCTTCTATATCTTACAGGTTGATTAAAGACGTCTTTTTCTTTACAACTATTAGAGTAAATAATTGATGAAAGGGTTACATTTATTTTATCAAAAATATGGCCGGCGGGGAAAGACTCGTTGCATTATCTCTTTGGTTTTACTATAATGAAAATCAGAAACAGTATGAGGAAAGAAGGGAAAAAGATGGGCAGAACACTATATGTATCAGACTTGGACGGAACATTACTCAATAAGCAGGACAGGATCAATCCGAAGAGCATCAGGATCATCAATGATCTGGTGGAGAGAGGGATGACATTCACCTATGCAACGGCAAGGTCGTTGTCTTCCGCGTCTATAGTGACGCAAGGGCTGTCGGCCGCCATTCCTGTGATCGTGTATAATGGGGCGTTCATACTTCAGCCTTCTACAGGAGAGATCTTGTCAAAAGAGAGCTTTCAGGAAGAAGAGATGGAGTGGGTGGAAGAGGTCTTGGATCGGTTTGACATCTGCCCTCTGGTCTATTCTTTTGTGGAGGGAGCAGAGAAGGTCTCCTGGATCACATCGAGAGAGAATGAAGGGATACAAAGATACATAGACAGCAGGAAGGGAGATAAGCGCCTGCGTCCGGTGTCTGCGAAGGAAGAACTATACAGGGGGGATATGTTTTATTTTACCTGTATAGGGGAAATGGATGAGCTGCGTCCGGTATATGACAGATTCGCTGAAGATACAAGATTCCGATGCACATTCCAGCAGGAATTGTACCGGCCGGAATACTGGTGTGAGATTATGCCGGCGAAGGCAACGAAGGCGGAAGCGATCAGAAAGCTTAAGAAGATGCAGGGCTGTGACAGGGTGGTGTCTTTCGGCGATGCGATCAACGATCTTCCTATGTTCGAGATCTCGGACGAATGCTATGCGGTGGAGAACGCGGTGGATGAATTGAAGGCGGCCGCCGACGGGGTGATCGCGGGCAATGAAGATGACGGGGTGGCAGAGTGGCTTTTGCATAACGCCGTTTTTGAGGATAAGTAAAACGAACGAGTTAAGGAGGATATCTGTAATGAGCACAACGAAGAAGTGGACAAGGTCAAGATTCCAGCCTAATCTGCCGTTAGGAGAGAATCAGACGAAGGTAACGGCGTCGCCGGAGCATCTATTACTGGCGAGGAAGGCGGGCAGAGAGGGGATTATTCTTCTGAAGAATCAGGATCATATGCTTCCGGTTAAGAAGGGGACCCGGCTTGCGCTCTTTGGCAAGGGAGTATTCGACTATGTGAAAGGCGGAGGCGGGAGCGGGGATGTGACCGTATCTCACGTGCATAACATATATGACGGTCTGACTAAGAGGGAAGATCCTGCTGCTGTGTTCGAACCTTTGGCGCAGTTTTATAAGGAGAATGTCAAGAAGCAGTATGAAGACGGAGCGATACCGGGCATGACGGTGGAGCCGGAGATTCCGCCGCAGCTAATGGAAGCTGCGAAGAACCATGCGGATATGGCGGTGATCGTGATCAGCCGTTTCTCAGGCGAGGGATGGGACAGGCAGAGTGTGGAATATGAAGGGGCGGTTCCGAGCGAAGTGGAGCAGGCCAGATGGAGTAAGCGGATATTTGAGAATAGTGATTATTGCCTGACTAACAGAGAGCAGGCTATGGTGGACGCGGTATGTAAGAATTTTACAGAGGTCGCTTTAGTGCTGAATGTGGGCGGTATGATAGATACAAGCTGGTTTGCGGGGGAGGATAAGATATCTTCCGTACTTATGGCGTGGCAGGGAGGAATGGAAGGCGGACTTGCGATGGCAGATATCCTGCTTGGCAGCGAGAGCCCTTCCGGTAAGCTGCCCGATACTCTCGCGTCGTCTATAGAGGATTATCCGTCTACGGAACATTTCCATGAGTCGCCGGATTATGTGGATTACACGGAGGATATCTATGTGGGATACCGGTATTTTGAGACGATAGGCAAGGCGGCGGACCGTGTCAATTATCCTTTTGGGTTCGGATTATCTTATACTGCATTTCAGATCGATGTTCTCTGGGCGGGAGAGAAGGATGGAAGGATCTCTGTGGGCGTTCAGGTGAAGAACACAGGAGACTGGGCAGGAAAGGAAGTTGTACAGGTATACTACAGCGCTCCCCAGGGGCTTCTTGGCAAACCGGCAAGGGAGCTGGCGGCATATCAGAAGACCGAAGAGTTAAAACCGGGGCAGGCGCAGGTGATGACGATCACATTTGCAGCGGATGCCATGGCCTCCTATGATGATCTGGGGAAGATAGCGGAAGCGGCGTATGTCCTGGAGGCAGGCAGTTATGGGTTCTATGTGGGGAGCTCTGTTCGGGATGCGGCGAAGATCGAGTATACATACGAGCTTGCAGAATATAAGGTGGTTGAGCAGTTATCGCATAAGGCGGCGCCTTCTTCGCTGAAGCAGCGTATGATCTCGGACGGTACGTTTGAATTGCTCCCTCAGACACAGCCGAATGATTATATGGAAAATGGTCTTGGCTGGAGCGGGGATGAGACAGAAGGCGTGGCTCCGATGGTAAGAGAGGTTTCCCGTTATCTTCTGTTTGCACAGGATGATTCTGCCTGCGCTGATGTAAGACGCAAGATCATGCTGGAGGATGTGGCGGAAGGGAAGGCGGATCTCGAAGCGTTCATGGCACAGCTCTCAGACAGCGATATGGCAGAGCTTCTCGGAGGTCAGCCGAATACAGGCGTGGCCAATACGTTTGGATTCGGGAACCTCCCTGAGTATGGGGTGCCGAATGTGATGACGGCGGACGGTCCCGCAGGTCTTCGTATTGCGCCGGAGTGCGGTGTCTGCACGACGGCATGGCCGTGCGCTGCCATGCTTGCATCTACCTGGAACCCGCAGCTTGTCAGGGAGGTCGCCTGTGCGGCTGCCAGGGAAGTGAAGGAGAATAATATGGCCGTATGGCTTGCGCCTGCAATGAATATCCACAGAAGTCCCCTGTGCGGAAGGAATTTCGAATATTATTCGGAAGATCCGGTTCTGACGGGCACGATCGCCTCGGCTATGGTGGACGGGATCCAGTCGCAGAATATCGGCGCTGCTGTGAAGCATTTTGCCTGCAATAACAAAGAAACCAACCGGAAGAATAGTGATTCCAGGGTCTCAGAGAGGGCGCTTCGGGAGATTTACCTAAAAGGCTTCGAGATCTGTGTGAAGAATTCGCAACCGTGGGTGCTGATGACGGCCTATAACCTGATCAACGGTTACCGTGCTTCTGAGAATAAAGACCTGATGGATGGGATCTTGCGCGGCGAGTGGGGATATCAGGGCGTGATCACTACAGACTGGTGGACGAAGGGCGAGCATTACAAAGAGATCAAGGCCGGTAATGATATCAAGATGGGAACCGGATATCCGGAACGTGTGCTGGCGGCGCTTAAGAAGGGGCTGATCACGAGGGAAGAGATGGCTGTATGCGTTCGCAGGGTGCTTGAAATGATCTTGAAGGTGGATTGATATATGCCGGAGGATGCAGGGGAATATCCGAAATCTTGTGAATCCACAGCTTGGCTGCATATATTGCGTCTGGGCAAGGTAGAATGGATTATCTGAAAGGGGGGATGATCGATGCAAAAAGAGTTCAATATTACAGGCTTGTGTGTGCCGAAGAAGCATTATATGGTGAATTTGGAGGCCCGTCTGGAACAAATGAAGAAAATGGTCGATAAAGGAAATTATTTTGTTATAAACCGTGCAAGACAATATGGGAAGACGACAACTCTCGCTGCTTTGGCGAATTATCTTAGGGATGAGTATAGAGTGATATTTTTGGATTTTCAGACGATTGGAAATGAAATGTATCAGAATGAAAAGGCGTTTGCAAAGGCATTTGCAACTTGTTTCCTGGATGAATTTTGCACGGAATATCCTAATTGGTCCGATGCAATGGGGCATAGGGTAGAAGTATTTGAAAAGGTATTGGAAGAACAAGAGAAGCCCTTCTATCTGATGGACCTTTTCAGGCATCTGATTGCTCTCTGCAAAATCTCTGATAAGCCGGTGGTTCTTATGATAGATGAGATCGACAGCGCAGCAGATAATCAAGTTTTTATAGATTTTCTGTCACAGCTGAGGAATTATTACCTTCAAAGAGAGCGGAAAGGAACAGAAACATTCTATTCTGTGATATTGGCAGGGGTCTATGATGTAAAGAATTTGAAGGGAAAACTTAGGAATGAAGAAGAGAGCAGGACGAACAGCCCATGGAATATTGCTGTCAATTTTGATTTGGATATGAGTTTTTCCAAAGATGAGATAGCCGGTATGTTAAATGAGTATGAGAGAGATTTGAAGACAGGAATGGACGTTGAGAAGATGGCCGAATTGATTTATGATGAGACATCAGGCTATCCGTTCCTGGTATGCCGTTTGTGCAAGATTATGGATGAAGAGCTGCCGGGGACAATAGATTTTCGAAATCTTTCTGAAACATGGAGCAAGGAAGGTTTTCTTGCGGCGGAACGGATTTTGATATTGGAAAAAAATACTTTGTTTGATTCTTTGAATCATAAGCTGGAAGAATATCCTGAATTAGAACGTGTGATCTGTAAAGTTCTGTTTAATGGTGAGAAAATCGTATATAATCCAGATATTAGAGAGAGTGATATTGCGATTATGTTTGGTTTTGCGAAACGTGAGGGAGCTTCGGTTGTAATTGCGAACCGAATTTTTGAGACACGGCTGTACAATAGATTTCTTGCAGCTGAGGAATGGAAGGAGAGTGATATTACACAAGCTTCTTTTTTAGATAAAAATGGATTTGTAATAAACGGTCATTTAAATATGCGAAGAATACTCGAGAAGTTTGTGATACATTTTCAGGAATTATACGGAGAAAAAGATCACAAATTTGTTGAAGAGTATGGGAGAAGATTTTTCTTATTATATCTCCGACCTATAATAAATGGAACTGGAAACTATTATATAGAAGCGCAGACCAGAGATAAAAAGCGAACCGATGTCATTGTTGATTATCAAGGAGAGCAATTCATAATTGAGATGAAACTATGGCATGGGAAAGAATATCAAGAGAGGGGAAACGCGCAGCTCGTGGATTATCTAAATCTCTATCACAAACAAATAGGATATATGATAAGCTTTAATTTTAATAAAAAGAAAGTAATCGGCGTATTTGAGCGAATTATTGGTGACAAACGAATTATTGAAGCAGTAGTGTAATGACAGAGTAAGGGTGTAAGGAGAGCTGCAGAAGTGGGAATTAAGAGACGGATGATGAGGGCAGCAGTTGTAGCTGCGGCAATGTTTGCCGTCGTCATATTGATTGGAAGAAATGAAGACAGCCGGCAATCCGAGCTTGCGAAGTCCGGTCAGATATTCCTGTACGGGGAAGCGCATGGTGTGGAAGTCATATTGGAGGATGAGCTGAGGCTCTGGGAGAAATATTATCACGAGGATGGTATGAGACATTTATTCGTTGAATTGGCCTATTACGATTCTGAGATTTTAAATATGTGGATGCAGGAAGGAAATGACAATATCCTGGATGAGTGGTTTGAAGGACTAAAAAGGACTGCCGCATATACTGAATCGGTCAAGGATTTTTATCGGCAGATCAAGAAGAGCTGTCCGAAAACTATTTTCCATGGAACGGACGTAGGGCATCAATATGATACGACCGGCAGACGGTATCTTGAATATCTCGAGCTGCAGGGAAAGGAAGATACAGAGGAATACCGGTTAGCAGAGGAAGCAGCCGAACAAGGAAGATACTATAAGGAGAACTCCGACGACGAATATCGTGAGGGCAAGATGGCCGAAAATTTTATCCGGGAATTTGACAAATTAGACGGTCTTAGCGTGATGGGAATCTATGGAGGAGCCCACACTGCAATAGGAGGAACCGCATACGGTACACAGTCAGTTCCATGTATGGCGAATCAACTGCACGGCCGTTACGGCGGTACAGTTGTACAGTCAAAGGATTTAAGCCGCAGGTTTTTGGGTACAGATATCGCCGGTAAAAATTATCGGGTTTTGTATAGGGCTACTTTTGCAAATGGGGCGGAATATGTGTACAGAGATTTTATATGGGTAAAAGACGCATATGATGATTTTAAGGACAATAAGCCAAGCGGGAAGATCATCTATGAGGATAATTTCCCGGATGAGGTCAGAGAAGGTGATATCTATATTGTTGTGGATAAATATGAAGACGCGACGAGTGAAAAGTTTTATTATCGTGCAGTCAAAGAGGCGGATAAGCTGATTATGGAAGGATTTCTCGTAACAGGATAGTAACAGGACAGCTTGTAAGATTTTTTGTTAAATGGCTTGACACAAATGGTCTACTGATATAGACTAATCTTAAGGTCTATATCAGTAGACCATTTGCGTTATATAAGATTTAGTATGGGAGGGATGAATTATGGAGAATCTGAGATTATGCGACAGTGAATATCGGTTTATGTGCCTGGTGTGGGAATTAGCGCCCGTGCATAGTAAAGAGCTGGTGAAGGCAGCCAATGAACAGCTTGGATGGAAGAAGTCTACGACATATACAGTGATCAAGAAGCTGGAACAGAGAGGATTCTTAAGGAATGAGAGTACGATTGTGACGGCAGTGGTTTTGAAGGAAGAATGTCAGGCGGCGGAGACAGATTATTTTATGAACAGGACGTTTGAGGGATCTCTTCCGAAGTTTGTGGCAGCTTTTTTGGGGAACAGGAAGATATCGGACAAGGAGGCGAAGGAGATCAAGGCAATGATCGATTCACATAAGGAAGGCTCCTGATGATCAGTGAGAAAGGGGAAGGGTTATGAATGGAATGTGCAAGGTATTTTTGACGGTTTGTGATATGTCGGTAACTGCTGTATTTGCCATTGTATTGGTATTGATTGCAAGGCTGCTTCTTAGGAAAGCGCCGAGAAGATTCTCATATTATCTGTGGATTATCGTCGCGTTCAGGCTGATCTGTCCGTATTCATTTACCAGTGAGATAAGTATCTTCAATCTGGGCATATTCGGCGGGCATATGACAGGCAATCAGGCAGGATGGACAGATGCGGCAGGAATACTTGACGAACAGGGAATACAGGGTACGGATAATGTATCCGGGACAGAAGGTATGTCAGGTGAGGAGAATGGGGCCGGGGCAGAGAGTAAGCCGGTAGAGACTGGCATATCTGTGACAGAGAGCCGTGCAAAAAGCGGCGGGTTGGCTGAAGGTGAGCAGGCACTCCTGACAGACCCGGTAAATGAGACGGAAGATCCGCTGATCGCCGGGAGAGATTCTGGGGTATGGGACCGCAGAGGAATGAGGCTGGAACTTCTGACGGGATTATGGATTCTGGGAGCCGCGGTTTTTCTTGGGATTCAGATATACTCTTACCGAAGACTTCGGAAGCGTGTCGCAACGGCTGTCCGGATTGAAGAGGGCGTCTGTGAGTGTGAGAATATTGAGGTTCCGTTTGTGATGGGATTTTTCAAGCCGGTTATCTATCTTCCGTTTGGTATTACGGAGAGTGAGAGGAGATATATTCTCAGCCATGAGAAGAATCATGTTCGGAGGCGTGATCATCAGGTGAAGTATCTGGCCGTACTGATTCTGTCGGTATACTGGTTTCATCCGCTTGTCTGGCTAGCGTACCGCCTGATGTGCGAGGATATGGAGGTGAGCTGTGACGAGAAGGCGGTGCAGGCATTGACAGGGGAAGGGAAGGAAGGTTACTGTCAGACGTTGTTAAACCTTGCGTCAGGAGGCGGAGCAGGGCTTTTGCCGGATGGAGGGACTTCGTTCGGAGGTTCTTCCGTGAAGCGGCGGGTTAAAAATATACTGAAGCTTAAGAGTGCGAAGACACAGGCTGCAGTTCTTGGTATCGCGCTGTGTGTGATGATCGTATGGATCGGTCTGGCGAACGGGCAGCAGGATGTTATGATGCGCTGTGTGAAGGGACCGGGTGCGGGAGATATTGAATACGAATACAAGCTTTCAAAGAAGATACAGAGCTTCCTGATTTATAAAGAGTATTATCACGAGGGCGAGATGCGGAGCTATGAAATCGTGAGGGCAGTTGACCTTGACAAGGCAGGTGTGAAAAGAAGCGGGATATTTACCATGAATGCGAAGCGGAAGCTGTCTAACGGGAGATTCATATTCCAGAACAGGTTTGAAGGTGAAGAAAGAGAGGTCAGAAATATAACTTCACCGGGAGATTATGACTATCAGGGAATGGCTGAGAATTATTATCTGGACGCTCAGACCGGATGGAAGGGAGCGGAAAAGGGAGAGGATCTGGTTCTGGCGGCGTGGCATCTTCTGGGAGGAGGGCAGGATGAGTTTAGAAGAACGATCTGTCAGGAGTTCATGAACACAGAGACGAAGCAGCATGCATTAGAGGAAAATACGGGAGAGATCTTGTATTATCTGGTATTTTCTGATAAAAGTGCAGAAGAATTAAAAGAGGAATACGAAGTGTCTCCTTATGCTCAGGCGTTATATAAGGCCAGGAATCCATATGTGGGAGATGCGGCGGCTGATGGGAAGCTGATGGAATGTATGGGGCTGTTTCCTGATATGAAGCGTACAATAGAGCTTCAGACGGAAGAAGAGCCTTATGTGTTAACGATTCATTACGAGGACCAGCCGCAGGATGAGATTGATTTTCATAGACGGATGGAGAAGAAGGCGATCCTGCTTCTGTGCCTGATTGAAAATGCAGGCAAGATCGAATGGACGTATTATGCGGAGACGGACAAAGGAGAGACGGAACGGTGTTTTTACTGTGATAAAGAGAAGGCGTCAAGGCTGTTGATGCTTGAAGAGAATGAGGATATCAGGAGATTTGCAGAGTCAAAAAACGGTGTGCAGGAATTGCTGACAGAGTATATGTCATACATCTATATGAATCATACGGTTAATGTCACCGGACTTGGAGATGAAAATGAAGATGAATATATCCTCTGGCAGGAAGACAAGGAGCTATATCCGGTCTATGTCGTTGGGCGGCTGCCGGGCGAGAGCTATGATGATGTGTTCATGGTGCCGGTGGATGAAGATTCGGGAGAATAAGATTACTAAAGGGTCAAAAGGTATTTGACCCTTTATGATTTGGAAAATCTATATTTTACAGGATTCGATCGTACATCGATGCACCTTGGTCTTAAGATCGTAATTCACCCCGACAAGGAGCATATTTCCGTGATAATCCCGCAGTGATTCTATATAACATCTGTCTTTGATCTGATCGATTGCGGTCTTGACGGATTTATTCCATTTGAGTTCAATAATTAACGCCGGTTTATTGGGATAAGCCTTCCGCGGAATAAATACAATGTCAGCAAAGCCTTTTCCGGTGGGAAGTTCTCGAAAAAAAGAGTAATATTCTCTGGCGCTATAGTATGCGAGCGCGATGGTACAGGAAAGAGAATTCTCGTCGTTATATGTTAATATAGAAGTTTCCATGTGCGCATCTTCTAATCCGGCTGCAACGGCGGAGCTGTCTTTGTTAAGGGTTGCGAATAACAGTGCTTCAGATTTTTTGACTGCATTTGTAATATTATCCCAGCCGGCGGATTCGACTGCATTGCAGAATTCGGAGGCAATCTCTGAGTTCGGAATAAATATTTCTTTTGTCTTATAATCATATCCCAGATATCCCAGGTGAACCAGGAGGGTGAGAACATCATCTGCTGAGGAAAATGCGGTCATATCGTTTGTAAATGTGGCTGTATTGATCTTTTTGCGTACACCTGCAAGGAGCTCGGTTATGATACTCTTAAGTCCCTTGAAATTCAGGATGATATAGTCCCGGAGTGCTTCAAATGTTTCGGTCTTATTCCAGAAATCGTCATAGCTTCGGGTCAGAAGTGCACTTACGACGGAACGCGGACTGTAGATATGAGTGGTACCCTCAAAGCAATATCCGTCATACATACGTTTGATCTCATCATAATCCATTTGATATTCAGTACAGAGATTCTGCACTTCCTGGTCAGTGAATCCTACAAAGGGAGCCAGCGGTCCGGGATTCGTCATAGAGAATTCATCAAACATGTTCAGGGCGGAATGAGTTCCATATTTTTTTATAGGCAGAATACCTGTCATATATGCAAGAGCCACATAAGGCTGGTCTTTCAGCAGATTACGGAGAAAGTCCAGGTAAAGCCGCTGGGAATCTGTATCATTCTTATATTCTCTGAAAATGCAGTCCCATTCGTCAATGATAAAAATAAAACCAGTTGACATTTTTGAGGAGATGGTCTGCAATACGGAGATTAATGAAGAAGTATTAAAATAATTCAAATTAGAATATTCATCCAGTAACTCCCATAAAAGTGTTTTCTCAATCAGTTCCTTTAGTGCGGCAACATTATCCGTTTGGCTTAGGAATTGCTGTATATTTAAAAATATGACATTGTATTGATTCAGATGTTCTCTATAGCGCTCATTTTTTGCAATATCCAGATGCTCGAACTGTCTGCCGTCAGGTCCCAGACCGTAATAGGCTGCCAGCATCGACGCGGCCACGGATTTGCCAAAGCGTCTTGGCCGGCTGACACAGACAAATCTCTGCTCTGTGTTGATGACAGAATTAGTGTAGGCGATCAGATTACTTTTATCGACGTAAATTTTAGAGTTGAGTGACATCTGAAAACTTCTGTTGCCGGGATTTAGATAGACTCCCATGAGGTTGGCCTCCTTCCTGTAATGTGATGATATTAAACTGTATTTTATCATTATTTATCTGGAAATACAATGAGGGATTGACGGACGTGCGTTTTTGCGGTCTAAAAATAAGACAACAAAATATTGTCAAATTCATGACAACTTGTAAAATACTAAGAAATCTAAAAAATGTACGGATTCTGATACCATAGAATGTCTGATATCCTAATCTTAAGATAAGAACAGAACAGCAAGTGACCGCACTTGTACCGGCAAGAGCCGGAGCTAAGAAAGGGAGGAGACAAAGATGAAGGATAATTCTATGGAAGGAAACAGGCTCGGTTGGAGAACGAGGGTCTCTTATGCGGGCGGAGATGTGGCATGTAATGTAATATTCGGAATGGTCGGAACATTGCTTACGCTTTTTTATACAGATTATGTGGGAATCAATCCGGCGACGATCGGAATGGTCATGCTGATCTCGCGTCTGTTTGACGGAGTTTCAGATCTGGTCATGGGAATGATCGTGGAGCGTACGAATTCAAAATGGGGCAAATCAAGACCCTGGATCCTGTGGATGAGCGTACCGTATGCACTGTCAGCCGTCCTGTTATTTACCGTGCCGCATTCAACTGCCATGGTGCAGGCTGTCTATATATTTGTGACCTATAACTTCTGTACGACTGTGTGCTATACGGCAGTCAATCTTCCTTACGGAAGCCTTTCTGCAATGATGACACGTATTTCAGCAGAAAGAGATATGCTGAGCGTTGTCAGGATGGGGCTGTCTCCGCTGGGAAGAATTATGGCAGTAACTTTTACACTTCCTCTGGTAAAATTTTTCGGGGATGATCAGGCTGCATGGGTGAAGACAATGGCAGTGTGGGCCGTGATCGCGTTGATTCTTCTGGTGATCTGCTTCCTGGAATGCAAAGAGACCGTAGTGATCGCTGCGAAGAAAGAAGCACAGAAGGTTTCCGCCGGAAAGGGATTGAAGGCTCTGGTATCTAACCAGTATTTCTGGGCGGTTCTTGTGCTGTGGATGCTGCAGAGCGTATCTTTTGGTATATCGGGAACGATTCTTCCTTATTATTGCAAATACATATTCCATAACGATACCTGGATGTACAGTGCGCTGTATCTGACAGAGACGCTGGTATTGGTTGTGTGTATCTTCTTATGCGCACCGCTGATCAAGAAGTATGGCAAGCGGAATGCGGCGTTTGCGGGAGCAGTGATCGCACTGGCCGGCCAGTTGATATTCTTCCTGAATCCGTATGATTTTACCTGGATGGTGGGAAGCTGCGTGCTCCGCGCGATCGGTCTGGCGCCTTTGAACGCTGCGGTATTCGGAATGATCGGGGATGTAGTTGAGTTCGGTCAGTGGAAGACGCATATTCGCCAGGAAAGCCTGATCTTCGCGGGCGGTTCTATCGGAACGAAGGTCGGTGCGGGACTGGCATCGGCGATTATGACAGGAATGCTCTCTGCGGCAGGTTATATCAGTTCGTCTGAAGGAAGTGCTGTACAGCCGGAATCTGCCCTGAACTGTATTGTTACGATCTACAAGTTCGGTCCGGTTGTTGTGGCCGGGGCCGCGGTGATCACATTGGCATTGTATAAGCTTGATAAGAAATATTCGTCCGTTATGGAGGAACTGATGGCAAGAGAAGCAAGAGGAGAATTGTAACACGGATTAGATAGCCCTATCGGTTAGGAGGCTGCTCATTAGTTGGGCAGCCTCCTAACCGATAGGTGTATCAGAGCTTCAATCTTTCTATTTGGCAGCTATGAGGCTTATTCGTACATTCCTTGTCATAATTTACACCGACAAGCAGGATATCGCCGGTATAATTCACAAGAGACTGAGTATAATGCCTGTCCTTTATCTGCTGTATTGCTGCATTTGCAGACTTGTCGTACTTCAGTTCTATTACAAGTGCGGGCTTTTCTGTTTTTGCAGGCAGCGGTAAGAATACAATATCCGCAAAGCCGTGTCCTGACGGTAGTTCACGTATCATCAGATAATCCTTTCTTGCGCTGTAATAGGCAAGGCTTATGGCACAGGCAAGAGAATTTTCATCATTGTAGGTCAGGATGGAAGCCACTTCTGTATGCGCTTTGTCAAGCTCTTCGGAAACGCAGCTTTCATCTCCGTTAAGCGTTGCCTCAAGAAGTCTTTCGGAGGAATTAAGAACGCGCATAACCTCGGTCCAACCGCCGACGCTCATTGCATTTTCAAATTCTCCGGCAATTTCTCTGTTAGGAATAAAGGTCTCTTTTCTCTCCTGATCATAGCCGAGATAACCGAGATGGATCAATAGCGTCAGTACGTCGTCCCGGGTCTTCAATGTCCGCATATCGTTCTGAAAGCTTAGGGTGTTTACCCTGACATGTTCACCGCCGAGCATTTTTACGATGTCTGAACGGAGTCCGTCGAAGTTCATATCCATATAAACCTTGAGCGCTTCATAGGTCTCCGTCGAAGTCCAGTAATTGGAAAATCTGTGAGTCTGCATTGCTGCGACAACAGATCTCGGGTTATAAATATGGTGATATTTGCTGAATCTGTAACCGTCGTACCAGTGACTCGTCTCCGGGAAATCCATATCAAACTGTTTACACAGTTTTTGTACTTCTTTCTCAGTAAATCCGGTGTACTCTTCAAAGATATCCTGACCTGACATCGAATATTCCCAGAACATATTTAAGGCAGAATGTTCCCCATATTTTTTTACCGGCAGGATACCTGTCATATAGGTCAGCGCAACATAAGGCTGATCCTTCAAAAGCCCCCGCAGGAAATCAAGATATTGCTTCTGCAGCCCTTCTTCTTTTTGTCTTTCGCGGATGACACAATCCCACTCGTCAATCAGGAAAATGAACTTTTTACCTGTTTTTGCGTAGATTCTTTTTAATGTATCGGCAAGCCCTTTATCCTGTCTTGTCAGGTATCCGCCGTATTCTGCCAGGAGCTCTTCGAGAACTTCTTGTTCCAGATAATCGGTTACGCTTTGGTCTTTTGCACCGATCAAAAACTGTTGTATATTCAGAAAAATCACATCATACTTGTTCAGATGCTCTGTAAAGCTGTCAGCATTCTCCAAAACCTTTCCCTTGAATAGTTCCCTGGAATCGCATCCAAGGCTGTAGTAAGCGGCGAGCATCTTAAGCGCCATGGATTTTCCGAAACGCCGCGGTCTGCTGATACAGATATATTTTTCTTCTGTATTGATCAGCTCATTCGTACATGCTGCCAGTCCGGTTTTGTCCACATAGATTCGGGAACGGATGGATTCTAAAAAGCCGTCGTTCCCCGGATTTAAATAAATTCCCATTTAAAATATCCTCCATAGTGAATTCAGTATAGCACAGTCAGGAAAGAGAAGGCAATTGAAATCGGGAGTAATTGGCTCTTTGGACGGCAGACAAATGAAGAACGTCTGCAGAATTATAAAAGCACGCAAAAATTGCGTGCTTTTTATGTAAAATACTACAAATTATGTGTTGACACGCAGGCATATATTTTGTATATTATGGTATAGAGAAAGTGTGTAGAAATTAAGAAGAACAGCCTGTATACAGGGGAAAACCGACAGAGGGGCAGCGAGATGGGAAGCTTTGACCGGAACAGCAGAGCAGTAAGATTCGCAGCGGCGATTATGCTGGGAGTCTGTGCGGTAACTGGATGTGCACGCAATGAGAAAACAAAGTCCGACGAGAAGCCGTATACGATCGGTGTTGTCACGAAATCAAGGAACAGTGAATACTGGATGTCCGTATGCTCAGGCATGGAGAAGGCGGGCAAGGATTACGGCGTGTCTGTCAAGATTATTTCTCCTGATTCGGAGTCTAACGACAGGATGCAGAAGAAGATGATCCATGATTTGATCAGACAGGATGTGGACGCATTAGCGATCTCTCCGATCTCTTCTTATGATGCTCCGTATCTGGCGGAAGCAGAAGAGGCGGGGATAAGAATCGTTGCATATGATACGAAGATCCTGGCAGAGGGAATTCCGTACATAGGAATTGATAACCGGAAAGCGGGAGAAGAACTTGCCGCAAATATGGCGGCGAGGCTTTTGAATCGCGGAAAAGTGGGAATCGTTACGGGAGACTTAAGGCAGACGGCGCATTCTGAGCGTATGGAGGGTATTCGATCATATATAGAAGAGAATACAGATATAGAGATCGTGTTTGTCGAGAGCGGGTATGCGAATCTTCTGATCTCAGATGAGGAGATATCAAGGATATTCTCAGAATATTCGGATATTGACGGTATATTTGCAACAAGCGGAGTCACGGCTCTGGGGATCCGGCAATATCTGGGAGAATCGCAGGTAGCGGTCATGACGGTGGACGCCCAGCAGGATGCCCTGACCGCGGTTGAGAACGGCGAACTCGCCGCACTGGCGGCCCAGTCAGGATATGATATCGGATATGAGACGGTCCGGTTCATTGCAGAGAACAGAGGGAACGACAGCTCTGTGCTGAAGGACCGGATATTGGAAGCGGATATTTTAACGAAGGATAATATAGACGAGTGGGAGTAGCCGCATGTGATGCCGGCTTAGGAGACAGAGTATGTTCCGCAGTATGAGAAGCAAGATGATCCTGGTGATGCTTGCAGTGACGGGGTGTGCAGTGGTTCTGATCACTGTGATGTTCTATCAGAGATCTGCCGGGATGATAGAAGAGGATTATGTGAAGAATCTCTACGGCAGAGTACGTCAGATGGGAGACGCACTGGATGAATCTCTGAAAGAGATCTATTTCCTTACGGTGCAGGCATCCTGTGATGAGGAGATTCTGTCGGAAGCAGAAGAGTATCTGTCAGGCGGAAAGGAAGAATGTCTGACGAACCTTGCCGGAATACTTCGGAGCTATTCCGACAGGAACAGTGAGGCGGCTTCTGTATGCCTGGTGATTCCAAGGAAGCAGATGATCGTGACATCACTGGTGTATCCGGTATACCAAAAGGGGATATCAGAGGATAAGATCGAAGAGATCAGGAAGACGGGTATGACTTCCCTTACGCCGGCGCTGATCGGGGACCCGCTGCAAAAGCAGGATCACATCCTGGTGTTCGTAAGTCCGGTAGAAGCGGATAACGGTGAGGTCTGTGCTTATGTTATGAGCTGCCTGAAGGAACGGACCTTGTATTATAATTATCTTGATAAGCTGGAAGACGGGAGAAGTTCAAGGGCAGTGCTCCTTGATGAGGACGGAAGGATCGTGTCTGCGAAGACGCTGGAGGATGCGGGGCGGCCCTATGACGCCGGGCAGGAAGCGGCAGCAGAGCAGGATATGATCTGTGTGCGGTACCGGACGGATTTCCTGGGATATTCTTTTCAGATGGAGACGGAGAAGAAGGAAGTGCTGGCTGACTTAAGGGAGATGCGTTTTTACCTGGCGGCGATCCTCCTGGCGGTCCTTGGCAGTGCAGCGGTTCTGATGGTCTTGATCACGAAGGCTATGTATCAGCCGCTTAGGAGACTGACGGAGACAATGAGCCTGGTGAGCGGCGGTGAGCTGGAGCGCAGGGTGGAAGTGACCACGAAGGATGAGATCGGTATCCTGTCGGCAGAATTTAACGATATGCTGGGCCATATTGAAAGCCTGATCGGTCAGCTGGTGCAGGAGGAAATGCTTAAAAAGGACGCGGAGCTTGAAGCGTTGCAGTATCAGATCACTCCGCATTTTATGTATAATACATTGAATTCCGTCAAATACGCCGCGCTGTTAAAGGGCGAGGCTGAGATCGGCGGGCTGCTTGAAGACTTTATAGAGCTTCTTCAGGCAAGCATCAATAAGAAAGGGAAATTCGTCACTGTTGCAGAGGAGATACATTTTGTAAAGAATTACATGAATCTGCAGCGTATGCGCTATGAAGAAGAGATCGAGGCGGATTATCAGATACAGCAGGATGCTTTGCCGTGTTTCCTTCCAAGGCTGATGCTCCAACCGCTTGTGGAGAATGCGATCCTGCACGGATTGGATCTGAGAGCGGGCAGGAACAGGATCGTGATCGGCGGAAATGTGGACAAAGGGCAGCTTCAGCTGTGGGTGCAGGACAATGGCAGAGGCATGACGAAGGAGCAGATGGAAGAGCTTTTGCAGCAGAAGCAGAAGAAAGCGAGAGGACTGTCTGGAATCGGAGTGGCGAATGTGAAAGAACGGCTGCAGCTGTATTATGGCAGCGCCGGCAGAGTCGTCTGCGAGAGCAGTGAAGAGGGAACGAAGATCTGCCTGTGTCTTCCGGCATACAGGGAGCAGGACAGGTACGCATTGTGATGTGCCAAGGGAAAGGGAGCAAGGATATGATCAGGACTGTGATTGTGGATGATGATTTTCTGGTGAGGAGCTATCTGAAGCAGCTTAATGCATGGGAGCGGGCGGGTTATCAGATCGTGGCCGATGCAAGGGACGGCGAGGAAGCGCTTACGGCTGTGGAGCAGCTGGGGCCGGAGGTGGTGATCACGGATATCTCTATGCCGCTGATGGATGGAATCGAACTGATCAGAAGGATACGGGAGACCAATCATACCGTATATATTATCGTACTTAGCTGTCATGATGATTTTGAATATGTGAAAGAGGCCATGAAACTTGGGGCCGACGAGTATGTGCTTAAGAATTCCCTGAATGAAGACAGCCTGTATGAGCTGCTTGTCCATACGGCAAGGCAGCTTCAGGATAAGAAAGAGATGTTCCGGGAAAATGATGAAACCAGACGGCTGATGGAGATGGGCAGGCAATCGCTGAAATATCACTTCTTCAACGGACTTCTTGCCGGCAGCTTTACCGCGGATGAGAGGGAGAAAAGAAGGAAAGAAGCGGGTATCCGTGCGAAATATGTCAACAGTGCGGTAATCAATCTGTTTATCTCGGCCTGGGGAACATTAAAGTATCAATACAGTGAATTGGAGCTGGAGCAGTACGCGCAGAGGTTCTTGCGGAAGCTTACAAGAGAACTGGAACGCAGGGCCGAGGATATCTATGACGGGGCGGCGCCTGGAGAGACAGGCGTATGCGTGAGGGATTCGCCCGGGACGGGATTGGAATGTGCGGAAAGCGTGTATCTGGGAGAGGGAGTTTTCTGCTGTTTCCTGGATATGTCTGGAATGCACAGGGACAGTCTGATGAAGCAAAGGCTGACCGGCATTGCCACGGCATGTTTCCGCTGCTGCAAAGACGAGGAGTATGCGTTCTTCGTGGGAGTGAGCGGGATATGTTTTGGAGAAGAAGGAATCCGTCAGGCATACCAGCAGGCCAGAGAGACGGTCAAGCTTAGCTTTTATGAAGAAGAGGGAATTCTGTATTATGAAGATTGTCCGGGGATCGGAAGGATACTGCCCCGTGAGGCGCAGGAGGTCCTGGAGCATGCGGCGGATTACGCCGAATGCCGCCAGTATGAGAATATGAAGGACGGATTTGAGAAGGTGTCCGCAGTATTCTGCAAGGAACATACAGATCCCCGTCTGGTTCTCCACTGGATAAGATCTCTGGATGAGCGGCTGAAGATGGACCGGCCGCAGGAAGAGTACGCCGGAATTATCAGGATCGGACAGCTTATGTCAGTGTGCGAGGATTACGGGATCCGGTTATTCATGGAGAAAAGGAAGGCGCTGCCGGAGCATGCAGGTGCGGCGGTCCGACGGGCAGTGGATTATCTGCACGCGCATTATAAAGAGCAGATCGGACTATCAGACGCCGCAAAAGCGGCGGAACTGAATCCTGCGTATTTAAGCTTTTTGTTCAAGCAGGAGCTGGGAATCGGATTCTCGTCTTATCTGCTGGATCTGAGGATGGAATGTGCCAGGGCATTGCTTAGGGGCACGAACGGCAAGATAAAGGAGGTGGCGCGGGAAGCCGGGTTCAACGATTATCATTATTTTTCTAAGGCATTTAAGAAAATAAACGGGTGCAGCCCGGTGGATTACCGGAGAAAAAATGTTCATACCTAAAAATAAGACAACATTTATCTGACGGAATAAACAAAACAACAAAACTAAAAAAAAGAGTGTTTTTTTAGATGTACGGATATGGTATATTTTTTTCAGAGAGACAAAGAGAAAAAAAGAATTGATATAGAGAAAGGAGAGTCAAAGATGTTTGACAAAAGCAAAGTAAAACTTGGAATCGCTCCCATTGCGTGGACGAACGATGATCTGCCGGATCTGGGAGGAGAGAACACATTTGAACAGTGTGTCAGCGAGATGGCGCTGGCAGGATTCACCGGGTCAGAGGTAGGCAACAAGTACCCTAAGGATCCGGAGGTGCTTAAGAAAGCTTTGGAGTTAAGAGGAATCGAGATCTGCAACCAGTGGTTCTCTTCTTTCCTGATCACGAAGCCGTTTGAAGAGGTGGAGAAGGAATTCCGTGCACAGCTTACTTTCCTGAAAGCGATGGGAGCTAAGGTGATCGGCGCTTCCGAACAGAGCCACAGCGTACAGGGGCAGCAGGACACACCGATCTTCGGACACAAGTATGTGATGAATGATGATGAGTGGAAGACATTCTGCGAGGGTATGAACCGTCTTGGCAAGATCGCCAAAGACGAATATGGAATCGCACTTACTTTCCATCATCATATGGGAACGGTTGTGCAGGACCCGGACGAGGTAGAGCGCATGATGGCGAATACAGATCCAGAGTATGTAAGCCTGCTGTTTGATACCGGACACTTTACATACTGCGGGGCAGATCCGCTTGAGATGGTTACCAAATATGTGGACAGGATCAAACATGTGCACCTGAAGGACATCCGCCCGGAGATCGTTAAGAAGGTGAAGGAAGAGAACTTAAGCTTCCTTGAGGGTGTAAGACAGGGAGCATTTACCGTACCGGGAGACGGATGTATTGATTTCGATCCTATTTTCAAGGTTCTTGAGGATCATGGTTATGAGGGATATATGCTGGTAGAGGCAGAGCAGGATCCGGCAAAGGCGAATCCGCTGGAATATGCGGTCAAGGCAAGAAAGTTTATTGCAGAGAAGACAGGATTATAAAATACGTTTGCGAATGGTTTGAAAGGAGAATAAAAGATTATGGTTACAGTAGGTATTATCGGAGCAGGAAGAATCGGAAGAGTTCATGTTGAGAGTATTTGTACGAAGGTGGGCAATGCGAGGATCAAAAGCCTTGCGGATCCTTTTATGAATGACGAGACGGCCGCATGGGCGAAGAAGATGGGTGTGGAGAATACGACGAAGGATTACAAGGAGATCATCGCAGATCCAGAGATTGACGCGGTGCTGATCTGTTCTTCCACAGATACGCATTCTCCGATCTCTGTGGAGGCGATCAATGCAGGAAAGCACGTATTCTGCGAGAAGCCGATCGATCATGACGTGGCTAAGATCAAGGAAGTGATCGATGCGCTTAAGAAGAATCCGGTGAAGTATCAGGTAGGTTTTAACCGCAGATTTGACCACAACTTCGAGGCAGTGAAGGATGCTGTGGCAGCAGGCAAGATCGGTGATACTCACATCATCAAGATCACATCCAGAGACCCGGAGCCGCCGTGTGCAGACTATGTTAAGGTGTCCGGCGGAATGTTCCTGGATATGACGATCCATGATTTTGATATGGTACGTTTCCTTGCAGGATGCAATGCAGCGGAGGTGTATGTAGAGGCGGCTGTACTTGTTGATCCGGCAATCGGAGAGGCGGGAGACGTAGATACCGCAGTGATCACTCTGAAGATGGAGAACGGTGCGATCGCAGTGATCGACAACTCCAGACAGGCTGTATACGGATACGATCAGAGAGCGGAAGTGTTCGGTTCCAAGGGAATGGTTGCTACCGGCAATGATGCGGCAAGTGCGGCAGTGATAAGCAATGTGGACGGTGTAACAGGCGAGAAGCCGCTGCATTTCTTCCTGGAGCGTTACATGGATGCATATGCGAAGGAGATCAAGTGCTTTATCGAAGCGATTGAGAATAATACGGATGCTCCGCTTGGAGTTGAAGACGGCTTGCAGCCTGTATTGATGGGCCTTGCGGCGAAGAAGTCATTAGAAGAGCATCGTCCGGTTAAGATCTCTGAGATTATGGTTTAAAATTATAGATATTGTTGTCAAGGCGAAACCCTGCGGGGATCAGGAAAAGATAGTTCTGATTCCTGTGGGGTTATTTGCTATAGTGCTGTCAGTGTGATGTGAATAGGAATGGAAGTTGGATAAAATACACAAAAATGAACTAGATTTGATACCCCCATTCGTTTATTTGTCGTTATAATGTCCATGACAGGATACGATCGTTGTCTGATTGCCAACAGTCTTATATACGATACGATTCTTCTCATCAATATGCCTGCTCCACCATCCACTTAAATTACCGGATAGAGGTTCAGGATGACCTATTCCGTCGAAAGGAGTTCTTTGAATATCTTTGATGAGTTTATTTATCCGTCTCAACGTTTTCTTGTCTTGCGTTTGCCAATCAAGATATTCCTGCCAGGCATCGTCTTCCCACAGTATTCCCATCATTACACCTCGATCAAGTCATGTTCTTTCGGAACGGATTGACCGGATTCGATCTTAGCAATGCGTTCTTCCAATGTTCTTATGTTAGATTCTGAAAAAAACGGATCGGCTGTAATTTCAAAAGGAATCTTATTTTGGCGGACGACAGCTTTTGCAAACATAGTAAAAGCTGTTGTCATATTCAATCCCATGTCTTCGAAAAGAATTTCAGCTTGTTTTTTTAACTTTTCATCCATTCGGATAGTAATGCTTGTTGTTGCCATATAATCAACCCTCCTGCTATGTTTGCATAATACAATAAATGTATGTATATGTCAATACATAGTATGTACTAATGTATAAAATTGTACAGCTCCAAAACCTATGTGATAAATAGAAGCCGGATGAAGAGTTCTATTAAGAGAATAAAAGATTTGGGGAATGGATTGTAGGTTTGACAATTGTTTTTATGGTATTTATAATAAAAGACAAGAAAACGGCGGCAATAGAGCATGTACATGACTGCTGCGGACAGGGAGGAAATGAGATGGCTGTAACCTTGCAGCAGATAGCGGAAGCGGCAGGAGTCTCCAGGGGCACTGTGGACAGAGCTTTGAATAACAGGGGAAGGATCAATGCGGAGGTTGCGGACCGGATCCGGAAGATCGCAGATGAGATGGGATATCAGCCAAACCGGGCGGGCAGAGCGTTGGCGATGTCGAAGCGGTCGATCACGATCGGTGTGATCATCCAGGCGGCGAATACGCCGTTTATGGAGAAGGTCATCGAAGGAGCGGAAGATGCCAAGGCCGAGGTAGAGCGTCTGGGAGCGGATGTGATCATTCGGAAGATTGATGATTTTGATGCGGGGAAAGCGGTTGCGGCGATGTATGAGTTAAAGGAGAAGGGCTGCAACGGGATTGCGGTCGTTCCGGTGGATGATGAGAAGCTGAAAGCGACGGTCGATGAACTGGCGGACGCGGAGATCCCGGTCATTACATTCAACTCTGATATCGAGGAGTCGAAGCGTCTCTGTTTTGTCGGACAGGATACTTATCAGAGCGGGAGAGTAGCGGCAGGGCTGATGGCGGATATTCTTCCGGCATCCGGGAAGGTTCTTGTGATATCCGGTTATCCTGCCGCTTATGGGCATAAGAACCGGACGAAAGGATTTTTAAAGGAATTTGCAATGCTGAGAGAGGATATGCAGGTGTTGGATGTCCAGTATGCTTTTGATGATAACCGTATGGCAGAGATGATTACCAACGGGATGCTGAAGGAATATGAGGATCTGACAGGCATTTATCTTGCGGCATCCGGTGTCCAGGGAGTCTGTAAGGCTCTTAATGATCTTGGGCTGGCGGATAAGGTGAAGGTGATCTCCAATGACCTGACAGCCCAGAATGTACAATATCTGGAGGAAGGGAAGATCCGTTTCCTGATCGGACAGGATGGCTACAGGCAAGGCTATGAGCCGGTTATGATATTGTTTGAGAAGATATTTGACGGGAAAGAGCCGGAGAAGGAATTCGCTTATACGGAGATCGTGATCAAGACGAAGTATAATCTCGCATAAGATGATTTCTATATCATACAGGGAAATTCCATTGATATTCACTGATTAGTCAGGTTCAATATCAAATATTAATAATAAAGGGTGACGATATTGGCATTAGTAAATATTGGTTCTGAGACGGAGCAAATTGAATACAAAAAGAGTATTGGTGAATTAAAAGAGGCCATGTTCTCTATTGCGGCCATATTGAACAAGCACCAGAAGGGCGAACTATACTTTGGTGTGAAAAATGATGGAACAGTAATCGGACAGGAAATTAATGATGAATCTTTGCGGAAAGTAAGTCAGGCAATTGGGAATCATATTAAACCGGCTATTTATCCAGAGATAAAAACTCAGCAATTTGGTGATAGAGAGACTATTTTAGTGAGCTTTGAAGGAAGCAGATGTCCATATCTCGCATATAATGTTCCAAGAATAAGAGTAGCGGATGAAGATCTTGTTATGGATCAGGATACTTATGATTCTATGATACGCAAGCGTGATAATGTTGATTATTCATGGGAGAAGAGGGTATCTGCGTACACAATTGACGATGTGAATGAAGATGCTTTTTTTGAATATCTGAGGAAAGCAAAAGAAGCCGGGCGGATTGATTTTGAGGACACCGATGTAAAAACAGTTTTGGATAAATTGGAGCTGATAGAGGGAAATTATCTTTTGAATGCAGGTGCTGCTCTTTTCTGTGATTGTGGTATTGTCAATGAATTGCAAATTGCGAAATTTGCATCTGATGAGCGATTGACATTTACTGACATACGCAGATATAGCGGCTCTGTTATGGAATTAAAGAAAAAGGCAGAACAGTATATTATTGATGCTATGGATTGGCGTGTCGAGTTTGGGAATTTGACGAGAAAGGAAATACCGGAAATTCCATTGGATGCGATCAGAGAGGCGATCACGAATTCTTTTGGGCATAGAATGTTCGATAGTGGGCAGAGTAATGAAATGACTATTTTCAAAAATAGAATTGAGATATATAATCCAGGTGCTTTTCCTGCAAATAAAACACCGGAAAGTTATGTGATGGGAAATCAAAGGCCAATTCGTAGAAATCCGTTAATTGCTCGTACATTATATTATTCTAAAGATATGGAAAGTTTTGCAACAGGATTGAAGCGTATTAAGGATGCTTGTGACAAAGCGGGATGTAAGGTGGAGTTTGAAACACCGGATGATGGTTTTGTTGTTATATTTTATCGGCATGGGATTGAAAAATTGAGCGGGAGCGCTCAAAAGGAAGAAAAAACCGCTCAAAAAACCGCTCAAAAGGAAGAACGGATTAATGCGTTGCTTGAATATTGCAAAAAACCGAGGAACAGAGATGAAATGATGAAGTTTCTTGGAATAAAACACAGGACTACATTTAGAAATGATTACTTGAATCCATTATTGGATGAGGGGAAAATTGCAATGACAATACCAGATAAGCCGCGAAGCAAGAAACAAAAATTTTATTCTCTTTAATTTTGGCGAGCTCTGCCATCGAAGCTCTATAAGAAGAACAGAGACAATATGTATAGAATTGTGCAGATTATATGTTGGTAAAACATATATTTTGCACAATTTTTTTGTGTATTTTTTAACGGATAGTCATAATAGATAAAATCATTTTGTTATATTTGTGCAAATTACATATTGCGTTCACGTGAACGCAATGATAAAATAACAACATAAAGAAACAAGCAAAAAAGTAAAAATAAAACAAAACAAGAAAGGCGGAAAACAAAATGTTAAGAGTAGGAGTTATCGGATGCGGCGGAATGGGAAGAGATCATATCAAGAGGATCACAGAGAGAACCCAGGGAGCCGAGGTTGTGGCAGTTTCAGACGTATTTGAAGAGGGAGCGAAGAAGGCGGCCGAGATCGCAGGCGGAGCCAAGGTCTATACGGACGGCAAAGCGCTGATCAACGATCCTGATGTTGACGCGGTTCTGGTCGTATCGCCGGGATTCGCACATGTTGACGATCTTCTTGAAGCGATCAAGGCCGGCAAGCGTGTGTTCTGTGAGAAACCGCTCTGTACGACGGCAGAGGATTGCAAGAAGGTAATGGACGCGGAGGCAGCCTCCGGCAGACATTTGATCCAGCTGGGATTCATGCGCCGTTACCACAAGGGATATAACCAGATCAAGGACGCGATAGCGACAGGCGAGTACGGCGAACCGCTGATGATGCACTGTACGCACAGGAATCCTGAGGTGGGGACGAATTACAATACACCGATGGCGGTACATGATACGGTGATCCATGAGATAGATCTGTGTCACTGGCTGGTCAATGATGATTATGAGAGTGTGCAGGTGATCATGCCGAAGGTTACGAAGTATTCTCACTCTGAGCTTAAGGATCCGCAGATCATGCTGATGCGTACGAAGAGCGGTATCTGTATCGATGTAGAGTGTTTTGTAAACTGTAAGTTCGGATACGATATCAACTGCGAAGTAGTATGCGAGGACGGTGCACTTAAGATGGGCGCTCCGATGGCTCCTTCTATCAGGAAGAATGCGGCGGCTTCTACAGAGATCACAACGGATTGTTTCGTACTGTTCAAGGATGCTTATGATGCAGAGATCCAGAACTGGGTCGACTGTGCTGCAAAAGATGTGATCGAAGGACCTACCACATGGGACGGATATCTGGCGGCAGTTACCGCAGACGCATTGGTAAAGGCACAGGAAACGGGTAATATCGAGAAGGTTGTAACGGTTGAGAAGCCGGAGTTTTATAAGTAAGAAGGATATTACGGCCAAGAAGCCGGAGTTTATGCAAGCCAAAGATCCCGCGGCAGGCGGTATATATTTTTCAGATAAGCGTACACGAGCACGCAAAATAAGTAAATCAAAGTAAGATATAAGCAGACAGGCAAACAAAGCAATATTATGAAATAATATGCAATTAGCAGGAAAAGCAAGTAAAGCAAGTAAGGCAGGAAAAGCAGAGAAAATAGATGAAAAGGAGACCGCGATTATGAAATTAGGATTTAATGAAGCAACAGCACTGGAGTGTAAGGGACAGTCCCTCATGGCTGACCTGGAAGCATGTGAGAAGTATGGTTTTGATTATATTGAGATCAGGTTCGACTGCGTGAAGGACTATCTGAAAGAGCATACGTTGGAGGAACTGGCAGACTGGTTTAAGAACCATCATCTGAAACCATGGGCGTATAATACCCTGATCTATTTCAACCAGAGGGATGAGGCCGGTGTGAAAGAGATCGACGAGGAGACGGATTTCATTATCGAGGTATGCAAGGCGATCGGTATGAAGATGCTGATCACGGTTCCGCAGTTTGACGTGAAGGATAAGAGTGTGTCCGAGATTAAGGAAGAGGCAGTAGCAAGACTTCGCTATCTGTCTGATAAGGTAGGCTCTGACATCAGGATTTCCCTGGAATTCTGCGGCGCTCCGAACTGCTCCATCAATCAGTTTGGCACGGCGTATGACGTAGTGAAGGCTGTAGACAGAGATAATGTGGGAATCACGGTTGATACCTTCCATTTCCATGAGATGTGCTCGAAGCTCGAGGATCTTAAGAACGCGGACGGCAAGAAGATCTTCGCATACCATTTGAACGACTGCGAAGACCTTCCGCTTGGTTCCTGCGGGGATGACAAGAGACTGTGGCCGGAAGAGGGCGTGATCGACCATGCTGCGATCGCAGGCGCATTGAAGGAGATCGGTTTCGACGGCGTGTGCACCATCGAGGAATTCCGTCCGGAATACTATGCGATGTCACACGAGGAGAACGTGAAGAAGGCAGCGGAAGTAACGAAGGCGTTTGTAGAGAAGTATTTCGCTTAAAATCATACGAACAGTAAAGGAGCAAAAAGAGATGCTAGACAAGAGTAAGGTTTCACTTGGAATCGCACCCATCGGATGGACGAATGATGATATGCCGGATCTTGGCAAGGAGAATACGTTTGAGCAGACTGTCAGCGAGATGGCGCTTGCGGGATTTACCGGATCGGAAGTGGGCAGCCACTACCCGGCAGATCCGGCAGTCCTGAAGAAAGCGTTAGATCTTAGAGGTATGACGATCTGCAATCAGTGGTTTTCTTCTTTCCTGATCAGCAGACCGTACGAGGAGACGGAGGAAGCTTTTATTAAGCAGTGTGATTTCCTGACACAGGTAGGTGCAAAATGCATCGGCGTATCCGAACAGAGCTACAGTATCCAGGGAATGTTGGACCGCCCGATCCAGGAAGGCAAATATGTCATGAATGACGGGGAGTGGGAGCTGCTTACAACAGGGCTTAACAGACTGGGCAGGATCGCGAAGGACAAGGGAATGGTGCTGACCTTCCATCATCATATGGGAACGGTCGTACAGACGGAAGAGGAGATCGATCGTTTTATGGCGTCCGTAGACCCTGAATTGGTATTCCTTCTGTTCGACAGCGGCCATCTGTCATTCGCGGGGATCGACCCGGAGAAGGTTCTGAGGAAATATGTTGACCGCGTGCGCCACGTGCATCTGAAGGATCTGAGAAAGAGTGTGGCAGAGCAGTCCCGGAAGGAGAAATGGAGCTTCTTAAAGGGAGTGCGCGAGGGAACATTTACCGTTCCGGGAGATGGGGACGTGGATTTTGCGCCGATTTTTAAGATACTTGAGGAAGCTGGCTACCAGGGCTGGGTAGTCGTAGAGGCGGAGCAGGATCCGGCGAAGGCGAATCCGTTTGAATATGCGCTGAAAGCAAGAAAATACATTGCCGAGCATACCGGTCTGTAATAGATCTGTTTGAGATACCAGATAAGAACAGGCGGCGGCAGCAGGAAGGAGAGTAATAATGAAGATAGCGTTTGACGTAGACGTATTGGCAAAACAGATGGGTATTAACGATATGGTACATCAGGTAGCGGACTGGGGGTACAAGTATATCGAACAGTCTCCGCATCCGCGCATTAATCCGTTCTATAAGCATCCGCTTTTCTCGAGGGAATGCGAGGCGGAGTATAGAAAGGCGCTTGGCGAGACGGGAGTAGAGATCTCTTCCTTTATCGTTGTGTACCGCTGGTCCGGCCCGACAGAGGAGCAGCGGAAGATGGCGGTGGCGAATTGGAGAAGGATTGTTGAGATCGCGGTAAATATGGGCGTACAGGTAATCAATACGGAGCTTTCCGGCGATCCGAACCAGCAGGAGATCTGTAACGGTATGTGGTTCCGTTCTATGGATGAACTGCTCCCGCTGTTCGAGAAGGAGGGGATCCGAGTAGAGATCCAGTCGCATCCGTGGGATTTCTGTGAGCTGAATAACGAGACCTGTGATATGGTGAAGAGTTATCGCTCCGATAATCTGAAATATGTATATTCCGCTCCGCATGGATTCTTCTATGACAAAGGCGTGGGCGACGTACGCTCTATGCTGGAATATGCAGGCGATGATCTGAGCCATGTATTATTTGCAGATACATACAACCAGACCAAAGACTGCAGATATATCCTGAACCCGCCGTGGCTGAACAGTATGGGGAGAGAGGATGTCTCCATTCATCAGCATAACCCGATGGGAGATGGGGACGTTGATTTTGCAGGTATCTTTGAGACCCTGAGGAAAATGGATTTTGCAAACAAGAAGTTCAAGGTTGGAGGCGATGCGATCTCCTGTGTATCGATCTTCGGATATCCGGAACGCATGGATACAGAAGCGCCGAAGGCGCGGGAAATCATCGAACGTGAGCTGTTGAATTGCTAGTACATCATTACATTAATTCTCGAGTAATAAGCACTTGCTCTCCATGCCATCTGCACGCCTTCGAACCTAGTACATCATTGCATTAATTCTTGAGTAATAAGCGCTTGCTCTCCATGCCATTTGCACGCCTTCGAACCTAGATGTAGCCCGCTACACCGTCGGTTCGTAGACGCACAGCTGACACGAATATCAAGCACT
>ERZ808024.104-NODE-104-length-84240-cov-10.164122_pt1 | contig 84240 bp, 81 predicted proteins | sample MGYA00380181_ERZ808024 | MGnify/ENA primary metagenome ERZ808024 (study PRJEB31490, sample SAMN06133413) | mouse gut metagenome | isolation source: Z2_1 | host: mice | place: China: Chengdu | collected 2015-05 ...
GCCATAGGCAGCATCAGCGTTACCGGTTTTTTCACCACAAAATCAATCAACGGTATACTGTAAACCTCGATATGCTCCGGCAGTATCGTCTGCTCTCCATAGTACAGGTGATACATACACTCTGAGTTCTGACGTCCCATGCAGAAAATTCTGTAATCTTTTCTCTGCGTCTCCCGTGTCTCTAACTCCGCCGCCTTAGTAAGATACAATTTTTCCTGTTTTCCCCCATGCTCTTTGAGATTTAAAATCGCACAGAGCGTCTTATCACTTCCTATTAAAAAGGCATTTGTTCCTGCCAACTCTTTCTTATAAGGAATGGTATAGTCGTCATAATACTCGATAGACAGTCCCTCATAAGCTAAAATCTGGGACTGGCAGTATAATTCTTCACTGGGCTTTATTACAATCGTAGTATTTTTTAAAAATTCCTCTACCCGCTCTTCTCCCCCTTTTTTCTTGTCACAGATAAGAAAGTCCTGTCTTTTTCCCATGTAACGCATAATCGTCAGTATCAGTTCTTCTTTATCGAGAGGATGTATCACACCATTCATAATCTTTTCACGACGGCAGATTTCCCTTAGCTGATAGGTTGTCATCAACTCCAGTTCTGATTTTTCATATTTCATTTCGTTTTTCCTTGTATCCGTTCTGGTTGCCTCCATACCTATCACCTCCGCATTTATATTAAAAGTACCTTATCTATCACCATGGTTTCTTCTATATCCAAGATCCCAAAATGTTCCAGATAAAAGACTTCTGTCCTCATACCTATTGGCAAAAAAGTGTCTAATAAAAACTGAACCCGCTCTCTTTCTTCTTGTGTCTCTGCACTTCCAACGTAAATATAAAGCTCATTGGCACAATCCATGCTGACGTATATCATGGAATTTATATATATCTCCTGAAACAACCATTTGAAAATTTCAAGATAATTGCGGGAAGCCACCACATCCATGAGAGCCAGTACAAGATATCTTTTTTCATACCGTGAAAATAACCGCATTGCCGCCTTTGCCTTACTTCCAAACTGTCCGCTTTCCAATTCCTCTGCTAAGAACTTAAGATAGTAATCTTTTTTGCTCATGCCCATCCTCAAGTCCGTCAATGCCAGATAATGAAAGACTGTATCCACAAAGATTTCCCTTGTCTTTTCATATTCTTTTTGATTAATATCCAATATCTCACTGAAAATATCAAAAAAGCGGTAAAATGGATTTACCTCTACAACGGTCTGCTCTACGGTCTGCGTATTTAAGTCACAAAAGGAAACCTCCAGATATGGGCTTCGCACCTCTGCCTCCTCATACCGCAAATCCGTTTCCCTGATTCCATTTTTTTCTGCTGCCAGCACAACCTCCCAGATATACTGCATACACTTAAACTCCTTTGTCCTATGTCCTGTTTCCCTGTCGTTTTACAAGGCTGTACCGCCTAACAAAAAATGGTTAAAGGTGCGAATCCATCAGAATACCAACACACTTATATTCACAGACAGATAGCTGTATCTGTGACACGAAAAAACGTACCATATCTTCGCAAAAGTTCTTTTTCTGTCCCTTTCGTCTGAAATACAATGCCAACGTTTTTCTTGTCTCCATCGGAAAAATGGTATTTCCCAAAAATGGATTCATATCCCCTTCCAGACAGGACTCCGGTGGTGTTTCAAGCACCTCACACTTTTCTAACTCTACATAAATATTATGTTCAAAACTCTGTACCATCCAAAACAACTCTGTCCGGCTGCCAAGGGAACTTTCCTGCCGTTCTCTGTAATTTTGAAAAAAACTGCTTTTTCTGCTGTTACTTAACATTTCGCAGGTATACCCATGGGAACTTGTATCTGTCTTTTCAATGAAACGGTATGCCTCCCAATCCCGAAAAGATTCTTTCAGCGACGTCATAATAATTTTGTCTTTTTCATGCCTGACTTTAAGGACATCCTCATTGATTCCAAGCATATATCCGCTGTCCAAATCATAGTTTTTTAAATCCAGTTCATGTTCATAATATTTCTCATCAATGCACGGAACCATAAATTTACGGCACTGAAATGTGAACTTTTCTATATTCCATAACAGCTGCATGTCATTTTTAATATCTTCCTCATAGCTGCCAAAATCTATTTTCAAACCGTTTCCATCCGTTTCCCCGTCCGTATCTATTTCATAAAATCTATCCAGATATCCCGTATTGACTGTCGTCCAGCATATCTTGTTATAGACGAATACCTGATACAGCTCCGACAACGCCTGCTGATAACATTTTGCTTTGCGCACCCGGACGGTATAGGATTTGCCGCTGTCATCGAACCCTTGAAAATCTGCTGCTTTTTCAAATTCTGCTTTCTTTTGATAACTGCCCGCAAAATAGATAATGCAGGGCATTGCTTCCTGCTTCTCCTGCTCCTTATCCTCCTGCAATAATGCCGGAACAACCGGGTACAGTGTTCCGTTGATAGGGTCATAATCCTTCTGGTTGATAACCGTCATAGAGACTGCATATTTCTCATTTGGAATCTCTATTTCCCGTTTGATTTGATTTTCCAAATCCAGATACCGTTTTTCCATCAGTTCAAAAATCGGCACAAGACCTTCCAACAATATTTCCCTTGCGTCCTTCCGCTCGTCCAGATTCTCTATTTCCGTCAGCCTTTTTCGTATGTGCTGCTGTAACTCTGCTATGCTTTCCATTATTTCACTCCAATCATGCCGCCACTCTATCATTTTCATCAGAAGGTACATTGAAATATTTTATAAGAAATTTTCAAACATCTGAATTTCTCCAACCTTTTCTAATTCAAAGTACGACCCATTTTTCTCCATAATTAACACATCATCACAAATTATAAATTGCATCGGCTCCACATCTACTGCCGAACCAAATTTTTCATTTTTCTCAGAACATATTGCAATCGTCAATATACCCTCTTTATTTTCATATCTACTATCTGTCCATGTCACATCCAAAAAATCTTCTGATGATAATTCACTCATATTTGTTGCAAAACAAAAATATACCGGTGCAAACTCTGGAATACCATTGTCAATCCATGCGTTTTGACAAAAAATTATTATATCCCCATTATAACCGTCCCATTGATACCGAACAGAATTGTCGTATCCCACAAATTCTTTTACCTGCCATACTCCGTATATCTTTTTTTCTATATCATTAGTTGCAGTTTCAAAATCACAAGGAAACCGTGATGAATAGTTTGTTAAGATACTCTGACATTCTTCATCATTCCATTTATCACTATTGCTTGGCAGTATCTTTTTAGCCATCATCAACCCAAATAAGGATACTAGACTTATTATCACTACGATAATACACAAACTTTTTTTCTCATACATATTTACCTTCTTTTGCTGATTAAGGGTATTCTATTCCTTCGTGTTACCAGTCCCTCTATACATTCCCCTTGGAATTTGTTCACTCTAACAGCTCCCCAAAAACCTCTTCTAAAGTCTTCTCCGAAAGTCCATTATTCTCTACCATTTCAAAAAACGGTGCTGTAATTTCATCCCAGTTTTCTTTACCCACATCAAACCACTCCTTTTCTCCTGTGCCTACCATATAATAAGGATATTTCTTGTTAATTCCCTCTTCAAGATTCAATGCCACTTCTTCGTTTTCCTCATTAAAAGTAATAAGCCTGTCTCTTATGATATCTGCATGCAATCCATCGCGATACCATATTTGCCCTGCACCTATAATCTTTTTAAAATAACAAGTTTGTTGATTATAGATTATGCTACAAAAATCATCTTCTAACTCATAATTAAAAATATATAAACATCCTTGATTAACCGCAAACTCCGGTTTTCCATCGCCATCCAAATCATCATAATAATAAAGATAAAAAGTCTCTCTTTCTCCCTTATTTTTCTGCAAGTCCTCAAATTCAAATCCAGCACGCCATAAATCCTTATAATAAGTTTCTTCTCCTATCTGATAGCATACTGGCAGCTCATTTTTTAATACTTTAAGATATGCTTCTAAATACTTCCTGTTTTCCTCCGGTACAATATCCATATGTGGCTCCTTTACAGTGAAATCCATTGCCCGCACCACTTCACATATTGCCGCAATCTGACTCTCCAGGCTTTCTGTTTCAGGTTCCTGTGTGACCTGATTATTTTCGTCACTCTGATTGTCAGTATCTTCTGCCTCATCAGCCAAAGTAACGAAAAATTCCTCTGTGTCATACATACTTTCATTTTCGTCCGAACTGTTTTCCACTTCTTTTAAATTAATTAACAATAGTCCTGCTATCATAATAAATATTATAATTATGGTTCGTAAAATGTTTTTTCTCATAGTAACTCCTCACTGTTTTGGATAAACAATCAAATGTTTAACAATATATTTGCTCATCAATCCATTATCACCTGGATCTTTTCCTGTAAATTCAACAATAGCTCCATCTACATAATCCTCATTATAAGGTAGTGTCTTTGCAATACTACTTTGGGGATAAGGATGACCTGTCTGATAAATCCCATTATCATATGTATGCGCTTTAATATTGCCGCTCCATACACATTCAATGTAAGCATATTCATCCTCATCTTCCATAACACTGCATTATCCAGCAACATCGGAGCATATCCCTGCTTATTTACTTCCACTAACAAATCCTCATCAATCTGTCTCCAACCATGTTCTTCATCTATAAGCGGAATACAGATATGCGGATACTCATTGTAAGATGCCTTTATTGCTTTTCTCCCATATGTATCACTTGCCGCAGTCATCGGCAACCGCCCGCGATAATTTTCTTCTGGACAAAAGCATGAACCAAAATCATGTATATTTTGAGGTTTACAATCCATCGTTGTCAATAATGGCAACATGCTTCTGTATATTCCGTAATCTTCAAGACAATCTATCCTCACATATTCCGCACCATATTCACACCTGAGTTTTGATGCCCTTGACACATATTGCGGATTACTAACAATCCCACGAAACTGTTGATACATATACATCAATTCACATAATTGTTCCTGACGCTTTTTTTCTTCTTCCTCCTCTTCTTCTTTGCCCAAAATTCCGTTGTTTAAATACACAAAATTCCCGTATTTATCGAAAATAGACATTTCCTACTCCTCTGCTAAATAAATCCCACTTTCACACTTTACCCTGCCATCTGCCCGATCTGCGTATCAATATCACTTAAAATCTCCTCAATCCTCTGCACATCTTCATCACTCCCAAGTTCCTGATAAACCGACTTTGCAGACAGATACTGTGATTTTGCTCCCCACAAATCCCCGGACTGCCGACAGGCTTCTCCCTGGCTTTCATAGGCAGCCGCCGTATTTTTCTTTTCTTCCTGCTCACTTAACTTCTGTTCTACGGCATCCAATTTTTTCTGTGCATCATCCTGTCCCGCTGTATCCGATACTTCGCCATACTTGGTAACTGCCATCGTATAATAAACCTTCGCCCCTACATAATCTTTTTCCAGACATGCCTTATCTCCCGCTGCCACCATTTCCGCTGCGGCAACTGTCTGCTGTGCCTGACTGTCTGCTTCTTCCTGTGCCGCGCTCTCGGCATCTGCCTTTTCCTCATAAAGCTTTTCCAGCGAATCCATAGCAGTCTGTTTGCCCTCGGCATCATGTACGGACAATGCAGCTTTTTTTGCCAGCAGATACTTCTCTTCCGCCCCATCATAATCGCCCTGTTCTAACAGGGAATCTCCCAGGTTTATATCATCCTCCACCGACAGGAATACGCTGATATTTTCCAGCTTATTTTCTATGTAATCCATCCCTACGTTGTCCGCATATCTGGTGCGATCCAATGCAGAAAGATAGTATTCTTCCGCTGCTTCATAATCTGCGCTGCCGTAGCTTTCATCCGCCAGTATCACAGTTTCTATAACAAAGGAATATTCCTGCAGGCGATTTCTCATACTGCTGTCTTTCAGCTTTTCTGCCAGTTCCTGCGCCTGCTCACATTCCTCCTTTGCCCTGACATAATTTCCGGTATTGATATATTCCACCGTATTGGTAAAATGATAATTCATATCCTCGGTACGCTGCACTTTTCTATCATGCAAAAACCACAGCACCACACCGATAACGATTGCCGCTATGACAACAATAACCGTAATCGTCACTATTTTTTTTATCCGTTTCCGTTCCTCCGGATTTTGGTATACTTTATTTACAAAAATAACTGCCAGCGTATAGTTGTCCAGATTCTCCGGCTGTCTTGAAAGCAATAAGTCCTCGATATTATCCACCGTTGTCTGCACTTCATTGTCAGCTTCTGCAAAGACATCATCCAGTTCCGCCTCGTCCACATTCTCCCAGATTCCCCTTGTATACAGAGCAATCATGTCGGTTTCCGCCAACTTTATCTTCTTTGAAACCACGGGCTTAAAATTTTTCTGTCCCAGATAGGCATAAAGATTATTCCTCTCTTCATGCTGCATCAACTCATCTTTGGCAATTTTCTCCTGCTCCACCATCTCCTGGGCAAGAGACATATCCCTCGTCTGACGGTAAACCGCCCCTCCCCGGTACATGCGGAGCCTTGTGTTCCCCACATATCCATATCTCATCTTCTGGTAATCCGTTACAACCACTGTAATAGATGCCTTTAACCGTCTGTCACTTTCTTTTCCTAGCAATGCCCGGTTTGCCCGCTTTAACAATCTCTTTACAGCCCGCTTTGACAGAGATGGATTTTCCTGAAAACTAAGAATGACTGTCTCAATCGCAAGCCTTGCGCTTTCTACATCCGTGACCTCCGTAATTCCGTCTGCGATGACATAGCAGGCGAACTCATCTAATTCCACATACCCAAAATAATCTCTGTTTTTTAACCTGCTTCCCTCTTCGGAAATAAACCGTGCCTCAAAATCACTGTTCTGTTTTCTCATGTCATTTCTCCAACTCTTATCAGAATTACGCTGGCATTATCCTTATCGCCTTTTTTCTGATTTACCAGTTCCACCAAATCAAATGCCATTCTCTTACAGCTTTTCTTCCGGGCTAAGCAGTCTTCCATCTCTTTCCATGTCACGCTCTCCTGCATTCCATTACTGAAAACTGCCACCACATCCCCTTCCTGTAAACGAACCGGCTTGTCGTAGAACTGTATTTCCTTAAAACCGTCTCTTCCCAGGTAATTGTAAATTCTTTTTTCCTGCAGCATAGACAGGGCATCTTCTCTTGTCAGAACGCCTTCCACATACTTATCCTGTACCAGCACATCTACGGTGTGTCCCGTTCCAAGGGGAATCAATTCCTCCTTCCGGAACACTGCAATCTTTACATTCCCGACAATCCCGTAAAACAGAAATCCTCCCTGTATCATAACGGCGCTGACTGCCGCCATTCCTCTTCCCTCATCCATCTGTTTTAAAATTTCCCGGTTTGCCGTCTGAAACGCTTTCTTAAAAAAATAGGAGGGGTGGTCTGCCATGTTGTACGTTTCAAAAATTTCTTTAAAAACCCGAATGACTGTCTTAGCAGCAATTCTGCCGCCCGCTTCTTTTCCCATTCCGTCTGCTAAAACCGCCAGTAAACCATTCTCATTTTCTTCTATTGTAAAGTAATCCATCTGTATTTCACGGCTGCCGATGGTCTTGCAGGCTCCCGTCTCATATCCCTCTCTGCTGCTCTGGAATACCAGACAAAAACGGTACAAAAATGCAATCCCTAAGAAAGCGCATAAGATACAGATTGTCAGGTACGGGATACTCATTTATCGTCCTCCCACATATAGTGCTCCCCGCAGAAAGGAACAAAAAGGAAGGTGCTCTCTCCCATTTCAATTTCGTCATATGCACTTAACGGCTGCGGCAGATAGACCGCTTCGCCGTTCAGATAGACCAGACCATTGCTGTCTCCCGGCAAAATCATGTTCTCCCGTTTCTTCGCATCAAATACAATCACCGTATGATTTCTCCGTGCGATTTTGTTATCTCCCAGAATCTGAATATCCATATCGTCTGCCCGTCCCACAAAATTCTTCCCGTCCATAACCCGGTAATCTTTTCCTCTTCTGGGACCTTTTACGCATACAATCCAGCCGCAGACCGGATTCTCCTCCTCTAAAAAAAGAATGTCCTCAATTTCTTCCTGTGATTTTTCCACTGACTTTTTTTCTTTGGTAGCTGTCTCAATATTGCAGTACGGACACACCGTCCCGTATCTCCTGCTTGAAAAAAGATGGCCGTTCTGACAGCGAATTAAATTTCCACTCATGTTTTTTCCTCCATGCGTACACGCTATTTTGCCCCTAATCGGGTATTCCCGATAAAAATAATGTCTCCGGCGTTAATCCGGCAGGGATGCTCCTTCGACACCTGATACACTCTGCCATCCTTCGCATCCTGGATTCTTACGCCGTTCCTGCTTCCTAAATCTTCAATATACCACTGCCCCGCCGCATAATTTAGTACGGCATGCTGACGGTCTGCCATTCCGCCATACTCTGTATTCTGAAGGTTAATGTCCACGTTTTCCTTATGCTCGTCCCGTCCGATTAAAAGGGACGTCTTTCCGCCAATATGCCAGGCAGAAATTTCGTTTCCCTCTTCATCTAACAGCAACAACTCCTGTATTCCCCGCCCATTTCTGCTGTTTCTTCTTTTCTGTTTGGCCGGCAGGGAATCTGCCACTGCCAGCAGCAGAAATACCAGAAATACAATCCCGCAGACAGCCGTAATCGTATCCCGCTCCCTGCTCTGCTTCATATATGTAAAACATAGAATTATAGTTGCAGCGGAAAGGCTGCATATCATCATATCCATGAAATTTTTCTTATTCATTTTCACCTCAATATCCCCGCAAATCTGCGTCTGAAAAATCAAATCGTCTTTCTCAACGTTTCAATCCCATATAACGTTCAAATAAATCGGTCACATCCATGGGATTAATCTTTTGTTGCGTGCTATTCTCCTTTTTCTCACTCTGCTTTCCCATAGAAAAAAATCGTTCAAATTCCTTCTCAATATCTCCCGGATCAATCGTTCCTCCTCCGGTATTCTTTCTGCCCGTCCCAGCACCGTTCCTGCCTGTCCCAGCGCTGTTCCTTCCTGCCGCACTTTTCTGTTCTTTCTGCGCTGCCCTAGCGTTGTACTCTTCCCTCTTTTGTTTATCGCTCAGAATCCGGTATGCCTCTCCGATTTCCTTAAACCGTTCCTCTGCCAGCTTATCTCCCGGATGTGTATCGGGGTGGCATTCTTTTGCCGCTTTTCTATATGCCTTTTTTATGGTGTCCTCATCAGCCGTTTGCGAAACCCCTAATACCTGATATGGATTCATATTTGTTCCAACCTTTCATTCATGGCAATAGAAAGCCCATAAAATGCGCTTTCTATTACCGATTTAAGGCGCAGGCTGTCCTAGTTTCTGACAATCTGCGCCCTGCTGTTATGCTGAATAATTTCCTTCTACCGCTACAGAAGCGATTTTGTCTTTCTTCTGTCTGAGTACTAATGTGAAGGTTCCGGTTCCCTCTACATCGCCAAACTCTTCTTTGTAGTCAAGCACAAATGCGTTTGGGAAACAATATTTTCTCTCCATTACGCCGCCTGCCACATGCTCTACTGTCACCTTCCGATAACAGTCCGCTTTCTCCGCCGGAACAACGGACCATAATGCCAGCTTCCTGGTACTGTCAGTAATATCCCCGTCCAAAGCCGCTAAAATCTTTCCGGTAATTACCATAGTTGCGCCGACATCCTTCGTTCTCGCATTAGAATCTAATGGAATATCAGTAGTAACCTTTACGCTTCTGACACATTCCTTCGCCACTTCAAAGCTCTCGCTTCCTTCGACTTTTACTAAAAATGACATAATTTCCTCTCCTTTCTTTATTCACCGTAGCCGCCTTCGATCTTCACCGCATCGTTCTCATCTTTTTTCTGCTTGATGTGGAGATAAAATGTACCCACACCGGTTTCATCATCCATATGCTCCTCATATTCCATGACAAACGCATTGGGGATTGTGTACTTTCTTACCACCTGTCCTGCTGATACAACATCGATCTGTGCATTTCTGTAGCAATCTGCCTGCTCGGACGGAACCTGGGACCATTTGGATAATCCAAGCGTTCCATCTTCTCCGTCTGCTCCCACCTTATACAACATTTTTCCGGTAATCTTTACCGCAATGCCAAAATCTGTGGCCCTTGCGTTGGAATCTGTTGCGGAATCGGAACTGAACGTAACCTTCTTTATGGTTCTCTCATCCAGATTGATGTTCTCTGCGCCTCCACTCACTGCTAATCTAAAACCCATGTTCGTTTCCTCCTTCTTTTCTTTTGGACTTTATTTAAAATGTTCTGTCCTCGCTGTTGACCCGGTTAATCTCGATTTCGAGATTCTTCACGTTACCGTTAAATGCGATATCAAGCGTGCAGTATCCCGCTGCCTCGTCGATGGAATACCGGATATCGTCTCCGTTTCCGATAATCGCATTGATACAATCCTTCTTCTCTATCCATTTGCTTCTCTGGCTGGTAGGCTTGCTGGAGAAAAACTCCACAATATTTTCCTGCTTGAAATCGCCTGTCGCTAAACGCATCACTCTCTGAATGTAAGTAGTCACCTGTGTCTTATAGATTGGCTCATAGCTCTTTCCGTCTGTCAGCAGGTTACGTGCCTTGTAGACCATAATGTTCTGGATATTCATATCCTTAAGCACTGCATTTTCGGAAGAAAATACAAATCCAAAATTCTTCCGGTTGATATCGCTCTTGATATCATTGGTGTATCCTGTAATCTCTTTTGCCATGGTAGTCCGAACCTGCAGTGCGTGATCTCCTGACTCAATGTCAAACCGGACACCTGGAAGCTCATCGTCCACGTTTTTCTTAAACACTTCTTTTAAGTAGTCCGGACTCTGGTAAGCTGCCACCAAACCGGCTGCCACATAAGCAGCTCCTATGTAGACACCATCAATCCAGATTTTCATAACATCTTCTTTTTCTTTAGACAGCGCTGCCGTATTCTGCTCTGTAATATACATTTTGTTATCCAGAATGACGCCTGACTTGTCTTTTGGTATTACGGTAAAATTCGGGATACAGGGAATTGCATATTCACTAAAAGGCTTGCCAATCAACTGCGTGCATTTTGTTTCATATTTTTCAATTCCCTCTGTCGCCATAACATTAAAGGTGGTCTTATCCCCTGTCTCGTAGCTGAAGAAACACTGCACTTCATAATCTTTCAGCGCATCCAGAATCCGAACCAGCGATTCCACGCTGTTCACATCCTCTTTCTCTACGTTCTCATTTCCTTTAAAACGCTCCTTTACCGCCTTCAGCTTAGAACTGCTGTTTAAGGAAACCGACGGAACAATGGCATACCAGATGGTATTCTCAAAATCATTTTTTGCGTTTACCGTATTGAGATATGCTAAAAGTCTCGGAATGTTGCTGCTCTTTGCCAGCATATCGTTGCTCACATTCGATACCACCAGAGAAGGTTTCATTCCCTTGCAGTTTCTCGGATACTGCTCGAAGAAAGCCCATACCCCCATGATTTTTTCCACCAACGGTTTTACCGTCTTGATAAAATCATCCTTGCTCCGCTTGTAGAACTCAAGGTAAGAATTGTAGTTTGCTACTTCTTTCTCAATATCTACCACGCTCTCCATCGTAGATGCCAGCGGACAGAAAGTTCTTGCAACCAACGACATGACATACTCATTTCCGTCCTCGTTCAGATCCATATAGTCTTTCTCGATTGCCTGAATCAGTCCAGCGTTGGCATTGTCGTCTAATACCATCAGCTCTTTTTTGTTTTCCTTCGGCGCCTCTAAAATCTTAAGCTCTCCGTGTTCATCCATACTGAGCACGCCAATGCTTAACGGTGCTTCGTCTTTTTTCTTCTGTCCGTCGCCCAACAACAGCCTTGTCTTGATATCCTCTATCGCAAGCGGCAACATTGCCATGACATTGTTGTAATTTACACTCGCTTCCTCAAACATCAGATTCAGCTTATCCGCCGTATCTAACTTCTTCGGATCGCCGTCCTCAAGTTTGGCATATTCGCTGTAGGTATACTGAATCTCTTTCCTGTTCTGCCGGATATCGTCCATGACCTTTTTAGGTGAAATCATATCCGTCAGCTTCTCAAATTTAAAATCTACGTTGATGCTTCCCTCCGCCCGCTTTGCCTCAACAAGCGTCATCAGCATTTTCAGATAATCATTCTGGCGGTTCAGATGAATTTCACTCAGCAACTCATCTTCAATCGTTTCCGGTTTTTTCAGCGTATAGATTACTTTCTGATTGTTTGCGTCAAAATACGAATACACCACCGGCTCAAATTTTTCCAAAAATTCATCGAAGCTTCTCACCAGCAAGGCATCGTTTATTTCCTTGATTTTGTCGTCACTTACGCTGTTTACCCCCCTGACGTCTCCAACAAGTGTCAGTAGATTCAACTTTTCCGGATTGATTTCCTCAAAGAGAATCGTCCTGTTTGTCTGTGTTATTGTATTCACTTTGTTCCTCCTTACCTTTCGCTTGGTTTCATATTTTTATAATGAAGTTCGATTTCTGTTCCCCCATTATTAAAAATCAGCAATATTTTTTCTCCATAGTATAAAGAATACTTTCTCTCCCGTTTCAAAATCTGGTTTTCTTTTACGATTGTTGCATAACCACTGTTTTTGAAACACAGTGCATGGTCTTTTCCGCCGGTAAACCTGATTTTATCTGCATCCGATAATTTATAGTCAATCCCGCAGCGGTCTTTTATCCAGTCAAAGGATATACTTTTTCGTGATTTTCCGAATAACTTAATACTGCAGGGCGGAATGTCGTCTTCCTGCTCCCCCTTTAACAAATATACCGCCAACTGTCCCGAGAAATCATATTTCGGCAGCACAGGAGGTTCCGACTTCTCTATGATAATGGAACCCGTCTCACCATCGTTTTTTTTTTGCTTTTTCCTTTCATATAAAACAGAGAGCAAAAGCACCACTGCACATAAAGATACAATTACAATCCAAAGAACCGTATAGTCAGGTTCTTCCTCTACAACCGGAACTATCAGTTCCACCGTATCTGCCGTTTTTATGTAATGAACCACATTTCCCGACGGCTGAATTGCAATTTCCACATTCACTTTTACCGTCTCGTCTGTCTGATACGGAACCATCGCCGTGCCGTTTTCCACACGGTAAGACGCTTCCTTGCCATTAATCAAAACAGAAATACTGTCTTTTAAAGTTTCCGAATCCAAAACCGGCTTCTCCTGATGGTTCACAACATTTACTTTCAGGGTAAATACGCCTTCCTCCGAAGTATAGGATTTCTCCATATCAGTTTCTAAAAAATATTCTTTTATCAGATAGATATGGACATTGCCTCTGTTTTCCAACGAATAGTCCATCGTAATCTGCTGTTCTAACGGATTTTCCAATTCGGCAACTGCAAACTTGTTTCCCTGGAGCATATTCAGGCTTTCACATTGTCCCGCAACATGAAAATCCTCAATATTTTCCCCGGACACAAGAAGTATCTTTGCATTCTGCATATAAGTATCCTGCAAATCCACCGTCATATTTCCTTCGCCCGAAACTGCCTCGCCAAGTTCTATCTTTTCTATTTGCAAGGTCTGAAACAGATATTTCGCAGTAACCTCTTCTATCGTCTGATTCTCGCCTACGGTATACTGTTCCCCGGATGTCACTTTCGCTCCATACGAAACCTCATTTTCCGTCTTATCATTCGGGATTGCAAACATGTCAATTTTTATTCCCTGTTCTGCAATCTCGTCTACAGTACTTTCAAACTGCTCGATTGCAGCTTCTGTTTCACTTTGTTCCCGCAGAGAAATTTCTCCATCGGAAATAAATACCACTCTTTTCTCTGCCGCCGCACTGTCAAACATGTCAGCCGCTGTTTCCAATCCCACCGCCGGGGTGGTATAGCCCTGCAGCTCTACCGTTTCAAGTGCATGTCTGGTTTTCTGGTTAATATTTCCAAAATCTTCCTCATAAACAATTTCTGTGTTATATACAAGCAACGCCACCTCATACTCTTCCGGCAGCGCCGATGCTATCATACATGCACTGTCTGCCGCCTCTATCCATTGTCCGTCTCCCTGCATGGACTTACTTGCATCCAACAAAAATATAATCTGCTTTTTTTCGGTGATTTCATTTTTCTCCGCTGCAGAAACGCTTACCGGAAACAGCAAAAAAATCCCTATGAACAGCATTGCCAATTTAATTGTTATCTTCTCTACTTTTCCCATTTTTCTCCGTATATCTTTTTACTGACCATGCCAGATAACTCACTCCACACCAGATGACTGCGCCCAAAACCGCATATGCAGCTCTCTGATTTACCGCTAGGAATACCATTCCCAGTATCAGCTCTGTTACAACTATGATTCGCGCCTTTTTCCCGATTAATTTCTTTTCCGCTTCCTCCAGAGGCTTATTTTTATCCTCCAGGGGAGCAAATAAAAATATCCCCATCCCCGCAGCCAAAGCCGCAGCGATTGTAAGATAGGTCTGATAAGTGAACTCTGCTTTTATCCATAACAATGTTAAAACCAGAATCCCACATGAAAGAAAATAGCAGCTCATCCATCCCGGTGCGTGATATCCTCCTGCCTCCTGCCTCAGCAGCATAAATGCAATCAGAAAAATCATGCAATATAGAAATTCTCCCAGAACCACGCCAATGACAACGCCCGTTCCCATATTGAAAGCATATACAGCAACGGTCTGCAAAGCGAATATATATACATCTCTATATTCCGATTGGATGCTTCCATTTTCTTCCATAAAGTCTACGATTCTTTCAAAAATTTTTCTCATTTTTTGCTCTCAGAAAATTTTTTAAGGTTTTCCGGCACCTTGGGCTGATGCAGGATAAAATAGCAGCATTTTGTTGCAGCGCCTGTTGCTACTTTCTCCAGTCCAAATGTCATCAAATTGCTCAAATAACGGTTTAACAGATTTCTCATCTCGATTCCTCCTCTCTTTTTTCCTAAATAATACCATTTTTCGACAAAGAAACTATAAAACGTCAAAAATCGTATGGTTATCCGTAACTTTTTATCCGTGTACGCATGTAATTTCTTAAAAGGGCAGAAAAAAAGATGCAACATTCGCTGCATCTCTTACTTCCGTTTACATTTTCGCATAGAAAAAATTTCAATAGCGACCAGTATTACTTTCATCATTTAGCTTATCCCCATCAATTGGATATAACTTTTTCGTATTTTATCCTTATATCTGGGACCGATTTTAAATTCTTTGCCATCATCCATCACTATTTTTTCATATCGAAATTCTTTTACATAATTCATATTGACCAAATAAGATTTACTAATCCTTAAGAACTTGATATTCATCTGTTCTAACTGCGCTTCTACCTCATCCAATTTTTTGTAAAATGAAGAAACACCGTCTGTATTGTAAAGATTCACCTGTCGCTTATCACTCTCAAAATAACGAATTTTATTTACCAAAATCTTATATGGAACTTTTTTATATGTATACTCAAATATTTCTTCTTTTTGGCTCATCACCTTAAATGCTTCTCTAAACGCACTTTCCAGTTCTGCCTCTGAAACAGGCTTGTCTATAAACCAAAATGGCTGTACATTAATGATTTCCTTACAATACTGGTCATAGCAGGAAATGAAGAACAAAATTGCCCTGTTATCCCTTTCCCGAATCCGTCTTGCGGTTTCAACTCCGTTTATCCCACCCATTTCAATATCCAAAAGCATAATATCCATGTTACCTTTTTGCTCAATCTCCCACAGCAAATCTTCTCCGCTTTGAAAACATTTTATCTCTGCATTCAGCCCCAAACGGCAAACGATATTCCTGACCATCCCTTCCTGTATCTGAAGTTGTTCTACTAAATCATCACAAATCCCAATCCTTATCATATATCTTTGCCCCCGCTGTAACAACTAATGTTTCCGTTTTGCCAGGCTCTTAACCAACGCTTTTACCATATCATAAACAATTCTGATGTCCTCTGTTTTTCCCCGAAGAGCCTTTCTCTAACAATTCCACCGTTTCTTCAAGCAATTCCTTTGCTCTGCTCATCCTTGTTCACTTTTTCAATAATAACATCATTTAATAAAATTTCATCCATCTACCATCACCTCCAAAACATACAGTCCACTAATAAAATTATACCCAGCCTAATCAATAAACTCAATTACTTTTTATTACCCATCTAATTTTTCTTTTGGTTCACTTTCTGCCTAGGGCTTCATTATTACATAGTTCTTCTTTGTTTGTTATGATATTTCGACTCTTCTTCCTGTTCCGCTATCTGATAAGATAAAATCTCTGTCATAATCAATGTCACCATAATCATACCAAATCGCTTTAAAGCCTTCTCTATTCTAAAATAGGGGCAACAATACTGCTTATTTCATTCACTGCATATATCTTGTTCATCTTAGCTTACCTTCCTACTTTTTTACTTAAAAACATTCTATCCATAAAAAGTATAACCAATCATTATGCCAAATTCAATCATTTTCAAAACCGCATATATCTTCTAATCAAACAATATCTCATCCACCGTCACAAAGGTATACCCCTCCGCCTGCAGCTCATCAATAATCTTAAACGCAGCCTTCACCGAGGACTCCGACGCATCATGCAGAAGGATAATATCATTTTCCTGCACTTTATCCACCACACGCTTTGTAATCACATCTGAATTGCTAGTTTTCCAGTCCAGAGGATCTACGTCCCAGAGCACCTCTATCATTTTCGTCTCATAATCCAGGTTGCATTTCCAGCAGCCAAAGGGCGGGCGGATGTACTCTGGATACTGCCCGGTAATCTCGTGAATGGCTGCATTCGTCTTATCCACCTGCTCGATTGCAGCCTTATCGTTCAGATTGTTCAGATTGACATGCTCATAAGAGTGGGTTCCAATCAAATGTCCCTCAGCCTGAATGTCCTTAACGATGTCAGGGTATTTTTCCACTTCCTTTCCTAACAGAAAGAACGTGGCTGTTACGCCACGCTCTTTTAGTCCTTTTAAAAGCAGCTCTGTGTAGTCGGGGTTTGGACCGTCATCAAAGGTAATCGCCACTTTTTTTATCATTTTCGTATCCTCCGCCATCACGGTTCTCGTCTCTTCCATGGAAAGCTGTGACTGCTGCACAAGCTGCCCGAAAACCACGCCGCACATCAGCCCCAGCATCACTAACGTATCCCGTTTATAGTCCCGCTTCTTTTTATTCCCAAATCGAAACACCGATATCCGCACCTGCATTTTTCCTTTATTCTTGCCGTCATTAAAATATATGCCTTTTGACTGCAAAAATACCTGCAATTACATGTGGAAGAAATTCAAATCATTTTCCAGACGGTTCGCCATCTCCTTCAACTCACCCGAAGCGCTGACCAGATGCTCAATGGTCTGGTTAAACTCCGTCATGGACGCCGTGGTTTCCTCTGTGGAAGCTGCATTTTCCTCTGAAATTGCAGATAAGCCTGTAATAATTTCCTCCACATTTTTTCTCGCCTCATCGCAAAGAGCCGTTTTCTCTTTAATTTCCCTCGTTTCCTCACCGGAACTTTCAATTCCTCTTTCTAATACGCCAAAATGTTCCTTCGTCTGACCAAGCTTCTCCTGCTGGTGCTCCACAATCTCCGTCACCTCATCCACAATCTGAACCGTCAAATCGGCCTCCTGCGCCAGCTCCTCAATAATTTTCTTAATAATATCTGCTGATTCGCTGGACTGTTCTGCCAACTTCTGGATTTCAGTTGCCACCACCGCAAAACCTTTTCCCGCCTCGCCTGCACGGGCTGCCTCAATACTGGCATTTAAGGATAACAGGTTGGTCTGGCTGGCAATAGAGGTAATGAGCTCTGTCGCTTCCCTGATTTTCTTCACAGACTCATTTGTAGTATGAGTCTGTTTTGCCACCTGTGAGAATACCTCCACCGTTTTCTTATTGGCGGAACTTAATTCCTCCATAAACTGCGCAGACTCTTCACTGACCCGGTGCATTTCCTCTGCCATAACGCCTAAGTGATCTACGCTTTGTACAATTCCCTCAAAAGCAATACCCATCTGCTGTATCTGTCCTGCTGCACTGTCAGTCTCTCCTGCCTGCGTGGTGGCTCCATTAGAAATTCCCTCCACTGCCATGCCGATTTCTGCCGAAGTCTGGTTACTGTTTTCCGCCATGGTGTCTAACTCTTCCCCGGACTGTTTTACTGCACCGGAAATGCTCTGAGCGGAAGAAATCACCTCGGAAAGCTTGTCTAGAAATTCATTGACATAGCCCCCGAAAAGAGAAAATTCATCCTTACCCTTTATTTCCGCACGTACCGCCAGATTACCGCCTGTCATTTCCGAAAGCGTATTTTTAAAGACACGGATGCTTGCGCTCATGGTTCTGCTGATATACACGGTCAGCACGATAAGCACTGCCGCACTAAGCACCAAAATCGCTGCAATCATTACCACCAGACTACTCTGGGTATTCTTTGTATCCGCCTCCACATAGTCACGAACCTCTGCTGTCAGGGTAGTCAACTGTCCGGACAATTCAATATTTTCCTGTTTCAGCGCATAAATCTGACTGTCCTGACCTGCCATTGTCTCAAATACCGCCTGCTTGCTTTCCACTAATTCTGCCAGCTTCTGTTTCTGGCTTTCATCGCTGACATACGCGCCTAAATTATTGCTGACTTCTGCAAAAAGACTGCGAATCGCCTCCGCTTCTTCTGTGGTATCGTTTCCCTCAACCACATGTTTGCTGTAAGCGGCAAAATCACTGTCGACTTTCTCTAATTTTCCCACAAAATCATATTTGTCAGACAGCGCATACTCTGCGGACAGCTCGCTGTAGTTCCCTTCTGCAAAATAGATATCATAGGTAACAGAGGTATAATTCTGAATATCATAACTGCTGATTGGCACTTTGATGGTAGCTTCCTTCCAGCCGTCATCTCCTCCTGATACAAATTCGGCATCTATCACCAGGCTGTCGACCCCTGCCGCCTGCCCCACTGTTACCCCTTTTAAAGCGTCCCCATAAGAACCGGAAAGATCTTCTTCCTTTACTGCCGCTAAATCTAACTGCGTATCCTCACTGCCATTGTGGAATGTAATCCGTCTATCTGAACTGTCTCCGACGCAGTGGAAACCTCAATCCACTGTCCGTCTATCCATGATTTATCATCTGCAACCGCCTGAAATTCCGTTTTTAAGGTCTCTTGTGACTCTAAAAACTTCTGGTAATTTCCCATCGCTTCCGTAAATCCGCGCTCCGCACTCAAATCCCGGAGAGTCGTATAATTATCCCTGCACTGCAGCAGTGTTTCTTCCATAGAGCTAATATTACCCTTTACTCTGCCTCCGGCAATCTTTCTCGCTGTTGCTGCACTTTGCTCCATAGCATCCATGTTGGTTACAATATTTTCCAGATAGGAACTGTCCAGAAAATACAGGTAGGAAGTCTCTAAACTCTGATTCTCATACTGATAAAGATTGATATGGTTCATTTCCGTCAGCACATCGTTGTTATTGCTGTTCTTATTCAACGCTGTTACTCCTATCACCCCTAAAACGGCAGATGCTGCGATTGCCGTCCCCCCCATAATCAGGATTTTTCCTTTCATACTCTGTAAAAAATTTCCCTTTGGCTTTCTCTGCCGGGCTGTGTTCGCCCACCCCGACAGCTTACCTGTCTGCTCCCTTTTGATGCCTGCATTTTTCTCCATACGTATCTTCCCTTCTCCTTTAGTAATTTTTGCCACTTTCTTTACATATATCATACCGGTTTTTAGCTTTATTTTCTATTGATTTTTTACACAATTTTTACCTAATTTTTTACACATTTTTACCTAATTTTATTATTTAAATGAAACAGGAAATACTTTTCCCATACCAGCTATTCCACCCGTACACCACTTCTATGGCATATTACCGATGTGTGAAGCTACACAAAGAGAGGGAATAACCAAACTGGCTATTCCCTCTCTTTGTTCTAAATCATAAGGTATGATGTTCATCTATGCTGTTATTGTAATAATAGTCATCATAGATATCATCATAGATATCATTATAAATATCGTTATAAATATTATTGTATCTGTTGGCAGAACCTAAATCCGCAAAAACCGCAATATAAAGCACTAGCGAAAGAATCAGGCCAATGGCTCCCGTAATAATTCCTCCAATGGCAAGTCCCTTCTGCCTGTATTTCACCAACTGCACAATACCGAAAATAACGGCAAGAATACCGGTAATCCAGCTAATGCAGCTGCAAAACAATACAACCGTTGCTATGCCCAGCACCAACGACGCCACGCCAAAGGCGATACTGTCATTATTTTTCTGTTCGCCGTAATATGTGTTGTAGGGCTGGTTAAAGTTCTGCCCGGCATTGCCATAGGCATTGTTTCCGTACATATTATTGCCATAAACATTACCGCCGTTGTAGGCATTACCGCCGTTATAAGCGCTTCCGCCGTTATAAGCATTACCGCCGTTATAAGCGTTTCCACCAGCCATTCCACTTCCATAAGCTGCGTTTCCGTTATTCTCCGTTCCGGCACTTCCGTAAGCTGCGTTTCCGCCATTCTCCGTTCCGGTACTTCCGTAAGCTGTGTTTCCGGCATTCTCCGTTCCGGTACTTCCGTAAGCTGTGTTTCCGGCATTCTCTGCCCTGATATTGTCATCAGCCGCACTTTGCTTCCCATAAAATGGATTTCCCTGATTCATCCCTTCCACAGGCTGCGATCCATTCGGCTCCGGCTCAAATGTATTTCCCGTCTCCTGTTCCATATCATTTTCAAATTTTTCGCTCATATGTTCCTCATTTCTGTTTCATCTCTAAAATTATAGGAGATTTTTCAATATTTGTGACTACTATTTTAGCAAAGCGCCTATCCTTTGACAAGCAAACTATTTTTGTGCTGCCATGTTCTGAAAAACTACTTTTCCGAAGAAGTTTTCTCCGGAACTGCAATCTCATGCTCCCTGATATAATTGTCCAAAATCTCCGCCGCATCCCCAATCAATTCCTTGCAGGGGCGCTTCTTATAATATTCTTTCGTCCGTGCCTCCGGTATCGGGGCCTCCCTTTTTACCTCCAGCCCCAACAGCTCCCGGCAGACAATACTGCCGTGCTTTTCCTCAAAGGTTTTTGCCAGCTCCTGCACTCTTCCGTAGTGTTCCGCTTTCTCTGCAAACGCCTTAGGCTCATCGTAGCCATAGAGCAGCCCCGCTGTCATAAGCATACCGGACACCGTACCGCAGACTTCCCGCAGCCTGCCCATTCCTGCGCCAAAAGAAGAGCTTAATTTTGCAGCTGTTTCCCTGTCTATGCCATGCAAATCCTCAAACGCCAAAAAAACCGACTGGGCACAATTATATCCCTCTTCAAACAGGCTCATCGCCCTTTCTCTTCTCGTCATAAATCCTGCCTCTTCCATCAATTAAATCCCACTACTTTCTGGGACAACTTATAGGCTGCCACGGAAATTTTTCTTCCGCCCTTTCCGGGTAAATTCATGGTATTTCCCATAATACCTACCCGCAGATGGTGAAACAGGCGGATATCCCTGTTTTTGATATATCTCCATAGTTCCCGTTTCTTTAACAGATTTTCCTCCGTGCCGGAACGAATGAGCATCACCGTGGAAATCACCGTAATAATTTCTAAATAGTTAAACATATAACGGCGCAGCCTTCTGTTCTGGATTTTCCACAAATCAAATTCGTCCACCATGATTTTATTCACCTTTATCTGCTGGTCGATACGTCCAATCATAACCTTTTCATTGACGGACTGGTCCTCTCTTCCTATATAATAGCGGTAAAAATCCACATCCATGTAGTACATGGTTCTGACACTGGGCAGCGGTTTGTATACATATATATTGTCCACATAAAACGTATGCTTCGGCAGCTCTAAGCCGCATTCCCGCAAAAGCTTCGTGCGGTAAATCACAGAGTGCATCAGAATGTACTGTCCCTTGTGTAGCTTCGCCTCATCCCATGTGAAAATACGCTCCTTCGGCAGAGAGGGATACCGCATGACCTTCTTGCGCTTTGCCCCCTCCTTCTCATAGACATAATTGGCAATAAACATATCCAAAGTTTTATCGCCCCCTGCTAACTCCCGCAGCTTATCCAAAATCTTTTTGTATGCCTCTTCATCTACCCAGTCATCGCTATCCACCACCTTAAAGTAAAGCCCTGTGGCATTTCGGATTCCGGCATTGACCGCCTCACCGTGGCCTCCGTTTTCCTGATGGACTGCCCGGACAATCCCCGGATATTTTTTCTCATAGGCATCTGCGATATCTGCCGTGCTGTCCTTAGAACCGTCATCCACCACAAGAATTTCCACATCTTCGCCCCCCGGCAGAAGAGATTTAATACAATTCTCCATGTAATCCTGTGAATTATAGCACGGTATTGCAAAAGTAAGTAATTTCATCTCTTTTCTCCTATCTGTTTCAACTGCTCCGCTAATTCCATCGCCTTTTTAGTCATGGCATCCATATTATAATATTTATATTCCGCCAGCCTCCCCAGTAAATGGAAATTTTTTATCCGTGACGTTAAATCTTTATATTTCTCATAAAGCGCCTGATTTTCATCATTTAAAATAGCATAATACGGGATTTCCCCCTTTGCCCCCGTATAGGCAAAGGAATATTCTTTTACAATAGTGGTTCCATTGGTATGCTGCTGCCCCGTCAGGAATTTAAACTCCGTAATACGGGTGAAATCCTCACTGACCGTATAATTTACCACACTGCGCCCCTGATAGGCATCTTCATCATAATGTTCAAAATGAAAATCCAGCGAACGGTAGGGAAGCCTGCCGAAACGGCAGTCAAACAACTCGTCTAAGGTCCCGGTATACACTACCTCCCCGTCAAACCGCTCTCCCTCAAAATAAACGGCATCCTCTTTAAATGTCAGAAGCTCCCGGCAGTCCGTGCCGGTTCTCACCTCAATGTTTTCATGATCTAACATTCTCTCAAACATGGGAGTAAAGCCGTCTTTTGGAACTCCCTGGTATTTATCCTGAAAATAGCGGTTATCATAGGAAATCAGCACCGGAACTCTTCCCGTCACCTCCGGGCTGATTTCCTCCGGGGTCTGTCCCCACTGCTTCATGGTATATTTCAGGAAAATGTTTTCATAGACATAATCTGCAATCTCGCGGATATCCGCGTCCCCGCTCTCCCGCAGTTTCATAATGGGCACCCGGCTGCCTTCACCGTAAGTCTCCACTAATTTTTTTTCCAGTCGTTTCGCCTTTTCCTCATCAAAAACGAGGTGCAGGGTATGTAAATTGAAGGGTACCGGAATCAGCCGCTCTCCCACCTTTGCCACCACCTCGTGTCCAAAATGATACCAGTCGGTAAACCTGGAAAGATAAGAATACACTTCCTCCATCCCCGTATGAAAAATATGAGGCCCGTAATTGTGAATCAGTATCCCATACTCATCCGCCTCATCATAACAATTTCCTCCAATGTGCGGCCTCTTTTCTATCACCAGAACCTTTTTCCCTGCCTCTTCCGCAAGCTTTCTTGCAGTGACAGCGCCTGCAATTCCCGCTCCGATTACTAACAAATCGTACATTTCCCGCTCCTTTCCTCTCAGTGTGCTGACACGTTCCTCTTTCCGATTATGAATGTGTCAGCACACCCGGCATGGTTTTATTATACATGGTTTCCCGATGTATTCCAATCCATTTTTTGTTTAAGAAATTCTTAAAACCTCCCAAAGAAAACGTTTTGTTCATATTTTATTTACAAAAATCTCATAAACCTGGCATATCAATGTCACAATTCCGGGATATACTAAATTCAAAGTTAAGACAGCAAGATAAATTTTTCATAAAACCTTTTAGTCTTGACGAAACATCAAGACACCTTGCTTACTAACCCTAAGCAAGGTTCCTCCCAACAGATAGTGAAACACTTCACTTTCCATACACAATCTTTTTCATAATGTAGCCGATGCTTATGCATCGGCTTCCTCTTTGTCTTTCTTTATTCCAAGCTTTATATTCATATATTCCGCATAAGCGGCAAACGCCGATGGAATGGCATAGCGCTCCTTCGCATGTTCTGCATCCACAAAAATAAGCTGGTGGTTTTCTTCCCCGTCTTCTTCAAAGCCTTCTTCCTCCACCCGGATGGCATAGCCTGTCATCTGCCATTCGATATGGGAAAAAACATGTTTCGCCGCCTCTAATTTCCGGATGTGAATAGGACGGAACTTCATCTCCTTTACCAGAGAAAGCACTTCCTCCTGCTGCAGCTCCCCCTCCACGTTGGGAAGTTCATAAAGCCCTGCTAACAATCCTTTTTCCGGACGTTTATGAATTGCCACCTTATCCCCGTCCCGGATAATAAGTACCGTACGTTTTTCGATTTTTCTCTCCTTTGCCTTTGCCTTCACCGGAAGACTGTCTAGTAACCCCTCTTCCCTTGCCCGGCAAAATTCCTGCCAGGGGCATTTTTCACAGAGAGGTGCGCCGTTTGGCAGACAGACCGTAGCCCCTAGCTCCATCAGTGCCTGGTTAAAGGCTCCCGGAAGATTTTCCCGGTATACCTTTTCCTTCCATTTTAATATATCTTTATTTTTCGGGAAAAAAATACCGTTTTCACACATCAAAGCCGCCAAGACCCGCTCGGTCTCCGTGCGAAAGGACTGCCTCATAATATCCGTATCATCCGCCGTCACCCTAGTCAGCACCCGGAGTACATTGCCGTCCACCGCAGGCACGGGGATTCCGTAGGCGATGGAGGCAACTGCCCCCGCTGTATAACTGCCGATACCCTTCAAGTCCAACAGCTTGTTGTAATCTGCCGGAAGCTCACCGCCATGGTTTTCCATCACCTCTATGGCTGCCTTCTGCATATTACGGACACGGTTGTAATAGCCCAAGCCTTCCCACAACTTTAAAAGCTCGTCCTCCGGGCACTCTGCCAAATCCTTTATCCCCGGCAGCACCCTCATGAAACGTTCAAAATAGGGTTTCACTGCCTCTACCCTGGTCTGCTGGAGCATAATTTCCGACACCCAGACCCGGTAAGGCGTCGGTTCCGTCCGCCATGGCAGAATGCGGGCGTTTTCTATAAACCAGCCTAACAGCGGCTCTACTATCTTTTCCAGTTCAAAATCCTTAATCAATTTTTCTTTTCCTTTCCATCCTACTCCGTTTCCAAACTGCTACCATTATACACCCTTTTTCCGAAATATCTATTGACAAATTCCCCCAAAAGCAGTACTCTAATAATAGCATATTGTTAATTTTTTATCAAACTATCAAACAAATTCAGGAGGGTTTCAAACGATGAGTGATTTTAACAATTTAAAACTGGAAGTTGCTGACGAGATTGCAGTTCTGACTATTTCCAGACCAGCAGCATTAAACGCATTAAACAGCGAGACATTAGACGAGTTAAACGTAGCTTTAACCGAAATCGAAGCAAGAGATGATGTTAAGGTTGTGATCTTAACCGGCGGTCCTGACAAGAAGGGCAACGAGTTCAAATCTTTCGTAGCAGGCGCTGATATCGCTGAAATGGTAAACTTTACCGCAGCAGAGGCCAGAGAGTTCGGTATGAAAGCAAGCGTTCCTTTCTTCAAATTACAGAATATGCGTCAGGTTACCATCGCAGCAGTCAACGGCTTCGCATTAGGCGGCGGTTGCGAGATTTCCATGGCATGTGATATCCGTATCGCTTCCGACAACGCATCTTTCGGTCAGCCTGAGACAGGTCTTGGAATCATTCCTGGTTTCGGAGGTACACAGAGACTTGCCCGCTTAGTTGGTATGGGACGTGCCAAAGAAATGATTTTCACCTGTGATTCCATCGATGCAGCAGAAGCTTACCGCATCGGTCTTGTAAATAAAGTAGTTGCTCCGGAAGAGTTAATGGCTACCGCAAAGGCTATGGCAGCTAAGATTATCTCCAAAGGAAGCTACGCTGTTTCCATCGCAAAAGCAGCCATCAACAACGGTTATGATATGGATATCAAGAACGCTGTTGAGATGGAGGCTAATCTCTTCGGAGTTACCTGCTCTACCAGCGATAAGAAAGAGGGCATGAGCGCATTCTTAGAGAGAAGAGCTGCTAATTTAACTGATTTCTAAGAGTTTGCTGTATACATATTGTCAAGGAAAACCTGTCACTCCGCGGCGCTTTTAAACGTTACAGTCGGTGACGCAATTTTCTATAAAGTAAACGGGGCTACCGCAAGGCAGCCCTGTTTATTTCTGAAAAATCGGTCTTTAAGTTCCAATTTTAGAGGCAACCGGAAACGGTTGCTCTTTTCTTTTCTTTGAAATAGTTGACGTTTCCGGCAAAATGAACTAGAATCAGACCATAAAGGATTTTAGGAAAGGGATACACAGGTTATGATTGATAAAATTATCGGCTTTATCGGTGCCGGAAATATGGGCAGCGCCATGATAGGCGGAATTTTAAGTTCCTCTCTGGCCACCAGCAGTCAAATGATTGCCAGCGCCCATTCCTCCGATACCTTAGAAAAAATTAAAAACAAATTTTCCATTGAGACAACCCTCTCCAACGAGACGGTTGCGGAGCGCAGCAACATCCTGTTTCTTGCCGTAAAACCAAACAAGTTTAGCGAGGTAATTCCGCAGATTTCCGGGCATATAAAAAACAGCTGCTTAGTTGTTTCCATTGCAGCGGGACAACCCATCGCTGCCATTGAGGAAGCCTTTGGAAAAGAAATCAAGCTGGTGCGCGCCATGCCTAATACTCCCGCCTTAGTGGGAGAAGCCATGAGCGCCCTCTGCCCCAACAAAAACGTGACGGAAGAGGAATTAAAGGAAATGCTGGATATTTTCAGCTGCTTTGGAAAGGCAGAAGTAGTTCCGGAAAGCCTCATTGACGCTGTGGTGGGCGTCTCCGGCTCTTCCCCGGCTTACGTTTATCTTTTTATTGAGGCAATGGCAGACGCGGCGGTAGCCGACGGAATGCCCCGCGCCCAGGCGTATCAGTTTGCCGCCCAGTCTGTCTACGGCGCAGCCAAGATGGTCTTAGAGACAGGGGAGCATCCGGGCGTATTAAAGGATGCGGTATGTTCTCCTGGCGGGACTACCATTGAGGCAGTGGCGGAGTTAGAAAAATCCGGTTTCCGGAACGCAATCATTACCGCCCAGCGCGCCTGCGCAAAAAAATCAAAGGATATGAGCAGCAAAAAAAATTAGGAGGTTACTTATTTATGTGGGCTTACGAAAGTGTATTTTATCAGATTTATCCCCTGGGGTTCTGCGGAGCACCCTTTGAAAACGACGGTGTCTTAGAGCACCGTATCACAAAGGTGAACGACTGGATTCCCCATATCAAAAAATTAGGAGCTAACGCCATCTATTTTTCTCCGGTGTTTGAATCCGACACCCATGGCTACAACACCAGGGACTACACAAAAATTGATACCCGTCTGGGCACCAATGAAGATTTTAAGGAGGTCTGCGAAAATCTCCACAAGGAAGATATCAAGGTCGTATTAGACGGTGTGTTTAACCATGTGGGACGGGGCTTCTGGGCATTTCAGGACGTACTTGAGAAAAAATGGGATTCTCCCTATAAAGACTGGTTTTTCGTAAATTTTGACGGCAATTCCAATTACAACGACGGCTTATGGTACGAGGGCTGGGAAGGCAACTATGATTTAGTAAAAATCAATCTCCGCAACGAGGACGTGGTACAACACATCTTCTCCGCCATCAAAGGCTGGGTGGAGGAATTTGACATCGACGGCCTGCGCCTTGACGTTGCCTACTGCCTTGACCATGATTTCATGCGCCGGCTGCGCTCCTACTGCGACAGCTTAAAGCCGGACTTTTTTCTGGTGGGAGAAACCCTCCACGGCGACTACAACCAGATTATGAATGACTCCATGCTTCACTCCGTCACCAACTACGAGTGCTACAAGGGGCTTCACTCCAGCTTTAACAGCATGAATATGTTTGAAATCAATCATTCTCTGCTCCGCCAGTTCGGCCCGGAAAACTGGACTCTCTACAAGGGAAAGCATCTGCTCTCCTTCGTGGATAACCATGATGTGAGCCGGATTGCCAGTCTGCTGCAGAACGAGAAGCATCTACCCCTTATCTACGCCCTTGCCTTCGGTATGCCGGGTATCCCCTGTGTTTACTACGGCAGCGAATGGGGTACCAAAGCCCGCAAGGAAGAAGGCGACCCGGCTCTGCGCGCAAGCTTTGAAGAACCGGAATGGAATGAGCTGACAGATTTCATCAGCCGTCTCTCAGAGGCGAAAAAATCTTCCGAAGCCTTAAATTACGGTGATTTCCGCTCCATCGTCCTCACCAACAAGCAGTGCATTTTCGAGCGAAAAAGCGAACACGAGCGCGTCCTTGTGGCTATCAATGCCGACGAAGCTCCTTATACCGCCCACTTTGACGCAGGCTGCGGCATGGCGCAGGATTTGATTACCGATAGGCCCCATGATTTTGGCGGAGGTAGCGAGCTTCCTCCGTACTCGGCAGCATTCTGGAAGATGGAAAAATAATTTATTATTTTTCAAAACAATACCCGGCGATGAGCACTTGGCTCCGCCGGGTATTCCTATTGTCTTATTCCTTTTTCTATCTCTGGGGCCGCTTTAAAATTTTATATCTTTTTTCCAAGAGTTACGGAAATCACCTGTTCCACATACTCTCCGTTGGCTACCCTCTGGACGGTCACATCCACTGTGGTTCCCGCTTTATAGTACTGTAACCGGTTGGAAAGTTCTTCCATGGAACCGATTTCTTTTCCGTCAAAGGTGGTGATGATATCTCCCTTTAAAATACCTGCCTGCTCTGCCGCAGTTCCCTCTGTTACCTGTGCCACATAAACGCCTGCTGGCATGTTGTAGGTCTTAGACACGTCGCTGGTAACGTCCACACCTGCAATTCCAAGATATGCACTCTCAGACTGGTCTACTTTCTCCTTGGTAATCAAATCCTCGATAATCGGAGCTGCGGTACTGATGGGAATTGCATAGCCGATACCCTCCACATCCGTATCCGAATATTTTACAGAGTTAATACCAATCACCTCTCCCACTGCGTTCAGCAGTGCGCCGCCGCTGTTGCCGGGGTTAATTGCCGCATCCGTCTGAATTAATTCTGCCGTATAGTTGGTATTGCTGCCGCTATCAGAAACAATCACCTCACGGTCTAGTGCACTGATACATCCGGTGGTAACGGACTGTCCATAGCCTAAGGCGTTACCGATGGCAATGCTTGCCTCCCCTACCCGTAAGCTATCGGAGTTCCCTAGCGTTGCCACCTTAATACTGTTCATCGTCTCCCCTTCCACACTGCCGCGGTCCACTTTCACCACTGCCAAATCGGTAGAAGGGTCTGTTCCTTTCACCTCTGCGCTGACGGTAGAGTTGTCACTGAAGGTTACAGTCAGGCTGGTAGCTCCCTCCACCACATGATTATTTGTGGCTATATAGAGGTTGTTGTCATCCTGTCCCACAATGATACCGGAACCGCAGCTGGTGCTCTCATAAGTCTGCGGCATTCCGCCCCAGAAGCTCTGATACTCTGTCTGGCTGACATTGGTGATTGCCACAATGGAAGGCATAGTTTCCTCCACAATATCGGAGACATCCATCGCCACATAGGTGGAAGAGGTCGCCGTGGTCTTCACACTGTCATCCCCGTCATTCTGGGTTAAAACACTGCCGGAGGCGTCAGAAGAAACGCTGCCGTTGTCCAACAGTTCCCCGGAGGCATAATGCACACCCTCAAAAACCACGCCTGACACCAGGCCGAACACCAATGCCAAGGCTGCACATTTCGCCAGCTTTACGCCGAAGCCGCCGGGCTTTCTTTCCCGTTTTTTCTTTTCTTTCTTCGGAGGTTTCTGATAAGCCGTGTTCTGGTAAGCTCCAGTATTCTGGTAAGCTCCGGTATTCTGGTAAGCTCCGGTATTCTGATAAGTTCCGTTCTGGTAATTTCCATTCTGGTATCCGTTCGCCGTGCCGCCCTGATAGGTTCCGTTCTGGTAACTTCCATTCTGGTAGACTCCATTCTGATATCCGTTATTCTGATAAGTATTTCCTGTGGTATCCGGCTGGTTATAAGAATAAAATCTGTCTCTGTTCTGACTGTTATTGTGATTTTCATTTGAATTGTTATTATACTGGTTATCCATATACTCATTTCTCCTTCCGTGACTGGCATTTTAAAACTTTATGTTTTCTGGGATCTTCCCGTTTCGTAATTGGCATTTTAAGGTTCTACGTTTTCCGGGAACTTCCCGTTCCTTCTTACAGGTATTAGTGTACTTTTTATTTGTGTTCGATTTGTGACGGAAATATCAAAACTTTATGTTTTCTACCACAGCCACATGGCAAAGATACGGAGCTGGAACACAAAATGGACTGCCCCTGCGCACACCAGCCCTGCAGAATAGCCGATTCTCCACCGCCTGTCACGGAGTTCTAAAGAAAGGGTCAGTATCACAAAAAGATACAGTAAATCCGTCAGATAGTACACCCTCGCCCCGGATGCATACATGGTGGGGGAACAGTATAAAATCGCCTCACTGGCTATCCCGGCAAGATAGGCAAGGAGCAGCGTCACCTGAAAGCCTGACACCTTCCACAGATAACCAAAGGTAAACAATGCTGCCGCCGTCCACCAGACCAATGCAGCCACATTCTGCCCTGTCAAATCCGATACCGCAGGAACCTGCTCTACCGGAAGCATAATATCCCCGATATCCATTCCCATATCCGATAATACCGTCACCCCGGCAAAGGGCAGAAGAGCAGCAGCCGTAAAAATCCCTGCCGCAGCCATCCAGACAAAATCCTGCCCTTTCTTATCCTTCTGCTGCAACAGCAGCAGAAGTCCCATGACCCATATAGCGCATAAAAACAGCTTATTTTCATTGGCAAAGGAGGACAGAAGCCACTGTACGGTAATAAACAGGTGCTCTCCCACCGTCAATTCGTTATACCGTGGCATCCAGTTCGTAACCTCGGACGCCACCCGCAGCTCATTTCCCGGCGCCAAAAACAATACGCCAAAGGCTGCCATCGTCACCGCCGTCTGCAGCAGCAGCTCCCAAGGAATTTTTCTTTCCTTCCAGAAGAGAAACAGCACCCCTAACACCTCAAACGCCAAAAGCACCGCCGCCATCTGCTCAATGGACATACTGGCAATAATGGCACAGGGAATGGAGTAAAAAAGCTGCCTTCTGCGGAATTTTCCGGTATGAAAAACCAAATCCGCCAGAGGCATCATTGCCCAGGTACCGCAGGTAAAGGACCAGGTATAAAAAATAGATCCGTTCATCCACACCGCCGCATAGCCTAAGGTAGTGGCCGCCATCAGAAAATATCCCATCACCGCCGCCACTGCCACAGAAAACTCAAAGCCTGCCTCCCGATTCACCGGAATCCTCTCATACCAGCGGGTGATTCCTCCCTCCGGCAGCCGCGCCGCCTTTTCGGCAAGTCTGATAAGCCCCATGGGTAATAAAACCAGCATTAGGGCATTGACAATCCTCCAGAACCAGATATTGTGCCGGAAAACCAGATATACCATTGCCTCTCCTGCCATTCTTCCTACCCAAGTTTCATAGCGCCAGCCTAAATATTCAAAGAATCCCATGCTGCGGGAATTCTGATAAAAAAAGACATCGTCGCCATCCGAGTACCCGATTCTCGAGAGAATCAGGAGCGCCCCGATAAACATCAATGTCCAAAATAACCTGCTTTTCTGCTTTTTTTCCATACCACGTTTTTACCTTTCCGATAACCTACATTGTTCCCCAAAGTTTCGCCCAGTACTCCCGGTTCATCGTGTAACGTAAAATCTTTTTTCTGCTCAGCTTCTGATAGCGTTTTCCCATGAAATATCCGGCATATTTCCCCACACACTGCATTCCCAACTGAACTATCAGATGGGGCTTTCCGATGCGGAACAGATATTTTACCGTGCTTATCACCAGCCTCATGCCCTCCGCCTCAGAGCTGACCGCCTCAAAAATCTCCGGGTGTTGCTTTTGTGACACTGCCAAATCGAAATTCCGGTGAAACTGCTGCCCCATGGTATAGTTGTGGGAATGAACCACCTTCGCCTCCGCCGCATAGTACACATAGTAACCCGCCTGTATTGCCTTTGCCGCAAAAAACATATCCTCATTAAAAATCACCGGGTTTTCAAAACCTCCCAGCGATTCAAAAATACTGCGCCTGTACGCCGCACAGACATCGGAGCAGAAAAATGTCTTTATTCCCAGAGCGGAAATATCCTCTTTTCCCTTTCTTCTGCTGACCTCGGGATAGTTAAACTGCCTGGTATAGCGTTCCACAACAGAGCAGTCCTCCTTTGGAAGCTGTCTGGCATACGCCGCCGCCGTCCCCTCTTCCTCTAAACCCTGTGCCAGTTTCTCCACCAGAAATTTATCTGCCGGAACTGCGTCCTGGGTCATAAACAAAAGGACATCTGCCTCGGACTTTCCCGCTCCGAAAAGTCTGGTTCCGCCATGGTCAAATTCCTCTTTTGAAATATGGTAAAGCTCATAGGGGCAGGGAAGCTTCGCTAAATATCTGCCAACTCCATATTGTTTTTCCGCTTCCTTCCAGAGACTCTCCTCCGTATTTAAAATAAGTACCCTATGAATAAGAAAGGTCTGCTCCTGCAGTTTTTGCAGAAGCAGACAAAAGGTATCGTTCGGTTTATAAGTTGGAATGATTACATCAACTTTCATTTAAAATCCATCTCCCTTACCATAGCCGGTGTCGCTGATAATCTGTGCACTCTTACTCTTCACTGCATCGGTGGGTTCATATGCCGTATCATCATACAAGAATGCGTGGAGCTGCGTTACATTGGATTCCAAATCACAGGGGATGACACAGTCGCCCTTAGAGCCAAGTTTTTTGGTATTCTTCTCAAAGGGGAAACCTGTCGTCTCTCCTAGTTTATAATTGAATACCTGTGCCGCCAACGCAATCAAATCCGTATTGGTGTAGCTGGTCTTAATATCCCCAAACAGCGCATCAATTAAACTGTTGATGGTCTTTAAATTGGATTTCTGTGCTTTTTCAATCATAGCGGCAATGACGGTTCTCTGACGCTCTGTACGTCTATAGTCATCTCCCGCCGTATAACGGATACGGGCATAAGCACATGCCTGCACACCGTCCATAGTTACGTTGGTTCCGCCACCGGTTAAATACTTGGAGTTGTGCTTTGTCAGCCTGTTGATTTCATCCATGTATCCATACATCAGCACTGCTTCGTCGTCTGTCACTTCGGGAATAACAACGCCTCCCAACAAATCCACGCACTCTACCACAGCGTTAAAATCAACCGTCACATAATCTGTAATATCAAGGTCTAAGTTCTTATTCAGCATGGTAATTGCCTGTTCCGGCCCGCCTGCGGCGTAAGCCGCATTACATTTCTTAAAGGTTCCTCCGCCGATATCTAAATAGCTGTCACGGTAGATGGAGGACATCTTTACTTCGTGGGTATCATTGTTGATACTGACAATAATGATAACGTCACTGTTACCTTTCGAAAGATTTCCGTTGGAACGGTTATCAAGACCGAATAATGCGACAGTGGTGTATCCCTTCATAATCTCCTGCGCCTCTTCTGAGATACCCTCATTCACTTCCACTTTCCCCTCGTCAAAGGTTGTATCCTTGTCAATCTTGGAAAACTTAACCACCACAAACAATACCGCTGCCAAAATCAGTAATACGAGAATTTCAATGACAACAATCAGCACTTTCTTCTGCTGTTTCTTCTTTTTCCGGGCGGAAATCCGCTTTCCTGCTGCCCCCTGTCCTGATCTTGTTTTTCCTTGTTCTGCTTTACTCATAAACTTTTCTCCTAATACGCATTTTTATTTATAAAACCTTTGAAAATGGTGAGGAACAGAATTTTCACATCCAGCCCCAGCGTCCAGTTTTCAATATAATACAAATCATGCTCAATCCTCTTTCGTATGGACGTATCCCCACGATAGCCGTTGACCTGTGCCCAGCCGGTCATACCCGGCCTCACCTGATGCTTAATCATATAACGGGGAATTTCCTCACGGAATTTCTCCACATACTGCGGACGCTCCGGCCTAGGTCCCACCAGACTCATATCCCCTTTCAATACATTAAATAACTGGGGGAATTCATCCAGGCTTGTCTTTCGCAAGATTCTTCCAACCTTTGTAATACGCGGGTCATCCTTCTGAGTCCAGCCCTTCCGCTCTTCCTCCTCCGTCTGCACATACATGGTGCGGAATTTGTACATATGAAACGGCGTATTGTGCAGACCTACCCGCTCCTGTTTAAAAATCAACGGTCCCTTTGACGTTGCTTTCACCGCTATGGCTGTCACAAGCATCACCGGAGAAAAGAGGATAATGCAGAAAATAGACCCCACAATATCCACGCACCGCTTCACAAGCGCATTAAAGGTATTCGATAACGGGACATAACGGATATTGATGACCGGAAGTCCCAGCAAATCCTCCGTATAAGGCTTTGTGGGAATAATATTGCCGTAATCGGGGATAAACTTGGTATGGACCCCGGACTTCTCACACTCTGCTACGATTTTTTCCAGTTTGTAATATTCTTCCAGCCCCAGGGTAATGGCAATCTCATCCAGCTTACTCTCCGGAAGAATGTAAAGTAAATTCCCCACGCTTCCAATTACCTTGACGCCCTTGTAGGTTGTCCCACGGGCAATGTTATCATCTAAGATTCCACGCACGTTATAGCCCCATTGTGGATTTTGCTGTATTCTGTCGATATACTGCTCTGCCGCCCTTGAATATCCCACCAGCAGAATGTGTTTTAAATTGTAGCCGTTCTTTCGCATCCCCCGCAAAATGCGGCGCAGCAACAGCCGGAAACACTCCTCTAACAGTACATTGATAGCAAAGAAATAAAAGAACATCTCTCGTGAGAAGTTCTGAAATTGTTCCTCATAGGACTGCAAAAAGAATAAGCCTGTAAATGTAATAAGAGCCCCAACCGTATTGGCCCCGATAATATTGGACAGCTCCAACCGTCTTCCCTGTACCCGCTTTGGCGTGTATAAATTAAAAGCATAATATATCACTAACAACAGCGGAACCAGAATAATCAGTGCCTGCATGTAATAGCGGAATGACAGCGCACCACCTTCTGAATCCAGAATACCGCTCGAAAACTTCAACCACCATGCCAGCATATAGGACACTACAATCACACCTGCGTCAATTACCACATGCAGTCTGTTAAGGTGCTTCTGATTATCTTTTATCATAGTGTCATCCTTCTACAATTTTTCAAGTTTCCATATAAAACTAATGATACAATAATTTTACAAAAAGCACAACTTCTTTTTCTTAAAACAATTGTCACAATTTCTTAATATTTTCTTATTTTTCTTTTGATTTCCAGAAAATCTACCCTCAGTTTCCCCTTAAAACTCGAAAAATATTGGAAATCATTTCGATTTCCAGCTTCACATACCGACGGGAGGGCTGTGCTGCAAAATCCGCCTGCTTTAGACTGTGGCGTGCTGCAATGCCCTCTTTTATTCCGATGCGGTACTCCTTCCCAAAGCCCTTTCGGCAAAAAAACAGCCACTTTATCAGCACTCCGGTAAATAAAAACGGCGCATTTACAATTCGCTGCGGCCCCGGCATATTTTTGTATGCCACAAACATGGAATTTCTTGCGGCAAGATAAACCTTTTTCTCATTGTAACGGGTTCCCGTGGTGGCACTCCCCACATGATAAACCTTTGCCTTTGGGAAATAACGGTTTCTGTATCCCATCGTTTTTGCCCGGTATCCCAAATCCACATCCTCTAAATAAGCAAAATGGCGTTCATCGAAAAGCCCGGTTTTCCGCAGCAGTTCCATGCGGTAAATCGCCGCCCCGCCACAGGCAGAAAAAATATCCGCCTCCTCCTCAAACAACGCTGCCGGTTTTCCTTTTCCCCGGGCCCTCGCCCAGCCAAGAAGCGTATATAAATCCCCCCCATTGTCCAAAATATCTCTCTGTTTAAAATCCAGCATCATGGCGCTGCCGGAAAAGATGTCCTCCGCCTGTTTGATGCCCTTTAGCAACTCCTCCACAAAATGGGGCTCTGCCTCCGTATCGTTGTTGAGAAGGATTACAAAGGGGGTTTTCGTCTTTTTTATTCCCAGGTTTACCGCTTTACAGAAACCTGTATTTTCCCCCAGAGCAATCATTTCCATATCCAGGACATCCGATGTCAGGGAAGTACTTCCGTCGGTAGAGCCATTGTCAATCACAAGGAGCTTAAAATCCGTCACTGTCTGCTGTTCTAAAGTTTTTATGCAGTTTTCCAATAAGGCTTTCCCGTTATAATTCGGAATCACAATCGTAACTTCCGTCATGCTTCCTTTTTACCTTTCTGATGTATGTAAAGCCATCCGTCAGCGTAATCTTTTCGTTCTTCCTCTGACATTTCGGTGTAACTTTCAAATTCAACTTTGGTCAGGGCCATCTGCGGAGCACCGCATTTGAAGCACTCCACATCTTTGCGGCGGGATACGACACGCATCCAGCCGCATTTGGGACATATGAATACCTTCATCATGGTTGGCTTTTCTCTCTCTTTCTCTCTCTGCAATATGAATAGGTAAGGATTTTGGTCTGCTCTTTATGGAAGCTATCATCTCCAAATTCGAAAAATGCCGTTTTAATCTCTGAAATAAATATCTCTTGTATACACTTTCTCTTCCACCGGCTCTAACATCCCATCAAACCGGTTTGCCACAATCACGTCACTGAGCTTTGCAAATTCCTCAAAATCTGTAATCACTCTGGCATTCTCAAAAACCTCCGTCTTTAAAGTAGGATCATAAATCACGATCGTCACTCCCTTTGCACGGATGCGTTCCATAATACCTAAGACTGAGCTCTGCCTGTAATTATCTGAATTTGCCTTCATCGCCAGACGGTAAATTCCCACTACCTTCGGATTTTTCTCTAAAATCTGCTCCGCAATAAAATCTTTTCTGGTGTGGTTTGCGTCCACAATCGCTCCCATAATGTTATTGGGCACATTGTTATAATTTGCCAGCAGCTGTTTGGTATCCTTCGGCAGGCAGTAACCGCCATATCCAAAGGAAGGATTGTTATAATGGTTCCCAATACGTGGGTCTAGGCCGATACCCTCGATAATTTGTCCTGCATCCAGTCCTTTCATTACTGCAAAAGTGTCCAGCTCATTAAAGAAAGCAACCCGGAGGGCAAGATAGGTATTGGCAAATAATTTCACCGCCTCCGCCTCTGTCAGATTCGTAAAGAGGGTGGGAACGTCCTCCTTGATGGCTCCCTCCTGCAACAGCCCGGCAAAGGTCTTAGCCGCCTGTTTCATTTCTTCATTGCCCGCCTTTGCGCCCACGATAATCCGGGACGGATAAAGGTTATCCTTTAATGCCTGCCCCTCCCTCAAAAATTCCGGAGAAAATAAAATGCGCTCCGTGTGATATTTTTCACAGATACTTTCTGTATAACCTACGGGAATTGTGGATTTTATTACCATAACCGCCTTAGGATTCACCTCTAACACCAGCTCAATCACTGCTTCCACGGAGGAAGTGTCAAAATAATTCCTCTTAGTGTCATAATTGGTGGGCGTGGAAATGATAACAAAATCCGCTTCCTTATAAGCGCTTCTGCCATCAGTGGTAGCAGTCAAATTCAATGGCTTCTCCGCTAAATATTCCTCAATCTCCTTATCCACAAGGGGAGATTTGCGATTGTTAATCATGGCTGCCTTTTCTTCTATAATATCCACGGCATATACTTCATGGTTCTGTGCTAACAAAACGGCATTTGACAAACCGACATACCCGGTGCCTGCAATTGCAATCTTCATTCTTAATTCCTGCCTTTCTCTGGAAAACAAATCGGTTTCCCATGCTTTTTATAGTATCATTTTATCCGAGTTCATGCAAGTTGTAATACATTTCCATGAAAACAGCCGCCTTGGCGCTACGTTAAATACATCTGTAATATACGAATGCATTCCTTTATGTCTAATGGTTTCGGTATATGGGCATTCATGCCGCACTCCATACAATGCTTTGCATCATCGGAAAATGCATCCGCCGTCATGGCGATAATCGGTAAATCCTTATCCGCCCGTTCTAATGCCCGGATTGCCACTGTTGCCTCATAGCCGTTCATCACCGGCATACGGATATCCATAAGAATCGCATCATAATAACCGATTTCAGAACTTTCAAACTTCTCTAAGCATTCTTTTCCATCGACTGCCCGCTCCATCTGAAGTCCCAGCTCGGACAAAATCTCATTGGCAACCTCCCAGTTGATATCCATGTCTTCCGCCAAAAGGATGTGCTTTCCTTCAAAATCTATCTCCTGCCCCTGCTGTTCCTGTATTTCCCCATCTTGTTCCACATAACGGTTCAGATAAAAAAACAGTGTAGATTTAAACAGGGGTTTGGGGATAAACCCTGCCACTTCTTCCCCCTGCATTTCACTTTCAATATCACTCCTGTCATATGCGGACATCAGGAAGATAGGGATTTCTTTGCCTACACGCCCCCTTATCTTGCGGATGGTCTGCACACCGTCCATATTCGGCATCTTCCAGTCAACCAGCACAAACTGGTAATCCTCGGAGTTCTTGTGGTGCTCCTCAACCATCTGCACCGCTTTCCTTCCGTCTAACGTCCACTCCGCATGGACGCCTAATTCCTCTAAGCTAGACGCTGCGTAGGAACACAGCTGTTCGTTATCATCCACCACCAGCACGTTCCAGGGCGGCAGCTTCATCTCTTTTTCCTCCAAAGAAGCTTTTTGCAAATCCAGAGTGACGTGGAAACAGCTTCCTTTTCCCAGCTCACTCTGCAGTTCAATGGTTCCCCCCATCATATCCACAATCCGCTTTGTGATTGTCATGCCAAGTCCGGTTCCGGTAATCTGCCGCACCTGCTCCGTCTCTTCCCTCTCAAAGGTATCCCAGATTTTCTTCTGGAACTCAGCCGACATACCAATTCCCGTATCCTCCACAAAGAAGTGCGTACGAACATACTCCACCCCTTTGTCCGAAGGCTCCTGGTACATACGGATGTCAATCCTGCCGCCCTCCGGCGTATACTTCGCCGCATTGGACAGCAAATTCAGCAGTACCTGATTGAGACGCACACCGTCACAGCAAACATCTTCCGAAATGATATTACGGATAAACACATCAAAATACTGTCCCCCCGATTTTACTAACGGCTGCATAATATTCACCATATCGTCCAACACATCCCGCAGGGACGTAGGGGCAATGGTAAGTGTCATCTTTCCGCTTTCAATCTTGGACATATCCAGCACATCATTAATAAGCCCCAACAAATGCTTACTGGAAAGCTTTACCTTTCTTAAACAGTCCTCTAACCGTTCCTTGTCATCAATATTTTTCTGGGCAATCTCAGTCATTCCTATAATGGCATTCATCGGCGTGCGGATATCATGACTCATATTGGATAAAAATTCGCTCTTTGCCTGATTGGAACGGAATGCTTCCCTTCTTGCCTTCTCAATCTCCGTCATCTGCTTCTGGGAGAAACGGTAATAGATTAAAAGAATAACCAGCATTACAAGCATAATCATGATGCAAGTACTCATGGTCACCTTAGTTCGCACGGAATTCAATTCCATAACTGCTTCTGTTAAAGTTCCTTTTGCCATAACGGAAACCAAATACCAGTTGGCATTTGTGGATAACGGGACGCAGTATATATACTGCTGTTTTCCATCTATAAAAGCAGTGAAAGAGTACTCTTTCTTCTCCAGCATGGCTGCCTGCAGTTCATTCACGCAATCCTCAACGTTCTTACCTTCCACTAAATAAACCTCTCGTATCCGGTCGAAATAACTTTCTCTGAACGCCTCTGCGTTTCGGATGATGAAGTTCCCGTCTTTATCAATAACGTGGGAATACGTCAATGTCTCATCCTCCTCCAAAAACATGGCATCATTGAGGTACTCCATGGGAACTCCCGCAATCAGGGAAATGCTCTTTCCCTCCTCCATAGGATAAGAAGCTTCCTTGCCCAGCAGGAGCATCTTCTCCTCGGGACCTCTCTTCCCCTCCGTCACGATATTCCCGTCTTCCCGCAGGGATTCTATAACATCATCCCCGCCTTTAAGCTTCACATCTCCACCGTAGATTTCCACCAGCTCCCCTTCTTCTGTCAGAAAACCAAGGTAGGAAAAGTTCCTCACCTTCGCCCGGAGCTGTAATTCCTCCAATAGATCCTCTCTATCGGCTGCCGTCTCCGGCGGTACTATCCGTATAATTCCCTCCACCTGTTCTAAGCGCAGACCTATAATGGACTGGAACTTCTGCTGTATCTGCCGACTCACCTCTGCCATATAAATATCTGTAATTTCTGTGATAGACGTTTCCGTCTTGTAAGACATATAATATGTCAGCCAGACAAACATCAACAAACATACCACTACCGAGATAGCAATACTTCGCCAAAAAAGCCTTTTTACCTTTTTATCCATCTTTATCCTCCTAGTATTTTTTTACAGTTTCCACAAATCACCTGTTTTTCATATCTATTTTTTTATTGTACCATAACCCCCCTCCAACATCAATGTACAAAATTCTCTTCCGGCTCCCGAAAAGCGCTACGAAGCATTTACATTTTTTCCGGATTTTGTTACATTATAACTATTATGGGAAAGACCCAACCCTACAATAATTTAAGAGGTATTTATGATGAAACAAAAATATTTATTATCCTCAGGTTGCCTTGCACTTTTTTCCTGCCTGCTTATCCTTTGTATCTTTTTTCAAAGCTGTGCTGCAAAAAAGGATTCCACCGGATACATCCCCGATTTGTCCCGGGAGTACTTAGTGACCCAGTATCCCGATTCCACCGGAGTGCAGGCAACCTTTTACACCATTGAAAATGACGATTACTTCCTGATTATCGACGGGGGCTGGAAGGAAAATGCCAATGCGCTCCGGGACATCATCGCCAGACATGGAAATCATGTGGACGCATGGATCCTTTCACACCCTCACAAAGACCACGCCGGAGCTTTCAATGAAATTTATGCCAATCCCGGGGGTATCACCATTGATTCCATTTACGATAACGGTTTCGACTACGACTTTATCGAATCCGTGGGTGAGCCTTATGACGATATTACTATTATGGAAAATTACCATTCCCTGACAAAACAGGCTGCCAACATCACCCATTTAAAGCGAGGCGAACACTTAACCATCTGCGGGCTGACCTTTGACATCTACAACGCCTATGATGAGATTGTGCTTTCCACCGTGGGAGAAGAAAAGGATTACCAGAACAACGCTTCTCTTCTGTTTAAAGTCAGCAGTGCAAACAGCAGTATGCTTTTCTGCTCTGATATTAAATATGATATGGACTCTTATTTACTGGAAACTTACAAAGACATGCTCTCCTGTGACTACGTCCAGACCGGACACCATGGAAACTGGTCTTTCTCGGAAGAGTTTTATGCCGCAGCGGACGCTGAGGTTTATTTTATGGATGCTCCGAAATCCATTACCGAAAATCCGGATTTCCCCGCCAGCGAGTTAAAGCAGGCGCTGTCAGAAAAAGGGAAAACCATATTGGATTTTGACACTGCACCAAATTCGGTCACTTTAAAATAACTGAAAAAATACAGGGTACGGCGGAGGGAATGTGACTCTCGCCATATCCTGTATTTGAAACAGTTACCATTATGCTCTTCTATTGCAAGCCTGCAAACTGCGCCATATATAAATGATAGTACGCGCCCTTCTGCCCCATCAGTTCCCCAGGCGTTCCCTGCTCTAAAATCCCGCCTTTATCAATGACAAAAATCCGGTCTGCATTCTGGATTGTGGAAAGCCTGTGGGCGATGACAAAGCTGGTTCTGCCGGAAAGCAGCGCCTCAATGCCTTTCTGCACCAGGATTTCGGTATGGGTGTCGATACTTGAGGTTGCTTCGTCTAAAATCAGGATTTTCGGCATGGAAACCATGGTTCTGGCAAAGGCGATAAGCTGTCTCTGCCCGATGGAAAGTCCTGCACCGTGCTCCTTCAATTCCGTGTCATACCCCTTCTCCATTTTCATAATAAAATCATGGGCGTTGACTGCCTTTGCTGCCGCAATCATTTCTTCCTCCGTGGCATCTAATTTTCCATATAGAATATTGTCCCTCACTGTCCCATGGAAAATGAAATTATCCTGGGTCATGACACCCATCTGGCGGCGCAGGCTTTCGATGGAAACCTTAGTCAAATCATAACCGTCCACCAAAATCGTACCATCCTCAATGTCATAAAAGCGGCTGATTAAATTCACAATCGTGGTCTTTCCTGCTCCGGTGGGACCTACTAACGCAATCGTCTCCCCCGGCTTCACCTGAAAACTCACATCCTCTAAAACCTTTGTCTCTGCAGGCGTTCCCTTGTCATAAGTAAAGCTCACATGGGAAAACTCCACACTTCCCTTTACCTCCGGCAGTGTTTCCACATCCTCACCGTCTACAATATCTGCTTCCGTATCCAGAATGTCAAAGATACGTTCCGCCGCCGTCAGGTTCGTCACCAGATTATTATAAAAGTTACTGAGGTTCATAATAGGGTTCCAAAACATATTGATATATGTACCAAATGCCACCAAAAGACCGATAGAGACCTTCTCAAAGCCCAGAAAACGTATCCCCACCAGATAAAGCATCATTGCCCCAATCCCCCAGCAGAAATCAATCACCGGACCGAACATATCCGCATAGGTAACTGCGTCCACAAAAGAAGCACGGTGTTCTTCTGCCAGATTTTCAAAAATCTCCTGTGTCTCCCCCTCTGCGCTAAAGCTCTGCACCACATTCATTCCCGCCATATCCTCATGCACATAAGCATTTAAGTTGGAGGATTTTTTGCGGAAAATCTGCCATCTTTTATGGGAAGCGGTCTGCACAAACCAAATTCCTGCCACCATCAGGGGAATTGTGCTTAAGGAAGCGAGCGCTAACCGCCAGTCCTTCACAATCATAATCACTACAACCCCAAGTACCGTGATAAACTCCGGTATCAGTGTCGTTACCATATTTACCAGCACATCTTTCAATGAATTTACATCTCCGATAATGCGGGCTAAAATTTTCCCCGTCGGCCTGCTGTCAAAAAAGGAAAAAGATAAGGTCTGGATATGTTCATACAAATCTTTCCGGATACGCATCAAAATCTTGTTTGACACCACCGCCATCACATACATCCGCACCTTTACCATTACAATAAAAATAATGTTTAAAACCAGTGCAAATGCCCCCAGCTTTAACAAACCGGAAAAATCTTTTTCTGCGATGTAATGGTCAATCGCCTCTTCAATCAACAGCGGATTCACCAGGGAAATGGCAACGGTAACTCCCATACAGAGTAATACCCCAGCCAAAATCCATTTATATTCCAGTAAATAGGAAAACAGCCTTTTTAAAATCTTTTTCTTGTCCGTGTTTTCCATAAACTCGTCTTCCCGATAGGAATTGACTGCCATAAGTGACTACCTCTCTTTCTTCTTCCATTAGCCGCACACATCTGCGGGGCAATTAAAATCAATGCTGCTTTCCGCAGTATTTTCCCATGCCCCATACTGCGCCAGATAGGTTTCATAATAAAGCCCCCTCCTTGCCAGCAGTTCTTCATGGGTTCCCCGCTCCGCAATCGCCCCGTCTTTCAGATAAATAATTTCATCCGCATGGCGGACTGCCGAAATACGGTGCGCAATAATCAGTTTTGTGGTATCCTTAAGCTCATTTAAAGTCTTTTGGATTTCATGCTCCGTCTCCATATCAAGGGCTGACGTAGAATCGTCTAGCACCAGAACCGGTGCATGTTTTGCCAAAGCCCTCGCAATGCTGATACGCTGCTTTTGTCCGCCGGAAAGCCCCACACCCCGCTCACCGATTACGGTGTCGTACTGCTCATCCATTTTTTCAATAAAGGCTTTCGCCTGAGCACTCTCCGCCGCCTTTTTGATTTCTTCCATCGGCAGAATGCTCCGCTGTCCCATCTTGATGTTTTCCTCAATCGTATCGGAAAAAAGAAATACGTCCTGCAAAACCACGGAAATACTGCTTCTGAGCTGTTTTAGCGTCAAGTCCCTGATATCGGTTCCGTCTAACGTTACCGCTCCTTCCGTAGCGTCATAAAACCGTTGGAGCAAATTGATGACAGAAGATTTTCCTGAGCCGGTGGCTCCCATAATGCCTAAGGTTTTTCCTGCGGGAAGGGTAAAGCTGATATCCTTTAAAATTTCTTTTCCCTCTAAGGCAAAGGAAACATGTTCAAAAGAAATACTGCCCTCCACCTTTTCTAAAACAACAGGCGCCTCCCCGTCCCGGATGGCTGCGCTTTCCCCATAAATTTTCTTGATTTTCCGGTAAGATGCCACCGCAGAAGATACATCATTGGTGAGCCAGCCCAGCATTTCCATGGGCCAGGTACAGTTTCTGCTGTATTCCACAAACGCTACCAAGGCTCCCAGTGTCATTTCCCCCTGCATTACGAAAACTCCGCCTAAAATCGTCATAGCTACCGGAAGCGCTTTTCCCACAAACTGGAATACCGGATAATACCGCACCAGCATTTTAGATTGGCTGATATTCAGTTCATAATAACGTTTATTGTGGGACATAAATTTTTCAATCTCAAATTTTTCCCGGGCAAATGCCTTTACCGTCCTGACCCCGGCTAAGTTTTCCTCCGCCACCGTGGTAAGCACTGCATTTTCCTCGCTGATTTCCTCGTAAATCTTATCTAACTTCCGCTCCATCACAACGGCAACCGTTCCACAGATCAGCATGGTAGCAAGCGGTACAAACGCCAGTCTCCAATTCAGATGAAACATACAGTAAAGCACAAAGCTGACATGGATGGTCACCTCCACCACCAGCATTCCCACGTATCCCATGACATTCCAGACCTTATCCACATCATCCTTTACCCTTGCCATCAGTTCGCCGGTATTGGTATTGTCAAAATAATTCATGGACAGTGTCTGAATATGGCGGAACAAATCCTTCCGCATTTCCGTCCCGATGGCAGATGCCAGCTTATCAAAGGTAAACTCCTTGCAATAGCCGAAAATGCAGCGTCCGATTCCCACCGCAACAATTCCGGCCAGCAGCTTCGTCAAGAACTCCACCTGTCCTCCTAAAATTACGTCATCCACAATCTGCTGTGTAATTCTCGGGTACAGCATATCCAACGTAATCGCAATCACCATAGAGCACACGGCAAACAGATAACCCTTCCAGTGCCCCAATACATATGTGTGTAACTTTTTCACTTTCAAATCCTCCCTTCCACATTCATTCCCTCGATGTCAATTCCACCATCTTTCCTCTAGGGCTTACTTCCTCTGGGGCTTACTTCCTCTGGGGCGAGTGCGCAAAAAAGCCCGCAGCCGGCAATTCATAAAATTACCAGCCACGGGCTATATCCCATGGGAAATATGGTGTTCTAAATCCGCTCTCCGGTTAACCTTCCTCCGCGGCAAAACTTACCGCAAATTCCGCTCACCCAAAAACTGCTAAACCCACCGAGGTAATCATATGATTGTTATTTCTTTTATTCCTTAAGCCGTCATGTAATTTAATCATAATTTTACCTCACTTTCCTTAAATTTTTAAATTAGAAACAACTCATGTGTTTAAGTATACGCACATACTCCCCTTCCTGTCAAGAATTTTCTCAAAATTTTCCAACATAATTTTTTATTGGCTGTAAATACTAAAATCAGGAACTACAGTAAAAGTTATTGTAAATCCTAAAAACAATAAATGGTTTTAGTAAACTAAAGCCAAAATTATGAGATGTATGGAGGAAAAAACATGAGTTCATCTAACAATTCTGGTTCTAACACCAGCAAAATGGCAGTACCACAGGCAAAAGAGGCTATGAACCGCTTTAAACAGGAAGTTGCAAGCGAAATCGGCGTACCTTTAAAAGAAGGCTACAACGGTGACTTAACTTCCGCACAGGCTGGTTCCATCGGTGGCGAAATGGTCAAAAAAATGATTATGAAACAGGAAGAGCAGATGTCTAACTAATCCTGACCGAAAACGTGCACAGTAACGCACGCCGATAAAAGAAGGTTTCCCGTCACAAAGAGGTGACAGGAAACCTTCTTTTTTTGCTGCCGTTCCCATTCTGTTTATACGCCCTGATATACGATTCCGCTGCGAATCGCCTCTGCCGCTTCCTCTCCCTGAAGGTAGCGCACAATCTCAAGTGCAAAGGGAATCGCTGCTCCCATGCCCCGTCCGGTAATGATATTTCCGTCTGTCACAACCGCATCCTCACTGACCGAAGCCCCTGTCAGCTTGTCCTCAAATCCTGGATAACAGGTTGCCTCTTTCCCCCGCAAAATTCCCGCCGCACCTAATACACTGGGCGCTGCGCAGATTGCACACACTAATTTTCCCTCTGCCGCAAATTTTTTAATCACCTGATTGACCGTCTCGTCGGCAGCTAAATTTTGGGTGCCGACTCCACCGCCGGGAAGTACAATGGCATCAAATTCCTCAAAATCCACCTCAGCAGCGAGGGTGTCCGCTAAAAATACCACATTGTGCGACCCTGTCACTTCCTTCTTTCCGTTAATGGAAATCATGGTAATATCCATGTTTGCACGGCGGACGATATCAACCACCGCAAGCCCTTCGATTTCCTCACATCCATCTGCCATAAAAATTCCAATTCTGCTCATATGTCTCTCCTCTCACTCCGCCGGTTTCACCGTTTTTTCAACCTATATTCTACACCTAAATGTTCCTCGGGGCAACCTTAGGAATTACCGCAAAATATCTCTCATTTGCAGGGCTAAATCAGAGATTGACAGGGCGGAAGAAAGGGGTTAGTTTCCTGCGCCTTTTAAGATACCTGAAATCGTATTCAGCAATAGGGGAACATCAATAGGCTTGGCTAAATGCTCATTCATTCCGCTTTCCAAAGACAGTTGCCTGTCGCTTTCAAAAGCATTGGCTGACAATGCAATGATAGGAATTTGAGCCAGAACAGGGTCTGCCAATTTGCGGATTGCTTTTGACGCTTCGTGCCCGTTCATAACGGGCATCTGGATATCCATTAATACCAGAGAAAAATATCCGGGTTCGCTATGTGCCAACTTGTCAACAGCAATACTTCCGTCTGTAGCAGTTTCGATAAGAAAACCAATTCCCTGAAGAATTTCCGTCTCAATTTCCTGATTAATTTCGTTATCTTCTACGAGCAGAATTCTTTTACCGGGCAAATGAAGGAAATCATCCGATTGCTCATCCTTTGTGTCGGAATCGGAATCCGTTTGTATGCGGAGACGAAGCGTGGCGGTAAATGTACTTCCCTTCCCCACGGTACTTTTAACTTCAATATCTCCACCCATTCTGTTCGCAATATTTTTGGCAATCGTAAGTCCAAGACCGGTTCCAAATACCTGACTGTGGGTGGTATCCTGTTCACGTTCAAAGGGTTCAAAAATATGTTCAAGAAAATCTTCACTGATACCGATGCCGTTATCCTGAACCACAATCTGATAGAACGCATATTCCCCGGAGACTTCCCCGGTCTCCCTGACGGTGAGGCTGACCTTTCCGTCATTTTGGGTGTACTTAATGGCATTGTTGGTCAGATATTTCATAAGCTGACGTAGCTTATCCGAATCACTGTAGATATTCGGATGCTTTAATTCTGTACATTCCAGCGAAAAGGAAATATTCTTGTCAACTGCCTTCGGACGTAGATGGTTATATATTTCCTGAGCAATATCAGCGAAATTACACATTGCTTCTGTAAGATGAACATCATCAGACTCTGTCCATGCAATCTCTAAAACATTTTCAATCAAATCCAAAAGCTGATGACCGGATTCTTCAATTCGCTCAATATAATGCTGTACTTGCTGCCGGTTATCGATGTTTGATTTCGCAAGAGTGGTGAATCCAAAAATAGCATTCAAAGGAGTTCGCATATCGTGAGACATATTGGATAAAAAGGTATTTTTGGCAGCAATTGCGATATTAGCCCGGTTCAGCGCATCCTCTAAAATCTGTTGCTGTTCCATTTCCTGAAGAATTTCCTCATCAATTCGGCGGCAGCCCATGACAATCTGAGAAATATGTTTTATATTTCCGACATTTATAATTCGAAGCTGTAAAAACTGAATTGTGTCCTCTGCGAAAACTCTGTAGTTTACAAAATATGTTTTATTGTCTGTCAGCTTTTCGCGGATACAATCCGGTGATGCTGCACTTAAAACACGTTGACGGTCGTCAGGGTGCACCCAGATATCTACATAACTGGATAGAAAAGAGAAAAAGTCACAAGGGTTATGTTCATAATCAAATTTGCGTTCAATCCGGCTGCTGAGACGGTAAGGAAGGACTTTATCTTTGTCCAGATCCGCATATAAAATGGTATCGTAATTGACGCCGAGACCTTCAATGACTTCAAGACGCCGTAAATATTCCTGATTAATCAGCTTTTTCTCTTCATCATACTGATTGATGATATTTTGTAATTTTTCAGATTCCTGCTTTTGAGCTTCCAGAAGGGCGTTTCGCTCCATTTGCTGTTTGTGATGCTTCTCAGTGGCATCGCCAATAAACACGTAAAAAATACCGCCTGCAGAGCTGCTCTCGACAAAATGACCATAGTCTTCCGCCCAACCTATGGTTCCATCTTTACGGATAAACCGATATTCGACATAATCGAAATCATATTGGCTTGCAGCAATTTGATCCCAGATGCTTTTTTCCACCCTCTCAAGGTCTTCCGGATGTACAATCCCTCGAAAAGAATTGCCGGTTAATTCCTGAAATTCCTGAAAAGAATTACACTTAAAGAGTCGAAGCAGTGCTTTGTTTGCATAAATAATGCCTTCATTATGTTCCGCATAATAAATTAAAAATCCGCCTGGCATCTCATCCATAAACCGAATAATTTCGCAGGCGGTTTCCATATTTTTTGGTATGGATTCTTCCTGTTGTTTTTTGGCAATCAGACTAACGAGGTCTAACTCATTGTTTTCAGAAAAATCCAGCAAAGTCAGGATATCTTCAATTAAGGTGTGCCGAATATGTTGATTATTCATAAAAATACCTCCTTACCCTCCCCCCAATTTTATCACAAATTCCTAATTCTGTCAGTATTTATGTTTTTTAAAATTATAACCTCCAAAAAATGATATAATAATGGTAACTGTCCAGGAAAGACAGCTTTTTTGAATAAAATGAAAAGTGAGGCATTTCCCATGGAAATCGAACGAAAATATCTGCTCCGCAGCTTACCGGAACATTTAGAAAGCTATCCTTACAAACAGATCGAACAGGGGTATCTCAATACTGAGCCGGTGGTGCGAATCCGCCGCTCCGATGATATCTACACGCTGACCTACAAAGGAAAAGGACTCATGGTCCGGGAAGAATATAATCTTCCTCTGAATACCGAGTCCTTTGCACATTTGAAAGAAAAAATTGACGGCAGGCTGATAAAAAAACGCCGTTACCTGATTCCTTTCGATGACCGCCACACCATCGAACTGGATATTTTTGAGGGAGACCTTGCGCCTTTACAGTTAGCGGAGGTAGAGTTTGCCACAGAGGAAGAGGCCAATTCCTTCGTCCCACCTGCCTGGTTCGGGGAAGATGTCACCTTCTCCACAAAATATCATAACAGCAGGCTCAGCAAATTGTAGCAGTTACCCTAAACTTTCCCGCTCTCTTTTGCCAACCGCCAAACATGCCTGTTTTAGACGAAACCGGCTCTTTAAATTTTTCCTGCCTCTTTTAGCAGGCGGTACAAGGTGGGTTCTGCATGGAATTCTTCCATGACCTGCTCCACTTCCCAAAGATATTTCTGCTTCACCGCCTTTGGCACTACCTTTTTCTGCACGGCGCGAATCAAAATATTTTTCGGGGTGTGGGCAAAATCCACGAACTCCAACAGCTGGGTTTTATAGCCGCAGGCCTCTAACAGATTTCCACGGACAGCGTCGGTGGCAAGGGCGGAGAAGCGCTCCTTTACAATGCCGTAGCGGGTCAGAAGCCCAAACTGCTCCGTCTGTATCTGCCGGTTCAGCTCATGCTGGCAGCAGGGCACGGAAAATATCATTTTGGCATTCCAGCAAACCGCATGATACAGGGCATAATCTGTTGCGGTGTCACAGGCATGAAGCGTCACCACCATATCCACCGGGAAATCCGCCTGATAGCCGTTAATGTCCCCTACCTCAAATCGGAGATTCCCATAACCATATTTTTCCGCCGCCGCATTACATTTTTTAATCACATCAGCCTTTAAATCCAGCCCTACAATCTGTACTTCTCTCTTTTTTATCTCTGTAAAATAATAGTACAGGATAAAGGTCAGATAGGATTTCCCACAGCCGAAATCTATGATATTCAAACGCTGGTAAGGGTAATCCTCCACCGCGTCCTCTATCATTTCTAAGAAACGGTTAATCTGGCGGAACTTATCATACATACTGCGGACTACCTTTCCCTGGGCAGTAAAAATCCCCATATCCACCAGGGGGGCAACCACCTTACCCTCTTCTAAGATGTATTTCTTTTTCCGGTTATGGCTGTTGTCTCCCTTGGAGGCTTTCCCCGCCGTTTTTTTGCATTGGTAAGTCACCTTTCCTTTTTTGGAAATCAGAAGCATATGCTCCGCTTCGTCCTCCCAGGCATTTACCTGCAAATACATTCCCGCCACGGTGGAAAAAAGATATTCCTCTAACGCTTCCGGCGCAATATTCTCATGAAATACCTGTTTTTCGGTATAGGCTGCCGCCTGAAAATAGGACTCCTTCTTTTCCACCACAATTTTGCGGTACTCCGCCGTCTTTTTTTCCGGCTTGCTGATAATGATTTTATAAACCTCCGCTGCTGCTATTTCCGCCAGCCGGCTTCTTAATTCTTCCATATTTTTCTCCGTCAATTCTTAGCTGCCCACCGATTTTTACGCAGCCGGATGATTTCCGCTGTCCGGTCTCCGCACAGTCTTTATTCCCGCGGCGTTTTTTAGCGCAGCCGGGTGGTTTCATAGCGCTGTCTGGTTCTCACGCAGGTTTTCAGCGCCTCATACCTATCGTCTAAGTCACCTTCCGGAATCACTACATCTAACACCACCGCCATATCATTAATCAGGCGGTCTGTAATACAGTCACGCATGGAAACTAAGATGTTGTATTTCTCTTCAAAGTCCTCCGTATCTAAAAATTCCATCAGTTTCGGATTAACACCGCCTTCCTTTTCTACTCCGCTGTTTTTCTGTTCCATAGAAGCATTCACCTGTGTCGATGCCGCTGTTTCCGCAGAAGCCTGTTTTTCCTGCCGCTGTTCTGCTGTTGGTTTTACAAGTCCCTCCCGCTCCACTTTCTCAAAACGGTATCTCTGGGTTACCCCGGGATATTTTTTATGATCCACCTCGCCGGTAAACATGGCAAGCGGTCTTGCATATACGGCAAAATCACCATATAATGCCTGATAAACCACCAGAATTTCTCCCGTCTCCGAATGTTTCGCCACCGTTATTACCTGATATAATTTATCCTTAAAGTGACGGTATAATTCTCCGCTCTGCGGTATTGTTTCTGTCATATTCTGTCCTTTCTGCTACCCTATTTCATACAAGACAGCGCATTCCTGCGCTGTCCCCTAAAACTCCATCATTTCACAGCGGTTTAACATTTCCACTCCCTCTGCCACAAAATCCCGCCCAAAGCTCAGTTCTCCGGTATATCCTGTAATCATAAGGTCACTGATTTGCTGCATCAGCGGGCTGCTTTCTATCAGGGCAAGGTCAAGACTGTCAACCACTGTCTCTTCCATCTGTTCAAACCGCAGCTCATCCACCGCTTCTTCCTGCACATTGGCAGCGGCACGGCTTAGAATAGAATTCTCTTCCTCTGGCTGCTGCATTCTTCTGTTCTGTACATTAGACTGCGGGTTTCCTGCTCCACGCTGCGTATCAGGCTGCGGGATTCCTGCTCCACGCTGCATATTAGACTGCGATACCGCTCTGCCCTGCTGTGCCACGCTGCCATATTTCTTCTGCAGACGTTCCTTTAATTCCCGCTGTGTCTGCGACATGCTTTTCTCCATGACATCAGCAGCATTGTGAAGCATATTTCCCGCTTGTCCCGGCTGGTTTATTCTTCCAACACTCTGCCGGTTCATTCCTACCGCACTCTGCCAGTTTACTCTCCCAACGCTCTGCCGGTTCATTCCTGCATTTTCCTGCGCTTTTTTCGCTTTCCTCTTTTTGTCTGCATAAATTACCCAGACAACTACAATAATGGCAATAATAATGTCCATGTTTTCCTCCACGCCTGCAAAACGCCGTTACTCCAGTATAAACCTGTCTACAATCTCCCTCAAATTCTCCGCACAGGAATAGCATTCGGAAACCATGTCGTGAGTTGCTCCGGTTTTTTCCACCATGCTGCTTGTTTTCTCTGCAATATCCGTAACTCCCTGTGAGGATTCACCCACGGTCTCATTGATACCGCCCAATGCATTTACAATATTTTCAATGGTATCCAGTAACTGTTGCATTGCCGCTTTGACTTCCTCCATACTGCTACCGAATACATTGGCATCTTCTTTGTACTGTTCACTCACCTGTTCAAATTCTTTGTAGTCCCCCACAACTGTATTCTCCAGGAAATCTGTGGTTTCCCCAAGGCATTCTGCCATGTTGCCCACTGCTGTATTTACCTCTTTGACAATCTCGCCGATATCCGCAATGGCTTTGGAGGTTTGATCCGCTAAGCTGCCGATTTCCGTTGCCACAACCGCAAATCCTTTTCCTGCCTCTCCGGCTCTTGCCGCTTCGATGGAAGCGTTTAACGCTAACAGACTTGTCTGGGAGGAAATCTCCATAATAGTGCTGGTGAGTTCGTTGATTTTCTCCACTGCCCTAGAGCCTTCGATTGCCTGCTCTGCTTTCACCTTCACTGTACTGTACATATTCATAGTTTTATCACTTGCAACAACCGTCTTACTTCTCAAATTTTGCGCGCGTTCCATAATTTCTTCCGATGTTTTCACTCCATCAGATGCCATGGAATTAATATCATCTGCCCCGGCTTTAATTCTTCCCATTGTTTCATTAATCGTCGTTGTAGTCGCCGCCGTCTCCTGCATTCCTGCCGCTAACTCCTGACTTGTGGCCGAGTTGTCGGAGCACATCTGGTCTACTGTGGAGGTAATCTCCTGCAGCCCGTCTACATTAGAGGTTATTAGGCCGCTGGCATTATTAATATCCCCTATCATTTCCCGCAGGTTCTTTCTCATCAACCGTACTTCCCGTGCCATCTTCCCGGTCTCGTCTTTTCTCTGGCAAAGCTTATTACTGTTAGGATTTGACCTGAAATCCAGTCTTGAGGTATCTCCGATAATCTCCGTCAGCTGTAAAAGCGGTTTACAGATTAATCTGCCTACGATACAGCCTATTGCAATGCAAATAATTATTCCTCCCAAAGCAGAGACTGCTAATTTTCTTACCAGACTGTTTACAGTCTCAAGCACTTCGCCCTGGTCTGCGGAAACCACTACAATCTTATTGTTGCTGGTCACGGCATAAGCAGCATATTTAATTGCCCCATTAAAATCATAGGTTACTACCGCATCCTCCGGCTTGTTTCCCGCCTGAAGCTGACTTACCACGCCCTTTACCACTTCATTTTCCACTGACTGCCCGATTTTTTCCGCCGTAGGATGGTAAATCATCGCACCATTTTCATCTACCAGATACGCATAGGAGGATTCAATGCCTTTCATTTCTATGTCACCCATGACATTGGCATATTCCTCACCGCTCACCATATCCTCTGGAATTTTTTCCACCAGACGGGCCGCTGTCTGTGCCATGCTCATTATGTAATTCTCGTTCACCTGGGTCAATGCTTTACCAGACTCTATTCTGGTAATTACCAGTGTTCCCAGTATGGCCACCATAGCAACCGCAATGACCAGCAACACAATCTTTGCCATAATCGAATGAGTAAACGTAACTTTTCCTTTTTTTTCCATCGTAAATTCCCTCTGTTCTACCCGGCAAATGTCTCTGCTGTCTTCTCTAGCAGGTCACGGATTGGTAAATGCTGCGGACACTGCCCCTCACATTTTCCGCATTTGATACAATCCTCTGCCCGTCCGTTGTTTGCCACTGCACGGTTATAATTTCCTCTTGTGATGTCATTAAGCCCAAACTGTACCACGGAATTATAAGCGTGGAACACATCCGGTATGACTATCTTTTTAGGACACCCTTCCACGCAGTAACGGCACGTCGTACAGGCAATGGTAGGCAGCTTTTCCAATTCCTCCACCACCTTTGCGATTGCCTGCTGCTCCTGCTCTGACAGCGGGACAAAGTCTTTCATGTAAGAAGTATTGTCCGCTAACTGCGCCTCATCTGACATGCCGCTTAACACCAGCATAACATTTTCAAGGGATGCCGCATAGCGGATTGCAAAAGATGCAAAAGATGCCTCCGGATTTAAGCCCTTTAAAATATTAGCAGGCTCGCCCACCATATTAGCGAGGGTTCCACCCTTTACCGGCTCCATCACGATAACCGGGACACCGTGTTTTACAGCCGTCTCATAGCATTTTCTCGACTGTATGTTCTCCGACTCCCAGTCGTAATAATTAATCTGCAGCTGGACAAATTCTGTCTCCGGGTGTCTGTTTAAAATATCATCTAATACATCCGCCGTGTCATGGAACGAAAACCCGATATGCCTGATTTTCCCTTCCTCCTTCATGCGCTGCACAAAGGCAAAACCTCCTTTTTCCTCCGTCTCTCTCGCTCTGTCCTTATTCATGGCGTGAAGCAGGTAAAAATCAAAATATTCCACCCCGCAGCGTTTCCTCTGAACCTCAAACAACCGCTCATAATCTGCGGTTTCCTTCACCATCCACACCGGCATTTTTGTGGCAAGAAGAAATTTGTCTCTGTCATAGCGTTCCACCAGGCATCGTCTCACCGCTTCCTCTGACTTCTCATTGTGATAAGGATACGCCGTGTCAAAATACTGAAATCCCTGTTCCATATAAGAATCAATCATGGCACAGAACTGCGTATCATCAATGGCATTGGTATCCCCACCTGTCACCGGAAGACGCATACAGCCAAATCCTAATTTCTTTGTCAGCTCGTTTTTTATGTCTGCCATCCTCTGTTCTCCTTCTCTTACAACCTTTTTTGTATCTCGTCAAAAAATGGTTTTTGTTTGATGCTTTCCCCAAGGGGTTATTAAGAAAACTTGCAAAATTCTTCCACATTTTCCGCAATCATAGCAAGGCTCTTTCGCCAGAAATCCACGGAAGTCAAATCAATTCCCACCATAGCCCCTGCCTCTTCTACGGTACAGCAGGGTGTGGCAGCAAGCATTTTTTTGTACTTCGGAACAAAAGCCTCTCCCTCCTGTAAAAATTTATCATAAAGCCCCAGGGCAAACAAATTGCCAAAGGCATACGGGAAATTGTAAAAGCTCAGGCTGCTGCTGTAATAATGGCTTTTGCACGCCCACATATAGGGGTGGAGAAATTCGCTGTCAAGCCCGTCCCCATAGGCCTTTTTCTGCGCTTCTAACATCAGCTCCTTACAGTCCTCCGCCATCAGGAATTTCTCTTTTCCCTGCTCAAAAACCGCGGTTTCAAAGAGGTAGCGGGAATAGATATCCACAATACACTGGGTCTGCTCTTTTAAATCATTTTCCAGTAAATTCAGGCGTTCCTCCCCTTCTGCTCTCTTCAGCGCATATCTGCCCAGATGCGTCTCGTTAAAGGTAGATGCCGTTTCTGCCACAGGCATGGGATACTCCTGATTCAGCAGACGCTCTCCCTCTAACTGTCTGTTATGATATGCGTGGCCCAATTCATGGGCTAAGGTTCCGACAGAACCGAAATAGCCGTCAAAATTCGTGAGAATCCGGCTCTGTTTCCGCTCCGGCACTGCCATGCAGAACGCCCCTCCCTGTTTTCCTTTCTTCGGATAAAAATCAATCCAGGCATTGTCAAATGCCTCTTTCATCATTTCCGCCATATCGGGAGTAAAGTTACGGAAACATTCCGTCAGATAATCCCCCGCCGCCTCAATGGTGTAAGTCTTATCCGCCTTCCCCAGCGGTGCAAACAGCTCATACCATGGCAGTCCGTTCTGATACCCCAGCATCCCGGCTTTTTTCCGCAAATATTTTCGAAATACCGGAAGATATTCTTCGATTGCCTCCATCATGGCATCTAAGGTTTTACGGCTCATTTTCGACTGTTCCAAGGTCATGGCAAGAGGGCTTTCATAGCCTCTCTTTTCGCATAACATGGTAACCTGCGCCTTGATATTGTTCAGGGCAAAAGCCAGGGAATCCGCGATTTTCTCATAGGAAGCCAGCTCCGCCTCATAGGCCGCTTTCCGCACTTCCTGCTCCGGACTGTATGCCAGATTCCGCACCTCGGAAAGGGTTCTGTTTTCTCCCCTGTATTCCACCTTTACCGTAGACGTCAGATAGGAAAAAAGATTTTCCCATGCTCCGCCTCCGGTGATATCCATAGCGGCCGCCATTTCCTCCACCTCATCTGCCAGCAGATGCTTTGCACTGTTTTTATTCTCCTTTAACAGAAACGTATAGGCTTTTACAATTTCGCTTTCCTCTGCTAACCGCTCTACATTTTCTATTTTCGCCAGACATTTTTTTGCTGCGGATTCCACCGGAGTGTACTGCGCCAACAGTTGGTTCAGGCGGTTCAGCTGAGCCAGCAGGGCGCCGTTTTCCGTATCTGCAGATTGGCTTAACAGCACATAGTGCATCAGCCTGAAGGTTACTTCCATAAACTGCTCCATGCCTTTCAAAAGCTGCTCTGCCATCTCCCTTTCCGGCAATTCGGGTGCTTTTTTTACCAATTCCCTCAGGCTCTCTAACCGCTCTTTCATGACTTTAACATCCGCCTCATAGGCAGGATCGTCTAATCCTTTGTAAAGTATGTCTAATGACCATTCTGTATTCATACTTCGTCCTCTCTTTCCGTCACACCTCTATTTTCATTGTGTTTACGTTTCTATGTATTGTTTCATCAGCTCACAAATCTGTCTCTCCACACCCCGCTGCGCTGCTTCTGCAAAAAATTCTTCTGAAAAATGCTCTTTTAAGTAATCTGACAGAAAACTGTTCCTCTGTTCGTTTTCCATCTCCTTTAAGGAATCCTTCTCCCCATGCTGATTATAATATGCCAGAGCGAAAAAATCCGGTGCCCGGAACCCCGAAGCGTCATCTAACACAGCCTTCATGTTCTCCAATTCGCTGCGGAGCATAATATCCCTCCGGCTGTCCGGTTCACTGCCATAGTCCGGCGCCATTTCCTTAAAACAAGTGATAGTGGACCGAAAATCCATATCGTCCTGCCTTATGGCACAGTCGTGATACACCATATCCAGAGTTTCTGCCAGACTCTTTAAGCTCTGCCGCACCTCCTGCGCCGGGCTTTCCCCCATACAGTCCAAAAGTCTTGTAATCGCCTCCCGCGCCTGCGCGATGTGGCAGCTCGACACCTGATAATCGGTGGAAAGCTTTCCCGCCTCCAAAACCGTCGCCTCAAATTCCCCCAGCAGACGGTTTATGGTTGCTTTTTCCCCTCCAGCATCTAACATCTGCTTTTTTAACTGTTTGATTTCGCTTTTTAAATCCCTCGCTCTTTTTCTCTGGGCGCTCCGCTCTCCGAAATTCATACTCTACCCATACCTTCCTCCACATGGGGACCTGCTGTTTTCCCTCAGACGGGCAGGTCCGGGTGAAAACAGTTTTTATTTTGTTTTTATATTTAGTGCCTTAATGTACGATTGTAAAGTACATGATGACTGCCATGCCTAATAATACGAGAAGGGCTACCGGGAGGATGGTGATGATGGCTGCGATTGTCATGGCAAGGAAATCGCCTTTTTCTAATTCAGGCTTTTCCTGCTCATAAACTTCTCCCGGGGCATGTTCACGCTCGGCTCTGCCGGCGTCGCTGTCCTCGTGTAATTTTTCCATGGCTCGGTCTATCTTTTTTTGAAATAACATTAGATTCTCCGGTTACTTTTTGTGTTTGGTTTCGCTTTGGCTTTCATTTTGCACAAAAAGAGCAGTGCCTTCAAGTGCACTACTCTTTTGTTCTTTTTACTCTTCCACGCCGAGTTTATGGTGACATGCTACGAAGTGTCCCGGTTCTACTTCCTCGAAAGCAGGGGTGACGTTCTGGCAGATTTCCGTGCAATAACGACATCTGGTGTGGAACTTACAACCCTTTGGAGGATTGATGGGGCTTGGAATGTCTCCCTCTAAGATAATGGACTCTTTTTTGCTGTCAACATCGGTGGTCGGGATCGCAGAGAGCAGCGCCTCTGTATACGGATGGTACGGGTGGGCAAACAAATGCTCCGTATCGCTGAGCTCCATCATATTTCCCAGATACATCACGCCGATACGGTCGCTGATGTATTTGATGACACTCAGATCATGGGAAATGAATAAATAAGTGAGGTTATTCTGCTCTTTCAAATCTAACAACAAGTTGATAATCTGAGACTGGATAGACACGTCCAATGCCGATACTGCCTCGTCACAGACCACAAACTTTGGATTCACCGCAAGGGAGCGGGCAATTCCGATACGCTGTCTCTGTCCGCCGGAAAACTGATGCGGATAACGGTGAATAAAATAAGATGCCAGTCCGCATTTTTCCATAATCTCCATAATGTAATCCTGCATTTTCGGATCGCCTTTTTTGAACATGCCGTGAGCCTGAAGTCCCTCTCCGATTATCTGTCCCACAGTCATTCGCGGATTCAGGGAAGAATAAGGATCCTGGAAAATCAACTGTAAATCTCTTCTCAGATAACGCATTTCCGCATCTGTCAGATTCGCAAGATTGATACCGTTGTCCTTCTGACTTTCATACTCATCAAATTCCCCACTCTTTGAGCAGTTGTCACGGATTTTCTGAATCTCCGCCAATTCCTCCTGCACTTTTTTTTCTAAAGCCGGAATACTGCTCTTTAACTGAGAAATCTTATCCGCAGCCTTTCCGTTTTTCTCAAGTTCCTCTACCTTTGCATTGATTTTACGGATTTCTTTCATGGCAAGGTACTCTGCGGAATAATGTTTTCCCGCCTCGGCAAGCTCATGATCCGTCAAGGTATACAGACCGCCGATTAATGCCGTAATATCTAACAGGGCATTCTTTGCCTCACTGTCTAATTCTGCAAAATGCTGTCCTGCCGCTTTCTTTTCTATTCCATCCGGCATCGCTTCATAATCCTTGCGGGCTTTCTGTGCCTTGGCACGAAGCTCTTCGCATTTTTTCTTCTTTTCGGGAAGATTTTTAAAAATTTCTTCCACATATTTCAAATCGAAATCCTCTACGGTACGACCGTAATATACGGTACGGCCGCCGGTCTGGCGGTAAAGCTGGAGCAGGGTACGTCCTAATGTGGATTTCCCGCAGCCGCTCTCCCCTACAAGGCCAAATGTTTCACCCTCGTAAATATTTAAACTGATACCGTCATTTGCCTTTACGAAAGCCTGCGGCTTTCCCACCTGCTTTTTACCGACGGGGAAATACTGTTTTAGATTGGAGATTTTTAATAATACCTTTGGTTCGTTACTCATGAATTTCTCTCCCCTTTCTTCGGATAAAAGCAGCGCACTTTATGGTTCGGCTCTATATCCACAAGCTTTGGTTCTTCATTTTTGCATTTCTCCGTACAATATTTGCACCGGGGAGCGAATTTACAGCCCTTCGGCAAATCCAGCGGATGGGGAACCGCTCCCGGAATCGCCTCTAAGCGGACTCCGGTAGGGGTATCAAGCCTTGGTATGGAATAAAGCAACCCCTCTGTATAAGGATGAAGGTACTCGCTCTCCCCGAAAATCTTCCGCACAGGAGACATCTCCACCACCTGTCCGCAGTACATTACCGCCACGTCATCTGCCATTTCATTGATCACACCCAAGTCATGGGTAATGAACAGAATTGCCGTTCCCTTTTCCTTTTTCAGCTCATTCATTAACTTCAAAATCTGCGCCTGTATCGTCACATCAAGGGCTGTGGTAGGCTCGTCCGCTATCAGAAGCTTAGGCTGACAGGCAAGCGCCATGGCAATCATGACACGCTGGCGCATACCGCCGGATAACTGATGCGGATACTGTTTGGCAACCGCCTCCGGATTCGGGATACGCACATCCTTTAACATATCAATACATTTTTCCGCCGCCTGTTTTTTGTTCATCCCCTGATGAATGATAAAAGGCTCTGAAAGCTGGCGCTCAATGGTAAAAATAGGGTTTAAGCTGGTCATCGGTTCCTGGAAGATAACAGAAATCTCATTTCCTCTGATATGGCACATATCTTTCCCTGAAACATCGGCTAAATTTTTCCCGTCAAAAATAATCTCTCCGCTGTCAATATAGCCGTTGCCGTCTAATAATTTCAGGATACTCATGGCCGACACGCTCTTGCCGCTGCCGCTTTCTCCTACAATACCAAGGGTTTTCCCGGGTTCTACAGAATAGGAAACACCATTTACAGCCTTTACAATTCCTTTTTTTGTCTTGAAAAAGGTATGCAGGTCATTAATCTCTAATAAAGCCACTTTTGTTTCCTCCTTCTAACGCTCATTTGATTTCGGGTCAATCGCATCACGGAGACCGTCACCAATCATGTTGATACAAATTACACAAATTGCCAGGGCAATCGCCGGGAATACCCACCTCCACCAGTAGTTCTGAATAACGATGGAGCTTACACAGCCGTTTAACATATTACCCCAGGTAGGACGCGGCAGCTTTACACCGAAGCCTAGGAAAGACAATGTAGACTCTGTCAGCATACAATAGGCAAAATCCAGGGTAGCAGACACAATGATAACCGAAATTACATTCGGGATAATGTGCCGGAATACGATAGCACTCTTTTTTACACCCATGGCATTTGCTGCGGTGACAAACTCTTTTTCACGCTCTGCCAGCACCTGTGCACGCACCAGCTTTGCCAGGTTCGGCCAGCTTAACACACCGAGGATCACCATGATCAAGGCAATTCTTGCTGTTTCCGACATACTGTTTCCGATAATCGCCGTCAAAATCATGGCCATCGGCAGGAATGGGAGCGAGGACACGATTTCTGTCATACGCTGCAATATGATATCCACCCAGCCGCCGAAGAAGCCGGAAATACCGCCGATAATAATACCGATGATCGTAGAAATAATAACGGAAATCGCACCGATAGTCATGGTCATACGCCCACCGTTTAAGAGACGGGTAAATACATCACGCCCTAACTCATCACTTCCCAGCAGATACCCCTTCAAGCCCCAGGTCAAAACCTTCCCAGCCTCTGTCACTGCATAATTCTGATAAGTTCCGCCGTAAATTGCAGTTACATTTACCGCTTCCTTCGGAACATCTGTCTGATGCTTCGTATTGCTGCCCCAGGAATAAACCGTTCCCTTATCGGTGAGTACGGTTATATGATATCTTCCACCATACATAGAAACAATACTTCCGTCAAATTCAGGAATCTCTTTTTCACTCTTGTTAGCTTTTCCCCAGATTCTAAGGGAGCCGTCCTCAAGCAGCGCCACGCAGGCATCTGCGGTGGTCGTGATATCAACTACCCTGCCAAGGTCCTCCGGCACCTTGGCAATATCGGATTTCTGGCTTCCTAAATGTCTGACCTCACCGTCCTCGCTCAATGCCATCAATGTGGTGTTGGCAACAGAAATCTTTGCAATATGGCTGTTTCCGTTTCTTCTCGTGAGACGAATATCATTTAAGTTCTCATTTCCCCAGCAGATAACCTCTCCGCCCTCCGTCAGAGCGTAAGAAATCTGATAGCCGGCGGCAATCTGTTTGATTTTCTCATGTTTTATCTCCATGGGAAGCTTGCACTGTCCCATCCGGTCGCTGCCCCAGATAAAAAGCTCTCCGTCTTCATTTAAAGCCATCACATGGTCAAAACCTGCGGATACGGATACAATCTTTCCCATTTCCTTCTGGGAAGGCATATCCTTTGCAACATCGATTTTATTGCTGATTTTGGTATAGCCCCATACATAAACTTTACCGTCATTGTCCACACCCACACTAAAAGTGGCACCCGTGGAAATCTCCTTTACATTTCCCTGCAGGGCATCCGGCACGTCTAACATCTTAAGCCCCGGTGCCACATTAATCTGCGTTTCTTCCTGTTCGCTTAAATCAATGGGATTGAAAATCGGCCCTATCAACACAATCAAAAAGATAATAAGGAATACAATCAATCCTCCGATAGATAATTTATTGGAAATAAAGTTCTTCACTACCGTGCGGAACGGGCTTTGAAGCGCTTCTTCCTGCATAATATCTATTTCTCCATCCCTTTTCCCAAAAAGGTGTTTCAGCATCTTCATGTTTCTCGTTCCTCCTACTTATTGATACGGACTCTCGGGTCAACAATACCATAGCTTAAATCTGTAATCAGGTTGCTTACCAGCGTAATCACACAATAAAGCATATTAACTGCCAGTGCAATATCATAGTCCTGATTCATCAGACCCACATAATACATTTTACCGATACCGTTTAACTGGAAAATCTGCTCAATAACAATGGAACCCATAAAAATGCTCATAAACCAGCTAATAATCAGAGTCACCACCGGAAGAAGGGCATTTCTCCATGCGTGGGAATAAATCACAACCTTCTCTTTCAGACCTTTTGCTCTTGCCGTACGCACATAGTCCATACGCAGCGCATCAATCATAGCGGCACGGACATAACGTGTCATACTTCCCAACGCCCCAACCGTCATAACAATGACCGGAAGTGCCAGATAATAAAGGCGGTCTGCCACAAATGCCATGCCTGTCCCCTGGAAGTTGGGGGAATTCATACCACTGATGGGGAACCAGCCTAACTTCACGGCAAAAACGAAGATAAATACCAACGCGATAATATACTGCGGAAGGCTGTAACCTATAATTGTAAGCACCTGTATGGCATTATCAAATTTGGAAAACTTCTTCACGGCACAGTGAATCCCTAACGGAATCGTAATCGCTAACGCCAGAATAGTGGAGACGATATTAATCTGTATTGTATTAAGCAGAGGCGTTGCAAGACACTCAGAAACATCCTTTTTATAGAAAGACGAATATCCCAAATCCCCACTTAATAAATTTCCCATCCATTTTACATAGCGTACCGGAACCGGATCATCTAATCCCAATTTATCCCTTGCTTCCTGATAACGCTGCTGGAACACTTCATCAGAAACCTTACCTCTTAAATTCTGTACCTGATTCAATGCCCGGTCACCCGGCACATTATTAAATAATACAAACAGTATCATGGATACTACAAAGAATACCCCCACCATGTATACAAGCCTTTTTGCAATGTATTTTAACATAATTCAACCAACCTTCACTTGATTTTTCTTCTTCGTTTCCTTAGGAACAAAATCCTGACATGCCCCTTTGATCCCATTCCGAAAGAAACGATCAAAGAATTTTCAGGAAAAAGTGTGAATAGGCCTGCTTTGCGGACCTATTCACACTTCACTAAGAGTGTCCCGCAAAATAATATATCAATTATTCCATATTTGCGTACAGAATAGCCCTTGTTATATCCCAGTTATATCCATCCTCTTCAAAATCATGAAGCTTTGAAGTAAAGAAATCATGGTAATCGTTAGAATACAGAGGAATCTCCGGTAATACTTCGTTCCAGAAGGAAATAAAGTTGAACCAGTTCTCTGCATATGCCTCGTCGTCACCCTCTTCCGTCTGGTTCATGGCAACTGCTAAGTCATATAATTTCTGTCCGTCCTCACCTTTTACTGCGTTGATATTAGAACCTGATCCCGGCTCATACATATATGCCATATCATACGGGTTACCAAATCCGGTTGCAAGGTTGAACATCTGATAAGAATTCTCCTCAGAGTTGTCGTAGTAGTTTGTTAATAAGTCTGTGAAAGAACCAACAGTCTGGTTAATCTTCATACCTGCTGCCTCTACGTCAGGATTCTGCTGTAAGGAAGTTACCAGCAAGTCAGATACAGAGTTATTCTCAGAGGAGAACCACTCGATGATTAACGGCATATAAGTACCGTCATCTAACTTTTTGTAACGGATACCGGAACCGGAGTAATCAGAACCATCCTCGTTGTATACCCAGCCGCCTGCTTCTAACTCGGCAATAGCGGAGTCAAGGCTGTATGTGTAAGCGTTCAAGCCGTCGATTTCTTCTGCATATTCTTCTGCCATCCACTGCTGTGAACCATAAGGTCCGTTTACAACAAGACCATGTCCGCCTGTAAAGGTCTGGGCAAAGGTTACACGGTCAAGTAAGTAGGCAACTGCATGACGTACTTCCTCAAACTGGGTCGGTCCCTGATTACATTTAAATGAAATCATACCGTAACCTGCACGTCCGTAGTTTAAGTAATCAAATCCGCCTTCTTCCACCATATCAAGCCCCTGCTCAATCTGGTCACCGTCCGGTACCTGGTATAAAATATCAACAGCACCGGTCTTTAACTGGTCCATCATGGTATCCTGCGGTGTATATTTTATAAGAACAGTCTCAATGTTTGCCGTCTGCCCTTCGAAGTTGCCCGGGAAGTTCGGATTCTTTGTCAAGGTATAAGTATATGCGTTCTCATCATAAGCTGTCAGCATATATGCACCGGAGTTTATGTTATAATTCCATCTTGCTTCATCTACTTTGTCGCCGATGTACTCTGCGGTATAGTTATCAGAGAATTTCACACCGTTCTCAGTCTCTTCCAAAGTTACGTCTTCCGGTACCCAGAGAGCCATGGACTCAGGATTTACGGAAAGCAATGCCTGACCATAGTAATACGGAACAAACTCTGAATCGATGGTAACAGAAAAAGTTTTCTCATCGATTAAGTGAAGCCCCTCAAAAGTATCACTCTCGCCTGTGGAGTAAGCACCAAATCCTTTATAATACTGATACAGACCGGAAGAAGCCTCAGAAGCCTCTAAATCTGTTAAAAACTCATTACTTGCGCAGAGCATACTGGTAAATACATAATTTTCTGCTGTAATCGGTGAGCCATCAGAGAATTTTAAACCGTCTTTAATCGTCACTGTATAAGTTTTACTTCCATCCTCATTGTCAACAGACTCAAGTTTCTCAAGAACGGCTGGATTTTCTATCCATTTACCGGTCTGGTCGTTTACGATTGGCTCCATACCTAGGGCAACCAGCTTGTAAGCATTATAGTCAGATGCACCGTTAGCCCAATGCGGTGTGATATCCCCGCTTGTCTCGGAGACATCGCCAATGATAACCTGTTTGTTGCTGTAAGTACCGTCAAAGGTGCTCTCTTCGTCTGCGGTCTCTGTTGCTTCTACCGCATTATCAGTGTCAGTATCAGCAGCACCGCCATTGTTTCCCGCTGCGGCATTATTGCCGTTTCCTGAGTTACCGCATCCGGCTACCATACCGGCAGTCATAGCGCCAACCAAGAAAAGAGAAATAAGTTTCTTTTTCATAATATTTCCTCCTTATTAGAAAATTATTTATATAAACGTACGATTACGTTTATAGCAAGTTTTTTCGGTGTTTTTTCTGCACTTTGTTATCAATGCAGCACGTTATCACGCTAAACTTTTTTCGTGTAAGCAAAAAAAAGTGCCAACAGACCCCATTGCCTATTGCACTTCAAAAAACAGTTGTATGTTGTCCGCAAACAACATGTATTTTATTATACATGCGAAGTGAAATTTGTCAATAGGTTTTACCTTTGAAAATGCAGTATAATTATACCATTTTTTCTCGGATTTTCCCAGTTTTTTTTCACTTTTTATTCATGACCGCCGGAAAGCTTTTGTATAATTTTACATTTTTAGCCCTTTAAAATTTTTTGGGAATTTTGTATATTTTTCCAGAGTATTTTTTGCCAATGATAGAAGCCTGTCATTTATAAACGATACTTTTTGTGCTATACTCTTTCCATAAGTAAAAAATGTATATTTTCCAATTCACAGAAAGGATTGTTCCATGATAACCAGTGAAGATATTTTAAACATGAATTTTTATAAAAAAGAAAAATTTACCGGCAGTTATAAAGGAATGCGCTACCTGATCCAGAAAAGTACCGAAGATGAGGCGGATGTCTTTCTCGTCTACATCTGGCCCGGTCCCTATAACTTTGCTTCCACAGAGGATTCCTTAAAAACCTCCGCCACCTTCCCTTTCACCCCGGAGGGTAAACAACAGGCTGTCGACTGGATGAACGACCAGTGGACAGCCCGGGAGGATGATTGGAAAACCCTATGATATTTTTAATAATTTGCCCGACTCAAATCCTCCTCTAAGGATTGCGCCAACTGCTTTGCATCGGTATCCGCCGCCGGGGCACAGTCAATCCCCACCAGAAGGCTGTTTAACATGTAACTGTAAATATCCCAGTTAGATGCCTCCGTATAGTGGAGACCGTCTTTGGTGTCATAACCCTTTTTTACCAGATAGTCATAACTGTTGATATAGGTGATTCCGGAAATTTTTCTGATTCGCCGGTTAAATGCCTCGATACACACATTGCTGTACTGCGCCTCTGTCCTTCCCACGGTGGGATTGATGGACACCAGCCAGAGTTCCACAGATTTTGACAGCTTCTGGTAGGCGCTGATATATTTATTGACATTCTGCATATCATTGATGCCAAGGGCGCTGATAACCACCCAGTTTTTTATCTCCGAATGAATACTCTGGATATTCTTGATTTTCGGCAGTCCCGTCTCCATCATCCAGTCATATCCGATACCGGGACAACAGACCGCAAAAAAGTTGTCCGGCGCTGCGATGTTGCAATCCTGGTTCATCAGGTAAATGCGGGAATCTCCCATAAATATGTATCCAGTTTCGTACTGATACCCATATGCATCCATCTCCGTCATCGGAATGTCCTCCTCCGGCTCCGATTCCTGCACGGTATCAGAAAATTCCGGCTGTTCTTCCTGCTGCCCCGAACCTTCCATCCCGTTTTCTGCAGTCTCTGTTTCCGGCTGTTCTTCCCCTGCCGTTTCCATGTCATCTTCATATTCTGTTGTCTGTACTACCGTTTCACTCTCTGGCTCCGGCTCGGTTTCCGCCTCCTCCGACAGGAAAATTTCCGGTTCAGGATTTCTGTCCGATTTTGCCTCGGTCTGCTGCGCTTTCGCCTGGTTGATTGCCCCAAATCCTGCACCACCCAAAACAACTGCCATCATCAAAAGAGCTGCTACTATTTTCTTTGACTTTTTCATTTTTTCAAATCATCTTCCGGCTTTTCTGCCATATACTATTTTACTAAAGTGTTTTAATATCTTCATTGTAACACTATATTATTTACGTCCTTTCTTTAAAATACCAGTTATAAACTATGGTGTCAAGTAGGGGATTTTCCCCGACAGCTGTGAAGATTACTGTCAGATGCAAAAATAAGGGTTTCTGAAATACCTACGTATCTCAAAAGCCCTTATTTTATGCGGGTAACAGGACTTGAACCTGCACGGTCTCCCACCAGAACCTAAATCTGGCGCGTCTGCCAATTCCGCCATACCCGCTTTTTTTGTGTCCGTCACAGCCACGTTGCAATTATAACGTAGCATCCCAAAATTTGCAAGCACTTTTTATCTCTTCTCATAAAGGGACAACGGCAGTTCCAAGCCGTATGCCTCCAGCAATTCCCCGTCCCGCAGAATTTCCTCCGTCTTTCCCTCCCGGATAATTTTCCCTTCCGCCATTAAAATCGTCCTCTGACAGGTATCCCAGATAAAATCCAAATCGTGGGAAGCAATCATTTTCAAATGGGAAAATTCATTCAAAAGCCGAATCAGGTTCCTCCTATTCTTCGGGTCTAACGCCACGGAGGGCTCGTCCATCAGAATAATGTCCGGCGTCATAGACAAAATTGTGGCAATAGAGACCATCTTTTTCTCCCCGCCGGAAAGCTTGTAAATAGGTTTTTCCCGCAAATGCGCAATATGGACGGCGGCAAGCGCCGTCTCCGTCCGTCTTTCTACCTCTTCCTCCGACAAACCGTAGTTCCTCGGGGCAAATGCCACGTCCTCATAGACATTGGGCATAAAAAGCTGGCTGTCCGCATCCTGGAACACATATCCCACCCTTTCCCGGATTTTTGCCAGCGTCTGCTTTTCCAAGGGGATATCCTCCACCCGGATACTGCCCTCAAAATTCAAATTCAGTCCCACAAGCAGCTTTAACAAAGTGGACTTCCCCACTCCATTGGCACCGATGATTCCCACGGATTCCTGCTCTCCCGCAAAAAAGGAAATGTCCTGCAAAACGGGCTGCTTTTTTTCATATGAAAAATTCAAATGTTCCACACAAATATGAATATGGCTCATAATACCGCTCCTTTTCCCATTTCTTTCCCTAAAACTCCCGCTAAGCCCTCAATCAGCCCGCAACATCCTACCTATCTATTCCATACTGCCTGTGGAGAGCCTCCATAAATGCCCCTCACGCCACAAAACTTCCGCCTATCACTTCCAACACAGGAAAAAAACGCAGCACCAGAAATGCAGCCGTCCACACCAGCAGATATCCCATATCCGCCACCCGCAGCTTTATCCTGCTGCCATAATAAAATTCTCCCTCATATCCCCGAAGGCACATGCTCTCATAAAGGTTCTCCGCACGGTCCATGCTCCGCAGCAAAAGCTGTCCTGCCAGCGAGCCCCAGACCTTAAAATGTACTCCCTTTTGTCCCGGCGCCCGCAAGGCGTATGCTTGGGTTACGCGGTTCGCCTCCGCCAGCAAAACAGAAAGATAGCGGTAAATCAGCAGCACCTGAGTCACAAACAGCTTTGGCAAGTGCAACAGCCGCAGGGCATAGCAGATCTTTTCAATGGTGGTGGAAACAATAAGCAAATAGCCCGCCAGCACTGTAAGTATTCCCTTCAGCATCAGCGTTATCATGGAAAGCACGCCGCCGGAAACCGCCAGGCTTCCAAAATGTGTCACAATATCTTTATCAAACAGCGGGTTAAAAATCCCCACAGCACAGACCACCGGAAGCACCAGTCGAAGCCTCCTCACACTGTCCTTGAAAGAAATTTCCCCCACAACAAAAAGTATAACCGGATAGACTGCCATAACAAGCAGACCGCTCAGGTTATACTTCGGAAAAGATACCGTAATGCCAATATATAAAATTGTCACCCAGAGCTTCACCAGCGGATGAAGCCTGTTCACCCACCGGTTTTCATTTGCCAGCGTATCTAAACTCTGAATCTCATAAATCGCCTGATTAATTTTACTCATGTTTCATATTCTTTTTGAAAAATTTAAATAAATAACAACCGCCCACGCATACTAAAACTACAATAACAGCCCCAACAATTCCGGAAAATGAAGTTCCCGCCAGGCTCCCGGAATTTTTAAAGCCATAATCCGGCAGCAAAGCCGTCGCTTCCTGTATCCCCGCCGCTTTCTCATAAACGCTGCCTGCTGCATCTAACTCTGCCGTTCCCGCCACTTTTTCCATAGACCACTCCAGTCCGTCGGGATTGGCAGAAGCAAAAAGGGACAGCCCTCCGCCGATAAGTATGGTCAAAATTCCAAGTACTGCAAGTGTTTTTTTGAAAGAAAATCTTCCTCCCTGTTCCTCTTCCACACCCCAGAGCAGCTCCGGCCTTGCTTCCCGAACAAAACAGAGTACTGCTGCCGTAATCAAGCCCTCTACCAGACCGATTGCCAGATGTATCGGCTGCATGGCAGCAACAAAGGTCCGGAAGGGAAGTTCTGTAATACCGGAAGCCCATGTTTCCAAAACCACGGAAAAAGCTCCCAGCTGTAAAGTTAATACACAGCCTAAAATAGAAGCTCCAATAATTTTTCCCTTGGAAGCACCCCGCCTCATCATAGGCTTCCAGATACAAAGGGCTCCGATAAAGCAGCCGTAAAACGCCATATTCCACACATTACAGCCCAACGCTAAGAGTCCGCCATCCGCAAAAAGCAGACATTGTATCAGCAATACGCCTATCATCGCAAGGAAGCCTGCATAAGGCCCTAACAATGCCGACAACAGCATTCCTCCGCACAAATGTCCCGAAGAGCCTGTCCCCGGAATGGTAAAGTTAATCATCTGGGCTGCAAATACGAATGCCCCCATCACACCCATTACCGGGATTTTTTTAGAATCGTTTTCTAACCGTACCCTCCTTACGGAATATCCGCCTGCCACTGCCGAACAGGCATACATAGTAGCCGCCACTGCTGGTACGACCAAAGCATCTGCCATGTGCATAATATAATTCCACCTTTCTTTCATCTGAAACCATATTAACAAAGCTCTGGTACAGCCACAAGCCCCCCTGGGGGTTATTTTTTCAAAAATTTTCTCCAGAGGGGCTCTCGCAACTTACTTATTCTGTTTTTTCGTAGCGGAACCAGATTTTATCTTCTCCGCACACTTGTTTCGTACCGTCCTCATCTATGATGATGTAATCGCCGTTCCCAATAAAGGTTCTCCCTCTTCTTGTCATGATGAAGGGGCAGAAGATTTTTCCGTCTTCCCGTTCTACTTTTACCAGCGTATCCGTTACAATCCAGCCTTTTGTCACCACATCAGACCAGAGTTCGAAGCCATCCTCTAATCCCTTTCCTCCTTCGTATTTCTCTACCTCAGCATTCAATGCCACCCTTTTTGCCTTCATAAACGTCCTCCTGTCCTTCTCCCTGTAACCTATGTCCTATTTCCTACATTATAACACGGTAGGACAGGATAAGAAAGAACTTTATTTTTTAGGCCGGAAAACAGGTGTTACCGGGAAACCTTTTTTACCGGCAGCCAGATAGAGCTCTCATAATCATTTGAGGTCATATCCCCCCTCGAATACCACTCCACATTCACATACCTGGCAACCTCATATTCGGAATTGCCCGGCAGCCATTCCTTGAATATCCGAGTGTTGACCGACTGTAACGCCCCAGGCATAGCTCCTACGCAACGAAAACACGCCCATTCCATCTCGGGCAGTTCATAGACGCTCATGCCCTCCGGGATTTCCCCGCCTGTATAAATACCCGCAATCAAATAGCGGAATTTTCCACAGGAAGCTGCTTTTCCTTCTTTTGCTTTTTCCCCTAAATCATCAATGCAGATTCCGTACTCGCCGACGTCGCATTTTACCACCGCTTCCTCCACCGCATTTTCCGGCTTTTTTCCTTTTTCCCAGAGAAGCCCATACTTTTTTCTGTACTCTGCCCAAAACTCCGGTATTTTCTGATAAGAATCCTCCGCAGAAAATATCCGTTCAAACCCAACCACCTGAAATCCTTCCTTTTTTACCACAGTTACATCCATATCCGTTCCTCCTTTTACCTCTAATCTGATTTTTAAAGGAAGAAAGGGTCTGATTTTTCCGGTATCCTTTTTTATCTGCACCGGAGATACCCCATGAAACCGGGTAAAGGCTTTTGTGAAGCTTTCCGGCGTTTCATAGCCATATTTATAGGCAAGCTCAATGACTTTTTCTTTTCCTGCAACAATGTCCAAAGCTGCCAGATACAGTCTCCTGTTACGCAGATACTCCGCTATGGAATAACCTGTCACTATTGAAAACCCCTTTTGGAGATAAAAAGGCGAAATGTGCACTTCTCCCGCCACATCCTCTGTCCGGATGTTCTCTAAGAGATGTGTCTCCATATAGTGGATTGCCTTCCGCAGGCTTTCTGTCCATTCCATCGAACTCCCTCCTTCCTTATAACGCTATCTTAATGGAACGTGGACTTTTTATCTTGTCTTTTTGTGGTTTTATTTGTCCTTTCGTTTTCTAATAATAAACAAACTTTTATGAATTAATTTTTTCTATGCAATATTTCCTCATTTATCACTTCTATCACATCTCTACAAAACGCATCTTTTACCTTTTCCTTTTTGCCAAATTCATTATTTCAAACATAAATACTAACACAAAAATTACAATCATAATAATATTTATGATAGCCACAATTAATCCTCCCACAAATTCTGTAACAATAGCAACATATACTCCACTTACTGTTGCGGCCAACAACGGCGCTATAAACGTATCACTTACCCGCATAAATCTTTCATTTCTTCTTTTGCGATTTTCGGCTCTTGGGCACTAATTCTCTAAAAACATTGTTCAACAGAACACGTGCACACATTGCTACAGTTTGCTCATTCGTTTTAATCTCCTTATTAGGACATACTATTTATAAATATCCTCTCTACGTCCAACATCCATTACGCAAAGTATCTCAATTTCATTATTTGTAAGGTACTTATAGATCATACGATATTTTCCAACTCTTAGACGATACCGACCATCTCGGTATCCGCTCATCTTCTTAATATCTCCCCCAGCCGGCTTATGCGTTAACTTTTCAATAGCTTCAAGTATCAAATCTCTTTGTGGTTTTTGTAGTGCTTTTAGATATTTTATGGCTGATTTCTCATATTGTATCTCCATTTAGTACCCTCGTTATGTATGTATAATAATATTGGTTACCAATAGTCAATATATTTCTACGTAAAAGAGATCCTATTTACCCTGTTTTCAGCCACATATAAAAAACAGCGGCAACCCTTGATTTTCCTAGGCTTACCGCTGTTTTTTATTCATGAGACATCGGGGATTCTGTACCCACGGGCTTCGAATCCCTCGCTGCTCCTAAATGTGAAAAGAGCCGTCTCCATTAGAACACGACTCTTTTCACATTAATGAGACATCGGGGATTCGAGCCCCGGACAACTTGATTAAAAGTCAAGCTATCAATCCGCTGTTTATCAGTGTTTCAGGTCTGTTTGCGGACACTTTGCGGACATTTCGCACAGAAAACCTGTGTAGTTTCTTAATCTAGTCTCTTATTGATGTATAAGGAAAGCCTGCATAAAATCGGGCAAAAATCAATTCTCTCTATAATAATTTTTAAAATATTCAACTAATTCCTCCTCATACTCACTATTAGCAGAATACCTATCTAATGTTTCTAAGAACTGTTCCCTAGATATATTATTCTGGCTCAATATATAAGAAAGTATATAATCTATTCTTACTTCATTAGCTTTATTGAAGAAATCCTTCTCAGAGTTGGCATCATAAATTCTCTTTATCGAAAAACATTGAATGCAATTAAATACCAAACTTACTGTATAGAACAAATTAAAAAATATTACATATGCAAATAAAGCTTCTATTAAATAGAATATAATCTTATATGGCATCCATTCAATTCCTGTAATTATAATTAACAGAATTATCATAAGACAGACCGCAAGAACTACATTAAATGCCAAGAAAGCAAAACTACTCATTATTTTCTCTATAACGCCTTTTCCATTATTCCTTTCTATTGTTTCTATCTGCTTTTCTGTAAACATACTAGTTAAAATTGCAATCCCACTCAAGGAAATTCCTGCAATTCCAATAAATGCGCCTATTAAACAATAGAAAAAAGATTTTACATCGGCTTGGTACAAGAAAAAATTTCCATACATATCTACAAATACTGATACTAAAACCAACACAATCGTAACCACACATGAAAATTTTACCTCGGCTTCTTCAATATTAAAGTAATCCTTCCACCGTTTATTCTTTTTTATTATTTCAATCATCCTATCACCTTACATTTCTTGTATTGTACTAGCACATTTTTCAAAAAACTCTTCCTCTTTAGCAATTTCTACTTTTACAGGCCTTTCATCTGCCGTTGTAAACTTTCGCCCCGAAGCATTTTTGGCTTCTACGGATAAATATCCCTTGCTAACAGCTTCTCTATCCCCGATGGCTTCTCCTATATCTTCTATTATACTAATCTTATCATTTACTAGATCAGAGTCAACATCTATTCCTCCTCCTTTAGACGAAAACAAGAAACTCATTTCTGTAACATTTGCTTGCTTCATACTTTCTAAATGTTCTTCGCCATTCTCTCGCATTTTTTTCAACACATCACTGTCAGGATTAGGCTGCTGAAATTTTAATTTCAATTCATATATTTTCCCAATTCCTTTTAAACGTTCTTTTATTTCGCTAAAATCCATTCCTTGAGTTCTTAATGCTATTTCAAAATGAAATCCTCTTTTATTATTGTCCAAACATTTATTTACTATATTTATAAATGCCTCGTTAAATTCTTTGTAGCCAAACCTATTAGTAACATGGAACCCTATTGTCTCCTTGTAAAAATCAAAATAAAATCTTATTGCTTCTGTGTTGGGCTGTTTCTTTCTTTTTAAATCGCCCGTAGTTTTATCAAGTTCTTTATAATACACTACTGAGTCTTTGTAAATATAACCATCTATATACTCATCCGTCTTTCTTCTGATACTCATTGTATAATCAACAGTATTTATATATTTTTGTTCATCTTCAACATAGTAATTTTCTTTCTCGTAAACAGTTCCATTTTTTAAATCATTTGCCACTATACCCATAACTTTTCTTAATAGTGACAAATCATCTTGAACAGAAAACACTTCTACAGACACTAAATTTAATTTAGAAAAATACAATACCATTCTTTCCACGCCCCTAACGTTTTTCTTTTATTATACTATTTTCGTCAAATTCCGCAATATATTATTGAAAAACCCGTATATTGGCGTATACTAATAACATATTATTAATACTTGAACTGGCGATGCCCCTAACATTGTCGGTTCTTTTTTTGTTTTGTGCAAGAACATATGTTCTATATTTAGATTATCACATTACCTTCACACATGCAATATAAAACTTATTGGCATTTTTCACAAAAAATCTAATATAAATTTCTACATGTAATCCCTCTAAATATCTTTTTCAGCGTTACCGCCGCTACAGTTTTATCCATGGCGGCATCCCCAATCTTATAGCGCTTCCAGACCGACTTTCCAAGCCTTCGGTCCGGCAATCCCATCTACCGTCAGACCGTGCTTTTTCTGCCATGTTTTTGTAGCCGCCTCTGTGCCGCTGCCGAAAATTCCATCTACCGTCACCCCAATGATAATCTGCCATACTTTTACTGCATTTCCCTTAGAACCTTTTTTAATTGTTTTCATGTTATAATCCTCCGTTTCTGTATTTGCTGTTTCTACGGTACTGGATACCGCTGTATTAAACAATGCCTGCTCCGCTGCCCTGCGCCGTACAAGCCCAGAAAGGACCTTTCCGGCAGCCTTATTATATTTAGGAAGAGCGGCAGCAATCTGCGCCGTGCTTCTCCCCTTGCATAGAGTTTTCAAATTTCCCTGTCCACAATTAAAGGCAAATGATACCAGGGCATCAAACTGATACTGGTTGAGTTGCGCCGTCACCGGAACATAAGCCTTGTTATTAACATAGTTTTCAAATTTTCTGCAGTCCTGTTTTAAGTATTCCTCTGCCTGCGCCTGAGTAATTGTCTGCCCTTGTTTCACCCTGGCCGTATGTCCATAGCCAATGGTCCATACCCCGGCAGAACACTGATAAGCCCGCAATCGGCAACCCTCAAACTGTTTTATTAAGTTCAACCCTTTTTCACTAATTTTTCTGTTTGCCATGATTATTTATTCCTCCTGTTCCTCTTCATGATTAGTCCTTGCATCCAATAATTTCTGTGCCACATCCAAACCTGACGCCAGAAATCCCGGTACTTTCACATTCATTTCTAAAAGGTTCTCTAAAATGCTGCGGATTTCATTTATTAAATATGTAGCCAAGGTGAACCAGCCGAAAAGCTGCACGAATGCAAGATTGACACCAAGCACCTCACCCATATACACAAAGCTGTGTGATATGAAGAATGCCATACCAATTACCACCCAGTACCATACTTTTTTGGCTACCCCCTTGGCTCCTACTGCACTGGACTCATTTCTGTTATAGAACTTTGCCTTAAAATACCCCGTCGCATAGTCAATAACGTTCATTAATAAAAATCCGGCAAACAGGAACCAATATTTTCCGAAGATTGCAACTCCCACTGTGGCAATTAAGCCATAAACCATGTTTACTTTGTCAAACTCTTTCATCATTTTAAATTTCCTCTCTTTCTGCCCGCAGGCTGATTATATTTAAAAGAGCCGGACACACAACGGATTGTCATGTATTCGGCTCTTTGGCTCTGATTTTACTGTGATAGTGTATTCAGTTTATCATTGATTTCTTTTAATACAGCATCAAGTTTCTGCCAGTTTTCATTTTCCAGTTCCACATCGTAGAACTCATTTTCCTCCGGCACATTAAACTCATAGTTTTCTGTTTTTTTCATCAGGCATGCCGGAATTTTTTATCACATCATCGACACCTGATGTATAATCATCGGGATTCGGTATGTTGTCATTTGTTCCAAATAAATCTGACAGGTTAAAATTACTAACTGTGTCTGCGATACCATCACCCCAAGCTGCGCCCGCATCAAACGCATCGTTTATCCATCCGTCTTGGAATGTATCGAATGTGTTAAACCCTTTATCAAACGCATCTCCGATGTCTTTATAATCTTCTTTGTTTCCAGCTGCATCTGCTGCTTTTGCAGCGTAATCCTCTGCTGCGGAGGAAATACCGGAATAATCGAATTCCACGAACGGCAACTTATTCAGTGCTTCACATATGCCCTCAATCACATACAACGCATCCGACAGCAAATCATACCACCATGCCTGAACAGAACTGATTGCATTGTGAAATGCTGTCATTATGTCGCTCCCCAAAGCTGCGATTCCCCAGTCGCAAAGACTGTATTGGTGTCACCTGTCTGAATGATATTGTCAATATACCTTTACACTTTTTCTTCACGAAACTTTTACGCTGCCTGCCCCAGTGATTCATAATACTGTTTTCTTTTGAGCATTGGAGGAAGACCGCCATTGACTGAGAAAATCCTCCGATTGTTCCAATAGATGATAAAGTATCTCCAGATCAGGGTTTTAAGTTCCTCAATTGTCATCTTCTTTGTATCATATCTGCCATACAGGAGTTCTTCCTTCATTCTCGCCCACATGGCTTCACAGCGTGCATTATCATGACATCTGCCGCCATCGCTGTTCATGCTCTGTATGATTCCGCAGCGGTTTAGCTCCGCCCGGTAGGATGCGCTTGTGTACTGGCTCCCGCGGTCACTGTGGATGATCGCACCCCTGATGGACGGAAATGCCATGGAAGCATTCTCCAGTGTGGATACGCACAGTTCTGCCCTCATATTGTCTGCCATCGCAAGCCCGAGAACTCCCAGATCATAACAGTCAAAAATGGCGGAGACATAAAGTTTTCCATCTTGCGCAGGGATTTCAGTGATATCCGTCACGCATTTTTCCAGCGGCCTTTCCGCCGTGAAATCCCGCTTTAGAAGGTCATCCGATTTTCGGGCGCTCCTGTCAGCCTTTGTGATGCCATTAGGCTTGCGTTTTGGCCTGTGGCTTAATCCTATTTCTTCCATGATCCTGTAGACAGTTCTTTCGCTGGGGATGTCTTCATCCGGGTATTTCAGCATTAACGCCTGACGCATCCGGCAGCGGCCGTATGTGTCATTGCATTCATCCTCTTCCACGATAGCACACATTTTTTCAGCGAGGCCTTCGTATTTCCATGGATCGTCCCGATGTTTCAGATACCAGTAGAATCCCTGCCTTGTCACATTTAGCGCATCACAATAAAACGCAATTTTCCCCTTTACAACGCCGCCGTCTGTCTTTATATCAATAAACCTCATTCTCAGATTTTTGCTGACTTCCGACGGCTCGCTGCGAAAAAAGCGCTTGCTTCCGCTAAGAACTCATTTTCCTCTTTTAAACGGGCGTTTTCTTTTGCGAGCTCTTTGTTTTGCTGCCTGAGCTTCTGCACCTCTTCCGTAAGGCTCATCGCTGTATCTGGTGTTTGGGTTCCCGGACCCAAATCCAACCTGGCGTCTTTTGCACGCTTATTCCATCCATACAGCGTATCGGTGTTTACTCCCAATTCCTTCGCTGCTTTGCTGAACCCAATCTCTCTTCCGAGCTTTACTGCCTGAATTTTGAACTCCTTGTCATAAATTTTCTTCTGTGCCATTTCCAAACCTCCATTTTCACTTCTTTTTTATAAATCCGTGAAGTGGAAGTGTCAAGTATTATGATACAACATCACTAACCTAATTGCAAAAGGTTTTTCCGATGCAACCGCAAAAATTGCAATCAAAGAGCTTGAAGAGGAAGGCTATATTGTTATCAATCGCACTTATGTGAATGGTAACGTAGTTTTTGAACTTGTATAGCCTTACATAGTCCTGAGTGTTCTCAGCACTTGGGACTATTCTTTTGAAAATTCTTCCAGCATTTTCATAAACGCCTGCTTATCTTCATTACTGCACTCTGGAATTGGAATCTTATCCGTTGTTAAAAGCAACTTCACATCGTCTCTTGCCATCTTCTTTTTCTTATGAGAAAAATTAACCTCCGTGATATGGTCACCGTATAATTTTCCATCAACCATGACATTCGTATTACTTCCATTTGAGACAATTATGATTTCTCTTTATCTGGCATTCGCGGCTTTAAAAATTTGCTCATTGGAACGTTTATAGCTTTACAAATGTTTGCATATTCCGATGCTTCTAATTTCCGCTTTCCTTGTAAAACCAAACAGAATTTCACTTCATCTAATCCTGCTTTTCTAGCAACTGTTTTTGTTTCAATCCGGAATCCTCTATATACTTTTTTATTCCATCGACATCAAGTCCAACCAATTCGATATTCACCTCCTGTATTTCGATTTTCTTGATATTGTTACTATATATCAATTATCTTGTGGTGTCAACATCTTTTTTCGTGTTTTTTGAAATTTTAATTTACATTTTCAAAATATTTATATATAATGAAAGCAACCTAAGAAAAGGCGGTGAGATATGATGAATGAATATCTTGTTACTAAATTAAAAGAAGGGCGAATAAATAAAGGATTAAAGCAAAGCGATGTTGCTATAAAAATTGGCGTTAAAGGAAATACTCTCAGTAATTATGAGAATGGCGTTTCAGAACCGGATATCGATACATTTTGCGCATTATGCGATATTTATAATTTGGATGCTGCCGAGCTATTAGGAGAAGCTTACGGTCTCGGTGTGCAAGGAAGTGATTTTTCTATAAAGCCATCCGAAATAGAACATATAAAAAAATATCGCGACCTTGACAACCACGGCAAAGAAATGGTTGATTTCACACTGTCAAAAGAATATGAACGTTCCATTGCAGAAAAGGTAAAGCAGAACAACATGGTTCCTATTACAGTTAAAGAATCTACCACTTACGAAATCAATGCCGCCCATGCTGACGACTACATGGGTGCACCAGACGAACTTAAAAAACAGGAAGAAGATATGATGGACAGTTTCTAGTCCGATTTATTAGACACATCATATATTATCATTATCTCATTGGAGGATTTAACTATGCCAGAGTTAAGCAGATTTTATGGAATTATTATTAAAATGTACTTTAATGATATACAACAGCATCACAAGCCGCATATCCATGCGTTTTATGGAGACTACGAAGCAGTAATTGCAGTAGACGGAGAATTGCTCGCCGGTTCTATACCTACGAAACAGTTAAGAATCATCAATGGTTGGCTTGCCATCCACGAGGATGAAGTATATGCGGCGTGGAATAAAGCTGTCAATGGCGACCATTTTGACAAGATTAGTCCATTGTAGGGAGGTATATTTATGTTCGAGGTAAACGGAATCGTATATGCAAATGAATATAAGGACTCATTGAAAATTACAGATGCCAAAGTCACTGATAGATTGATGATGCTCATCACATTCTCTACTGGTGAGAAGCGTGTATTTGACGCTACGGTACTTACTGGCTCTGCTTTTAAGCCTTTGAAAGATGAATCTGTGTTTGAGAGCTTCAAAATTATACATGGTGTGCTTACATGGATGAATGAGGAAATAGACTGTGCGCCGGAATATATATATGAACACAGCTACTCTTATGAAGAAATGTGCGTCTAATTTGTGAGGTGATATATTTGACATACGAAGAACTTTTATTAGAAGCAGACAACAACAACCTTATAACAAAAGAACTGCCGCTACCTGTCAGCAAAGGACGTATTAAAGGAAATCGTATTGCTATTAGAAGCGGCATGACGGAAACCGAAAAGAAATGCGTATTGGCAGAAGAACTCGGACACCACTACACTGCTGTAGGTGATATTCTCGACCAGTCCTCTGCTGAAAACCGCAAGCAGGAGCTGCGTGGCAGAATACTCGCTTACAATAAATTAGTGGGTCTACGTGGTATAATAAGCGCATATAACCATCACTGTCAAGATGCTGCTGAAACAGCGGAGTATCTTGGAGTAACCGAAGAGTTTTTAGATGATACTATGTCTTACTACAAGAGTAAATATGGCATATATACCACAGTCGATAATTATGTTATTATGTTTGAGCCTACTATCGCTGTAATGGAATTAATATAAAATACAAACATCATAAATATTTCCAAGACGATTCTTATGATTCTATGGAATGACCTCTTTGCTTTTGTCATCATGTTGATGGCAATACTGACTTACATAGACCAACATGGTAAACATAAGAAATAGCCGTCCTGCTCTCGTCAAAGTTTAGGAACGGCTATTCTTGTAGCTAAGTATTAAATTCTCGCCGGGTCGGGTGAAGTGCACTCACCTTCCGACTGCCTTGTTAAGCATATTATAGAATGATTTGAAAATTTTGTCAAACACAAAAACCGCCCCGGCGCTACCAACACCAGAGCGGCAAGTACATCTCCGAGAAGATACACCCAAATTCAGTTAATATTGTATCATTCCCGGAGCAGCCACGCAAGCGGAACTAATGTTCTCCGCTGGCTGTTATTTTTATACCCATTTTTAAGGAGGATGATACTATGGCAAAGGCAAAATACAAACAAAATTCCCGCGGAGAATGGGAAACTAAAATATGGGACGGCACTTATAACCCGGACGGCAGCAAACACCGTAAACGCCTGTGTTCCAAGAAATCCAGCGCCGACCTGGAGAAACAGGTAAACCGTCTAAAAAATGAAGTGGAAAACGTTCAATATGTCCAGAACACCGATATCATGTTTACAGACTATGCCACTGAATGGCTTCGGGTAAAAAAAGGTGTCCGGGAGAAAAATACCCAGAAAATGTACAAAAATATAATAGACAAACACTTATCATTCCTTGAAAGCGTCCGGCTGGCCGATATACGAAACACCCATTTTCAGCTCGCCATTAACAACGCGCTGTCGCAGCCCAGGACGTGTCAGCAAATTTATGTCACCTTCAAACAAATATTAAAAATGGCAGTGATTGATAATTATATTGGCTCCGGCATGTACGACATGATTTGCGCAGACATTAATCTCCCCCGGTACATAAAGCCTCAGAAAAGGGCATTATCCCAGATAGAAAAGGATGCTCTTGCCACTGCAGAATTTACAGACCGGGAAAAAGCATTCGTTTCCATCATATACTCCTGTGGATTACGCCGTGGAGAAGCCCTAGCACTGTCAAAATTCGATTTTAAATTCGAAGATGATAAAAGTATCGTCTCAATCACAAAATCGCTCATTTTCGACGGAAACGCGTCAGAAATAAAGGATATACCAAAGACCGGCAATGGTATTCGAACTGTTCCTATTCCAGATACCACGGCAGAATATTTAGTGTCTGCTGATTAAGCAGATATTTGCAACTTCCAACTCTTACACCTGCTCCAGTTACACCAAAATCGGATCAGATGCAAAAAAGCACAGAGTATCCGTCTCTGAATCCTGAACAGATTCGTCACGAATACGGATAATGCGATAGAAGTTAACTGCGTTTCTTCTAGTTTTGTGGTTATGCAGCTCATACCATAACAACGTTTGCTCAGGCTGAAGCTACGTTCCACTTCGATTCTATCGGTATTATCCTGATACTCTTGCTTTTTATCTACTTTTGCTGTAGCACTTGGCCTGCCCAGCTTTGGACCTGACAACCGGATCCCATGCTCTTTGCAATAACTCCTGTTTTCTCTGGTCCGGTATATCTGATCTGCCAGAACACGTTCCGGATAATAGCCGGTACGGTCTTTGAAGCGTTCTACCGCTTCAATCAGGCAGGTGCTTTCGTTATATGCCTCGAAAGATATTTTTTCGATACGCCCGTAGCCTTCACTGTCAAGGCTGAGATCAAATTTTGCCCCAAATTCAACCGGTGTTTTGACTTTTCCCCGGACAATCGGACGAAGCCATGGCTGCGAGATGCTTACGATACGGTGTTCCACTGAGTGCACTTTGTTATCATACATGTACTTCTGCTGCTCGTACAGCGTGATGATAGTCAGGTACAAACTAATTTCTTTATCGATCATCGCATATCCGTCGCTCATGAACTTTTCCAGATATCCGATGTCTCTTGCAACGTAACCAAGCTGTTTGCGGAGTGCCTTCCTGATTTTCTTTGCACTATGTTTTTTACTTTTGGCAAATGCCAAATAATCTTTTCTGGCACGTCTTCTATAGCGTCTTGGCAGTGGCAGACCATAGGACTTGCAAAAACGGTAAATGATGGTTTCCAGTTTCTCCCTTGCTTCGTTCAGAAGTGAAATATCCTGGGGATAACGGATGTTTGCCGGTGCACAGGTTGCGTCCAGTATCAATGTCCCTTTGTTTGTGTCTTCTTTCAAAACGCCATTATCGCCGGAGTTTCCGGAAGATGGTGGTGTACTGTTGTCATCATCTTTGTGGGCAAGAAGATACTCATTTACTTCCATCAGCATTTCAGCAGAAATGCGTCTGCGAAAAAGCACCAGTGTGCTTGCATCAAACGGAGCATCTTCCTGATAGCCGGGAAGTCCGATAAAGTACTGCAGGTATGGGTTTTCCGCGATCTGTTCCACAAGCTCACGGTCGGAATACTGAAACTTGGTCTGGATGATCAGGGCTCCTAACGCCATCCGAAATGGCTTGGCAACATTACCCGTATCACTCGGGAACAGTCTGGCATATTTTACTTCAAATTCATCCCATGGGATTTGGTCAGCCAGTTTGATCCAGCGGTTATCCAAGTTCATATGGAGTCCCATAGGCTGGTTGAAATCGAGAAACGAGTGGTGTAATCTGTCGATTGGTTTGTACATTGATTTAGCCCCTTTATACTTAAAATATGCAGAAAAACTGCAAGAAAAACGGTTTGATTTTATTAAAAGCCTTGCAAGTATTATACCAGAAAACGTGGTAAAAGTCAGTAAAATCAAGTATTTTAAACCTAATCAGCAGACACTATTTAAAAGACTATATTGCTAAAATAAAAAGCCCTTATTTATTTACCTGCAAAGCGGGCGGCACCATGACACACTCTGCCTATGTTAAAATGTGGGCATCTATTGTAAAGAAAATGAACCATGCTGCCGGCGGAACGGATGCGTTCCCGATAATTGATGATTTGACCGCTCATATCTTCCGGCACAACTACTGCACCAATCTCTGCTATAAAGTACCGGAGATAAGTATTAAGAAAATCGCACAGCTCATGGGAGATACCGAAAACATGGTACTGAATGTTTACAACCACATCATAGAAGAAAAAGAGGACCCTGCGGCTGTCATAAACGATATTCTGGCCATGTAAAATGCGGACACTTTGCGGACATTAGGGTCAAAAAAGTGCCTTGCGGACGCAATGCGGACATAAAAAACCGTTCAAATCACCCTACTTCCAGTCACACGTAAAAACAGCGGCAACCCTTGATTTTCCTAGGCTTACCGCTGTTTTTTATTAATGAGACATCGGGGATTCGAACCCCGGACAACTTGATTAAAAGTCAAGTGCTCTACCAACTGAGCTAATATCCCATACATTATTTTGTTGCGTGCCCAGTTCCGGAATCGAACCAGAGACACGAGGATTTTCAGTCCTCTGCTCTACCAACTGAGCTAACTGGGCAGTGAACTAAAGTTCATAGAAATATCATTCGATATCTCCGAGTTGCGGGAATAGGATTTGAACCTATGACCTTCGGGTTATGAGCCCGACGAGCTTCCAGACTGCTCCATCCCGCGATATTTTGTTACTCCTATCTTACATAGAAGAATGGGCAGAGGTGGATTCGAACCACCGAAGCAATTTGCAGCAGATTTACAGTCTGTCCCCTTTGGCCACTCGGGAAT
>ERZ808024.106-NODE-106-length-83044-cov-8.976641_pt1 | contig 83044 bp, 80 predicted proteins | sample MGYA00380181_ERZ808024 | MGnify/ENA primary metagenome ERZ808024 (study PRJEB31490, sample SAMN06133413) | mouse gut metagenome | isolation source: Z2_1 | host: mice | place: China: Chengdu | collected 2015-05 ...
ATTCTGCGGGAGATATCTTTTTTGGGAAACAGGTCGGTAAATGACACTAAAAAGAGTCATTTACCGACAGCCCCATTATCCTTTATTCTCACCACTTCTGTATCACCTCCTTCTCTTCTGCAAGATCTGATTGCCATTCTCTTCCATCCCCTCTATAATTTAGGTACAGGGCACTGCCATGCCTGAGTGCGATAGAAAGGAGTGTTTATATGAAAGATTTTTCCGATTTTCGTAATCAATGGTTAACCCCTAGCAAGGAAAACGTACTTCGTGAAAGAGCTCTTGAGCAAACTCATGAATTAACTGTTGAAAACGAAAGATCGTTTATGGCTACATTTTCAGCTACTTATTCTCTTTTGCTTCTTGCTGAATATCATGAGTGGGTAAATCAATAGTAATTCCTTTTATTTCTGCTTTCTGTCTAGTTAATGTAGTTTGTATTATCAAGGAATTTTTTTCAAAGGACTTCAAACTATCCCTAATAGCTTGGAGTTCTTTTCTTATTGTCACAAGCTCTTGATAAATCTTTTTCAACATCACACCACCCCCTTCTCTTGTCCCTTAACTTAACGGCTCACGCACTTAACTAAATGACATTGCTTAGACAGAAGTTCGATGTAACTTGCGTATTATAGATAAAGTTTCCTGATTTGACATATCTGTCTTATCACAAATTTCTTTCACATAGCTGTCTACTATTGCAAAATAGTGGATGGCTAATTTCTTTGTAACAATCACTGATACTATGGCCGAACATGCTATGCTACCCAATATAACTTCCACCTTCACATCACCTCCTTCTCTTCTGCAAAGCCTTATTGCTATTTTCTTCCATCTCCTCTATAATTTAGGTACAGGCTCCCGCCAGAGCCGAGTACTAAAGAAAGGAGAATAAACGCAATGCAACCTATCCCCAATACTGTTGATTGGAGTGCAACGGCTGCTTGGATAGCTCTGGCAATTTCAATAATTACACCTACCGTTTCTCTTGTACTAAATAATATCCATCAACGGAAACTCAAACGATTGGAATTAAAATATAAATCTGGGATTGAACATTATCACTTATGTAAAAAGGCATATGAAGAATTTATTAATAATGTTTCTCCTCTCGTTTGCACCGGTTATGGCGGTTCAAACTATAATCAGTCGTACAGGAATTTGTTCCTTTATGTACCTGCAAGATATTGGAAAAATCTACAGTCATTAAATCAAGCAATAGAACAAGGCTCTGACAATAAAAAGGAATTGCTTGATGAAGTTATAAAAATATTGGCAACTTTACTACAAAAACAGCAAACACAAATCCAAGAACTAGCGTGTATACCAGGCCTCCTAGCCTCCATCCGTACTCGCTTGAGCCGTGCCAATAAGACATAATGCACAATAAACAGGTTACAATAAATGTTGGAATTATATTTAAGCTATTCATTTATTTCTCCTTCCAAATTTAGGTTTGTTCCCACCCTAATTATTATTTTTATATTAGGGTGGTACTTTTTATTGTGCGTACTTTTAATCCATTCTAGTATCTGGCTTACGATAAATTTTTTTCATCACCTCACACCACCTCCTTCTCTGGCATCCTTGGTCGCAAAAATTTATCAGTATTAACTCCCAACGCCCAACAAATCATTTCATATTCTGGAAATGTCCTTCTATGGTTACCATTTACCAAGCCAAGCGTATTCCTTCTAGTATTTTGATTTTCAATAGAAAAATATTGATTATCACAATAATCCCCTCTATAATTTAGGTACAGGGCACTGCCATGCCTGAGTACTAAAGAAAGGAGAATTATATAGAATGGATAAAGCACAAGCTATCGCATTGTTATTTCTTTTGAAAAATGAAACCGCACAACTCGAAACACTTTCTGACTATATACAACAATTTGAAGTGATTGAGGAAAACGTGCGTTCATTGCTTGAACAAAGAAAAAAGTCATAACTGGAACCGCTTCAGCCCTTCTTTTTTTGTGTGCTTCATGATTTCCAAAAAATCAAGGGCTGAAACATTGTACTCTTCAAAAACCGACAAGATTTTTTCTGTCACCACCCCTATATCTTCTTTCCTATCCGGAAGAAAAGTAGAAATTTCTTTTTTCACCTCACACCACCTCCTTCATATCCTCTTCCATCTGCCTATCAGCGCTCTGGCTTGCAAGCAATAAACCTGAGGCCGATACCAGAAAAAATCTATTTACAGGCGTCATCTGCTTATAAATTCCTACAAGTCTCCTGAGCTCTTTCTCACTTACATCTGTTTTTACGTTCAACTCTTTCATGTTCTCACCTCGCTTTCCTTGTTCAACTTACGTACACTATATTACGTTTAACGTCTTTTGTCAATACCTTTTTGTTCGTTTAACGTACTTTTTGTATTTACTTTTCATTTCCCGTATGTTATAGTAGTTTTGTAATGAGGAGGTGTAAAATGGAAACTATAAATGATAGATTTAAATACTTAAGAAAAGCCTGTCATAAAACACAAGATGAATTTGCAGAAGTTTTTGGAATGACACGCTCTGGAATATGCGATATAGAAAAAGGAAGAAACAATGTCACTGAAAAACATTTAATCATGCTCTCTAATTGGCATGAATATAAAGTAAACATAGATTGGCTTAGAACTGGCGAAGGCGGACCCGATGCTATGTTCCTTCCGCCTGAGGATGATGATCTGGTTGCCCAGGCAAAAACCATTCTTGGAGAAAAAGATCCTCTCTTCGAATCATTAGTCATCACATATAGTAAACTCTCAAAACAAAACCGGGAAACCTTACTGAATTTCTTCAATGATTTTACAGATACCTTGCAAGAAAAGAAAGAAGGAGAAAAAGTGCAATCCACTTCTTCTAACATAACTGTTGCAGAAGCGGAAGAAGCATGCAGTCTGGAATTGGTAAACAATGAACCCTCTTCCACTCTGGCAGAACCACCAAAGAAGCAAAAAAAGATGCCGGAGATCTCTGAATCGGATCTTGCTACAATAGAACATGCTGCCAAGCAGCTAAGATCTAAGAAAGCATAATCGGCAGAAATTCATTAAAATCAAAGTAAGAAAGGAAATCATATTATGAACGAAAAGGAACAGTTAAAACAGGTTATCGACCGATTACCAGATTATAAGCTTGCATATATTGCAAAACTTATTATGAACATTGAAAAAACTTACATTGAAGAAATAGAACCAGATGAATGGGATTTAGAAATGATAGCGCATGCAAAAAAAGTAAATGATGGTAATGGTATCCCAATAGAAACTCTAGCATCTGAATTAGGAGTAAAATTATGAAATATAAAATTATCATCCAAAAAGCTGCTGAAAAGTTTCTTAAAAAGCAACCCAGAAAAATCCAGGAACGATTGCTAATCGCAATATACAAACTACCAGAAGGAACAGATATAAAAAAATTGCAAGGTTATAACATGTACCGAATAAGAGTTGGAAATATGAGAATTTTATATACTGTCGATGAAATAATCAAAATAATATCTGTGGAGGAAATAGACAATCGTGGAGATATCTATAAAAGATTATAGGGATAACAAAAATGACAGCTTCGGCGCTTATATAGATTTCTTAGATGTTCAAGTCTAAAGATGCATAACTGCTCGGCATCAGATCTGTTTCGAATATTACAGGGGGCGAAGGCAAGGAAGCTGTTACCCAATAAACTATAGAAAGGATGTTTTATTTATGTCAACTTTAGAAAAAACTATCGATCTTCTCCCAAAAATGCCAGAGCAATCTCTGGAATCTTTATATGATTTCATTTGCTCAATATGGATTCATCAAGATGTCAAAACGGAACTTCCAGTAAACTCTACTGATACATCCGAAAGTATGGAAGGATTCCGGGTGTTGCAGTCTTTTGCTGGCACACTGCCCGTTGATTTTGATTATAAAAAAGAATTGGAAGAAATGAGGGAAGAAAAGTATGCACGTTTTATGTGCCGGTGAATCTGAATCTGATCGGGACACCTGACATACCGGAATATAGCAGAGTCAGATATGCAATAGGGGTGCATAACTGTCAGGAATTAGATTGCTGAATGGAAATTGTATGATGATAAAATGCATATATAATATACTTGTCGAAAGGAGATGATTATATATGCATTTTTTCAAAGAAAATGACCTGTCAAGAGAAGAAGACAAGTATATCCGTTTTATCGCCTATGATACTCTGATAGACTTTGATGAAAAGAGTCTTCCTGTTTTATCAGAATTTGACCATTTCATCAACTCTTCCATCTTGATACTGCCAATGCAGTTTGTTGCCCGTAAGGGAGGACACGAAGAAGACTACTATTCAAGCGGCGGTAAAGGAATCGTTATGTATGTCAGTGCGACGGAACACTATATTATCTTATATGATGAGCAGATGCCTGACGCTGAAATACGATGGACGCTGTCTAAACTGCTTTATCTGGTGAAATCCGGGATTGCATATGAGAAACCCGATGTTTTCCATTATGCCGACCGTCCCAACAATGAAGTTCACTGTGAGGCATTTGCATATCAGTTTACCTGTCCAGATGCCATTTTAGCCGAATGTAAGATCAATAGCGCATCAAATATTATTGAACATTGCAAGATTCCTTTTTCCTATGCAAATATAAAAAGCAAACTGCTAGAAACATCTATCCGCATAAAATCCTTGCAGCTGGCAGAAAAAACTTTAATAAATAATTTTCAACATTACATAAAAAATTTCAAACTGGAACACCAAATCAAATTGAATAAAATTTAGCTATTTCAGCGTTTATATATACTTCTCAAATGTAAGGTCGGACAAATGAGACAGTGATGAAACGCACAAAAATCACATATAAGGAGGTCTTCACTATGGCATAACTGCTTATATTCCAGATACAGAAACGTTCGAATCCGATTTAAAGACTAGAAGAATTGATAATGTACAATTATCTTGGTAAAGTCAGAATCTTTATAACACGCATTGACTTTATACGTGTTGCAGAATATTATAATAGTGCAAGGGCGGTACACAAAAATGCCAAAAAAGCCACGAGAAATAGAAAAAATTCTCCTGCAGATGGATGGATATTCAAATCACAAGAAGGTTCACATAGACATTACTCCCATCCAACAAAGCCCGGGAAAGTTACAATACCATTTCATTGTAAGGACATACCAAAGGGCACTGAAAACTCAATCCTGAAGCAGGCAGGGCTGAAATAATCCCCGTTGTTTCAGGAAACCATTTATCTTAGGAGGTATTAATATGTTATCTGCTTATCCCGCTTGTTTTATCAAAGAGGAAAATGGATATTCTGTTATTTTTCCCGATTTAAACAATCTGGCTACCTGTGGACAAACTTTGGACGAAGCTTTTTCTATGGCCGTCGATTGTCTTGCTGGCTATCTGTATTGGCTCCAAAAAGACGGAGATATTATACCTGCAGCATCCTCTATTGAAAAAATCAATCCAACCAAGATTGCCGAAGATTTAGAAGTCATACCTGAAAAAGCCTTTGTAAATATTGTTACTGTAGATGTTGAAGAATACGCCAAAGTACATTTTGAAAAGTCTGTTAAAAAAACGCTTACTATTCCGGCATGGCTCAATAAAGCGGCATTGGAACAAAACATTAATTTCTCTCAGGTGCTACAAGATGCACTCAAATCACAGCTTCACTTAGGATAAAAGGGATTCTCCTGTAGTTTATTTCCAGATACAGAAACGTTCGAATCCGATTTAAAGACTAGAAAGGAGAAAAAATCATGAGATGTTTATCTTGCAAATATGGGAATATGATTGATTCCACTACAACTTATGTAATAACACTGGAAAATTATGTATTAATCATCAAAAATGTACCCTGCATGAAATGTACTCAATGCGGTGATGAATTGTTTAATACAGACATTTTGGAAAAAATTGATGAAATAATTTCTGAAACTGAAAAGCTGGCCAGTGAAGTTTCAATCATTGATTATTCAAAAGTCGCCTAAAAGGAGGTTATCACTATGGCATTAGCACAAGCAAAAATATATACCGAAGAAGATTACTACAATATCCCCGAGGATGTCCGGGCCGAATTGATTGATGGACAGATCTATTATCAGGCAGCTCCCGGCCTGGTACATCAAATTATATCAGGAGAGTTATACACAGCGATAAATATCTATTTAAAATCAAAAAAAGGAAAATGCAGAGTTTTTTCTGCACCGTTCGCTGTGAAGCTCTTTGAAGACCGGAAGAATGTTGTTGAGCCTGATATCAGTATCATCTGTGATCTCAATAAATTGAATGCCCGAGGATGCACCGGCGCTCCTGACTGGATCATTGAGATCATATCTCCCGGCAATCCCGAGCATGACTATATCCGAAAACTGAACCTTTATAAAGATGCCGGGGTGCGTGAATATTGGATCGTAGATCCCAGAAACGAAAAAGTTTTCGTGTACTTCTTTGATCAAGCTGAATTTAGTGTGGATTCATACACATTCCAGGACAGAATAAAAGTTAATATATATGATGATCTTTGGATTGATTTTCAAGAATTGAATCTGCAATAGAAACCGCCTATGCAGTCTTTGATAACAGGCAGCAAGAGACTGCCTGTTATTTTTATACCCTTTTTCACATACATTCTATATTAGGAGATGATACCATGCCGCAACGTTACGCATATGGCTATGTCCGTGTCAGCACCCACGACCAGGAGGAGATTTCTCCAGACTCTCAGGAGAAGCTGCTGCGGGAATATGCTAAGAAAAATAATATCATAATCTTAAAAATCTTCTGCGAGTTGGGCGTATCTGGCCGCAAAGCCGACAAACGGCCAGAGTTTCAAGAGATGATTGCTTCCGCCAAATCAAAAGAACATCCTGTGGATACCATTCTTGTTTGGAAATACAGCCGTTTCGCCCGGAATCAGGAGGAAAGCATTGTCTACAAGTCCTTGCTGAAAAAACAGAATAACGTAGATGTGATCAGCGTGTCAGAACCTTTGGTTGACGGTCCCTTTGGCTCCCTGATCGAGCGTATTATAGAATGGATGGATGAGTATTACTCTATCCGTTTATCCGGCGAAGTATTCCGCGGCATGAAAGAGAACGCCATGCGGGGATCCTACCAGGCACGGCCGCCGCTCGGCTATCGGATCCAGGAACATGGCAAACCGCCTGTTATCGTACCTGAAGAAGCCCGGATCATTAAGATCATATTTGAAAAATATGTGAATGAGAATTCTAATTTTTTCGATATTGCCAGGTATCTGAATTCCCTGGGATTCAAGACGTCCCACAACAAACCGTTTGAGCGCAGATCCATAGAATACATTCTCCAGAATCCTACCTACTGCGGTATGATCCGGTGGAACCGGACTAAAAATGATACCAACAAGATCAAAGACCGGTCAGAATGGATCATAGCAGATGGAGAACATGAAGCTATCATTACCAAAGAACTTTTTGACAAGGCCCAGGAGCGGTATAAGCATAATTACACACCCAAGGGCGCCCGTCCTGCTGCCACCTACAAACACTGGCTTTCAGGCTTATTGAAATGCCCTGACTGCGGACGCACCCTCACGGCCTGCACGAAATACCGCCGAAACGGAGACAGTTATTCTTATTTTTCCTGTTTCGGTTACAGTAAAGGGAAGTGTCCCAAGCCAAACGGAATCAGCTCCATGGTTCTTGAAAAGGATGTTCTGAGCAATCTGCAGAATGTGATAGATACGGGGAATATTGATTTTGAACTCCGGCATTTTGAACCGGTTGAAATCGTTAATGAACGAGCCATATTGAAAGAACGGTTAAAAGGAATTGCAGTCAAAGAGGAGCGGATCAAGGCGTCATACCGGGAAGGAATTGATACCCTTGATGAATACAAGGATAATAAGAAATTGCTCCTGAAGGAAAAAGACGATATAGAGCGCCAATTATCTGAGCTGGCTGACGGTAATTCTGACAATACTCAGGATGCGACTGCTGCTATCCTCCAAAAAGTAAGTAACGTATACGCGATCGTATCATCCGATCAGTATACCAACGCGCAGAAGAATGCTGCACTCCGTCAGATCATTGATAAGATCGTCTATAACCGTCAGACCAATACTTTGAAGATCTTCTATATCCTGTACCGAAGCTGATCATACGCGCTAAGCCTTGATCTACAAGGCTTAGCATTGTTTTATATGTTGTTACCATATGTATGACCCAGTGGGGAAGCAAGTCCCTCGGCGACCAGGGCTACTCCCCCATTGAGATCCTCCGTTACTACTACGGCGACAATATGTACATCAACACCGCCGAAGCCATCTCAGGCATCCCCTCCTCCTGGCCCGGATACAACCTGGAAAACGGATCAAGCGGCGCCAAGGTACGCCAGCTCCAGGAGCAGATCAACATCATCGCCGGCTCCTACCCCGCCATCCCCAAGGTTACGGTAGACGGGATCTACGGCCCTGCTACAGCAGCCGCCGTCCGCAAGATCCAGTCCGTATTCGGCCTGCCTCAGACTGGAATCACGGATTACAGCACATGGTATAAGATCTCCGAAATCTACGTCGGCGTATCGCGGATCGCCGAATTAACTTAAGAATCAGGTACTCCCGGAATCCTGTCCACTTCATGATTCCGGGAGTACCTGATATGATCTTAGACTTTTATTTCATCATTCCTGTAAAATCCGCCATGACCTCTGAGATCTTAATCTGCTGCGGACAGACCGCCTCGCAGCTTCTACAGCCGACGCAGGCCGAGGGCTGCTTCTCCTTGGGCACCGCCATAAGGGCCATCGGCGCGATAAATCCGCCGCCTGTAAACTTATGCTCATTATACAGCTTGATCATAGAAGGAATATCGATTTCCTGCGGACAATGGCTTGTACAGTAATGGCATGCCGTACACGGAACCCCGTTTACCATCCTGTCCGCAATATTAAGCAAGGTATCCATCTCTTCGGCGGTAAGAGGCTTCTCCTCCTCATATGTACGGATATTCTTTTCAAGCTGTTCCATATTCGACATTCCTGACAGAGTCACCGCGATATTCGGGACAGACTGCAGGAATCTGAATGCCCATGCCGGAATCTCTTCATCCGGGCGCAGCGCTTGAAGGCTCTTCGCATGCTCCTTGGGCAGAGACGCCAGCATACCGCCCCGCACCGGTTCCATGACCCACACCGGAATGTGGTATTCGTTCAGCAGCTCTACCTTCGCCTTCGCATCCTGGAAGGTCCAGTCCACATAATTGAGCTGTATCTGGCAAAACTCCATATGCTCGCCGTAGGCTTCAAGGAAACGCTTCATAATGTCATAGTTCCCATGGGCTGAAAATCCCAGATGGCGGATTCTTCCGTTCTTCTTCTGCTTCATCAGATAATCGAAGATCCCGTATTTCTCATCCAGATATTCATTGATATTCATCTCGCAGACATTGTGGAACAGATAAAAATCAAAATAAGAGACCCGGCACTTTTCAAGCTGCTTCTCAAAGATCTCCTCCACCTTCGGCATATTTGCAAGATCATAGCCCGGAAACTTAGAAGCCAGATAGAACTTGTCCCGGGGATATTCACTCAGAATCTTCCCCATCACAAGCTCAGAATTCCCCCCGTGATATCCCCATGCCGTGTCATAATAGTTGATCCCGCGGCTCATGGCGTATTCCACCATCTCGGCCGCCGCCGTCTCGTCAATGTTCTCATCCTTGCCGTCGATCAACGGAAGGCGCATTGCCCCCATACCAAGTGCGGACAGCTGCAAATCCTGAAATTCCCTGTAAATCATACTCGTAACCTCCTTCTTTATCCTCTGCACCCAGAGGTGCATTCATCCATCTGATCAGCGGACAGTACATTATTAATCCCATGTTAACCTTCCTGTCTCCATCGCCCTGTCATAACAGGAGATCTTGTACTCCAGCCGCTTAAGCGTCTCCTGGACTGCTTTTAACTGTACCTCCAGATGCACCTTCTGCTCCAGGAGAAGACTTCTCCTGTCAGGGATCGTAACATCCCCCTCCTGACACAGTCTGACATACTCTGCCAGCGTCTCCAGCGGCAGGCCCGCGCTCCTCATGCAGGCAGCAAGCTCCACCCAGCCGCAGTCTTCCTCCGTATAATCCCGCAGACCGTTCCTGCTCCGGTTCACCGCGGGTATGACTCCTATCCTCTCATAATATCTGAGAGTATCCTGCGAGATCCCGTATCTTTTGCTTACTTCTGAGATTGTCATGCTTTCACCCCATGTATTCTGATCTATGGTTATACTATAACATCTGGAGGTTACTCTAAGTCAAGACATAATTTTCCGCTGAAATTAACCGGCAAGTGTGGTCCAGCTTCGCTGGACACACCACAAGATAAAAGGAGCGGATAATCCCGCTCCTCATCTCTATAACTCTTCATCGTCCCGGTACAGCGCATACGGCATATCAGAAAAACACTCTCCGTATATCGTTATACAGCACGAATACCATCAGCAGCATCAGACATGCAATACCTACCAGATGCACATAGCCTTCCTTCTCTGGCGGCACCCTCTTCCGTCTGACGGCCTCCACAAACAGGAATACCAGACGTCCTCCGTCCAGCGCCGGCAGCGGCAGCAGGTTCATCACACCCAGATTGGCGGATATCAGGATCGCAATATACATCAGCTGTGTCAGCACGGCAACGAATCCGTAAGATCTGCTCTCCTTGTACGAATCATCCACAACATCCACGATCCCGACCGGCCCTGAGAGCTGATCGAGTCCGACCTTCCCTGTCACAAGCATCTTCAGGCTCTCAATAGTCGTATTGATCCAGTACCGTTCTACATAGACGCCGTACTGAAACGCTGTAAAAAGATTGGCCTTCGTATAGCCGGACGACGAGATACCAAGTCTATGATAACCCAGCTCCTTATCCTCCTTCGGCATCAGCGTCACAGTCTCCTCATCCCCGCCGCGGCGATAGGTGATCTGAACTTCCTCCCCCTGATGGAACTGATTATATAAACTAATCTCCCGGAAGAGGTACACCCTCTTCCCTCCCATTTTCACAATGGTATCGCCTGCCTGGATCCCTGATTCGGCTGCGGGATACCCTTCTTCGACCTCGCTCACCACCGGCTTATCATACCCGACCATCAACGTCAGAATCACGGAAAATATGAATGCCAGGATAAAGTTGAAGACCGGACCGGCGGCGATCACCGAGATCCGCGCCCATACGGACTTATTGTTGAAGTTATTCGGCGACTCTGTCGCCTCATCGTCCTCGCCCATGGCGCAGAAGCCTCCGATAGGGAAGATACGGACCGCATATTTGGTTCCCATATACTCGCGGGAATATATGGCCGGTCCCATCCCGATGGCGAACTCATTAACATCTATGCCGTTCATCTTAGCCAGCAAAAAATGCCCCAATTCATGAAAAAACACGATAAAACTAAAAATTAAGATTGCTAATATGATACCCAAATTATGAGTTACCTCCTACTGTTGATCCTGTCATAAGTTGCTGCTTCTGTGTCCAATATCTGTTCAAGCGTGGGGTTCTCAATATTCTGATGCGCCCTCATACAATCCTCAATGATCTCCACAATCTCCAGATACTTGATCTCGCGGTTTAAAAACTGCCGGACGGCCAGTTCATTTGCCGCATTAAATACCGTCGGCAGGGAACCGCCCTTCTCTCCCGCCTCGTAAGCAAGCTTAAGGCCGTAGAACGTATCCATATCCGGCTTCGCGAATTCCAGCTTCCCAAGACTCCAGAAGTCAACTCTATCGCCCGCAAGATATCTTCTCTCGGGATAGTACAGCGCATACTGAATCGGCAGCTTCATATCCGGCGTTCCAAGCTCCGCCATGATCGCACCGTCCACATACTCCACCATCGAATGAATGATACTCTGAGGCTGCACCACAACCTGCACCCGGTCCACACTGACGCCGAACAGCCACTTCGCCTCTATAACCTCCAGACCTTTATTGACCATGGTAGAAGAGTCGATGGTGATCTTCTGCCCCATCGTCCAGTTCGGATGCTTCAAGGCGTCTTCTACCCTGACCTCCAGCAGCTCTTCCTCCTTCTTCCCCCTGAACGGACCGCCGGAAGCCGTAAGCAGGATCTTGTGAATGGATTTCCCCTCATTGCCCTGCAAAGACTGGAATATAGCGCTGTGCTCGCTGTCCACAGGAAGGATGGATACATGGTTCTCTTCTGCCAGAGGCATGATGATATGCCCCGCCGTCACAAGCGTTTCCTTATTCGCCAGCGCAATATCCTTCCCCGCCTTGATCGCTTCAATAGTAGGGCGAAGTCCGATCATTCCGACGATCGCTGTCACTAGTATCTCCGTATCCGCCATAATTGATACTTCCAGAAGTCCATCCATCCCGGATACGACGCGTGTGTCCGTATCGGCGACCCGCAGCTTAAGCTCCCGCGCCTTCTCTTCGGACCAGACGGCCGCCAGACGCGGATGAAACTCCCGGATCTGCTCCTCAAGAAGCCGGATATTGCTGCCTGCCGCAATGCCGAGCACCTCGATGTCGCCATTTGCCCTGACAACTTCAAGGGTCTGTGTCCCGATCGAACCTGTAGAACCTAAAATGGCTATTTTCTTCATATATTCATTACCTCGCTTTTGTAACCTCTAATATTTCATTATATGACAAAGCTGCTTTTGTCATGCTTTCGATAACAGCCCGCCTGCCAAAATATTCCGAATGACCGCAGACAGCTCTACAGGTTCCCCGCCAGCAAAATTGCCAGATAATAGATCACGGGAGCCGTAAATATCACGCTGTCGAACCGGTCTAAGATCCCTCCGTGCCCAGGAATCAGCTTCCCGTAATCCTTGATCTCATGATTGCGCTTGATCGCCGAAGCCGCCAGATCTCCCACCTGGGATATGGCGCCGCCCGCCGCGCAGATCACCGCATAGTGAAGCGGGCTCACATCCGCGCCGCCCCATTTATTCATAGCAAGCGCGAACAGCACGCCCAGAAGCGCCGCGCCGGCGATCCCGCCGACTCCGCCTTCCACCGACTTCTTCGGGCTTAATCTCGGAGCCATCTTATGCCTGCCGATCAGCATCCCCACACAGTAGGCGCAGGTATCGCAGCCCCAGGAGCTTAAGAAGATCAGCCACACCACGACGCTTCCGTCCAAAAGTTCCCTGGTCTGATATACATAAGAAAGCATGACCGCCACATAGAAGAATCCGAAGAACACCGTCATGACCTGCTCTGCCCGAAAAGCCGGAAATGTAAACACATACACAGCCATAATAAGAACAAGGAACAGGATCGAAAGCATGGTCACATACTCCATATGCCCGGTATAGATCAGCCCGTAATAAAGAACCGCAGCAAGATATCCCACAAATCCCAGTATCTTATACTGTACATCAACTACCTTATATAATTCTGTCAGCCCGATCACACTGATCACGGCAAGGAACGCAAACAGCAGATCCCCTCCGAAGCCGACAGTCGCGATCAATACGATCACCAATACGATGCCGCTTAACAGCCTGGTCTTAAACATTCCCCTCCTGCGCCTCCTTTACCCCTCCATAACGCCGGTCTCTCGCGTTATACTGATCAATAGCCTTCATAAGCTCTTCCTTCGTAAAATCCGGCCAGTGGATATCCGTAAAATAAAATTCCGTATACGCAAGCTGCCACAACAGATAATTAGACAGCCTCAGCTCTCCGCTGGTTCGGATCAGCAGATCAGGATCCGGTATATCATGGGTATCCAAATACTGTCCAAACATCCTTTCATCGATCTGCGCCGGATCTGCCTTCTGCTTCACACAGTCATCGGCAATCCTTCTCACAGCCCGGAGGATCTCATCCCTGCTCCCATAATTGATCGCAATCTGGAAGTTCAATCCGCCGTTATTCTTCGTGGACTCTTCAAGCTCCGCGATCCTGCTGCGTATATCCGAATCCAGCCTCGACACATCGCCGATCACCCGGATCTTCATATCATTCTTAGCCGCGGTCTTAAGACAGGTCTTCATATAATTACGCAGAAGCTTCATCAGCGCATCCACTTCATCCTGCGGCCGGTTCCAATTCTCTGTGGAGAATGCATATACAGTCAGATACTTGATCCCCATACGCCAGGCATCCTCACAGATCCGTTCCACATTCTTGCTGCCCTGGGCGTGGCCGTAATTGCGGGGCATCCCTTTCGACTTCGCCCAGCGCCCGTTCCCGTCCAGTATGATCGCTACATGCTGCGGTATTCCCATATGCTCCATCGCTCCTTTCCGATCCATAGATAAATATCAGTTTCACAAACCGCCGTACACGGCACAAACGGGGACAGACCTCCCTCACAGGCTATCGGTCTGCCCCCACTCTCATTAAAATGTACTCTCGTTCCCCAAGCGGTTAAACCGTCATAACTTCCTTCGACTTGCTCTCGACCGCTTTATCTACTTCCTTCACATACTTGTCCGTAAGCTTCTGAAGCTCCGTCTCCATATCCTTGATCTCATCCTCTGATATCTCGGTACCCTTCATCTTCTTCAGCGCGTCGTTGCCGTCGCGGCGGATATTGCGGATCGCAACCTTCGCTGCCTCTCCCTTCTTCTTAACATCCTTCACCAGCTCTTTTCTGCGCTCCTCTGTAAGCTCCGGGAATATCAGGCGGATTATCGTCCCGTCGTTCGTCGGATGTATCCCGAGATCCGATACCTGGATCGCCTTCTCGATCACCTTCAGCATATTCTTCTCCCACGGCTGAATCTGGATCATACGCGGCTCCGGCACAGACACATTCGCCACCTGCTGAATCGGCGACGGCGTCCCGTAATAATCCACCTTGATCCGGTTCAGTACATTCGGGTTCGCACGTCCTGCCCTGATAGTTCCAAGTTCACCGTCTAAGTTCGCCATAGTCTTCGTCATCTTGTCATCATACACTTTTAATTTTTCATTCATAGCCTTAATTCCTCCTGAATTTATTGCATCATTTATAAAATAATATTATACCGTTACCTTCGTCCCTGTAAATGTCCCCGTCATCGTCTCTACGATACTGTTCTCTTCATTGAGACCGAATACCAGCATCGGCATACGGTTCTCCAGGCACATGATAGACGCGGTCAGATCCACTGCCATAAGCTTCTTATCAATAATCTCCTGAATCGATATCTCATCATACTTCTTCGCATTGGGATTGACCTTCGGATCGCTGTCATAGATACCGTCTATCGCCTTCGCAAGCAGCATGGCGTCCGCCTCGATCTCTATCGCGCGCAGCACTGCCCCTGTGTCGGTCGAAAAATACGGATGGCCCGTTCCTCCGGCAAAGAAGATAACCTTCCCTTCCTCAAGCGCTTCTACCGCCGCATCCTTCGAGAACAATGACGTGAACGCGCCGCATACGAACGGTGTAAATACTTCCGTCTTCATCCCCACATAACGGAAGATATCGGATACATAGATACAGTTCATCACCGTCGCAAGCATCCCGATCTGGTCAGCCTTCACCCTGTCGATCGTCTCACTGGTCCTTCCTCTCCAGAAGTTACCGCCGCCCGTCACGATCGCAACCTGGATCCCGTCATCTACCAATCTCTTCACCTGTCTGGCAACCCCCACACAGGTCGCTTCGTCAAATCCGGTCTTCTTATCACCTGCGAGAGCTTCCCCACTAAGCTTCAACAATACTCTCTTCATAAGTCCATACTCCTTGCTCTGTATTCTCTCTATATTATCTATCATTCACATTTATGGTAAATTATATCATATGAATAAAAAAAAGGGAATATGCTGACGCAACATTCCCCTTTTTGTTACATATATCGTTTTTACACGGTCATAAAAATGCCTGAAAACCCGCAGTATTTTTGTCTATTTTCGTCAAGATGCTGTCTTGCATCCGCGGCTCATATTTTATATAATATACAAAGTTTTCTATTGTGAACATCCCTATCGAGAAGGTCCCCAATGATTCCGCGGGGCCTTTTTATTTCCGCGGGCAACGAGCCAAGCGGGCGGGCTTGCATGCACATTTGACTTTCTCCGGAAGTCTGCCGCCGGGCATTCAGCCGGAAATCACTATAACATTACACAAAGGAGGTTAACTTATGGAAAGAGATATGATAATAGGAAAGCCGTCAAGGATCATCCTGAATTTCACGGTCCCAATATTTATCGGGAACGTATTCCAACAGTTCTACAGCATGGCAGATACGGTCATCGTCGGCAAATTCGTCGGCAACTCCGCATTAGCCGCCGTAGGAGCCTGCGGCACGCTGACATTTTTGATCCTGGGATTCTTAATAGGTATGACGGCGGGCTTCACCGTCGTTACCGCGCAGCATTACGGCGCCGGAAACTATACGGCAATGCGCCGCTCCGTCGCGTCTGCGGTGATCTTATCCGGGATCGTGTCGGTGGCGCTTACTGCGGCAAGCATGATACTGATGAGAGATATCCTTCACTGGATGAATACACCGTCCGACATGTACGGTCAGGCGTATTCCTACATTATGATAATCTGTGCGGGAATCGTGGCGCAGGTATTGTATAACCTGCTGGCAAGCATCCTGCGCGCGGTAGGCGACAGCAAGAGACCCCTGTACTTCCTGATCCTTGCCGCACTGCTTAACATTGTACTGGATCTGGTATTTATCATCGTATTCCATATGGGCGCGGCAGGCGCCGCCTACGCGACGGTGATCTCCCAGGGGATATCCGGTCTCGCCTGCCTCTTATACATCATAAAATGCGTCCCGCTGCTCCATCTTCACAAGGATGACTGGAAGATCGACCGGAATCTTGCCGGCTGGCAGATGAAGATCGGATTCCCCATGGCGTTCCAGTATTCCATTACAGCCATCGGAACGATCGTGGTACAGTCCGCGCTGAATGCCTTAGGCACATTAGCGGTTGCAGGATACTCCGCGGCAGTCAAGATCGAACAGATCGTGACACAGGCCTATGTCGCGCTGGGAACGGCAATGTCGACCTACTGTGCCCAGAACGCAGGAGCAGGAAAGTTTGACCGGATCCGCCAGGGCTTCCGAAGCGCCACATGGATGGGAATGATCTATGCCGTATTTACCGGTATCCTGATCTTCTTTTCAGGCAAATACATGACCGTGATGTTCGTCTCTGAAAACGTACGTCAGATCATGGAGCTGGTAGACGTAAGCCTGCGGTGCGCGGCAGTCTCATTCGTATTCCTGGCGCTTGTCAATATCTACCGGAACGGCATACAGGGGATGGGATACGGAATCCTTCCCATGACCGCCGGGATCGCGGAATTGATCGGAAGATGCGGTTCCGCGCTGGCAGCGTCTCATTATAAGAGCTTCCTTGGAATCTGCATGGCAAGCCCGGTAGCGTGGGTCATGGCATCGATCCTCCTGCTGGGAATGTATTTTAGGATCATGCATCAGTATAAGATGAAGGGCCTGCTTAAGCCGGAAGCCGGGAAACGTTTTCCCGCCTGGAAGAAGAGATACCAGCACACATAAGACCATATCTGTATAATCATACAAAGAGACTGCTCTGAACCCGCTATCTCATGATACATAAGCATCAGATAACCTGTTCAGAACAGCCTCTATCATTATCTCATTTCTCTATAATATTATTCTTTATATCATTTCTTAATACTAACTCTCTCGAACTCATCTATGATATCCTGTGAAGGCGCTTTCGTCGCCAGGCTCACGATGATGATCATTGCCAGGGAGATCAGGAATGCCGGAAGCAATTCGTAGATATCAAGAATTCCTCCCATAGGACGAATCGCATATTTCCATACGAATACCATCACGCCGCCTGCGATCATTCCTGCCAGCGCACCCTGCAGCGTAGTACGCTTCCAGAACAGCGCACAGATCATAACGCCTGCAAACGCGGCGCCCATACCGGCCCATGCGAAAGATACGATACCGAATACGCTGGAATTAGGATCTCTTGCCAAGAACACGCCGATCACCGCGATTCCAAGGATCGTTGCACGGGCAACATTAAGCCCCTGCTTCTCAGTAAGCTTCTTCCCAAGGAAATCCTGTACAATATTCTCAGATACACCGGAGGCTGCTACTAACATCTGGCTGTCCGCGGTAGACATTGTCGCCGCAAGAATACCTGCAAGTATCACACCGCCGAGAACCGCCGCCAGGAAACCGTTCTTGCTCAGCTCATTGGTAAGGGCAATGATAACACGCTCACTGTCCTCTAACGCTGTCATGCCGCCTGCATTGACGACCGCAAGACCTACGATACCGATGAAGATCGCAACACCCATTGCAAAAGTTACCCAGATAGAAGCAACACGTCTGGAGAGCACCAGCTTATTCTCATCCTCAATAGACATGAATCTTACCAGAATATGCGGCATACCGAAGTAACCGATACCCCAAGCCAGAAGAGAAACCGCCGTCAGCGGAGAATACGGAATCGCTGAACCTGCCACCGCATCATGGATCGCTGATAGAGAAAGATAACCGGATAAAGATCTTGCATTATCCATAACAGCGCCCATACCGCCGGCACTGCCAACGCCGAATGTAACGATAGAGATCAGGGCAATAGACATTACAATACTCTGGATCAGATCGTTCGTCGCCACCGTCGTAAATCCGCCCGCTATCGTATAGACAACGATAATGATCGCGAATACAACCACGCCTACCATATAATCCAAGCCAAACAGTGAATTGAACAGCTTGCCGCATGCCGCAAAACCGGACGCTACATACGGAACGAAAAATACTACGATGATCACTGCTGAGATCGCCGTAATGATATTCTTCTCATCATGGAATCTCTTTGCAAAGAATGTCGGAACCGTGATCGCACCGATCTGCTCTGAATAACGTCTCAGTCGCCTCGACGTAAAGAGCCAGTTCAGATATGTACCGATCGCCAAACCCGCAGCGGTCCAGAAAGCGTCTGCCAGACCGGTCAGGTAAGCCACCCCCGGAAGTCCCATCAAAAGCCAGCTTGACATATCGCTCGCTTCCGCGCTCATGGCTACTACCAACGCTCCCATTCTCCGGCCGCCAAGGTAGAAATCCTCACTGCTGCTGTTCTTTCTTGCATTATAAACACCGACACCGATCAGCAGGCACATATATGCAAAAATCGTACACAGAATAATCATACTAATACCACTCATAGATCGCACCTCATTTCCTTTGATTATTTACTGTATCCAAAACATAACATCCATAAATAATCCTTATATATACATTATGTTTTGTTATGTTCTACTATATCACTTAGTGAAATTAATGTCAATAAAAAAAGGGCCGCCGGGAAATATTATATTCTACAATATCTGTCACACCCCTCCAATAATGCGACAATATACTGTACAAATCTAATATTTCCCGACGGCTTTCAGCAGGATTCTCACTGACTTACAAGCAATTCCCCGGCTTCTCCCCTGCAGATCTTATCGGCCATCCGCCTAAGATATCAGCATATCACCCTCCGATATTGTAAGCGCCGCAGTCTCCCTTCAGCAGAGAATACATCTCCAGGTCCACAAGGCCTCTGCCCTTCCAATAACTGACCTGCCTCAGAAGCCCTTCCCTCTGAAATCCGTTCTTATATAAAACGCGCTTCGACCGCTCGTTCTCTGGCAGCACCGTAGCCTGGATCCGGTTAATCCCGATCTCGTTAAAAAGATACCCTGTCATGGCATATACCGCCTCTGTAGCGATCCCCCGCCCCCAGAATCCCTCATGAATCCGGTAACCGATCTCCACCGCACTGACCATAGCGTCATAATCAAACATCTCCGCTGTCCCGATCACCCGCTCTGGTTCGCACGCAAGACAGATCCCCGCAAGAACCCATCTTCGCTCCCTGAAAAACCGGCCGCCAAACTGCCCGATCATCCCTTCTAGCTCCCTCTTCTCCCTCATATGCAAAAAATCCGGCAGATACCGGAATACATTGTCGTTGCTCAGCACTTCAAACAGAGCGTCCGTATCCTGCTCCGTCATTCGGCGGATCAGGATATCTTCTGTAATAATATGCGGAAATATCTCGTATAAGTCTCTGCCGCTGTTCCTCTTCATCTCATGTTCTCCTCCGATTTATTCAACTATTATACCAGACTCCTGACGCAAATCCTATCTTTTCTTTTCGACAAGATCATCATAAGACTTTCCATTTCTCCAAGAATCTAGTATACTATACCCAAGGGCACACCATAATACATGCCCTGCGGGCGGGCAGACTCCGTCCAGTCAAAGACCTCGCGGCAGTCGCCAGATGCGCATGCAAGCATGCCCGCTTGGCTCGTTGCTCGCGGGAATAAGGTATCATCATCAACAAAAGAATACACCAGGAAAAAAGAGGTACTTATCATGAAAAAAATACTGGTCGTAGACGATGCGGAGCTAAACCGTGAATTATTACATGACATCCTGAAGGACGACTATATCACCAAGATGGCCGCAGACGGGGAAGAGGCTCTCGAAAAGCTCAGAGAATACCAACATGAGATATCGGCCCTCCTTCTGGATCTTAGGATGCCGAAGATGGACGGCTTCGCTGTAATTGAAGAGATGCAGAAGAATGGCTGGATACAGCGGATCCCCATACTCATCATAAGCAGCGAATACGCCATTGAGATTGAAAACCGCTGTTTTCAACTGGGGGTTTCTGATTTTATCCACAAACCCTTTGAGAGTTCTCTGGTCAGGAACCGGGTCAAGAACGCGATCAAGCTATTCACCTACAAGAACCAACTGGAACAGAAGGTTGAAGAACAGGCGGCAACCCTGGAAAAACAATACCAGATCATCCAGCTTCAGGCTGAAAAGTTAAGAGAAGCCAAGCCATTCAACCTGCTGATGATGGAATTCAGCGCCGCCATTCTTGAAGTCGAGACGAAGCTTAAGGTTCTGAATGCTGAGTTTTCCCAGGAATACAACCGGAATCCCTTCGAATCCATTAAGAGCCGGCTGAAATCCCCGGAGAGCATCTACGAGAAATTAGAACGCAAAGGATTCCCCGTCACGCTTAAGAGTATCCGGGATAACCTGACCGACGTAGCTGGAGTGCGCGTAATCTGCTCTTTTCCCGATGATATCTACCGTCTTGCAGAACTTTTCTCTAAGCAGGACGATATCCTCGTGATCAAAAGAAAGGATTACATAAAGAACCCGAAATCCAACGGTTACCGCAGTCTCCACCTGATACTGGACGTCCCGATATTCCTGTCCCACGGGAAGAAATACATGAAAGTAGAGATTCAGTTCCGCACCATTGCCATGGATTTCTGGGCAAGCCTGGAACACAAGTTAAAATACAAAAAAGTTGTAGAAGATACAGACGAGATCGTCCGCCGGCTTAAAGAATGCGCCGACTCCATCGAGAAGCTGGATCACCAGATGCAGGAGATCCGCAACAAGATCGATCTCTCGAAGGATTAAGGAGAGGCGGCTCCTTAATACCGGGACACCGCCTCTTCCTTACCTTTGATTCCTTCTCCCATGCTTAATGATCCAGTCCTGCGCCTTGCTATGCCCCGATTTTTCCCATTGTGAAATAATATAATCTGCTTTTTCCGGGGCATCTTTATACAAGTCATTGAGATTATTTCCCACGCTTTTCTGAACAAACTTTTCCGGGGCATCTTTTAAATTTGTAAGAATGACCGTATATCTTTCAAATTCATCTAACGCGGCATATAATTTCCGCGACCAAGGCAGCCGTATCCTGACTCCCTCACTTGCAAGCCGCCTGACATAAACATTCTCATCAAGCGTCCACTTTATCAGCTCATCCATTACTTCCTTGGGATGCTCCCGCAGTAAAGTGCGGACAGCAAACTCGCCGGTGAATCTTTTCGTCAATTCCTTCAAAACTGAAAGAGACAGCCTCCAGTCTTCATTTCCGCACCTTTCCACGTATCTGCCAACAGGCCATAGCCACCATCCAAGATTGAACATTCCTTCGGGCTGTTTTAATTCCGGTCCAAGTATATCGAAAAATGCCTTAATATTTTCCGAGTAACCTCCGGCCATGCTTCTTTGCATGGCATCTACAATATAATCCAGCCTTTCAAATAATTCTTTGCCGTCCAAACGCCCGATCAGGGCATAAGAAAAGGCTTTTTCATCAAAATCCGGCATTACGGCAAGAATCTTCTGAGATATATCTAAAATATACTCGTCATTGTAATAATCTTTATATTTCATGCTTATCTGCTCTCTGCTTCGGATCGGCTGCGCAATCTATTTCTTCCAGGGCAATGCGTGATGCTCTGCCTTACTGTCCCGAAGCATCAGTTCGTTCACCGCTTCTCTTGGATCCTTCCCTTCAAACAGCACCTCGCTCACCTTGTCGATGATCGGCAGGGATACCTCGTATTTCTTCCCAAGCTTCACCGCCGCCTTCGCGGAATACACTCCCTCTACTACCATCTGTACTTCATCCATAGCCTCCTGCATGCTCCTACCCTGTCCCATAAGATAGCCTGCCCGCCGGTTACGGCTGTGAACGCTTGCACAGGTCACGATCAGGTCTCCGATACCGGTAAGTCCGGTAAAGCTCTCGATCGCTCCGCCCATCTTCACACCCAGCCTTGCGATCTCTGCGATTCCTCTGGTGATCAGCGCCGCCTTCGTATTATCGCCGTACCCCAGGCCGTCCGCAATTCCGGCAGCCAGCGCAATAACATTCTTAAGGGAACCCCCAAGCTCCATCCCCAGCATATCGGGACTGGTGTATACACGGAACACTTCGTTCATGAACATCTCCTGCAGATACTCGGCCGTCTCTTCCTTCTTCGCCCCGATCACTACGATGGTCGGAAGACCTCTTCCTACCTCCTCCGCATGGCTTGGCCCCGACAATACTGCCACATTCGCCTGCGGAATCTCCTGCTCGATCTGCTGGGAGAGCGTCATCAGCGTATCCTCTTCGATTCCCTTCGCCACATCAACGATGATCTGACCGTCAGACACATATTGGCTCATACTGCGCGCGGTGCTTCTGGTAAATGGAGACGGCACTGCCAGGACGATGAAGTCCTTCTCCTTGACCGTACTCTCCACATCCGTCGTAAACATCATATCCTCCGGGATCTTCACTCCCGGAAGCTTACTCACATGCTCCCGCTTCACTGACAGCATCTCCACTTCCTCTTCACTGATCGACCACACCGTAACCCTGTGCCCGTTCCTGTGAAGCAGAAGAGCCAGCGCCGTCCCCCAACTCCCCGCTCCCATAATTCCTACATTTGCCATAATTCCTATTCCTCCCTATTTTTTAAATATAAAACTTCACACTACACAACCTGACATCCATCTCTATCCTACAAACCTTTCAACCACACAATCGCCCATCCATTTCCAACACACAGCCCCTTCAACCACACAACCGCACGCCCATTTCCAACTTACAGGCAGAGTGGGGCTGCCCTTTCTCTAAGCGGACATTCAAGGGCGTTTTTAGCAGAGGTGAAATCCACCTCTTACGAAGACTTAGGAGTGAAGGCTCTCCTGAACTCCTTAGTCGCAGTTAGAGGTTAGTTCACCGACGCGTTGCCCAGTCCGCGTGAGAAATGGCAGCCCCGCTCTGCCGTACACTTGAAAGAGCCCCCTCACCTACTCTTCCCAACGCTCAGCTTATTCTCCGTCCCTGTTGCCAGCCGCTTAATATTCGCCCGATGCTTGAAGAACGCCAGCGCCATAAGAAACGCCGCAATGCCGTACATCTCATAGAGGTAGTTCTGCGCGATACCGTAGATCCCTGTCTGTCCAAGGTAAACCACCACTGCAAGATAGAGGACTACCACCACCAGAGACCCCAGAGACACATACTTCGTCACCGCAACGATCCCTACAAACACAACGATAAAGAGCAATACCGACCAGATGTTAGTGGTACTCGCGATCAGTCCGGCGGTCGCCGCGATCCCCTTCCCGCCTTTGAAATTCATATAAAACGGGAAATTATGTCCGAGGATCGCCCCCATTCCCGCGTACAGAGACAGAAGCGGCAGCATATCCCCATGGGAGCCCTTATAGATCAGATGCACCGCAGCCACCGCAAACACACATTTGAGACAGTCCCCCAGAAACGTTACGGCTCCGGCCTTCCACCCCATAGTGCGGAGTGCGTTGGTAGTTCCGGCGTTGCCGCTTCCCTGCTGGCGGATGTCTATATGATGCAGCTTCCCATACAGATATCCCGTCTGCAGCAAACCAAATATATACCCGATCAATATGCTTACGACTCGTTCCATCACTAACGCCCCTTTTCCTTTCTTTCCCGTATGAAGAACTTCAGCGAAGTCCCTCTGAATCCAAATGCATCTCGTATCCTGTTCTCCAGATATCTCGTATAGGAGAAATGCATCAGTTCCTTATCATTTACAAAGATCACGAATGTCGGCGGCTTCACCGCCACCTGCGTAATATAATAGAGCTTCAGCCGCTTACCCTTATCTGACGGCGGCTGCTGCATGGCAACCGCTTCCATCATGATCTCATTGAGCACTCCGGTAGCCACCCGCATAGACTGATTCTCGATCACCATATCGATCATATCATAGAGCTTCACCAACCGCTGTCCAGTCACCGCGGATACATACATGATCTCCGCATAAGGCATGAATGACAGCACACGGCGGACCTCATTCTCATACTCCTTCATGGTCTTGTCATTCTTCTCGATGGCATCCCATTTGTTGACCGCTATGATGATACCCTTCCCGCGTTCGTGAGCGATCCCGGCAATCTTCGCGTCCTGCTCGGTCACGCCCTCCACCGCGTCGATCACCATCAGGACCACGTCCGCCCGCTCCACGGCAGATACCGCACGGATAATACTGTAACGCTCCAGCTCCTCCTTGATCTTGCTCTTCCTCCGAAGCCCCGCCGTATCAATGAACACATACTCCTTGCCGTTATACTTGACCTCGGTATCGATAGCGTCTCTGGTCGTCCCGGCAATGTCCGACACGATCACTCTCTGTTCGCCAAGCAGCTTGTTGACGATGGAGGACTTACCCACATTGGGCTTCCCGACGATCGCCACCCGGGGGCGGTCATCATCTTCCTCTTCCTTCATTCCTTCCGGGAAATACTTCACCACCTCATCCAGCATATCTCCGATCCCGAGCCTTGACGCGGACGAGACCGGCATAGGGTCTCCGATACCCAGATTATAGAATTCATACACGTCCGGCATGAATTTCTCGAAATTATCTACCTTATTCACCACTAATACCACCGGCTTTGCCGAACGCCTCAGCATATCCGCCACCTTGGAATCCGCGTCTATAAGCCCCTGCCGCACATCCGTCAGAAATATGATCACGTCCGCCGTGTCGATGGCGATCTGCGCCTGCTCCCGCATCTGCGACAGGATGATATCCTTACTCTCCGGTTCGATCCCTCCGGTATCCACCAGGGTGAATTCCTTGTCAAGCCACGAGACGTCCGCATAGATCCGATCTCTGGTCACGCCGGGCGTATCCTTCACGATCGATATCATCTCGCCGGCCAGTGCATTAAAAAGGGTGGATTTACCCACATTGGGCCTCCCCACAATCGCTACTACTGGTTTACTCATCTTCTATCTCCTCATCTACATTGTCCATACACCTGCCCCGGCAGCTTCACATACAGTCTGCCGGCACAGACGAAAGTATCTTTAAGTTCATACTGTCAATACAGCTTCTATAAAATCTCGTCCGCTTGATTTTACAATATCCGCACGCACTTGTAAAGCCTCTTCCACATCTGCGAGGGTAACGTCATCCAAAAATACCTCCTCGCCGCTCCTGAACATATTGCAGGGCAGCAAAAGCTTCTCTCCGATCTGTCTCCCCCGAAGCTGCGCGATCAGATCCTTCCCGGTGATCAGACCTGACACCGTGATCAGCTCACCGAAGAAATCATTGCGGATGGGATATACATGGATCTTCGTATTCGGATACTTTGCCATGAGCCTGTCCGCCATCTTCTGAATATATGGACCGGCAAGCAACCCCGTCGCCGCCGACACCTCACGCACCTTGTTGTCTCCTTCGGCTTCCCGGAGCGCTTCATCGAATTCATCTTCCAGAAGGCGGAGCATCCCCACCCCGTTCTCCAGCTGGAGATACCCGTCGTACCGCTCCTCCTTTGGGAAATCCTCGCCTGCAAGGATATACCATTCGTCACCCGCATGGATAAAATGGGTCCCATGTTCCTCATAGAGCCTGTCCTGCCACCTGTGGATCACGGAGAGCACCTCTCTTGCATCCTCCTGCCGGAACGGTTCAAGCGGATACAGCCCTTCCCTGTGCTTCGTAAGTCCCACCGGAACCACGGACACACTCTGCAGATAGGGCAGATACCCCGCCATATCCCTGATACTGCGCTCTAACTCTTCTCCGTCATTGATCCCTCTGCACAGCACGATCTGGCCGTTCATATGGATCTCCCCGGCAAAGAGCCTGTCGACCTTCAAGAGCGCCTCCCCGGCAAACCGGTTATTTAGCATCCGGCATCTCAGTTCCGGGTTCGTCGTATGAAACGATATGTTGATCGGCTCTAAACGGTAACGTATGATCCGGTCGATATCATGGTCGCTCATATTGGTCAGCGTCACATAATTCCCCTGAAGGAAAGACAGTCTGGAATCATCATCCTTAAAATACAGCGTCCTGCGCATCCCCTCCGGCATCTGATCGATAAAACAGAACATACACCGGTTCCTGCAGGACCGGTACTCGTCCATCAACCCCTGTTCAAACTCAATTCCAAGATCATCCCCGCAGTCCTTCTCGATCAACAGCTCCCACTCCTCACCGTCCGGCTTCTCGATCAGAACCGACAGTTCCTCGTCATTTACCCAGTAATGATAGTCAAATACATCTTCGATCTCACAATCGTTAATTGCAATCAGCTTATCTCCTGCCTCGATCCCCAATTCTTCGGCAATGCTCCCCTGAAGCACTCCCTTGATCACATGTTCGCGTCCCATATTTCACCCCATGCGGATGCCTGTCTGCTCCGCTTTCTATATCTTTCACTTATTACAACAGTATAACACATTTTCGCATTATCGCAATCTGTAGTTGACCTCACCCGGTCAAAAGTGCTATAAATATCTTAGGAACCGTATAAATGATTCGTTGCTTTACGAGGATAACCCCCAAATATAGGAGTATTATATGCAGAATATCAAATTAATGGAAAAAACACTGCCGGCGGCGCCTCTGAAAATCGCCGCCTTAGAATCCTGCCGGCAATTCGGCCGGACAGTGGACAACTATATCGTAGGCTTCCGTCAGGATACCCTGAAGGAAACTCAGGATTCACCGCTCTACCAGAGCTACCGCCAGGATACCTATCTGGTCGATTGCAACTGTCCCCGCTTCGGCACCGGTGAAGCCAAAGGATTGATCGCCGAGTCCATCCGAGGCAAGGATCTGTATCTTATGGTAGACGTATGCAATTACAGTCTGTCCTATACCGTCAACGGACATCCGAACCATATGTCCCCGGACGACCATTACCAAGATCTGAAGCGCATCATATCCGCCGCCAACGGCAAGGCTCACCGCCTGAACGTGATCATGCCTTTCCTGTACGAAAGCCGTCAGCACAAGCGCACTAAGAGAGAATCCTTAGACTGCGCCCTAGCGCTTCAGGAATTGACCGATATGGGAGTAGATAACATCATCACCTTTGACGCCCACGATCCCAGAGTACAGAACTCCATTCCGCTCCACGGCTTCGACAGCTTCAATCCGCCGTACCAGTTCATCAAGGCATTGCTCCGCGCAGAACCGGACCTGATCGTCGACAAAGAGCACCTGATGATCATAAGCCCTGATGAGGGCGCCATGCACCGCGCAATATATTTCTCCAACGTGACCGGCGTCAATATGGGAATGTTCTACAAGCGCCGTGATTATTCCACCGTGGTAAACGGCAAGAATCCTATCGTCGAACACGAGTTCCTCGGTGATGATATCCGCGGCAAGGATGTGATCATCGTGGACGATATGATCTCCTCCGGGGAAAGCATGCTGGACGTAGCAAAACAGATCAAAGAACGCGGAGCCAGTCGGGTATTCGTCTGCACGACCTTCGGCCTGTTCACCGAAGGCTTCGAGATCTTCGACGACTGCTATAACAAGGGCCACATCGACCGTGTGATCACCACGAACCTTACTTATCTGCCGCCTAATGCCTATGAAAAGCCCTATTTTGTAGTCGCAGACATGTGCAAATTCATGGCTCTGATCATTGATTCCATGAATCACGATATCTCCATCGGCAAGGTCCTGAATCCTACGGATAAGATCCATGCCCTTCTTAACGAACATAACCGCAGACTGCAGAAGGTCTGATAACTGCAAAAGGGCTGCCGGGAATCTCAGTAATAACTCTGATCTCCCGGCAGCCCTATTTGCTGACTGTTATATATTCTTTCACTGACGGATCCGCCGGCATATCATCAGAAATCTGTATACCTCTCACCGTTCTCCATCTTGATCCCCTTCGCTGCCGCCATCTCCGACACCGTCACCAACTGATACCCCTGCGCGATCAGCTTGGGAATAAGCTCGATCGCCGCATCCACAGTCTCCGAGTGGATATCATGCATCAATATGATGTCGCCGTCCTTTGCCTTCGTAAGTACCTCGTTGACGGTCATCTGCGCATTCCTGGTCTTCCAGTCCAGCGTATCTATATTCCATAAGATCAGAGGCTTCCTGATCGTTGCCTTCACCGTATCGTTGATCGCTCCGTAAGGCGGACGCAATACTGTCGCCCCCTGTCCGATGATATCATGAATATTCTGATCCGTACGGTCGACCTGATCCTTAATGCCCGCCGCATCCATCTTCGTCAGATCCGGGTGGTCGTAAGAATGGCTTCCGATCTCACAGCCCACCTCTTTCATGCGTTTTACCTCTTCCTTATAAGCATTGACATTCTTGCCCTGCATGAAGAAGGTCGCGTGCGCGCCGTATTTGCTAAGGCCTTCCAGAAGCTCTCCGGTCCTCTGTCCCGGACCGTCGTCAAACGTCAGCGCAAGCATCGGCTTATTGGGGTCTACTCCGCTCTCTTCCATAGACGTCAGAACGCCGTCCTTTCCAAAATTACACTTCGTCATTCCAAGGAAGGTCTCTCCGGTCATCATCTTGCCGTCCTGACTGAAATAATACGTCTTCCCCTCGATATCCTTCCATCCGGTCACCATGCGGCCGTCTGCTTCCAGATAATATCTGGAATCCTCCTGATCCAGCCACCCGGTCTTAAGAACTCCTTCGGAATCCAGGAAATAATCGGCTCCCCCCGCATTCTGCCAGCCGGTAGCCATCTTCTCATCCTCACCGAAATAGTAGGTCTTTCCCTTCGATACCACAAATTCATTCTTCACATATGTGCCGTCGTAACGCCTGAACCGGTCGCCGTCCCACTCGCCTAACGGATTCTTAACCTGAAATGCAGCGTCAAGCGTATCTATGCTGAGCAGGCCGAACCACTCCTTCTTAAGAGACTTCTTAATGCGGTCATTAAGCTCCAGGTGCATGGAATACTCTCCCTCCACGCCTGTATCCGCATCACAGGCAACCGTATACCCGTTGCCCTTCTTGAACTCCCCTTCCAGATCCTTCACCGTATAGCCGGTCTTCTCGTTCAGGATGATCTCCGTATTGCCGACTACCTCTACCTCAGTCTCAAACTCCGGGACTTCCTCTCCCTGCACGATCGCAACATCCTTAAGCTTCAGATAGACCGACGCCTCCTGCCTGGATGCCGACGCGGTAGTCATAAAAAACAGCGGAATCCCCGCAATCAGAAAAAGAGCAAGAATACGAAGCCCCATCCTTACTCTCATTACTTTTCTGATTCTCTTTTCTTTTAATAATTCCCTTTCCTTAATTCTCTGACTTGTCATCTGTATATCTCCCCTACGGTCCCACAAACCATTTTAAAAAACTAAATGTGCTATATTGAGTATACAGGAATTCAAGATATATTACAATGCATCTTATGTTAATATTTTTTAATTATTCTTAAAAATCACTTAATAATTCGGATACGCAGTACCTCCCTGACTCCGCTGAGTTCCTCTGCCACATGGTCGGAGACCGGGCTGTCAACGTCGATCATCGTATACGCATACTTTCCCTTGCTCTTATTCGTCAGATCGGCAATGTTCATATTGTCGTTTGCCAGAATCTTCGTAAACTGACCGATCATATTCGGGACATTGCGGTGAAGAAGAAGGATCCTGGTATTATCCCCTTTCATTCCCATATCGCAGTCCGGGTAGTTGACGGAATTCTTGATGTTGCCGTTCTCCAGGTAATTCCTCAGTTCCTTTACCGCCATCCTGGCACAGTTATCCTCAGACTCCTCTGTAGACGCCCCCAGATGCGGGATAACGATCGCCCCCTTGACCCCGGCGGTAACCGGCGTAGGGAAGTCCGATACATAATGCTTTACATGGCCGGATACCAGCGCATCCACCATCGCCTCTTCGTCCACAAGGATATCCCTGGCAAAATTCAATACGACAACGCCCTTCTTCATCAGACTGACGGCGTCCTTATCGATCATTCCCTTCGTGCTCTCAACAGCAGGCACATGAATCGTGATATAATCACAGTCTTCGTACAGCTCATATACCGTCTTCGCATGATGGATACTCCGTGACAGCCTCCACGCGGAATCTATCGACACATACGGGTCGTATCCATACACATCCATCCCAAGATTGGTCGCCGCGTTAGCCACCAGCACACCGATCGCACCAAGGCCGATCACCCCGAGCTTCTTGCCCTCCAGCTCGCATCCGGCGAACGCCTTCTTCGCTTTCTCGGCATCCTTCGCAATATTGCCGTCCTCTTCGTTCTCCTGCACCCAGTTGATACCGCCGATGATATCCCTGGAGGCAAGGAGCATTCCGGCAATAACCAGCTCCTTCACACCGTTGGCGTTGGCGCCCGGCGTATTGAATACCACGATCCCCTCCTCCGCGCACCGATCCAGCGGGATGTTGTTCACTCCCGCTCCGGCGCGCGCGATCGCTTTAAGCTCGGGCGGAAATTTCATCTCGTGCATGGCCGCGCTCCTTACAAGCACGGCATCTGCCTTCTCCGGTGTACTTACCGGGACGTACTCTTCTGTAAATTTTTCCAGTCCTACGTCAGAGACCGGATTCAGGCAATGATATTTATACATAATTACAGATTCTCCTCTTCAAACTTCTTCATAAAGGCCACCAGAGCCTCCACGCCTTCCACAGGCATCGCGTTATAGATACTTGCGCGCATTCCGCCTACTGTACGGTGTCCCTTCAGATTCTCAAGCCCCGCTTCCTTTGCTTCTTTTACGAATCTGGCATCCAATTCCTCATCTCCTGTTACGAAGGGCACGTTCATCAGTGAACGGTCCTTAACCTCTACCGTCCCCTTGAACATCCTGCTCTGATCCAGGAAATCATACAGAATCTTAGCCTTCTTCTCGTTCTTCTCCTTCATGGCCTGAAGTCCTCCCTGCTTCTTCAGCCACTTAAACACCTTGCCGCAGATATAGATACCGTATGCCGGCGGCGTATTATAGAGAGAGCCCGCATCCGCATGGGTCTTGTATTTCAGCATGGTCGGGGTCCCCGGAAGTACGTCTTCCGTGATCAGGTCCTTGCGGATGATCACGATCACCGTACCCGCCGGCCCGATGTTCTTCTGCACGCCGCCGTATATCACACCGTACCTTGCAACGTCGACCGGCTCCGACAGAAAACATGAGGAGACGTCAGCCACCAGTATCTTGCCCTTGGTATCCGGCAGCTCCCTGAATTTCGTCCCGTAGATGGTATTATTCTCGCAGATATATACATAATCCGCATCCTCTGAGACAGGAAGATCACTGCAGTCAGGAATGTAGGAGAATGTTTTGTCCTCAGAGGAAGCCACGATATTGACCTTTCCGTACTTCTTAGCCTCTTCGCTAGCCTTCTTCGCCCACTGTCCGGTCACAATATAGTCCGCCGTCCTGTTCTTCATCAGGTTCATCGGAATCATGGCAAACTGCTGCGACGCCCCGCCCTGTAAGAACAACACTTCATAATCGTCCGGAATTCCCATCAGATCACGCAGATCCGCCTCTGCCTCCTCGATGATCCCCTTGTATGCCTTCGAGCGGTGACTCATTTCCATCACGGACATCCCGGTCCCCTGATAGTCCAACATCTCTTCTGCTGCTTCTCTTAGCACTTCCTTTGGCAACACCGCCGGTCCTGCTGAAAAATTGTACACTCTGCTCATAATTACTCCTCCATTTTCTAACTCTGCCTTACAATTCTGCTATACGGATCCTATTTTCCTTCTTCAAGATCCTTCTCGTCAAATACTTCGCTGATCGCCTTGCCCGGCGCAACCATCGGCCATACCTTGTCGTCCGGGCCGATCTGACAGTCAATGACCACAGGCTTTCCAAGAGTCAGCGCCCTGGCGAATGCTTCTGCAAATTCTTCCTTCGTCGCCGCACGGATTCCCACAGCTCCCATTGCCTCGGCAAGCTTTACAAAATCGACCGCATCATTCAGCACCGTCGCCGAATAACGCTGTCCGTAGAACAAATTCTGCCACTGGCGCACCATACCGAGCACATGGTTATTGATAACTACCTGGATCACCGGGATATTATGGCGCACTGCCGTCGCGATCTCGTTCATATTCATACGGAAACACCCGTCGCCCGCTATATTGACAACCACCTTATCCGGCATTCCCGTCTTCGCTCCAAGAGACGCGCCGAGACCGTATCCCATGGTTCCAAGGCCGCCGGATGTAAGCAATGTCCTCGGCTTCGTATACCGATAGAACTGCGCCGCCCACATCTGATGCTGTCCGACCTCGGTTACGACGATAGCGTCTCCCCTGGTCTGCCGATAGATCTCTTCCACCACATAAGGTCCCGTCAGGATATCCGTATGATAAGACAGCGGATACTGACTCTTATACGCTGCGATCTTACTGTTCCATTCCTCATGGTCTAACTGACCTAATTTCCCATTCAATATGCTAAGCACTGTCCGAATGTCGCCTGTGACTCCCTGTGTGATCAGCACATTCTTATCCATCTCCGCAGGATCAATATCAAACTGCAGGATCTTCGCATTGCTGGCAAACTTCTTGGCATTGCCTGTCACACGGTCGCTGAATCTTGCCCCGATCACGATCAGCAGGTCACATTCGCTGACCCCGTAATTCGACGTCTTGGTTCCATGCATTCCTAACATCCCGGTATAGAGCGGATCCGTTCCCGGGAACGCTCCCTTCCCCATCAGGGAATCGGTCACCGGCGCATCCACCTTCCTGACGAATGTCCGAAGCTCTTCGCTGGCATCCGAGAGGATCGCCCCTCCGCCCACAAAGATATAAGGCTTCTTCGCTTCGTTGATCAGCTTAAGCGCCTCGCTGATCTCCGCCTCGCTGATCTCCTTTGACGGAACCGTCGGTTCTGGTATCTTCTTCACATACTCCGCCTTATTCGCCGTCACATCCTTAGGGATATCGATCAGGACCGGGCCGGGCCTTCCTTTCTTCGCAATGGCAAATGATTTCCTGATAGTGTCTGCAAGGTCATTTACATCCTTCACTATATAGTTATGCTTTGTGATCGGCATTGTCACTCCCGCAATGTCGATCTCCTGGAAACTGTCCTTTCCAAGAAGGCTGACCCCGACATTACAGGTGATCGCTACGATCGGAATAGAATCCATATACGCGGTGGCGATTCCCGTAACAAGGTTGGTCGCCCCCGGTCCGCTGGTAGCAAAACACACTCCGATCTTTCCTGTCGCCCTTGCATATCCGTCGGCCGCATGGGCGGCTCCCTGCTCATGGGAAGTCAGGATATGCGTAATCTCATCACTGTGTTTATATAACTCGTCATATACATTCAGAATCGCACCGCCCGGATATCCGAATACGGTATCTACTCCCTGCTCTTTCAGGCATTCGATCAATATCTCTGATCCTGTCAACTGCATATCTGTCATTCTCCTGTTCTCTATATTAAGTCCTCTGTTGTTACGCTCCCTACTTGCCGGGCACGGTGAGGATCGCTCCTCTGTTGCCGGAAGTTACCATCGCCGCGTATCTTGCCAGATAGCCGGTCGTGACCTTCGGCTCTCTCGGTTCCCACGCTTCTTTTCTCTTCGCCAGTTCTTCATCAGATACATGAAGCTCAAGCTTAAGATTCGGAATATCTACCTTAATGATATCTCCCTCTTCCACCAGGGCGATCGGTCCGCCTACTGCTGCCTCCGGTGACACATGGCCGATGGATGCTCCTCTGGAAGCGCCACTGAACCGTCCGTCCGTGATCAGCGCGACACTGGAGCCAAGTCCCATTCCCGCAATAGCAGAAGTAGGATTGAGCATCTCTCTCATGCCCGGGCCGCCTTTGGGCCCCTCGTAGCGGATCACGACCACGTCGCCCGCCTTGATCCTGCCGCCCTTGATCGCATCAATGGCGTCTTCCTCACAGTCAAATACTCTTGCCGGGCCTTCATGTACCAGCATCTCTTCCACCACTGCCGAACGCTTCACAACACTGCCGTCCGGCGCAAGATTGCCCTTCAATACCGCAAGTCCGCCTGTCGGTGTATAAGGATTCTCGATCGGCCGGATCACCTCCGGATCCTTATTGACCGCATCCCTGATATTTTCCCCTACCGTCTTACCGGTTACAGTCATACAGTCCGTATAGAGCAGGTCCTTCTTATTTAGCTCCGCCATGACCGCATAGACGCCGCCCGCCTCGTTCAGATCTTCCATATATGTCGGCCCCGCCGGCGCCAGATGGCAGAGGTTCGGTGTCTTCTCACTGATCCCGTTTGCAAAATCGATCTCAAAATCCATACCGATCTCATGGGCAATTGCAGGAAGATGCAGCATGCTGTTGGTGGAGCATCCAAGAGCCATATCTACGGTGAGCGCATTAAGCACCGCCTTCTCTGTCATAATATCTCTCGGCCGGATATTCTTCTCCCACAGTTCCATCACCTTCATGCCTGCCTGCTTGGCAAGACGGATCCTGGCGGAATAAACGGCCGGAATAGTCCCGTTGCCGCCAAGTCCCATACCCAGGACCTCCGTCAGACAGTTCATGCTGTTCGCCGTGTACATACCGGAGCAGGAACCGCAGGTCGGACAGGTCTTATTCTCGAACTCACACAGATCTTCATCCGTGATCAGTCCCGCCGCATTCGCCCCGACTGCCTCGAACATACTGGACAGACTTGTCTTCTTCCCCTTCACACGTCCGGCAAGCATAGGCCCTCCGCTTACGAATATAGTCGGCACATTGATCCTTGCCGCCGCCATCAGAAGTCCCGGCACATTCTTGTCACAGTTCGGCACCATGACCAGTGCGTCAAACTGGTGCGCGATCGCCATCGCCTCCGTGGAATCCGCAATCAGATCCCTCGTTACCAGCGAATACTTCATACCGAGATGCCCCATGGCGATCCCGTCGCATACGGCAATGGCCGGGAATACGATCGGCGTACCGCCCGCCATAGCCACTCCCTGTTTTACAGCGTTAACGATCTTATCCAGGTTCACATGACCCGGAACGATCTCATTATATGAACTTACAATTCCTACCAAAGGACGCTCCATCTCTTCCGGAGTCAACCCTAACGCGTTGAATAAAGAACGGTGGGGCGCCTGCTGTTTCCCTTTTGTAACTGTATCGCTTTTCATAAGAACCTCCTTAAATATACATTCACATCTATTTCACATCTATTCAATATATCCTGCGATCAGATCTCCCATCTTCTCTGTGCCGACCTGTTCTTTCCCGTCGGACATAATGTCGATCGTCCGATATCCTTCTTCTAAGACCTTCGCCACTGCCTTCTCGATTGCATCCGCCTCGCGGTCCAGATCGAAGCTGAAGCGCAGCATCATAGCCGCAGACAGGATCGTCGCGATCGGATTGGCAATCCCCTTCCCTGCGATATCGGGCGCGGAACCGCCGCTTGGCTCGTAGAGGCCGAATTTGGTCTCATTTAAGCTCGCACTTGCAAGCATACCGATGGACCCGGTCACCATACTCGCCTCATCTGACAGAATATCTCCGAACATATTCTCCGTCAGGATCACGTCGAACTGCTTCGGATCCTTCACTAACTGCATGGCACAGTTGTCAACCAGCATATGTTCCAGCGTCACTTCCGGGTAGTCCGCCGCAACCTCCTCCACTACTTTTCTCCAGAGCCTGGAGGAATCCAGGACATTCGCTTTGTCCACACTGGTGACCTTCTTCCTGCGCTTCGCTGCGATATCAAATCCGCGTCTCGCGATCCTGCGGATCTCATTCTCATTATATGTAAGAGAGTCATACGCCGTCATAACGCCGTTCTCGCTGACGGTCTTCCGTTCGCCGAAATACAGGCCACCGGTCAATTCCCTCATGATCATCATGTCAAAGCCGCCCTCTGTGATCTCTTCCTTCAGCGGGCATGCACCCTTCAATTCATCATAGAGCACCGCAGGTCTGAGATTCGCAAACAGATTCAATTCCTTACGGATCCTCAGAAGCCCTGCCTCCGGTCTCTTCGACGGTTCTAACTGATACCACGGCGACGTCTTCGCATCTCCTCCGATAGATCCCATCAATACTGCGCCGCAGCTTTTTGCTTCTGCGACCGTGTCGTCGGTCAGCGGCACGCCGTGCACGTCTATAGATGCGCCCCCCATTAGAAGCTGCGTATAATCACAGGTATGTCCGTAGACCTCTGCCGTCTTATCAAGCACCTTCATGGCTTCTGTTACGATCTCCGGTCCGATACCGTCGCCTTTGATCACTCCGATTTTCAGATTCATATTCCTCTTCCTTCCTTTGTTCCGGTTTATCACCCGTCAAAAACTTTATCATTTATAATAGCTTATTTTATTGGATGTTTCAAGACTTTAATTGACTAAATTGCCTGTTCCCTGTCATTTCCATGCTGCATTCCCGTACATTCTACTGTACTGCACCTTCCGCCTCTTCAGCTTCCGGCTCGGCCGTATCCTCTGATCTTACGACTCTGGGACGTAAGGCTCACGAGGGGCTCTTCCTTTCCGCAGCTTCCGGCTCGGCCGCAGCCTCGCCTTCTGTTCCTGCCGCTCCCGCCGCAGGTCTCGTCTCTCCCCGCACGCCGATAATGAACAGCCGGTTCGTGGGATTAGACGTACAAGTAGACAGCGTGATCAGACAATCCTGCTCCGTCGGCATATACTCATCGTTAAAATACGCAGGCGACAGACCTATATTCCTGACGTCGCTTAAGAACTGATTCCTGCCCTCCGGCGTTTCAAGCGGATAGCTCACCGGAATATACCTGTCGTCAAACCACCGTGCCGCATAGATATGGTACTTGATCGCCTTATCCGGCATGTAGACATTGATCTCCGAATGCTCCCTGAAAAACTGCTCGTTATCAAAACTGTGGAGGCTTCCGAACATAGAACCGTCCTTCATATTGTGTCCGTAGATCACCGTATTAAAATCCGTGAATTCCTGACTGCTGATGTTCTCTGTATAGATCGATCCCGGCAGCCCCGCAGTCCTTTGAAGCGTCGTATTCAGATAATCCACGCTTCCGTCCGCACTCTGAAGGATCGGATAGGATACCTGAGTCCCGGGTATCTCTATGTATGCATATACGTCTGGATTCTGCGCTTTCAATTCGTCAAAATTCACCGGAATCTCTATCGGTTCCGGCTGCGGTTCCGGCTCAGGCTCCGGTTCCGGCTGTGTGACCGGCTGCTCCTCGCTGACCTTCTTAACTTCCTTATCCTGTACGGGTTCGTCCTTTTTTGCCAGGAATACTTTATATCCGACTGCTCCAGACAAAACCACGATCAGCACAGACAGAATTATGAGCTCAATCTTCTTATATTTTCCCACAATATCTCCTCCTGATTTATAATAATTCATTGGTTCTTTAATAATATAAGCTTTTGAGGCCCTATTATCAACCCCAAATAAAATTTATGTTATATTTAATCAAATTCTATGCATGCCTGCGGGTCCTTCATCTGATAGATCCGCAGCCATTCCCCCGTCTCGTCTTCCCTCAGCACCTCCGACTGATGCTGATAGAGGAATCTGACCAGTTCATAACAGCTTACCCATATCTCGTTGCTGCCTTCCCTCTGAGACTCATCGAAGATAAGCTGCAGCCCAAAATGAAGATGATATTCGTCTATATTATTGACATTCTCTTCCCTGCTGTATCCGGTCCTCCCAATATATCCGATCACGTCCCCTGCCTGTACGACGCCGCCCTTCTTCAATCCCTCTGCATAAGGACGGTCCTTTCTTAAGTGGGCATAGTAATAGTAACGTTTCCCGTCGAAGCTGTTGATGCCTACCCGCCATCCGCCGTACTGATTCCATCCAAGCTCCGCCACATATCCTGATTCCACCGCGATCACCGGCGTTCCGACCTGCCCCATCATATCATGGCCCAGATGGTTCCTTTTGTATCCATAGGTCCTCGACACCCCGAAATCATCATAATCCGAATAAGGGAAGCCCTTCGCGATCGGGTGAAATGCCTTAAGTCCGTATACTTTCTTCCAGGTCTTTTCAGCTGTCCCGCCCTCTTTTGAATCCATCTTATCCGATTCCTTCTTATCCGGCTCTCCTTCGGCAGATACTTCCACCTCATACTCTCCTACCATCCCGTCCAATACCGCGCCGTATGCTTCCCGGTAATATTCATAATACTGCATATCAGCCGTCAGTTCGCCGATCGTCTTCTTCCCCTCCGCCAATACCTTCGCCGCGTCTTCTAAGTCCTCTTCCTTATACCTGGTAAAATCTCCCCCGTATCTCGCTCCCAGATACGCAAGCAGCTCCACCCAGTTCAAATGAACCTCTTTTCCATATGTATCCAGGTCGTATTGATATGCCTGCTTCATGGCGTCGCAGGTCACATGGAATTCCACCCATTTAATGTAATCTTTCCCGTCATCCGCATCCTTCCTCTTCGTACCCGTCCCTTCATTCTCCCGTTTCTGCGCCGTCCCGCTCATATATGAGAGTTCCCTTCCATCCTTCGGCGCCAGGAGCAATCCAACAGCGGCAATCGCCGTACACAACAGCGCCACGGCCGTATGCTTCTTCATAGGGCAATTCCTCACTTCCATAAGCCTTTCATATCACCATATGCGAATTCCCCTTATTCCATTCCTTTGCCTGTTTTTACGGCCGGACAATATAACAGGGTACAGAAGGCCGAAGCCTTCCGTACCCCACGAAAGAATCTATTTCAGATGCCAGATATCCGTATTGTAATCTGCGATCGTCCTGTCAGAAGAGAAGTATCCTGCCTTCGCGATATTCACCAGCATCTTCCTGCTCCACGCCTTCCGATCTGCGTAATCTTCATAGGCGCGGTTCTTCACCGAGATATATTCCTTCAGATCCAGAAGAGTCATAAACCAATCCTTATAGATCAGTTCCGCATGGATCTGCAGCAAGTGATACGGGTCACCGATCTTCATCAGCTCCGGGCTGATGATAAAGTTCACCAGCGCACGGATCTGCTCGTCCTCGATATAATAATCCGCCGCACGGTAGCTGCCCTTCGCATAATGCTCGATAACCTTCTCGCTGGACTCGCCGAAGATATAGATATTCTCATCTCCCACAAGCTCATGGATCTCCACGTTAGCCCCGTCTTCCGTTCCCAGCGTCACCGCTCCGTTCAGCATGAACTTCATATTGCCGGTTCCTGACGCTTCCTTGGATGCCAGAGAGATCTGCTCAGAGATATCACATGCCGGAATCAGGTGCTCCGCCATAGTCACGTTATAATTCTCCACCATCACGACCTTCAGATACGGCGACACATCAGGATCCTTGTCGATCAGCTCCTGCAGGCACAGGATCAGATGGATGATATCCTTCGCAATGGCATACGCAGGCGCCGCCTTCGCCCCGAAGATCATGGTGATCGGCGTTGCCGGCTTCTTTCCTGCCTTGATCTCCAGGTATTTGTAGATGACGTACAGCGCGTTCATCTGCTGACGCTTGTACTCATGCAGACGCTTCACCTGGATATCGAAGATAGAATCTGGATTAAGCTCTAACCCCTGCGCCTCCTTCAAGTATTCTGCAAGCTGTACCTTCTTCGTATGCTTTACATCCAGAAGCTTCTCAAGGGCTATATCACTGTCGATATGGCGCAGAAGCTTCTCAAGCTTATTCGCATCCTTCTTAAAATCCTCCTCCACATATCCGCTGATCCACTGTACAAGCTCCTTATTGCAGTGCAGAAGCCATCTGCGGAACGTGATCCCGTTGGTCTTGTTGTTGAATTTCTCCGGGTAAATGTCATAGAACGGCTTAAGCTCTGAGTCCTTCAGGATCTCCGTATGCAGAGCCGCCACGCCGTTGACACTGTATCCGAAATGTATATCCATGTTCGCCATATGCACCCTGTTCTGGTCGTCTATAATGGCAACTCTGGGGTCTTTGTATCTGCCCTTCATGCGTGCGTCCAAATCCTTGATGATCGGCACGATCTGCGGCGCCACCTGCTCCAGATAGTCAAGCGGCCATTTCTCCAGCGCTTCCGCGAGGATCGTATGGTTCGTATAAGCACAGGTCTTCTGGACGATCTCGATCGCCTCGTTGAAGTCAACCTGCCTCTGAACCAGCAGGCGGATCAGCTCAGGGATCACCATAGACGGATGGGTGTCATTGATCTGGATCGCCACGTGCTCATGAAGCTTGCGAAGGTCGTACCCCTTGTCCTCACATTCCTTGAGGATAAGCTGCGCACCGTTGGACACCATAAAATACTGCTGGTAGATGCGGAGCAGGTTGCCGGCCCAATCGCTGTCATCCGGGTATAAGAAGAGCGTCAGATTCCTGCCGATGTCCCTCTTGTCAAACGATATCCCGTCTCCGATGATACTCTCATCCACACCTTCCACATCAAACAGATGCAGCTTGTTCTTGCCGTTATCATAGCCTGCCACATCAATATCATAGAGCTTCGATGTCAGAGTGAAATCCTTAAATGGAACCTGGAAACGGATACCCGTATCATTAAGCCATGATTCGGATTCGATCCAGGGATTCGGAACCTCCTTCTGCTTATTTGCCTCAAATACCTGGCGGAACAGTCCCATATGATAATTCAGCCCGATTCCGTCTCCGTTAAGTCCCAGAGTCGCAATAGAGTCTAAGAAACATGCCGCAAGCCTTCCAAGTCCGCCGTTACCCAATGACGGCTCCGGCTCTGCCTCCTCGATCCTGGATAACTCTTTCCCGTTCTTCTTAAGAAGCTCGGCAACCTCATCGTAGATCCCTAGATTGATCAGATTATTAGACAGCAGCTTTCCGATCAAAAACTCTGCGGAAATATAATATAATTTCTTCTTTCCCGTAATATCCGGCGTTTCTTTTAATTTTTCCTTGGTGTACGCAAGCAGGGCATAGTATAATTCCTGATCGCCTGCATCCTGTAAACTTTTTCCAAATTTTGTCTGAATCAGAGCAGTTAACTCATTTTCTATCATACTCTTCCTCCATTCATCTTATATAAATTTGTCCACTTCTTACTTTATCACAACTTACTCCCAATGTCTAACAGGATTGGCAATTTTTTCACATTTCCGTCCTAAAAGAAAAACGTGCCGCCGGAATCCTCCGCACAACACGTCTGTCCTCTCTTATTCTGCTGTCGCCTTCTCCACCTGGGCGATCGCTGCCTTCTGCATCGGAATACGGCAATTCCGGTTGCTTCCAAACTCAACGATCACATCGCTGTCGCTGATGTCGATGATCACTCCGTAAAAACCGCTTGTAGTAAGCACGGTATCCCCCACTTCTATATCGGCGATCATGGCCTGAACCCTCTTCTGCTCCTTCTTCTGCGGTCTCAGGAAAACAAAGTAAAAACCGCCGAAAATAACTGCATATACAACGATCAGTAATGCCCAGCTTCCTCCTGCGCTCTGCGTAGCTAATGCGTACATAATCTTTCCTCCTATAAATATCTGTAATGAAACACTGTTCCTATCATACACAATAATCCGTCATTCATCAAGCAATTTCGGCTTATTTTATATTCTTTTTCGAATCTTAACGCAACAGTTCCGGCAAACAGCTCTGTCATATGCCGTCACATCCCCTGCAGGCCCGCAAGCTTCCCAGCCTTATATTCCTGATAATTCCCGTCCTCGATCGCCTGCCGGATCTCCTCCATCATCGTATTGTAGAAATACAGATTATGAAGCACGCACAGTCTCATGCCCAGCATCTCCTTCGCCTTCAGAAGATGCCTGATATAAGCCCTTGAATAGGTTCTGCATGCCGGACAGCCGCAACCCTCCTCTATAGGCCCCTCATCCAGTTCATACTTCGCATTGAAGAGATTGAGCTTCCCCTGGTTGGTATACACATGCCCATGCCGTCCGTTGCGGCTTGGATATACACAGTCGAAGAAATCCACTCCCCGCTCCACAGCCTCCAGGATATTGGCGGGAGTTCCCACCCCCATCAGATAGACCGGCTTATTCACCGGGAGATGCGGCACCACCGCGTCCAGGATCCGGTACATATCCTCATGGGATTCCCCGACCGCTAAGCCTCCGATCGCATACCCGTCAAGGTCAAGCTCCGTGATCTGCTGCGCATGGCGGATACGGATATCCTCATAGATACCGCCCTGGTTGATCCCAAACAACATCTGCTTCCGGTTGATGGTGCCCGGAAGCTGGTTCAGACGCTCCATCTCAGCCTTGCAGCGGACAAGCCATCTTGCCGTCCGATCCACGGAATTCTCAATATAATCCCTGTCCGCCACACTGGACGGACACTCGTCAAATGCCATAGCAATCGTGGACGCCAGATTCGACTGAATCCGCATACTCTCCTCCGGACCCATGAATATCTTACGCCCGTCGATATGGGAATGAAAATACACGCCCTCTTCCTTGATCCTTCTTAAGCCTGCCAGAGAAAAAACCTGGAATCCTCCCGAATCCGTCAGGATCGGCTTGTCCCAGACCATAAACTTATGAAGCCCTCCAAGCTTCTTCACCACCTCATCGCCCGGACGGACATGAAGATGGTAAGTATTGGAAAGCTCCACCTGCGTCTTTATCTCCTGAAGATCCGTTGTAGACACGGCGCCCTTGATGGCGGCCGCAGTACCCACATTCATAAATACAGGGGTCTCAACGACCCCATGTACCGTATGCAATCTTCCTCTTTTGGCAAGGCCCTCTCTTTTTAATAATTCATACATGGCCTTCTCCTCTTAATAGTGACACACTACCGGAACTCCGGCGGATATCAGATTATACAGCTGTCCTGCAATGTCGTACGGCAGATTCACACATCCGTGAGATCCCCTCGTCTGATACAGGTTCCCGCCGAAAGCCGGCTGCCAGGTCGCATCGTGGAATCCGATCCCTCCGTTAAACGGCATCCAATACTTCACCGGAGTCTCATATTCATAAGTACCATCCGGCTTCTTCGTTCCTCTAAGCGTCTGATCCAACGCCTTATATGCCAGGGAATATACTCCCTGAGGCGTGGCGTTCCCTTTGTTAGGATTGCCGGTAACACAGCCTGACTGCAGTACCACCTGGCCGTTCTGGATAAAATAAATATGCTGTGCCGACAAGTCGACCTCCGCATAAGTACTGCCCACGTCGCTGCCCCCATGGCTCGCCGCGCGGCTTGCATAATTGGCCTCCCTCGTCACGGTCTCGCCGTTCTGAATATTAGCGATCAATGCATTATACTCCGCTTCCTGATCGATCAGCCATCCGTAGCTGCCGCCCTCTACCGTTACGACATTCCCTGTCGCCGTCGTAAAGCTCCTGGGTCTCCCCTTGGTATTATACTTATCGGCAAGAGACTGGACATACGCCCTGACCTGACCTTCGTCAAACGTCACGTTCATATCGCCGTCAACCCTGACCCACTGAGAGATCACCGACGCATCCACCACTTCCGTATTCGGATTAAAATCATAAGTAATATTCGCGCGGAGATAGCTGTTCATCGCATCCTTCGCCGCCAGCACCTCAGGAGAATCCGAGACGAATCTCGGCATCACATAACATCCCGCCTCCGAGAGATTCAGCGTTGGCTGAAAACCGTTGATTGCCTCCGCGATCTTTGCATTAAATACCTCCGTGTTGATCTGTGTCCCGACCACCTCCGGCACGACCCCGAACTGCCCTTCCTGGAATTCCGGGCGGGCGTCCACAGGCGGCGTCTGGTTCTCAGGATTCGTACACTTCAGATTCGCAACCACCCCTGCCAGCGCTGCTTCGTCATACTTCACACCGATCTTGGACTCGATCTTCGGGTGCTCCCAGATCGACTTCGGCCACAGAAGATTATCCTGGTCTTCCATGATCTTCTCAAGCTGTTCCCCCGCGATATACTCGATCGAGATATCATTGCCGCTGATCTGTTCCTTACCTCCGTCAGACTCCTCCAGAGTCAGAGTATAATCCGAAACCTGCTTCTTCATATAATCTTCCACCTGCTCTACGTCTTTGAATGAAAAATCCGTTCCGTTGATCTCCGTAAAAAACAGAAAATGACTGCTGAAGTACACCGCAAAACCGGCATACACAAGCACCAGGAGGCCGATTATACTCCCAAGCGCTATCAACGCTATCTTTGCTCCCTTTTTCTTTTTACTATTTTTTTCCATTTTATCCTCTTTGTAATCGTCGTTATCTTCCATCCAGTTCTCCCCGCGTCTCTTCCTTCTGCCAATCCGATCCTGAGACTCCTCCGAATAATCCTTTGAGGCCTCCCCGCGAACTCCGCTCTGCGTCTGCTTCGACGGCGTATCATTAAGATCTTCGCTCTTCCTTCGCTTCGCCGGCTTATCCGCAAGGTCTTCGCTCTTCCTTTGCTTCGCCGGATCCTCCAAAGCTTCGCCCTTCCTTCGTCTCTTCTGTCCCTCTGCCGAAGAACTCTTTTCTCCCTGTACTTTCTTCTTACCGGAACCGTCGGCACGATCAGCGGCCTTATCTCTGTTCTTCCTGCGTTCTATCGAATCACCTGCCGGGGATCCTCCTGACTGCGGCTTCTTAGAACCGTCTGACTGCGGCCTCTTAGGACCGTCAGCCTGCGGCTTCTTAGGGCCGTCTGACTGCGGCCTCTTCTTAACGGCCTTAGAAGGATTCCCCTTTCCCTTTTTCAAGGTTTCGGATGTTCCGTCTGCTCCAGAAATATGGTTAAGAGAAGATATATCAGCGCCGTCAGGGCGCACTTTACGAGTCTTCTTTTTACGCGGAATTTCATAATCACCATCCCTGTTACTCATTAACCTTACTCCTCTGAAAAATTTTCACACTTATACATTATAATATGCATATATTCAAAAGTACAGGAAAATCAACGAAAAAAATAATGAAAATTTCCTGAAGTTATTGCATCTTTATTACAAATATATTACAACTACTTCTTTCTTTTCTCTTCCATGTAACAAGAGTATATGCTAAAATATTCCAAACTAAAACTTAAGAAGGAGACTTTCATCTATGGCTGGATCAACTTATGGAACTGCATTTTCAATCACAACCTGGGGAGAATCCCATGGACCGGCGATCGGCGCAGTCATCGACGGATGCCCCGCCGGACTAACCCTGTCCGAAGAAGATATACAGAGATTCTTAGACCGCAGAAAACCCGGTCAGAACAAATATACTACCGCAAGAAATGAATCCGATAAGATAGAGATACTCTCCGGCGTCTTTGAAGGGAAGACTACCGGAACACCCATCTCCCTGATGGTCCGCAATCAGGACCAGCGCTCCAGGGATTACGGCAGGATCCGGGAGTGCTACCGTCCGGGGCATGCCGACTACACCTTTGACGCCAAGTACGGATTCCGGGATTACCGGGGAGGCGGCCGCTCTTCCGGGCGGGAGACCATCGGACGCGTTGCCGCCGGAGCCGTGGCATCCAAGCTCCTGCTAAAGCTTGGGATCCGTATCACCGCCTACACCAAGGCGATCGGCAATATTGAAGTACCGGAATCCGATTATGACTACGGATGCATCCTCACCAACCCGCTGTACATGCCCAATAACAGCTACGCCGAAGCTGCCGCTGATTATCTGGACAACTGTATCCATAAACAGGACTCCTCCGGCGGTATGATCGAATGTGTGATCGACGGTATGCCCGCCGGAGTCGGCGAGCCCGTATTCAACAAGCTGGATGCGAACCTTGCCAGGGCCGTGATGTCTATCGGCGCAGTAAAAGGCGTGGAGATCGGCGATGGTTTCGCGGTTACCTGTGCAGCAGGCAGTTCGAATAATGACGCCTTCTGCGCCGATGAAGGACATATCGCAAAGAAGACCAATCACGCCGGCGGAACTCTCGGCGGCATAAGCGACGGCAGCCGGATCATCCTTCGGGCCGCGGTAAAGCCCACCCCTTCCATCTCGCAGGAGCAGGAAACGGTGGACCAGGAAGGCAAAAATACAAGCCTTATTATTACCGGACGCCATGACCCGGTGATCGTACCAAGAGCCGTCGTCGTCGTTGAATCCATGGCGGCAGTCACGATTGCAGACCTGCTGATCGCGAACCTGTCATCCCGGATGGACTATCTGGAACAAATCTATCAAAGATCTACTCTCCGGTAAGCAGCGCCCTTGGAGTGATCTTTTTGATGCCAAGCGACAGCAGGCACGCGATCCCGAAAGTAAATAAGATCAGTCCCAATCCTGCCGCAGTAATGAATCCGGCCGGAACGGCAAAGGTACATTTTACAATGCCGATCCCCTTTAAAAACAGAGCCGTCAGCGGATTGATCACCACGGCGCTGACCATGATCCCTATCAGCGTAGATATCATGACCGCAGGCATAAAGCAAAGCGCCGTCTGCAGGATCAGCTGCCCTGTCGTGAATCCGAGAGCCTTCAGGACGCCGTAATCCCGTTTCCGGCCCGTCAGCATCGTCCTGACAAGGAGATAGAGCACGAACGCAACGACGATTCCGCTTAATACCAGGATCGCGGCGACTATGAGCGTCATCAAAGAGACATAGACAGCCGACGATCCTTCCACCACCGCCAGAACATTTACAGACGTATTGATATGCTCTCCAAAACGGCTGCTCACCTTCTCATTGAATGCATCTATGTCCGTCCCTTCTGTGAGATTGATATAGTAATCTGCATTCTGGAATTCGCCCATCTGCTCATAACCGGCACGGGTCAGCAGGCAGTCCTTTCCCAGATTATTGCTGGTCTGCGTAAACCCGGATATGATATATTCTGCCTCTTTCCCTTCCGCAGTAAGCATAATCTCATCTCCTACCTTAAGCCCCTTCTCTTTCGCATACTTTACGGCAATAGCCGTCTCGTTCTCATACTTGGGAAATCTTCCTTCAATACAGACATTCTGGTTGTTTACATCCGAGAAATCGTCCGACATGGTTGCCATCAGCGCGATCCCTCCCTTATGGCGCACTTCCCCCGAGTGATACAGATAGACCTTCTCAACGCATTCCTGTTCCCGCATCCACCGCAGGATATCATCCTCAGCCCCGATTCTGACACTGATACAGGAATCCGCCGTCTCTCCTACGATCAATTGGATAAAAGGCTCCATATCAACGATCATATTCTCTGCCATAACTCCCGAGAAGACCACTACCAGAGAGAGTACCAGCATCGTAATACACACCGTAATATTCTGTTTGATCCCGGAGAGAGACGTCTTAAGGGCAAGAGCCAGAGAAAGGGGCGCCCGGGTAGCCGCAAGCGGAACATGATTGCGCCTGAAATTATGCGTCTGAACCCCCTGGCGCAGCGCGGTGATCGGTTCGATCTTCTTGATCCTGCGCGCCGCAAGCCACACCGCAAGAGCGACAACTCCGCCCGCCGTTACGGCCGTGATCACAAAGGGAAGAATCAGGAACCTGACCTCGTACGGTATGCCGGTCTGAGATATCATCATATCGTTGACCGCCGGGAATAAGACATAGGACAATCCGATCCCTGCAAAAGCCGTAATCAGCGTAATTCCCACAAACTGCATCAGCAAAGCCAGAACGATCTGCCCGCTCTTATAACCGATGGCCTTCAGCGCGCCCAGATTCTTCATGTTCTCCTGGATATAGTGGATCACATTGGAAGATATCACCACCAGCGCGATCAACAGGACCAGGAACGCCATTGCACTGACGATTCCCGCACAGATCATCTGTGAAATATATCTGCTAGACGACACCAGCGTATAAGAATTGCTCAGCATACGGATATCCGGGTACCGCGAAGATACCGCATTCTTAAGAGCAGCTTCATAATCTTCGCTTTGTGCTCTGTCGCGGATTCTTACCGACGCCAGCAAAGCTCCGGGCGCATATCCCTTCTCTTCAAGCTCCTGATACAGGTCCTCTGTGAGCAGCAGAGCGCTCATACTGCAATTGTGTGAACCCGCCATAGCACTGTTAAGGAATCCGCATACCGTATAGCTTACCTCGCTGCTCCCAATTGTCATATGGATCCTGTCTCCTACCGAATATCCGCCTCCCACGCCGTAGATCATGGGAAGATAGACTCCGCTTGTGTATGCGCCCTCCTCCACGATCTCGAGCTTCCCAATCGGACGTTTCAGCGCGGCCTCTTTTTCAAGGATCACAAATTCCGTATTGACTTCCCCCTCATTATAGGGAAATGAACCCACCATGGATAACGCGTCGTCCATATAATATTCGGCCGTATCTTCGTCTTCTTCGATCATTTCCCTGACATAATCTCTAAGCTCATTTGCCTCACCGTTCACCACAAGAGTTACATGCCCGGCATTGAGCCTGTCGTGACAGCGGTCGAAATTACTCTTATAATCCATGGCCAATATCAGCCACAGGTTCAGCATAGCAGACGCCGCCAAGAGCAGCACAAGGATCGCCGCCGTCTGCGCCTTCGACCTGCGAAGATTGGCACGCGCGATCAACAGACTTCTTCTCATGCTACCACCCCATTTCTGCAAGGAACGCCGACAGCTCTTCATGCCGCTTCCCGTCCCCGTGCACATATCTGCCCAGATTGCATTCTCCTAAGATCACTCCGTCCTTCAGATACAAGATACGGTTGCCGCGGCGCGCCGAACGCATATCGTGAGTCACCATGACCACACTCTGTCCCTGTTCGTTAAACCCGGTAAGCGTATCAAGAACGTCAAGCCCCGTCTTAGAATTAAGCGCGCCCGTAGGCTCGTCGGCAAATAAGATCTGGGGAGAATTCATCAGCGCCCGGACGATTCCGACCCGCTGCGCTTCCCCGCCGGAGATCTGCGCGGGGAATTTCCTCTGAGTCTCCGGGGAGATACCTACCGCCTCGAACAGCTCTTTCGCACGCCCGGTCAGCGCCTTCTTATCCTTGCTCACAAGCAGCCCCGCCGCCAGCACATTGTCCATAATACTCATCCCGTCGATCAGATAGATCTGCTGGAACACAAAGCCGCAATGCCTGCGCCTGAACACCGCAAGCCCATCCTGACTCAGATCCGATATGACCTCGTCTCCGAATGTGATCGTGCCAAGCGTCGGCGTATCCATCCCTGAGAGGGCATACAAAAGCGTTGATTTCCCCGCGCCGCTCGCCCCCATGATCACGGTAAAATCCCCCCTGTAAAGTTCAAGATCAATGTTCCGAAGAACATGCTGCATCGCCCCGCCGCTGGAGAATGATTTGCTCAGGCTGTCAGTCTTCAATAATATATCCTTCATACCGTAAAGCCTCCCTTCTAACACCTCCTATCTTACCCTTCTAATCCTTAAATGCCTTTAGGCAATCCTTAAATATTCCTTAAATCCTCCCGCTAAGCCTGATCCTCACCGTTACCCGCAGCCCCCGCCGTCCATTCTCCACGGAAAGCCCTCCCCGCATCTCCTTCATAAAATAATCCGACAGGTAGAGTCCAAGCCCCGCTCCTTCTTTGTGCTTTGCATTGCTGCCGCGCCGGAACTTCTCTTTCAGCAGCGGCAGTTCATCACTGACGGCACCGCCTCCGTAATCTTCGATACCGACAGCGAGATATCCCTCTTCCTTCGTCACGGATACCTTGATCTCAGTATCCGCATATTTATAAGAATTCATAAAAATATTGTCAAACACCTGCTGCAGGCGAAGCCCGTCTGCATACAGCAGGCAATCTGGAATATCTGAAAATATTCCTCTATTCAGATAGTCCGCTCCCTTAAGTATCTTCTCTATCTCTCTGCTCTCCATATCCGCAGGAGTTACCGCAAGCTTCTGAAGCTCCTCCAATGTCGCTGTAAACAGATTGGTGACAAGCGAATCGATCTGGTCTGCTTTGGAAATGATCTGCACATAATTCCCCCTGTCCTTTTCATTTCCTGTAAGCGCCATTCCCACTTCTGAAACTGCCTTGATACTCGCGACAGGCGTCTTGATATCGTGAGAAAGCTTCGCCACAAGCTCCTTCTTGCTCTCGTTGGCTTTCGCCTCGGCAAGCCGCGCCTTCTTAAGCTCAGAACGCATTAGATCGAAGCTCTCCGTAAATGCACCAAAGAGATTCTCCCTATCCATCTCCAGCGGAATATCCAGATTCCCTCCGGCGACCCGCTCGGCAAATCCCTCAAGCTTCCGAAAAGGTCTTATGATCCGGCGGTTCAGATAAGCCATGTATCCGGCACAGACTGCACACTGCAAGAGGATGGCAGCCGCCATGATAGCGGCTGCCGTCTGCTTCTGCTCCTTAAGTATCCGTACACTGTCATTATAAATGATGATCTTTCCAACTATTCCTCCCTGCACTTCAAGATCCAAAATCGTATCCCCGTGAGCAGCAGCCGAATTCACACTCTCGTTCAGGCCCCGCCTCGTGCAAAACACAAGCTTTCCGTTCTTATCAAGGACTGTATAATCAAGTTCTGTCTTGTTGATGTGTGTCTCCATCCTGTCCCAGTCTTCCTGTACAGAATGCACCGCTTCATTCATCTTCACAGCATCCCGCAGAAAATCTGAATCATCTGACACGAAGGCGGCAAGAGCAGCAATCTCTGCCGCAAAGATAACCAACATACTGATCAGAAATATCTGCTTCTTCATTGTCCTCCTCCGTGGAACCTGTATCCGTCTCCCCAGACCGTGATGATATATTCCGGGTTCCCGGGCTCGCGCTCGATAGCCTCCCTGATCTTACGGATATGTACATTCAGCGTTCCGTCTCCCGTGAACCGGTCCTCCCACACCTTCTCGAATAACTCTTGCTTCGGGACCACCCTGTCCGCATTCCGGATCAAATAACACAACAACTTATATTCCAGCGCCGTGAGCTTCACAGGCTTCCCGTCCACCGTCACCTGCTTCGCATAAGAATCCACCGCAAGCCTCCCATCCGAATATCCCTGCTCAGAATATCCGCCGCCTGCACTCTGCCCGTAACGCTTAAGCACCACCCTCACCTTCGCCAGAAGAACGCCGAGAGAATAGGGCTTCTGTACATAATCATCACCTCCGATATTCAGCGCAATGATCTTGTCGTCGTCACTCGTCCGCGCAGAGATGAAGATGATCGGGATCTCTGTCTTCCTGCGGAGCTCCTTACACAACTCAAACCCGCTGCCGTCGCCGAGATTAATGTCAAGCAGCACCAATTCCGTCTCGTTCTCCTCGAAGAATTTCCTGCATTCCAAGGCGCTGTATACGGCTTTCGTCTTAACTCCGAACAGGTTAAAATACTCTGCCGTACTGTCGGCAAGCACTCTCTCATCATCAATGATCAGACATTCACAGTGCATCACAGCCCTCCCTCTTTCTCACACGGTATATCCGTTAACTGTTCAATGTACCAACTACATCGCCGTCGTCAAATGGGTCCCCGCACTCCGGACAGAACTTCGGCGGTTTCGCCGGATCTTCCGGCTCCCAGCCGCATTTGTCACACCGGTACTGCGGAATTCCCGCCGGCTTTGGAGCGCCGCATTCCGAACAGAACTTACCCTTATTCACCGTCCCGCAGGCAGCACAGGTCCATCCTGCTGCCTGGCTTGGCCTTGGCGCGCCGCATTCCACGCAGAACTTACCGGTATTGCCTCCTGCTCCGCAGGCACAACTCCAGGACGCCGCCGCATTTCCTGTTCCCGGCGCTGCCGATCCGCCTCCTGCCGCCGCATTTCCTGTTCCCGGCGCTGCCGATCCGCCTCCTGCCATCATTGCTCCTGCTCCTTGGGCTGCCGCCTGCTGCTGTCCCATGGCATATAGACTCTGCAGGTTCGCCTGACCTGCCTGCTGAGCCATCCCCATTCCCATGAAGCCTGACATCGCTCCGCCCTTATTGCCTGCAGCCATGCGCATAGCATCCGCCTGAGCGCCGGCAAGCGTCGCCGCCGCCATATTGGGATCACGCATCACAGCCGACTTCTGGAGCTGCTTGATCATATCCTCATCTTCCTTCGACGCCGTAACACTGTTGACTCCAAGAGAGTATACCATGATCCCCCTAAGCTCCGTCCACTTCTTCGACAGAACTTCATTTAACGCATCTGACAGCTCCATCGTATGTCCGGGCAGCGCACTGTAACGGATCCCCATCTCTGAGATCCGCGCAAACGCCGGCTGCAGCGCCGTCAGAAGCTCCGACTTCAACATAGAATCGATCTGATCCCTGGTATAGACATAGCCTGCATTGCCGCAGACATTGGCATAGAATACCATCGGATTCACGATCCGGTAAGAATACTCTCCGTTACATCGTATGGAAATGTCTACATCCAAACCGATATTGCGGTCAACCACCCGAAACGGCACCGGATTCGGCGTACCGTATTTGTTTCCCGGAATCTCTTTGATATTCACATAGTAGATACGCTGATCTCTCCCTGCGCCGCCTCCGAACTCAAAACGTCTCCACGCTTCCTTTGCGATCCCCTTAAGCCCTTCCACAAAAGAGCCGCCGAACACAGACGGGCTGGTCTTGGTATCATAAGTATAGGCCCCCGGCTCCGCGCACGCGTCGATCACTTTGCCATCCTCCACAATGATCATACACTGTCCGTTGGCCACGGCAATGTGAGAACCGTCTGTGATCACATTGTCCTCGCCCTTCCTGTTAGATGAACGGCCCGACACATGCCTTACACCCCTTGCCACTAATACGTCCGCGTCCATCGCGTCACAATAAAAATATTCCTTCCACTGGTCTGCAAGTGTCCCGCTTGCCGCATTCCATGCTGCTTTGATCAATCCCATAATCTGTCTCCTTCTTTATATTATTATTAATCCTGCGACCGTCAAACTGTCTGTAACTGACGCTCTCCTTAAAACTTCCCGCTGGTTCCAGAGCGGTCTGAACGCATCCCGCTGCCTGCGCTTCCTGAACTGCTCTCCTTCTGGCGTTTGCTCCTGCTCACCGTGTGATATAAGAACCGATCTGTCCGGTTTGACAGATGAAAACTTCCCTCCCGCATATACTCTAACGCTCCGTCCCTTCTGACCCTGGTATTCATGCTCTTCTTCCAGGTCAGTACGATGGTCAGCGATACTGTAAGCGACAGCAGGAAGGATATCCCGATAATAAGCGGAATCCTCCATCCTTCGCCATAATGACGGTCCTCTGTATAAGGCTTCCCTTCTTCATATGCCGTCAGATAATCGTCCGCCATAGATACATAACGGGTAAATGCATCGTAGAATTCACCGTCAGACAGATCGTCAAGGATCAATTCTCCCATCCGCTCTCTCCCATATGTAGTGAACGCTCCCTGCGCCTCTCCGAATCCTACCAGCCCCCAGTCACGCGCCGCCATGCTGATAGCAAGCATTACGCCGCTGTCGGCACAGTCTGCCCCAAGTCCGTACCCGGTAAATATCTGCCGCTGCCAGTTCTTGATATCTCCTCCTCCAAAATCCGGCGTCGTGACAATATATACTCCCATACCGTGCACCTCTGACACTCTGGCGCACTCCTTTTCAAGCGCATCCTCTTCCTTTGCAGACAGAAGACCCGCATCATCCTGCACCCACCCGTCAAATTCCGGGACTGTTCCTGCCGCAGATACCTCTGCGGCGCCTATTGCCCCAAACATGCCGGGGCAGGTGACAGAAAGAACGGCTGATACAAGAAACATAATCATGAATACCAGCCCTGCCGCCGCATTTTTCTGTCTCTTCCTCTCAGCGCTCCTCCCGGCACAGATGTCTCCAAACCCAACTCCCATCTCAGTGCTCCTCCCGGCACAAGCGTCTCCATACCCAGCTCCCATTACAGCACACCCCCAAACAACAAGATTCCAAGAATGGAACACAGCGCTGTTCCGATAGCCGTGAATCCGCACAAATATTTCCAAAAGGCTCCCTTATCCACCGGAAGCTCTCCAACCATCTTCCCCGTCTGCCCGTTGATCGCAAACTGGTACTTCTTGTCCCCGTAAACCGTCTCGAACAGCCACACCGGGAGCAGCGCATACTGGACCCGCCCGCTCTGGGATGCAAGATGCCTCCGCTTCACACTCACAGACTGATAACCCTGAACCGTGCTCCGAAGAACCTGCTCCGCACTGTTATAGAGACGCTCCTTGGCTCTGACTTCCGCCTTCTTCGCATCCACATCATATCTGTCCGTCTCATAACCCGCCAGATATTCCGGGCGGAATTCTGTCAGGTCATGGTAGTGAAACGGTTCGATCGACTCCGTCGTATCGTCGTCCATCTCTGTGCTTCCGTCCACCGGCACATGATAGAACTCCATAGTCCCCGCCCGCTGCACCAGATAGTGAGAGGTCTCCACATAATCATAATCACTGTCGCTCCACGCCCTCACGCGTGTGGCGTTAAAGCTCATATCCGCGCTCGCCTTACAGTCGAACAGCCAGTACGGAACATAATATCCCTTAAGATTCTTAAGATAACTCCTGCCGCGGAAATTCTTCGGCAGCAGATGCTTACCCTTACAAAACTTCTCTAACATCTGCCTGGCCTGGTCCCCCTGCACCCGGAACGGAATCATAACATCCGGTTCCAAATCTCCCGCAGCCGCGGCCTGGATCACTACCACATTATCACAATAAGGACAGACCGTACTTACCGTCTGCTCATCCGCCTCGATCTCGGCTCCGCAGGAAGGACAGATATACCGCCCGTCCTCCGTCTTCCTCGCGCCTTCTGTCCCTTGCCGGTACTCCCAGGTCAGATCTTCCTGCTCTCCCTTAGACTGCTCTTCCTGCTCATACTGCTGCATCGTCTCCAGATCATAGTGGTTTCCGCAGCTTTTGCAGGAAAGCTTCTGAGTCTTTGGGGAAAATTGAAGCGCCGCCCCGCAGCAGGGGCACTTATATTGTACAAAATCCATCTCAATCTCCTTTGCATTGTATTTCCTAACAACAGTATAATAGATTTAGAATAAACTTTCAATTCGTATATTAACTCGGCTGAAATCACACAACGATCGTCATAACCGTTCCAAATCACTTCGCGTCAGGATATTTCTCCAAAATATCCTTCAGATACTCTTGATATTCTCTCCTGACACATTCCGGCCCGGCAATACACAGCTTACTTCCTATCCCTGTGACCCATCCAAAAAACTGCGGGCTGACCGCCGCCAGGACGCGCACCCGGAACTGCTTCTCTTCCATGGGAACGATCATCACATCCGTACCAAATCTATCCAGGATCACCCCTATAATATCCTTGTCACACTGCAAGGTAACCTCCTCGTCATGCCCGCCGTACATAGAAAAAGTCTTTTTAGAGAATTCTACAAGATCAAAATCCTGGAATCTCTCTTTTCCGATACGCTCCTTCCCAGTAACACACGTCTGCTGCATCTTATCCACCCTGTAATGCTTGATGCAGTCCGCCCCTTCATCATAAGCAATCAGGTAATAGTTCGCATCATCCCAGGTAAGCGACCACGGACTGACCGTATAGACGGCTCCCTTCTTCCTTGGTTTCAATTCCTTCTGCATCGTCCATTCCGCATACTGGTACTGGATCTGCCGATTCTCCATAATGGCGGTATGTATCTGGTCCACATTATAATAGATGGTCTCATTCCCCGTCTTCGGACGGTTATAGATGAAGACATTCCTCTGAAGCTTCCTGGCATCATGCTCGCCGGCAAGTCCCTCCAGCTTCCCGATCAGTTCTTCGGATTTCTTTCGGCTGATGAACTTAGACGCCTGTACCGCATCCACCAGAAGCTTAAGCTCCGGCAATTCAAAATCCCTGCTGCCGATATAGTAACCGCTGTTGGTCCCCTTCGTCTGCAGGATATCAAGCCCAAATTCTTTCAATGTCTCAACATCATTGTACACCGTCTTCCGGTCGATCGACATTCCATACACATGCAGCGCCTTATCGATATCCGCCGACGACATGGTGTGCTTCTCATCCGTTTTCTCGAGAAGTATCTTCATAATATACAATATTCTAAGCTTTACCTGTGAAACTGCCATCTGTGATCCTCCAAACCGTCTTCCCCTCTATACAATTACCCCAAGTGTAAGATAAGAGCTCTTACACTCAGGGTAAATTATAACATGCCATATTCCTTTTTTCCTTACATTTTCACAAAACTTAATGATTTGCTCGGCCTAATATTTCTTTCACTATTCTTCCTCCAAAAATTCCCGATAGTCACTCTCGTCTGCAAACAGAAGATAGCTTCCATTCACATATCCCATATAACCGTTATCTACAAAATAGCCTTTCATCATCTGCACCTCCTGTTTTCACTGAATTTGGTCTCTCTTCCTTTTGTTCTTCCTTAGTTTATCAAACCCGGTGTCCCAAAATCTCCACAGCCACAAAAAATTCAGCAAAATATCCAGAGGCTCAAAAAAGCCGCAAAGACTGTTATACCTCTACGGCTTCAAATAACTTATCTTTTATCTCTTACGGATGCATAATGATCTTCATACACTGTTTGGACTGCATCACCGCGAACGCCTGCTCCATCTCATTTAACGGGAAATGATGGGTGATCAGCGGCTCTACCTTCACCCTGCCGTCCTCCACGAAATTCAGGCACTCTTCAAACTCCTGCCGTGTATAGCAGATCGTCCCGTATATATTGATCTCACTTCGTACTACCTTCCCGAGATCAACCTCCGGCAGCCTGTGATAGAGTCCGGTGACCGCGTAGGTTCCGCCCTTTTTCAGCATATTCATAGCCGCGGCCGGTACTCCCGGCACACCAACGCAGTCCTGCACATAATCTGCCATCCTGCCGCCGGTGATCTCGCGCACGCGTTCTACGGGATCCTCTATAGACGCATTGATCACCGCGTCCGCGCCCAGCTCGCCCGCAAGCTTCAAACGGTCACGGTCTACATCCGTGCCGATACAGATCACCTGCTTCACCCCCCGAAGCCGGATCAACTGCACCGCATACAGCCCGATCGGTCCCGGCCCGTATACTACGCACACATCCTTAGACGTGATGGAAGAAGCTTTCACCGTCCGATATGCGGAAGCGATCGGATCCACCGACGCGCCCTGATCGTAGGTAGTGGTATCCCTCATCTTCCGGCACACCTTCGCCGGTACGCGGACATATTCCGCAAAGGCGCCGTCCACATGAATTCCTGTCTCCACAAGATTGTCGCAGAGCACCTCCTTGCCCTCGATACACATATCGCAGTCTCCGCAGCCGATAACGATACACGGGGTCACCCTGTCACCGGCCTTCAAGTTACGCACCCGGGAACCGGCTTCTACCACATCCCCGGCGAATTCATGCCCCGGGATCAACGGCCAGGGCACTTCCCTTGTGCCTGCAAGGATCGGACCGTCCGTCCCGCAGATCCCGACAGATCTAACCTTGATGATCACGTCATCTTCCCTCAGCACCGGGTACGGCACCTCCTTCACCGCGAATCCCGGCCCCGCCTGTTCTTTTACTACCGCTAACATCATATCCCTCTCTTTCATATGTTTTATCAACACGGATGATTCCGTGCCGGCATATCACTTGCCTAATGCCTGATACGCTCTCCACGTCGTCGCGAACTTACTCCAGTCCGTTAAGCATTCTTCCTCGATCCTGGCCCCAAGCGCCGCCTTATAAGGCGCTCCTTTCACTAACTCAGGCTGCGTATATGCTTCTTCGGCAATAGCTGCAAATGCCGCCGCGTACTCATCCATATCATCCTTGGAATAAGTCTCCACCGGTTCCGGGGTAAACGGCTCAGGAAGCACCCTTGGATGATGGCTTGTGAAATAATCCTGAAAGCCATAGTCTACGATCCTTCGGCAGATATCGTCCGTTGTAACCCCTGTCTCTTCCGTAAGCTCCTGCCAGCTTAACCGCGCCTGTTCCATACGGAAACGCCCTTCGGCGAAAGGCATGGACAGTCCCTTGATCTTAAGAAGCTTCTTGATGAGATAATTGTTATTCAGGATCGATAGCTCTGCGATCGACTTCATACCGTCGGGACCCAGACTCCTGATATACGCATACGCCCGGATTAGCACGGACGGCACCCCGTAAAATGCGCGGAGCTTCCCGATACTGTCCGGTCTCTGGTAATCCAGATAATATTTTGTTCCGTCAAATTCTACGGTCGGCGCCGCTACATATTTCGCCAGTTCTCTGGACACACATTGCGCCCCCGCTCCGGGGCCCTGGCATCCGTGGGGTGAGGAAAATGATTTGTGCAGGTTATAATGGCACATATCAAATCCCGCATCCCTTGCCCGCGTCAGCCCGAATACGCCGTTCAGATTAGCCTGGTCATAGACGCAGAGTCCTCCCGCTTCATGAACGATATCTACAAACTGACGGATCCGGTCGTTATAGATCCCTGTATCTTCCGGATTGGTGATCATGAGAGCCGCCGTACGTTCGGAGACGGCTGCTTTCAACGCCGCAAGATCCGGCAGGCCGTTCTCATCAGGATACAGGGTGATCACCTTATACCCCAGAGTCGCCGCCGTTCCCGGATTCGCCGGATGAGAGAGAATGGTCGTAATGATCTCGTCCCGCTTGTCTGCCTCCCCCTTCTCCTCAAAATATGCCCGGATCGTCTGCACATTTGCGAAGATCGCCTGGCTCCCTCCCGCTGGCTGCAGGCTGACCTGGTCCATACCGGAGATTGCCTTCAAATACTGCGCATCCTTATACATAACCTCCAGGATTCCCTGTACGGTGCTCTCATCCTGACAGGGATGCAATTCCTGGAACTTCTCCGCGCGCACCAGCTGCTCATGGATCTTGGGGCTGTACTTCATGGTACAGGTCCCAAGTCCGATATCGATGTTAATGTCCGTTCCGATGGTTTCCTGGGATAACCTCATATAATGACGGAGAACCTGCATCTGCGACAGCTCCGGCAGCGCGGGCGCCTTTTTTCTTAGAAGGCCTGCCGGGATCAGCTTTGACGCTTCGCCGCTTCGCTCTCTGACCTTCTCTGATGCCTGGGGCACCAGAACGCCTCTCTCTCCCGGATTCCCCATTTCCATGATAAAGGGTTCGTCCCAGCGCGCCTCATGGAAATCTCTGTTCTTTTTATAATAACCCATATCGTTAACCTCCTGTAATATCACATATGCACCAGATCTCTACCGAAGGATCTGCCCAAGCGCGTCCACAAGCGCATCCATCTCACCCTGCGTTGTAAGCTCCGACACACAGTACAGAGCGCACTGACCCAGGCCGGGGAATTCTCTGCTCAGATCCTTACCGCCGAATATCCGGTGTTCCAAAAGAGCCCTGTTGATCTCGCCCGCCGTTTTCCCGGAATCATTGAAGTCCACAAGCACCTCCTGGAAATTACTTCTTCCAAAAGGATTCGCCTTCACGCCCTTAAGCTCATTTAACCGAAGGGTCAGATAATTCAGATTCAGAAGAATGGTCTCTCCAAGCTCGTACATTCCCTGCGGTCCCATACTGGCAAGATAGACGCCTGCCGTAATCCCCCAGAGTCCCGTCTCCGTACCGAAGTATTCATTGGCCTTCTCGCGGCTTCCGTGTGAACACCGGTAATTCATTGCCCTGCCGTATCCATATGCCCCCTCCTTATCCGTCCTGGCAATGCCGTACATATAAGTCGGAAATTGTTCCATATATTCAAGCTTCTGGCGGCTGGCGATGAATCCTGCCTGTCCGCCGCCGTGCTGCAGATGCATCCCCAACGGCTGAATATCACCGCACACGATATCCGCTCCCAGATTCATCGGACTCTCTGCGATACCAAGGGACGACACCTGGGGCTGCGCGATACAGACTGCGTCATACTGATGCGCCAGCCTTGCGATCTCCTCCGCCTGTTCCTCAAAGAATCCAAGATACGAAGGATTCTCGTAGAAGACGGCCGCAACATTTCCCTTCTCAAGCCGTTCCTTAAGCTCCTTCATATCAAGTAATCCCGTTTCAGGAACGTGCGGCACCTTCTCAATCTCTGCCACGTTCCGGCAATAAGCGTCCGCCTGGCTGAAAATGTCAGGATTCATCGTATCCGGCACAAGGATCACGGACTTCTCCTTTCCGGCCGCACTTTGGATCCTGACCGCCATACGGAAGGACGAACATACAGACTGCCCGGCATCATAGGTGGTATAGCTTACCACGTCGGCGTCCAAGAGCTCACCCATCATGCTGGCGTACTCGAAGATCGCCTGCATCTTCCCGTGGTCTGAATAGGTATCTCCGCAGTATGCCGTCAGGAATTCCCCTCTGGTGTTGATCTCATCGCAGATCGCCGGAACCTGGTGCTTATAACACCCCGCCCCCAGAAAGCTTGCATACTCCTCCGTGGAAATATTCTTATTCAATATATCCGTCACATGCTTCTTAAGCTCATATTCACTGTGTATCGGCTCCGGGAGATCAAGCCTCCCCTTATAAAGCAGATCCTTTGGGATAATACTTTCATAGATCTCCCGGACGCTTTTTACCCCAAGCTCATCTAATAACTGCTGTTTTACTTCTGGAACACTGTTTGGCATATACGGATGCACAAATGATCTCTCCATGATATCTCTTCCTCCTTTACCTCACAAACCTTCTTAATTGACCCGGACCATGACAAAGTCTCCGTATCCGACGATGACCCGCATGTATCCTGCCAAATATTGATTTACCTCCTCATCACCGGTGTCGGCATACAATGGCCTTCCTACAAAATTCAGCATCTTGTCCGCAGACGCCGCCGCTATGATATTCTCCCTTCCTGCACGCCGGATCACCTCGGCGCTGATCTGCTGGTTTCCGCGTCCAAAGAGATAGCCCTGTCCTCCGATCACGGTGACAAGTATCTTGATCCTTGCATATTTCTCCATGATCTTAAGAATCTCTCTCTCCGTACAATCCGACGCGATCACCCGGTCTTCATACACCAGATCGATCCCCAGAAGGGTATTCGGCAAGCCTTTCTTCCTCATAATGCTTGCCGTCGTAGAACCGCCGCCGACGATATACAATGTCTCTGGCTCCCAATTGTCAACGATATAGTCTGACAGACGGTCGATGGAATCCTGCTCGCTGTAGGCGCTCCCGCTCTTTAAGTTCTGCACCATCCGGGCTTCATCCGGTATCCTCAGATAGCCGTAGAGCCGGGACTGGACCCGCCCTCTGCGAAACTCCTCCTCATCGATATCCATCACCTCCGCCTCTTTTGTCCCGCGCACCTTCCCGCGGACATATCTTACCGCCAGTTCCCCCGCCCTTCGCGGATCCAGCGCGAAGACGCCGGAATGGATCTTACACCCCGCCGGAATCCCAAGGACTAAGACCTCAGTGCCCGCCGCGTCCATGATATCTCTCGCAGTACCGTCGCCGCCGGCAAAGAGGATGAATTCCACCCCTGCCGCGAGAAACCTTTCGACGGCGCATCTCGTATCCTGAGATGTCGTATGTCCGCCGGCAGAAGGACGCTCTTGTCCGCCGGCAGAAGAAAGCTCTTGTCCGCCGGCAGTATCCCCGCCTGCCAGCTTATAGCATAGGCCCGCCGCCTCACAGACTTCCGCCCCCATCCTGCCCGGGCAGGTATAGACCGTTATCTGCTCTTTTACTTCATCTAACAGACGCACCGCAATAAGCGCCTTCTGCCCGCTCTCCATCACCGCTCCCAATTCGAGGGCCTTTTGAACCGTATCTTCTCCGTCTGAACCTTTTAAGCCCACCTTCCCGCCGATTCCCGCTACCGGGTTCACGACCAGCCCTATTCTTATCATGCCTTACTCCTTCGGATATATGATTCCATTCTTACTGTAATAGACAGGATGCTCCTCTGCCGCTACTATGTACGCCAATGACGCAAATGTGTCAAAAACTCCAAGCTCGATCTCACAGATATTCGGCGGAATGTAGATCTCTATCACAGATCCTTCAAGCCCTGTTAACGCGCCTTCCCGGATTCCGATGCACCCGGTATCCCTGGCCAATATCAGGATACCGTCCGTCAGATCGACGCGCACCGTAACTCCTGTGATATATCCGTCTTCATCCACCAGAAAACCTGAGAACTCTCTCATCCCATAATCATCCCTATCAGCTTCCCCACTGGCGTTACTGCCGTCAACTGCCGTCTTATCCTCACTGCCGTTACTGCCGTCAACTGCCTTATCCCCACTGCCGTTACTGCCGTCAACTGCCTTATCCCCACTGCCGTTACTGCCGTCAACTACTTCCTTAATGTCCGCACTTACATCCAAAAGCTCTTCCATCCTCTCATCCATAACCGGCAGCAATCCTTCCGCGGCAGCCGGGATCACTCCTGTCTTCTCAGCCTCCGCGATAAAAGGCAGAGGCAGCTCCCCCATTTCCAACTCTGCCGCGTGGCTCCTGTCTTCTGCAATTTCCTCTTCCCCAGCAGAAAACTCTGGACTTACAGTCCCGTCCGGTATGACCGGTACATTTACAATATCCTCCTTCCAAGTATAGACCAAAATTCTCGTTCCGTCACCCAGTTTCACAGCCGTATTCTTCGTATTCCGTCCGCACTTTCTTGCGTTCGGCCTTAAGATATTCTCCCCGGCTTTATGACTGCCGATATCTCTCGACGGTTTTGCCGGAGCGTCCTTTGCATAGCTCCTGCTGTCAAAACACAGCATCCCTATCATCACCAAAACCAGCCATCCTCTCGAAGCATGCTTCCGGGACTGAGAACTCCTTTTTGAAACTGCCAATTCCATAACCATTTCCATAACTCTTCACACCTCCAAAGCCTTATGGACTTCTCACCTGTCATCAGTTCCCTCCTCCCAAAAACAACCATCCGTCTTCAATATACACGCTGGCCTATAAAATTTCAACACTTGTATCCCTTTTTACTGGATGCTTGTGAAGTTCCTCAAAATCAAGTATACTGTTGACAGCAGCTAATTCGTCAACAAGTCAGATATTAAGAATCGGGGGAAGAATGAGATGATACTAAAAAATGTGTTACTGATCGTAAAAGACATTGAAAGATCGCGCCGCTTTTATCAGGACCTCCTGGGGCTTACGGTTACGGCAGACCTTGGGAAAAAGATTCTCTTTGCAGGCGGCGTCGTCATAGAAGAAAGCTCTGTATGGGAGGACGCGCTTAGATGTACAGCCGTATACGGCAATCATGACGCGGAACTGTATTTTGAAGATTCTGATATAGACAATATCCGCAAGAAGCTTCGAAGCTTCGGTTACGAAGCCGGATATCTGAAAGCTGCCGATGAAGAGGATTCCGAGGTGATCCGCTTCTATGACCCGGACGGGCACATCATAGAAGTGAGAAGATCCAGTACATGCGCTTGATATCTGCGGCAGAAATTATACTAATACATCGGAATTAAATAACTGCTATCGGAAGCATAGACGAGTGAAGATAGCAGTTATTAATGATTCGATGTACTTCCTTTACGAGTGAAGATGGCAGTTATTAATTATTCGATGTACTATCCTTCACGAACGGGAAACTGCCGTGCCAACGCAGATAACCGTCAATCCGCCGATCAGGCCAAGGATCCATCCAAGAGGATATCCGCATTCAAAGTAGGATAGTTTAGTCTCCATATAACGGCAGATCAGCCGCAGGATCATGCTCCCTATCGTCAGCATCAGGATACCTGTGATGATACAGTAATACATCCCTTCCGCAATCAGAAGCCGCCTCTTCTGCTTTCGTGTCATCCCGATGCTCTCCATGACTTCGAATTCCTTTCTTCTCGCAAATATTCCCGTAACCATTACATTAAAATAATTCGTCAATCCCGCAAGAAGCAAAACGATGCTGATGCATCCAAGGATCCGCCTGCTGCCCCTGATCGTATCTGCCGCCTCAGAGCGAAGATCAGACTTGCTGATGCAGAAGATTCCGGCCTCTTCCACCTCCTCCTGATCGCTGCCCGTTCCAAGAACTGTTTTGTTCCTCCTGCGCCTTTGATTCTCCCAGGATATGATGTCATGAATCCCTGCTTTCACCTGCGCCTCCTTCTCCTCGTCCGCATTCAGCTCCATATAGAGTGTCTTTCGCTCTGTGGGCAGCTTCTCAAATCCCTTCTCGCTGATCAGATAATAGACGGTTCCTTCCGAACCGTGCCAGGTCTGCCGTATCCGCGGGAATCCTTCCTCACGGTTATCCAGATAGCCGCTTAAGGTCAATGTCTCCGACTGCTTTCTCGTATCCTCCATAACATCCCGCTCTTCGCCGGTTGCCTGATTCCAACGGATCCAGTCTTCTTTGGACTGCAAGGTCGTAAAATACACCGGCTCCCCCACACTTGCCACTGCCTGCTTCTCCTGCTTCGGTGTCAGCCGATGATCATGCAGGATCATCACCCCCGTTCCGTCTGCCAGGCTGTCCATATCTACCGGAAGCTCCCGCTCCTGTACATATTGACGCAGTTCAAGAAACTCTTCATCATGCAGGATTTGAACAACATTTTCTGAGAATACCTCCATCATAGAAGCTTCCGATTCACGTGCCTTTTCCGTCTCCGCAATCCCCAATATACCAGGAGTGGTCAGCGGTTTTATTCCTTTCCCGGACATCGTTGATAACATATAGGCCCCTTCCATCACATAGGACTTCTTGCGGTCTACTCCGTCAAGACTTAAAAGTCTCTCTCTTGCTTCCCGGGAAATGGGGGAGAACTCATCATACCGATTCCCATATAGCAAGACGAAGTTATCCCCTTCCGTCTCCAGGGGATCTTCTCCCGCGTCTCTCGTCTCATATTCATTCCCATAGCCTTCTTCCTGTCCCCAATCACTGAACTCTCCCGCGATCAGGAAATCCGGCCGGCTCTCGATCACATGGCTGTAATCGCTGCCCTTTGTAATGACGATCGTCCCAAGAAAAGCTTCCAAACCAAGGAACAGGGAAAAAACGGTCAGCAAAAACCGGCCCTTATTTCTGCTTATATTCTGCCACGCCATATACCACAGCTCCCGGCCAGCACTCCATCTCCGGTAATCCGTCCGTTTTAATCTCCCCTTTCTTATACCTCCCTTCCCGCCCTGTAAGCTCACTCTGGCAGATACATAATTCATACTTTCCACGCAGGATACATTTACCACACGGCAGATCACGCCTGCCGCCGCTAAAAGGGTGAGAAGCACCGCGAATCCAACTGCCGCCGCCAGGATTCCCGGCCGGAAGATCCGAAGACCTTCCGCTCCCCCGTAATTGCTCAAATACTGTCCCCCTAACATCTCAGGAATCAAAACCAGCAGGATGAACGCCGACAATACCGCCCCCGATAACACACCCGGAACCAGAAGCCTTAGGATCTGCCCCAAATAGATCCTGCGAAGCTGCCTTTTCGTTGTGCCGATCGTGTTGAGAAGCCCCATCTGCCGCACATCTTTTGCCATAGAGATCTGCATCACGTTATGGATCAGGAAGAACATACCGCTTAAGATGATAAGCGCGCCGAGTATTGCCATCTCATAGCTTCCGGTCATCCGGTTCACCGCATCCCCTGCAAAGGTATTACAGGCGGTAACCCTAAGATCCGACCCCTTCCCTGCAGCATCCTGATAAAGCCGCTCTTCCGTCTCCCGCCAATCCATGCTGTCAGACTGACAGATCAGAATGTCCGATTCATTTCCGATATCATAACCCCAGGCCTTATATTTTGCTTCCGAGATATATCCGATTCCCCGATACGCTGCCGAATCTGTATAATCCATGTACCATCCGCTTAAGATGAATTCCTCCTGCTCCTTTCGAAACAACCCGATACTGACCGTAAGGCCGACTTTCATTCCTTCTATGGGCCCGTCGATTCCTAATTCTTCCATTGCCCGCACAGAAAGCATGATCTCCTGCTCTTCTGCCGGGTAATGTCCGCGGATATCCGTATATGCAGGACTTATGATCTGTTCCCATGCGGGCCCGTCCAGCACTTGAATGGTGCAGACCTCATTTTCCGCTTCCAGCGGCTTTTTGCCGGTCTCCCAGGCAGAAGCCCATCCGACTGCCGCTCTTCTCCCCGCCCGCTTTACATATCCAAGGGAGCGCACCTTCTGATAGACAGAAGTTCCTGCGCCGCTGATACTGGCGGACGCCGTTGTTCCCGCCGCCCTTGCCGCCTTCAAATACTCCGCCTGCACCTTGCCCACCGCGATCCCAAACACCAGCGTCAGCGTGAGAATGCACAGACAGACCGCACCCATAAGGATTCTGTTTCTTCCCCTGTTACAGCGTTCGTACTCTTTTGACAGCATACGGAGCACAGACCGATTGTTATTCGGGATAAATTGAATTCCGTTCATCATCTATCCCTCCCTCGTATCAGCTGTATGTTGCCGGAAATACTCTCTTCCTCTGCCATTTTTCCCTCATGGTCGCAGAGCCTTCCATCCTCTATCCGCACCACACGGTCCGCCATCTGAGCAACCTCTTCCTGATGTGTCACCACGATCACCGTCTGATGGAATCTCTCTGCACAAGAACGCATAAGCCCCACAACCTCCATACTGGTAACCGAATCCAGGCTCCCGGTGGGTTCATCGGCAAGAAGGATCGCAGGCTTGGTCATAAGCGCCCGGGCGATCGCCGCCCTCTGCTGCTGACCGCCGGATAACATCCGCGGCAGGCGGTCTAACTGCTCCCTGATACTAAGAAGCGCCGTCACCTCGTCAAAGAACGCATCATCTATCCCGGCGCCGTCCAGACGAAGGGGAAGTACGATATTCTCATACACACTGAGCACCGGCACCAGATTATACTGCTGGAATACAAAGCCGATATTCCGCCTGCGGAACACCGTCCGCTCCTCGGCCTCCATATCCCTCAGGCTGTTCCCGCGGATCCAGATACCTCCCTCTGTCGGTACGTCCAACCCTCCGATCATATTCAGAAGCGTCGTCTTCCCGCTCCCCGAAGTTCCAACGATCGCCACAAATTCTCCGGCTTCAGCAAAAAATGTCACGCCGTCCAACGCGCGGACTTCATAGGCGTCCGTGATATAGTATTTCTTCAGCCCAACAGCTTTTACGATCTCCATAGATTATCCTCCTGTCTAATACTTGTACCAATTATTGTACAGGATAAATCTAACAAACTTCTAACAATCTCTCCCTTAAAACAGATTCCCGACCGGCAGATCAATCTCCATCATGATCCCTTCCCGCATCCTTCTCACCGCTATGAATCCTCCGTGAAGGTTCACGATCTCCCTTGCCAGATACAGACCGATCCCAAACCCTTCCTGAGCCGTGACGCGTTTTCCCCGATAGAAACGCTGAAAAAGAGCGTTCTCTTCCCCCGGTTCAATACCGATTCCAAAATCTCTTACCTGGATTTTCAGAAACATCTCATTGACTGATACTGTCACTTCCACTCTGCCGTCCGGCAAAGAATACTTCACCGCATTGTCAAGAAGATTATAGACCGCCTCGCCAAGCCAGTTCGGGTCGTGCAGGCAGGCCGCTGCGCCTGGCAGCGTTACCTCGAAGGCGAGCCCCTTCTCCTCTGCCTGACTGTGTATCTGTCCAAGCGCATTCCGAACGGTCCTTAATATGTCCGTGTCTTCCTTCCTGATCTGTATGATATGATGCTCAAGCCTTGACATCTTAATGAAGTTCTCCGCAAGGAAATGCAGCTTCTCAGCGCTTCTCTTCATCGCATCCGCATATTCTGCCGCCGTCTCTTCTGACAGATCTTCTTCTTCCAGCCCGTCTAACATAAGTCCAAGATACGTCTCTACATTCGCAAGCGGCGTCCGCATCTGATGGGCGATCTCCGAGATCAGCCTCTTGATCTCGTCCCGGCTTCTCTCTGCCGCATCTGTTCTGCCCTGCATCGATTCCTGTACCCGCACCAGCCGATTCTCGATCTTCGCATACAGCGTCTCTTCTCCTGATGATGACGCCTCGATCCTCTGCCCGTTTAAGATCTTCTCCGTCAGCCCGGCAATCTCTTCTAATTCCCGTTCCCGGCATCTTCTCTGCCGGACATATACGGCAGACGCACCTGCCGCTAATCCCGCCAGAGCCGCCACAGCTTCCATATACATGCTATTAATCCCCTATCCGGTATCCAAGCCCGAACACATTCTTAATATAGTCCGGCTGTCTCGCATCCGGTTCGATCTTTTTCCGCAGACGGCCAACCGTGACACTGACCGTATTATCCACCACAAACTGACCGGAAATTCCCCAGATCCGCTCCAGAATATTTTCTTTCGTGAGCACCTGTCCCTGGTTCAGCATCAGATATTCCAATAACTGATATTCTTTTGCCGTAAGCCTGATCTCCTGCCCCTTCATGAAGACCTGCTTTTTTGCCGGATACAGACTCAGCTCCCGAAAAGTAAGCGGGCTGGCTTCACCGTTTCGCTTTAATACCGCCTCGATCCGCTTCAACAACACCTTCATGGAAAATGGTTTTACCACGTAGTCGTCTGCGCCGATATCGAATGCCGCTAGCATATCCCGCTCCTCATCCCTGGCAGTAAGGAAGATCGCCGGAGTCTTCTGTCTTCCCCGAAGCTCCTGATACAGACTGATCCCGTCCCCGTCAGGAAGACCGATATCCACAAGAAGCAGCTCCTCTCCCTTCCCCAGCAGCGATAACGCCTCTTTCTTCGTGTGCGCGGTCATCGTCTCATAGCCTGCTTTTTCCAGCGTCAGTTTCAGCGCCTGGTTCAGCAATCTGTCATCCTCAATAATCCCTATCATCTTATTTCCTTTTTGGCTTCGGCAGCTCCTTATACATCCCATTCAACACCTTTGTCATAAGCTCTGTATTCTCTACGTCTTCAACCGCCACCATCAACGTCCTGGAACCTTCATAAGGATAAGCCCTCTTAGCATCAGGCATCAGCCGAAGCACCGTCTCTGTCGGTTTTAACAGCAGACTCATCTTTCTTGTAGTCACCTTACCGGCTTTTTGCAGATTTTCTACAATATAATCATGAAATTCCTTCGATGTAGCCATATATCATACCGCCTTTCAAGAACTGTACTCTTTTTGTACTATCCATCATAGCAGAAATAAGCTGTCTTATCAATCAGAACAAAGCATGCAAAAGGGGAAGCCCGAAAGCTTCCCCGATCCATCCGCCGCTGATCAGATTTCCTTTAACTCATACTGTCTGCTCCCAAGACCGATCTTCTCAGCCTGGTCAAGGGTAGCCTTCCACTCGATATTTGGATTAGAATCCTTAAAATGGTCGTGATGACAATGCCATCCCTCTTCGGCCAGATGCTCGCCAAGCTGACTGTTCTCAATCGGCTTAGCGCGCAGGCAGGCGTCTGCACATGCCTGGTCCAGCGCAACCGGATCGAAGCTTGCGAACATTCCGATATCCGGCAGGATCGCCGCGTCATTCTCTCCGTGGCAGTCACAGTTCGGGCTTATATCCTGCACCAGCGAAATGTGAAAACACGGGCGGCCATGACAGACTGCCTGCGCATACTCCGCCATCTTACGGTCGAGCAATTCATTGGCGCTGCTGTTCGGATTATCGATCGCATCAAAGCTGCATGCGCCGATACAGCGGCCGCAGCCCTTGCACTTATCATAATCGATCACAGCCTTCCTATCCACATATGTAATCGCGTCGCTTCCGCATTCCTTCGCACAGCGGCCGCATCCGCGGCAAAGCTCTTCACTTACGGCAGGCTTCCCGTCGGCATGCTGCTTCATCTTGCCGGCGCGGCTGCCGCAGCCCATTCCGATGTTCTTGATCGCACCGCCGAATCCGGTCGCCTCATGCCCTTTGAAATGGCTTAAGCTGATGAAGATATCCGCATCCATGACCGCTCTTCCGATCAGAGCAGTCTTACAGTATTCTCCGTTCTCCACCGGAACCTCTACCTCGTCGGTTCCCCTAAGTCCGTCTCCGATAATGATCTGACACCCCGTAGTCACCGTGTTGAATCCGTTGAGATTCGCACAGTCCAGATGTTCAAGAGCATTCTTCCTGCTTCCCGGATAAAGGGTGTTGCAGTCTGTCAGGAATGGAAGACCTTTCTGCTCCTTGCACAGATCAGCCACAACCTTCGCGTAATTCGGCCTTAAGAATGCCATGTTGCCGAGTTCTCCGAAATGCATCTTGATCGCTGCGAACTTCCCTTCCATATCGATATCCTTGATACCTGCCGCGATACACAGCTTTCTCAGCTTTTCAAGCCGGCTCGTCCCTACCGGGCATCTGAAATCTGTAAAATATACCGTTGATTTCTCCATTATTCCCTCCTGATTTTCATAAATATATTATGCTGTTTCCTCTATGAAATCATATTATCAGCTTGAAGTCAAGACATTCTTAAAATCGCTGTTTCCCTTGCTGTCTACCGTGTAATCTCACTGACGATATTTTCCCTTACCAGTTTCCTTGCGGGGAACATGACCGCCGCGACCGCTATCACCATATTCAGAATCATGATGCCGAATAAGACCCGATTGGGAACCCCTGTCTGAACATGTAAAAACTGCAGTATATGTGCCATATAGTAATCCATCACCCTTCGGAGAATCAGATTGTAAATGTAATAGATCACCGCATCCGCAAGCAGTCCGTATAAGATACCGGTCTGTAAGATCATCTTGTAAAAACCAATGTCCGTAATACCCATAGCCCTGATGATCCCATACTCTCTCCTCCTCGCAAGAATCGTATGGTTCATGCTGTTCACGATATGGAATAAACTAATGACCAGCAGAATGGCCGCGATACCGGAAAAAAATATCTGCTGCTGTCTTAAGTAGTTCTTCTGTGTCCTGATCGCAGCGCTGTAATCCACCAATACCGCCTTGGGAACATCACGGATGATCTGCAATATCTGACCGCTCACCTTCCCGGCTTCTGCATCCTCTGCCGGCGAGGCATTGATAAAGCTATAATCGGTGATTCCAAAATTCTCCTCCATCTGCTCATTCGTCATGATCAGGCCCGGCATCACGCTGTCCTTATAGAATCCCTCCTGCAGAAATCCCTGCTCCCGCGCCAGCGGACGGCTTACAATAGCTGCAATCTCAAATTCTTTCTCTATATAGTTCTCTTCGCCGCTTTGGAACTTCAGCAGCTCATCCGCATAACCGTCCATTTTAGGAACGCGCAGACTGATCGTATCTCCAGGCTTCTTGCCGTAAAAATAATAATTCCCCTGTCCGTCCATGTTGGCAACCGCAATGATCTTATTGCCCTCCTTAAGCGCCGCCGGGTCAATATCCCCCTCCAGGATGAATTCATTAAGCTGTTCGATCAATCCGTCTTCATAACCATATACGTCATATTTGATCCTATACGTGCCGTCCTCCTGCTGCAGGCAGATCCCCCCGTACCGCCGGACAAAATAATGATCCGCATTCTGGTAATCAAAAAAGGAATCCCACTCTTCTAACGACTCGATACGAGTCACTTCCCCGAAAGTAAATTTCGTCGGATAGACATTCTTTGTTTCCGGCATATTTTTGATCTTATCCCCTGCCGCTTGCGGGATCGTATCTTTAAGCGAATTGGATTTTAAGGAAATGCGGTATTCGCTGCCAAGACCGTCGTCTGATTTTAACGAAAGCTCTGCATGGACCTTCAGATTCTCTACCATATAAACCGTACATAAGAAGATGCTGCCGCCCATCGATAAGGATAACAGGATCCCGATCACTTTCCTTTTGTTCGCAAACATGAATTTTCGGACAACCACTCCCGCCATATTTACATGATGCAGGGCATATATTTTTCTCTTTGCCGTAAATGAAGTGTCTCCGCCCATAACCTCTTTTAAGGTCTGCTTCCCAAGCGAACGGACAACAAGAAACGCGACAGCAGCCAACGCGGCCAGCAGGAATACAAAACCGAATATCATAGCGTCCCACGCCAGATAGAATTGCAGGGTACTCGTTCCTTCTGCCAGCGTTTGGTCCGCAGCCGACAAGCCGTTTCCCGTTACTCCTGCGCCCTTCCCGCCGAATACCCCGCCGAAACTGCGGTATACCAGACTTAAGAAGCCATTTCCCAATAAACACCCCAGCGGATATCCAACGATAAACAGCATCCAAAGTTCCAGAAGCAATGTTATGCCGATCTGCTTCCCGCTGATTCCTAATGTCTGCAAGATCCCGTACTCGGACGTTCTCTTTGCCACAGAGATATTGAAGACACTGTACACGGCGAATATGCTGAACAGGCATAGAAGAACCAGCATTCCGTTATAAGCCAGATTATAGTCGCTCTGTAACTTCAGGACAATGTAGGTGAAGTTGCCTTCTTCATCGGTCAGGCCAAACTTCACGATATCATAGATACTGCCCGGCTCCTCGCCTGCAAGATACTTTGTCACTTCATCATTTCCCTCAACCGCGTCAGAAGATATCCGGTGCTCTCTTAGGAAAGCGTCCAACTGTCTGTACAGCTTCTCATCTTCATCGAACCCGAGATATAGAAAAGTCTGACTTATCCGTCCCGCAAAAGAATCGCTTACAAAGACCTCCATCTCGCCCGCACTTGCCGCCCATTCGCTTTTTAACACTCCTGTCACAATGTAATCCCGTGCTCCGACATGAACAGAGTCCCCAAGATTACCGGAAAATCCAAGGTTGCTTAATACGAATCCGTCCGCCGCGATCTCATCCTCTCTTCTGGGATACGTCCCCTCTAAGAGATCTCTGTGCGCCATCCGGCGATAGGTCTCATCGGTACGGATAAAATAAATCAAAAACTCCTCTTCAGCCACATCCCGGATCTCCATCTTCCCGCACCGCTTCAGATGATATCCTTCGCCCTTTTCCCCGCTTTGGATCTTCTGAAACTGCTCCTTATCGGTCTCTGCACAGTAATGCCAGTCTCCGTATATGGTCTTACTGTTGAGAAGGTCGCTCTTCTGACTGCTGTAGATAAGCGAACTGATTCCGGCAAGCAGCGACGCCGTCAATAGGATGCCCGCGAAGATCGCTGCAGTCTGGCTCTTATAATACCGCATATATTTCCATGCCAGCTTTAACATGCGTCATCACCGCCTTTTGCCGGGAATCTTCTCTTCCCCGTGACGATACGCCCGTCCTCAATGCGGATCACCCTGTCGCAGGTCTGCGCGATCGCTTCATTATGGGTCACCATAAGAATCGTCTGCTTATACTTTCTGCTGCTTGCCTTCAGCAATCCCATCACCTCAATGGTTGTGGCCGAATCAAGATTGCCCGTCGGTTCGTCGCAAAGCAGCATATGAGGCTTGTTCACAAGCGCCCTTGCGATCGCTACCCGCTGCTGCTGCCCTCCTGACAACTCATTGGGGTATTTCCCGCGCTTCTCCCAGATACCAAGCTCCCGCAGCAATTCCTCGATATATTCCCGGTTGATATGCTTTCCCCTGTCAAATGTCACCGGAAGCGCCACGTTATCATACACGTTCAGCACCGGCATCAGACTGTAATTCTGAAACACAAAACCGATATTCCTTCTGCGGAATATGGTAAGCTCCTTCCTCGAAAGCGAACCGATCTCTCTGTTTTTAACGAAGATCTCCCCTTTCGTCGGATTGTCCAGGCCGCCGATCAGATTGAGCAGCGTAGACTTGCCTGAACCGGACGTTCCTACAATGGCAGCAAATTCACCTTCCTCCACCTGAAGGCTGATATCCTTCAGCGCATTTACCTGATTCTCCCTTTCTCCGTATATTTTTTCAACATTCTGCAGCTCTAATATACTCATCCGTCATCGCTCCTTTTCTTGATACGTTTGTCTATCAGTATAACTGCCGTATCTTGCAATTTCTTTACAAACGGATGGTCAGTTCTTACAGTTTTGTAAGAACACAGAAAAGCAGCTCCCTTCCCCATACTCAGAATCTACCGTCATGTATCCCTTCTCCTTTTCCAGGATCAGATTGGCCAGATAGAGGCCAATGCCGGAGCCTTCCGCATCTTGTACTTCCGGACTCCTGTAAAACCGTTTAAATATATCCGTCAGCTCTTCCCGGCGGATTCCTCTCCCGTTATCTGCGATCATAACTTCTGTATATAATTCATAGGAACGGATACGGATGGAAACCGCTCCGCCTTTTGCCGTATATTTGACCGCATTTTCCAACAGATTGACAAATACTTCCGCCGTCCACTTCCGGTTGTGATACAGCTTCATATCCTCAAACGGTTCCAGGATAAAATCGATCTTCTTGCTCTCCATCTTTTCATAGACCGTATCAACCGCATCCAGGATCGTCTGCCTGATCTGCGTATCTCTGACTTCAAAACCGTCAATATTCTGTTCCAGTTTTACCATCTTAGACAGAGATTCCACGATCCAGTTCAGCCTCTCCACCTGTCTGTGCATCTTACCGGCGAATTCTTCCCTCTGCCCCGGTTCGATCTTTCCTCTTCCCAATATATCCGCATAAAGCGAAAGATTGGCAAGGGGCGTTTTCAGCTGGTGGGACATATCGGACACCAGGCTTTTTACCTGTTCTTTTTCCTTCTCGGCGCTCTTGGCGTGATCGTCAAGCACCCTTTGTATCTGGTTGATCTTACTGACAAGGGCGGAATATTCCCCCTCCTCCACATCAGAATGAACAACCGTCTCCCTGCTTAACACACTGTCCAGCAGACGGTCGATCATACGGTAGGTCTTTCTCTTTTGGTAAATGCAGCAGCCCGCCGACAGGCACAAAAGTACCGCCAAACTTATCGTGATCCACATGCTTCTATTCCTTATCCTATTCTTTATCCTATTCTTTCCAGATATATCCGATCCCGTGTACGGTTTTGATCCGTACCGGACTTGACGCATCATCTTCTATCTTGGTCCGAAGCCTGCTGATATTGACCGACACCGTATTGTTATCCACGTATTTGCCGTCGCTGTCCCAGATCTTGTCTAAGATCTGTTCCTTAGAAAGAATATGGTTCTTATTCTCGATCAGATACAGAAGCAGGCGGTATTCTAATTTGCTGAGCTTAACTTCCTCTCCGTGCCTGTATACTTTGCACATATCCTGATCGATAATGACAGAACCGGAGACGATCTTCATCGTCTCTGATTTGTCTTGAAGGATCCGCTTCATTCTCGCCTTCAGCACGCCGAGAGAAAACGGCTTCGATACATAGTCATTGACTCCCAGCTCCAACGCCTTAATCTCATCCAGCTCCGTATCGCGGGCAGTCAGCATGATCATCGGTATATTGCTGTAGCTGCGAACCTCTCTGCATAATTCAAAGCCTGTTCCGTCCGGCAGATTGCAGTCAAGAAGCACGATATCATAACAGCCCTTCGCGATCTCTCTTGATCCTTCCCTTTTCGTCCCGGCTTCCGCGACGTCATATCCGTCACCGGAAAAAGAGAAGGATAGCCCTTCTCTTAAGTCGCTGTCATCTTCTATTATCAGTATTTTACATTTATCCATTCCTCAATTCCTTCTTAACCGCAGCCGTTCATATTTTTACGGCACTGTGAAACAGCTTCTAAAAGTTCACAGTCTCCGTTCTTCTCTAATAACATCTGAAAAACCCCCATCCATTCTCTGCACTGATAATGGATAGAATGCTTTTCATCGTACTCTCGAAATGTCTTAATACATTGTTTTCAACATTGAACTTCTGGCATAATCGTCAATATCTGGATTCTTCACGGACTCTTTCAGCAATTCCATATCTCCGTGATATGTATTATAAAGAATCCGTGATATCTTCGATCGCTTTTTGTACTAAATCCTTCATTCATCTTCTCCTTCTATAATTTTCTTAGACCTATCATAACAGAGACAGCGCAGTATATCAATTCGATTTTGCCCTATATGTATAAGTAAAAAGGCGGCAGGGAGAAATTTCTTCCGTAAATTTTTTAAAAAGGTCTTGTATGTGACGCAGCGTAATAATGTATAATACATGACAGGAGGCAGATCATTATGGCAAAACACAGAGCAATACCGCATGGTTTTATGACAGTCGGAGAGGCTGCTAAGAAGCTGGGAGTTACTGTCCGTACATTGCAATACTATGACAAAGAAGGCTTGTTATCCCCTTCAGCAGCAAGCGAAGGCGGACGCAGGCTTTATACAGATAAAGACTTAGTAATGCTTCATCAAATTATATCTTTGAAATCACTGGGTTTTTCTTTGGATGATATTAAGCATCGCTTAATTTCTCTGGAAACACCGACGGATGTGGCAACCGCCCTTACCGAACAGGCAGACAGCATACGGGAGAAGATCGAACAGCTAACCGCTTCCTTGACAGCGATAGAACAGTTAAAAGAAGAAGTGCTGCAAATGCAGACAGTCAACTTTAAAAAGTATGCAGATATCATTGTCAATCTGCAAATGAAGAATGAATATTATTTTCTTATCAAAAAATTTGACGATGATATGCTTGACCATATACGCAGACAGTTTGATCAAGATAACGGCTCTGATTTTATAGATAGATTTAACCGTTTGAGCGATGAGATTATAGAGCTCCAAAAGGCAGGCGTATCCCCTGCAAGTGAGAAATGCCAACGAATTGTAGAAGAGTATTGGGGATTGATCATGGAATTTACGAACGGTGATATGAGTATGCTTCCGAGCTTGATGGAGATCGGCAATATTGATACCGCTGCAAATGCCTGGGAAGAAAGACAAAAAATCGTAAACGGCTATTTAGAGCCGGCTTTGCAAGTCTACTTTTCAAGACTTGGAGAAAATCCGTTTGAGGGGGTGGAAGGATGAATCGTGCAATACAAGTTCGTGGATTAAAGAAAAGCTATGACAGCAACATTGTTCTTGGCGGACTTGATCTTGACATTGAAAAGGGAGAAGCTTTCGCTCTGCTCGGTGCAAATGGTGCAGGGAAAACGACAGCCCTTGAATGTATTGAGGGCTTGAGAAAATATGACAGCGGTACGATTACGGTAAACGGGGAGATGGGGATTCAGCTGCAATCATCCTCTTTACCTGCCCATATCAAACCGATGGAGGCTGTAAGATTATTTTCAAAATGGAACAGGGCAAAGATCGATTGCACTATGCTTAACGCTCTTGGCATGAAAGAAATCGAGAAGAAGCAGTACATCCAACTATCCACAGGACAAAAAAGGCGGTTACATCTTGCTCTTGCACTAATCGGTGATCCAGATATCATTTTTCTCGATGAGCCGACTGCGGGACTTGATACCCTTGGCAGGGTTTCACTTCACGAGCTGATCCGCAAACTCAAATCACAAGGAAAAACAATTGTTTTGGCAAGCCATGATATGGCAGAAGTGGAAAGCTTATGCGACCGCATTGCAATCTTGAATGACGGGAATATTGGCTTTTGCGGCACAGCAGCAGAGCTGACTGATAAGATCGGGAAGAAGTATTTTATCCATATCAAAACGCAGCAAGGAAACAGCTCTTTTGAAACAGATAATATTGAAGATACTTTGATATCCCTGCTTCATGATTTGAAGCAAAAAGGAATTCATATATTGGATATTAAAGTCGACCGCGGTACGCTTGAACAACATTTTATCGAAATGGCAAGGAGGAAAACAGAATGAACGGTTTCTTATATGGTGTTGTTTTACAGTGGAAATTGGATATACGAAGCAAGTCCCTCTTAGTTACCTGCTATATCATTCCGCTTATTTTCTTTCTTCTTATGGGCGGTATTTTTACTTCCGTTATGCCCGACATGGGAAGTACGCTAATACAATCCATGATCGTAATGAGCGTTTCAATGGGCGCTTTTATCGGATTGCCGCCGTCGTTGATTGAAACTTACGGAAGCGATATAAAAAAGGTCTATAAAGCAAACGGAGTACCTATCTGTTTAGGACTTGTGACAATGTTCCTTTCGGCATTTGTTCATTTGATGATTACCTGTATTGTGATCGTGCTGCTTGCCCCTATTCTATTTGAAGCAGCTTTGCCGGCACAACTTCCGTTCTTCTTTCTTGCACTTGCTATATACACGATCGTGTCGTTAAGCATTGGAAGTATTTTAGGGTTGACGGTAAAAAATCAAGCGAAACTGGCGACGATAGCACAATTAGTTTTTTTGCCCTCGATCATGCTTTCGGGGATTATGTTCCCTGTCGGCTTGCTGCCAGATTTTCTTGAAGCTATAGGGCGTATTTTTCCTGCTTCTTGGGGATACCGATCGATGTTGGATCATGGATTTTGCTTTGAAAATCTATGGTATCTGATCGTTATCTTTTTTGCAGCGGTAATTGTATGCGGAATAGTTTTGAAAAAACAAAAAGCAAAATAAACACAATGGCTAAGTGATCTTGGCAGATTTTAATTCATCGATAAGTCCCTGCATACGTTCCGTCACCAGTTCATCCCAAAGCAAACACATCTAACTTGTGAAAATATTCAATTCCCGTACTTTTTGTGTTATAATGTTTTGTGTAAATCTGCAGAGAGCACGGAGGAAAATATAAATGGTTTTAATGGTTGATACAACAGCCAAACATATAGGAAAAGCAATCTCAGAGGAATTGCTTCGCAGCGGCAAAAATGCAGCCAAGTTTGAGTTGATCGACACCGCCGGGATGCACATTTCACACTGTGCCGGGTGTAACTACTGTTGGCTGAAAACGCCGGGAGTATGCGCTATTCGGGATGATTATGAACCGATCCTGAGAAAAATAAACGAGGCTGACCAAGTTTGGCTGATCTCGGATACACACTTTGGATTTGTTTCCTGGCAGACCAAAAACATTATAGACAGGATTATGCCGCTTATCACTATGTATTTGAAATTTAAAGATGGACAGATGCGCCATGTAATGCGCTATAACCATCAGCCCGATATTGGGATCATCTACACCGGGGACGGCGACCAGGCTTATCTCGAACGATGGTGCCAGCGTACTGCGCTGAATCTGGGGAGCCGTTCGCTGGGCGCCTTCTCTGAAACTAACCGAAAGGAGGCAGTTTCATGCATGTTGTAATTATCAATGGAAGTCCGCGGGTACAAAAATACAGCAACACGGAGCAGATCATTGCTGCCTTTGCAAAAGGACTGTCAGAAAAAGGAATTACCTTTGAAGCATATGCAATTTCTAACCGGAAAACATGGGACACCATTCGTGATGCTTATATCAAAAACGACGAGATCCTCATTGCGCTGCCATTATACGTTGAATGCGTGCCCGGGCTTCTTTTGGAATTTTTAGAAACTCTTCCCAAAAAGGATGAGCATACAAGGCTTTCATTCCTTTTGCAAAGCGGTTTTGCGGAGGGATGCCAGCTCCGTTGCGGCGAGGAATTTCTGGCAAAATTACCAGAATATTTGGGCGTTCGTTACGGCGGTTGCTTGGTGAAAGGAGATAATTTCTGCATCCGGTTTTGGGATGAAAAGAGGCAGGCTCAGGTCACAAAACCGTATCAGGCGATGGGCAAATTGTTTGCAGAGGGAGACGGCTTCTTACGTGAAGAAGCAAAAAAATTTACCGGCCCGGAATATTTTCCGCTTCCTATACGCCTGATGATGGGATTGATATTCAAAACCTTTGTGAAAAAGATGTTTCAGAAAACGGCAGCGTCATGGGGATGCCGTGTGCCGCTTGACGAAAAAGTATATCGTAAGATTTAAGGAGAGATTTGAAATGAGTCATTTACCGCAGATTTCCGAAGCTGAATTTGAAGTTATGAAAATCGTATGGAAACATGCACCAATCAGTACCAATGAAATAACTGATAAATTATTACAGACCACAAGCTGGAGTCCGAAAACGATACAGACCTTGATCAAACGCCTTGTGACCAAAGGCGCCCTGACTTATGAAAAACAGAGCAGAATGTTCGTCTACACTCCAGTCGTGAAAGAAAGTGAATATATCGGCCAGGAAAGCAACTCTTTTCTGAAACGATACTATGACGGGGATATCACTGCCATGCTGTCTGCATATATAGAAAATGACAAACTCTCTGAAACAGAAATAGAACATTTACGCTCTCTTCTCTCAAAAAGGCGCTCAAAAGGAGGCGATTAATGTGGCTGATTTTATGATACGCTTTTTCATATGCAATATATTTATCAGCGGTATCATCGGAATTCTCTTGACAGCCAAGCGGATATTCAAAAACAACCTTTCCAGCCGGATGCAGTATAATCTGTGGTTCCTGCTCCTTGGATTGTTGGCAGTTCCCTTTATTCCGTTCCGTCTAATCGGATTTTTGCACATCTTCTCGTGGCTTAGATACTTAAGAAGTTCTCCTGCTTCCGGCGCCGGAACCGCTATGGAAGAATCCGCAGGGATCGATCCGGCCGGAAATGCAGACTGGATGAATGACTTTGCCCTTTCGGTAAATAATGAGACTCCATCCATCGCCGGATACCTATTATTGGGGATATGGATCGTAGGTATTCTCGCAATGATTATTTTGATGATCAGATCCTCTCTCCGTCTGCGCAGTTTACAGCAATCTGCACTTCCCCTTCAGAACAAGGAAGTCCGCAGACTGTATAATCGCTGCTTGGAAGAAATGGACCTTTGCAGAGATATTCCTGTATATAGTACCGCATTTTTAAAATCTCCGATCATTGTAGGACTTTTGAAACCACGTATTTATCTGCCGATCCATCTGATCTCGAATGAGTGTAACGAATCCGATCTGCGGTATATGCTGCTGCACGAACTGCAGCATTACAGGCACCACGACGCTGCCGGGAATATCTTGATGAACCTCGCCGCAGTGATCTATTGGTTCAATCCTCTCGTCTGGTACTCTTTGAAAGAAATGCGAAATGACAGAGAGGTTGCCTGTGACACCTCTGTTTTAAAGATGCTTAAAGAGGATGATTACGAGGATTATGGCAATACACTGATCAACTTTGCAGAAAAGGTCTCACTTACTCCTTTCCCTTTTGCCGCCGGACTTGGCGGAAACATGCAGCAGATGAAGCGAAGGATCATCAATATTGCATCTTACGAGAAGCCGACATTTGTGAAAAGACTAAAAGGCATGACGACATTTACACTGACGGCTGCTCTCCTTATAGGGCTTGCACCTTTTCTCTCTACATATGCGGCAGATAGAAGTCACTACCAGTGGCACTCCTCCTCAGAAAATATTTCCTATACAGACCTTTCTGCATACTTCGGAGATTATGAAGGAAGTTTTGTTTTGTATGATTTGGAAAATGATACTTGGAATATACACGGCATGGAGCATGCCACCCTGCGGGTTGCACCGAATTCCACCTACAAAATATACGATGCCTTGTTCGGATTAGAAGAAGGCGTCATTACACCGGAAAATTCCTTTATTGCATGGAATGGAGAAAGCTATCCATTTGAAGCATGGAATGCGGATCAGACCTTGCAGTCTGCAATGAATGCTTCCGTTAACTGGTACTTCCAGTCCTTAGACAGGCAACTGGGGAAATCTGTTCTGCAATCTTATCTGGATGCGATCGGATACGGCAATCAAGATATCAGCGGAAAGCTGTCCTCTTACTGGATGGAATCCACACTCAAGATTTCTCCGATAGAGCAGGTGGAACTCTTGACCTCCCTGTACCAGAATGATTTTGATTTTCCCCCGGAACACATCCAGGCCGTAAAAAACTCCATCCGCCTGTCTGATTCTGATACCGGAACTCTCTACGGCAAAACAGGAACCGGAGGAATCAATGGGCAGGATATAAGCGGCTGGTTTGTCGGCTATGTTGAGACCACAGGCCGCACTTATTTATTTGCCACAAATATTAAAGCCGATTCCTCTGCTACCGGAAGTGTTGCTGCAAAAATAACAATGTCCATACTCTCCGACTTGCGGATCTGGAAGTAAAATGTGCATGCAAGCATGCCCGCTTGGCTCGTTGCCCGCGGGAATAAAAAGAACTGACAGCGGATCATTCATCAACCTGCTGTCAGTTTTTTATTCCTTGGACGCTAAACCACTCTTCCAAGACCAGGCTGTCCCTTTTAACGACATATCCGCTTCCTCCTCTTTCTTTCACGTCTTCTACCATGCTGATCATCAATATAGGACGTTCTGCTCCTTTCTCTGCTGTGCAAATAGCAAACCACCCTAATTCCGTACCGGACGTATCATCCTTCGATGCTTTGATTTCTGCCGTTCCTGTTTTTCCTGCTAAAAGAATGTCCTCCCGATGAGCTGCATATCCAGTTCCATTAGAATCATTCACTACCTTCTTTGTTCCTTCCAATACACGGCTTGCTGTCTCATTAGAAAAGGCGCCTGGAATCCAATACTCAACTGCTGCATCATTCTGATATAACAAATACGGCTTTATGACATTTCCCTCATTACAAAAAGCAGAATAAATGCATGCCATATGTAATGGATTCATCAAAATCTGCCCTTGTCCATAACCGCTGTCAGCTAACTGTATTTCCGTTTCAATACCTTCTGTGTTGGAATACCGCGACTCTGCCATCTTAATCTCAAATGGCAGTTCCTCATTGAATCCAAGCCGTATGAGATAACTTTTCAATTCATCCGAACCGATCTTTAACGCTGCTTTTGCAAAATAAATATTATCTGAGTATATCAGTGCATTCTCCAAAATGACTGGTTCATATGCATGAAGCGTTGTCACATAATAAGACCCCCACGATGCATCCTTTTGCCAGCTTAAGCCTACGTTTCCGTAATCTTCTGTCGGATCGACTGCTCCTGATTGTAAACCAATGTTAACAACCTAACTCAATCAACTACAACATATAGTGTTTCTTTTAATTGGCACGGGATTCCCTGTGCCTTTC
>ERZ808024.112-NODE-112-length-76728-cov-11.061199_pt1 | contig 76728 bp, 65 predicted proteins | sample MGYA00380181_ERZ808024 | MGnify/ENA primary metagenome ERZ808024 (study PRJEB31490, sample SAMN06133413) | mouse gut metagenome | isolation source: Z2_1 | host: mice | place: China: Chengdu | collected 2015-05 ...
CAATCTTTATGACGATCAAATAGCTTGCCAATGATGGTGCAGGCAATCTGCTAATACTCAACACACAAAGCTAAAATCAGGCGCATCTAATCTGCAAGGAGCTGGTGCATCTAATTTGCAGGACAACAGCAATGACACTTTTAAAGATTTCAATGGGGCTGTGTCTATATGCTGCATTTTTGTTGATATTGCAAGGCAAGCGTATCTTGCCCGAAAAGGTCATTCTGTCTCGTATGGATTGGCCTTTTATTATGTTTGAATCGTACAGGGGAATAATATATAAATGAATATAAATCAGAACGAAATTGGATCAATAACAAGAGAAATTATAAAATTTTTTTGAAACTTTTTTGAAAAAACAAAAAAAGTGCCCCAGACTATCCGTTTGGAGAGTGGACTTAACAGAAGAAGTGGCGTAAAATAAAGCGTAGCTTTGATACATCATGCATCTGTGACGTGAAAACTTTATGGAAATGAGGTTGAAAAAGATGGGTAAAGCGCACAATCTGTTAAGCAAGCAGTATAGCCGGTCCTTTTTTTGATCTGGGGATAACCTGAAGGGTGTGGCAGTCTCAGGCTTTTGAAGGGGGAAAGTCAGTTGGATAAAGGGTATATAGTGCCGGAGGCCGCATTAAAGAAACTGCGGGCGGCAAAAAGGCATGGGAAGACAGTCTATATCTATGGGGCAACCGGCTATGGGAAAACGGAACTGGTGAAGCAATACTTATCAAAGCGCAGGTACCGTTATATTTCCTGTGCAGAGGATTTTGCAGGTCTTTTGGAGGCGGCACAGGATGGAAGAGGAAAAGAGGCGGAAACACGGACGGTGGCGGCTGTGGATGACCTGCACCTGCTGAAAGATGCAGAGGGGCGCAGGGCTGTCCTTTCCCTCATAAAACGGCAGGATGTATGGCTCATCCTGATCTGCCGCAGCCCCATCCCGGCTTGGCTGATGCCGCCCTATGTGGGCGGAGGATTACTCGTTATCACGGAGGATGATCTCCGGCTTAAGGAAAAGGAGACCGACGCCTACATGGTGTCCCAGGGGCTAGACATCACGGAGGAAGAGCTGGCTTTTGTAACGCAAAGAAGCCGTGGCAACGCCTATATCGTGCGCCATGCCGCCCTTAAGATGCTGGAAGGCCTGCGCCCCGGTCCAAAGCTGGAGCAGGAGATCGCGGAGGCATTTGCGGGGTATCTGGAAAGCCACGTGATGGTACAGTGGGACAGCGATCTTCTGGAATTTTTGATGCAGGTGAGCATTGCCGATGAATTTACCCTGCCCTTTGCGGAGATGGTCACGGGGAATTGCCATGCGCCGGAGCTTCTGGAGAGGGCGGTGGAGACCGGGAACTTCATTTCCTGCGAGGACGGCGTATACCGCCTGCGGCCGCAGCTTATCAGGGCGCTGCGCAGACGGGCGGCAAAGGAGTACAGCCCCCAAGAGAGGGCAGGACATGTGTATAACGCGGGGCTGTATTATGAGATGCAGGGGCAGATCGTGCCTGCCCTTGCCATGTTTGAACAGTGCGGCAATAAGGAACGAATCAGGGAGTTACTGATCAGGAATGCGCGGCTGAACCCCGGCAACGGTCATTACTTTGAACTGCGCCATTATTATTTACAGATGGAAGAAAAGGAACTGGAGGAGAGCCCGGTACTGATGGCGGGGATGAGCATGCTCTATTCCCTGCTGCTCCAGGAGGAGGAAAGCGAATACTGGTATAAAAAACTGGAAGGTTTTGCATCAGCCGCGAAAGGCGGACGCAGGCGGGAGGCATTAAGCCGTCTTGCATACCTCGACATCGCGCTGCCCCACCGGGGGAGCGCGGATATGATCGGGATCATGAAGAAAATGCCCTCCCTGATCTTTGATAAAGGGATGAGCCTGCCGGAATTTTCGGTGACAGCCAATTACCCCAGCACCATGAACGGGGGCAAGGACTTCTGTCACTGGAGCAGGGAAGATCGTAATCTTGCAGCAACCATCGGGAAACTGGTGGAGCGGGTGCTTGGACGGTACGGGAAAGGGCTTGTGAAAGCGGCCTTGGGTGAGAGCCTTTATGAAAAAGGCGGGGATACCTACGAAGTCCTGACGCTTCTTGCCCGCGCGAAGATGGAAGCGGAGGGCGGGGGTATGGCGGAGATCGTCTTTGCCGCCGTGGGCCTGCAGGTACGGCTTGACACCCTTCAGGGGCAGATACAGACGGCAGGGGAAGTCCTTGCCTCATTTGAAAAAAATGTCATAGAACAGGGGGCGGTGCAGCTTTTGCCAAACATAGCAGCCCTGCGGTGCCGTCTTGCCCTTTACCGGGGTGACAGGAAGGCGGTGCTGGCGTGGATGGGGCAGGCCCCGGACGAGGACAGAGAGTTCTGTATTCTAAATCGTTACCGTTATCTTACGAAAGTGCGCTGCTACCTTTCGCTTGGGGAGTATTTAAAAGCGCAGGCATTACTGGAAAAGCTGCGCTATTATGCGGAAAAATGCGGGCGCACCTATATTTGCATGGAAGTGCGCCTCCTTAGCGCCATAGCGAAATATCGGACAGGCGGGAAGTGGAAGGAAGAATTTTTTCCTGCGCTGAAGGAAGCCTGCGGATATCATTTTATACGCCTTGTCAGCGAGGAAGGGGCGGCGGCGCAGGAATTGTTTGCGGCGGCGGGGAGGAACCTTCTGGAAAAGGAGGTGCCGGATAAGATATGGCTGTCCCGGCTCATGGAGGAAACAAGGAAGGTGGCGGTGCGCTACCCGGCGTATTTAAAAGGCCGGCTTGCCAAAGCGCCGGATTTCTGTGAGGCGGCATTAGCCATCCTGCGCCTGCAGGCGGAAGGAAAGAGCGTATCGCAGATCGCCGGGGAGCTTTCCATGAAGGAGGCAACGGTGAAGTATCATGTGAAGGAGAACTACCGGAAGCTGGGTGTTTGCGGCAAGGCGGATGCAGTGCTTACAGCCAGAGATTTAGGGATTTTATAAGAAGAAAGGAAAAGAAGTAATGACTACGCAAAAGCAAATCTTAAAATGCATCCGGATGATCGTACTGGCTGCCATATTATTCTACGGTATATCGGAAATGGCCATGATGACTGCATTGTGCGCACAGACGGAGGATGTGGAGATCAATGAAGAGAATTTCCCGGATGCAGGCTTTCGGGAATACCTGCGGACTGATCCCAATATGTTAAAATTACATAGCGACCCGAACAAATTTACCGCCGGCGAGATTGGATTAATAACGGTATTAGATATGAAAAACAGCAGTTTAAATGCCGAAAGTCTTGCAGGAATCGAGCATTTCGAGAATCTGACGACTCTGCACTGTAACGGCACGTATCTGAAGTCCATAGATGTGAGCAAGAACACTAAGCTTCAGTATTTGAACTGCTCAGAGACTTGGAATCTGACGACGCTGAATGTGAAGAACTGTACGGAACTGCATACATTATACTGCAGCGGATGTAAATTGACAGAACTGGATCTTAGCAGCAATGGACAGCTTCAGGTTCTATGGTGCGACAATAACCAGTTTACTGCTCTGGATACAGCCGGCAATTCACAGCTAAAAAGTCTATATTGCTACAACAATCAACTGGCAGCGCTGAATCTTGCTTCAAATCCGGCTCTTAAAGAGCTTCGATGTGAAAACAATCAATTGACCACATTAGATCTTAGCGGAAATACTGCACTGACTTCACTGAGCTGCGAAAACAATCAGCTGACAGAAATCCAGCTCAAAGGTTTTTCTAACTTGATAACCCTTTCCATCCAAAAGAACCAGCTTACATCTCTGGATGTCAGTGATTGCCCGAATTTGTCCCATTTGCGGTGTTCGGATAATCAGTTGACAGAATTAAATATCACCGGGGACAATAAGCTCATGAATCTAGTCTGTACCAATAACCGACTGACAGAGATAGATGTGAAAGATAAATCCATATTAAATTATTTTGATACAAGGAAAAACCTGTTGAAAACACTGGATGTATCCCAGAATGCTGATCTGCATTATTTTTACTGCGATGATAATCAATTGAAAGAGATGGATGTGAGCAAGAATCCAGCTTTGATAATATTCTGGTGCCGGAATAATCAGTTAGAGATGTTAGATGTAAGCGGAAATATTAATATAAGTAACTTAGGCTGTACAGGCAACCGTTTAAAAAGCCTGATCATTCAAGGTGAGGTAACAACATTTGAAGATTGTGAACAGTATGACACAATTACTTTGGCAGAAAACCAGAGTTCTTATGATCTGGGTTCAGCAGATCCGAAGCTGGATCCATCCAAGATATCGGATTTAACAAACGCGCAGCTTTCCGTTGACGGCATGATCCTGACAAATATTTCGTTTGGGGAAGATGTCACATACACCTATGACTGTGGTAATAATAAGTCCATGAAAGTGACTCTGCATTTCATCTGGACCAATCAATGGATTACGAAACTTACCGCAATCTCTGGGTGGAAATATGGGGATGCTCCGTCAACTCCCCATGCAGAAGCACGATTCGGGGAAGTACAGTATCTCTACGGCACAGCTTCCGACAGCAATTCCTACAGCGCCGAGATACCGACAGAACCCGGCACCTGGTATGTGAAAGCCATTGTTGCAAAGACGGAAGATTATTTGGGCCTTGAGAGTGACCCTGTAGAATTTGTGATCGGCAAGAATGACAGCACGGTCACATTCAAGGATTCTTCCAATCTAACCAAGAGGTATGACGGACAGCCTGCGGCAATCAACAGGGAGGATGTCGTGATAAGCGGAAGCCAGGGCGAACTGCGCTGCACATGGTATCAGAAGGTTGCAGATGGCTGGAAGACATTAACGGATGCCCCTGTGAATGCCGGAAGCTATAAGGTGTCAGTATTCGTGGAAGAGGACAGTCACTATGTATCATCTGCTCCGGCTGAAAAAGAATTCGAGATAACAAAAGCTCCCCCGGCAGAGATCACGCTTCCTGAAAACTTAAGTACCAAGCAAGGCGCGCCGTTGTCTTTGGCCGTTCTGCCCCAGGGATGGGAATGGCTTGCGCCGGATGAAACCGTCAGCAGCACGAAACCAGGCTATAAAGCCAGGCTGAAAGTAGATGACACAAATTATGATTATACAGACGTTGAAGGTTATGATGCGTCAACGCACAGCGTCGTACGAGAATTAACGGTATCCGTCATCATGGGCGAAGAGATGCGTATTGATATCACGGAAGGGATCAAAGACATTCCGGATGCATTGATCGCAGCCGGAATAGATACCGAGGAAAAGATTAAGCAAGCGCTTACCCGTGCGGCAGTGGAACATCAGGGATATCTCAAAGAAAATACAGCGCTCTATGACGTCAGGCTTCAGATCAGCCTGGACGGAGGTAAGACCTGGGAACTTGCATCGCCGGAGAACTTCCCGCCGGAAGGACTGCCTGTGACATTGCCCTATCCCAAAGGAACCAACGGCACAGAGTATGATTTCATTATAACGCATATGTTTACACATGAGATGAACGGATATAAGCCGGGAGAAGTAGAAGCGCCTGAAGTTATGAAGACCGAAGAAGGGCTTCGGTTCACCGTTCACGGCCTGTCTCCCATTGCCGTCGCCTGGAAATCTGTAAGAACGGATAAGCCCTCAGTGAAGCCGGGGCCGGCGAATCCGTCTATACCTGGAAATAACGACACGCCGACACAGCCCGGAACACAACAACCATCCGGGGACTCTGACAGCTATACACCCGATTCCGGCAGTAAAAAGGATCCGGGTACTGTAACTGCGGCAGCAAACAGGCGAAGCCCGCAGACCGGAGATGAAAACTTATGCGGCAGGAGTATCCTTTAGACACAGGATACTCCTCCGTTCCGTAAAAACAACACGTCCCTTTTTCTGAATTTTATTCCCGCGAGCAATGAGCCAAGCGGGCATGCTTGCATGTACATTTGGCGACTACCGCGGGGTCTTTTACTTTTTCTTCCGCGTCAAAAATATTCCAATGACCGTACCGATAAGGATAATCGGTGCGACTCTGACAAACAGCCATTCAAATGAGTGAAATGCCGTCCCGAGAACGGCGGTTTCAGGATCACTATAATCCCAGCCCGAGTAAGGACTTTCTAATGCCAATAAGACTGCAAAAATTGAGAGTATCACTATACACAATAAGATAAGGATCCAAAGCGCAATTCTTTTTCTTGTGGTTTTTCTCTGCGCAAGCTGCAAGTTTATTACCTCTAATTTTGCGGAAATTGCCTTTAACTCATCAACTTCCGGTTTAATGACATTTTCTCCAAGCAATGTACTCACGGGTGTTTCAAGCACTTCCGATATAGAAATCAACATATCTGAATCGGGAACAGACAGTCCTTGCTCCCACTTAGATATTGTTTGCCGCACCACGTCGAGCTTAACGGCAAGCTCTTGCTGCGAAAGCCCTTTTGATTTTCTGATCGTTTTAATATTTTCATTGAGCATGGGGGATGGTCTCCTTTCTTTTAGTTGTTACCAATATTGTAGACAGAACTGCCCGTTGCTGCAAGCAACACATTTTAACATTTCAGTAAAAACAATAAAAAGTCAATAGGTTTATCTAAAAACCAGTTTTTGGAATACGGTTTTTCGCTTCTTTATCGGTTTGATTTTTATGGCGGTTTAATTTGTCACCAAAATTTGTCACCCAAAAAAGTGATAATAATTGATAAATTTTATTGATTGTGTTATTATAAGTAAAGTATCATTAATTATAGATGTAGAAGGTGAAGGGGTGATAGATATGACGGAAGCTCAGTTAGTAATGGATAATTTTATGAAGAAGCTGGCTGCAGATGAGTACAAAAAGGAGAATCAGCCTAATAATGGACCTGAGATTAACGCGGATTTTATTGAAGAACAAGTAATGTCATATTCTAAACTTTTGAAATCAGGAATTATTGATGCGGTACTGAATGAGTAGAGGTGGAAGTTTTATGCTGGATACGAAGCAGGAGCGGGAACGGTTTTGTAAGGAATTTAATATATCTGATGAACGGTTTAGGAATGCCCGATTAACATGGGAAGAGCTGGAAGAAATCGCGGATGATTTTAACCTAAAGAGGAATGAACATCAGAACACAGTAAAGCAGTATGCAGAGATCATACGAAAGTGTTCTTATGTTCATTCTTTAAGTTATAGGGTTAAAATGACTACGCATCTCATTGAGAAGATTATCAGAAAAAATGCAGGATATCTAAAAGAAGGAGATTCTATATCAAAGGGAAATTATGAAGAAAAGCTGACGGATTTGATAGGAATTAGGATATTATTGCTATTTAAGTCGGATTGGATTCATGTACATAATTATTTAATGAATTTATACGAGGACGATCTTATTGAACCGCCGTTTGCGCATATTCGTAAGGGTGATGATGACAGTATATATAAAGGGAAGATCCAGATAAAAGATAATAAGCCGTATCGGTCAATCCACTATGTCATTCGTGCCGATAATAGGTTGGGGCTTGAGATACAGGTAAGGACGCTGTATGAAGAGGCTTGGAGCGAGATAGATCACAAATTGCGGTATCCGTATAATTTACAGAATGAGATGTTGAAGAATTATATTGATATTATGAACAGGCTGACAGGCGTGGGCGACGAGATGGGAACTTTTATTAACAGCTATATCCGTAATTTTCAAGAGAATTTGTTATCTGGAGTTCATGATGATAATGAAGTATATCAATTTATTCTTGAAGAAATTAAAAAATGTGATAACGAAGATGTAAGGCAAGCAATTACAGATAAGATCAAACAGGCGGAGAATTACTGTGAAGTAAGAAAAATGTCAGAGTTGCTAACGCAGGTTTTAAAATATAAATAGCGGGAGATATACAGATGGATAAGGAGCAGATAAAAAAACTTAAGGAAGAATTGAATGACTCTTTTTCTGACAGCTACATTAATAATGCCGGCTTATTAGTACATAAGTTGGCGGAAGAGTTTTATAAAGAGAATAAGCTGGAGGGAAATGTTTATTTTAATGATAATATTTTTGAATATTGTTTAATTGATATTTTGGTAGATATAGCCAGGCTGAAGCATTTTCATGATATCAGCCGTGTAAATTATATTAAATTCATTGCGTATACGGCATCCTGGTGCTTAAAGAGAAAGCCGTTTCAGTTGATCGAGGGGTGTGATGAAAAGTATATATATGTGAACGAGAGGTTTGCATTAACGATCCTTTTACAAGCGAGCGGATGTTATGATGAGAATTTTGATTATTCTGCAGAAGATCAACAGGAGTTGATTAATACGATAAAGCAGATGATTTATCATCTCAAATACAGGAACACGAATCCTCAAACATTAGAGCTGCTTTTGATCGGAATGAATGAAGGGAAGAAAATTCATATAGCGGTATAGTCCCAATTATGGACTATACCGCCTTTTTATGTATTAAATGTTGTATTATAGCTTTCGAAGATGAAGATAGCATATAGAGCCGGCAATGTATTCCGAGATGAAGATAACATGTAGAGCCGGCGGTGTATTCAGGTGAGAATGGCAACGGATTATTCCCCAAGCCTCTTCAGTACAGCCGCGGCATAGACCGCTGCGCCGATCGGAAGTACCTTCTCGTTAAAACGGATCTTAGGATTATGCTGCGGCAGCCGTTCTTCAGGATCGTCGACGCCCGCTCCTATCATGAAGAAGGCAGCAGGGACCAATTCGGAGTAGCAGGCAAAATCTTCGGATCCCATCGCGTGAAATGTATCTACGGTCAGGGAATCATCAACTTCGTGGATTACTTCCCGGCACCAGACAAGTTCTTTCTCGTCGCAGACCATAGGAGGAACGTCGCTGAGTACCTCGATCTCGGCTTTTGTGCGGTAGGTTTCGGCTACGCCTTGTGTGATCTCATGGATCCGCTGAATTATCCTTTTGCGGATATCCGGGTTGAATACACGGAGAGTTCCTTCCATCTCGGCAGTCTCAGGGATAATATTTGCAGCGCTTCCGGCGTGGAACTTGCCGATCGTCAAAGCAACCTCATCAAATCCAGAGATCTCCCTCGCTATTAATTCCTGTAATCCCAGATGGATATGAATTGCAGTGTTGATCGGATCGACGCCGTCCTCCGGTGTGGAACCATGCACGCCCTTCCCCGTAAGTTTAATGCGGAAACCGTATACCCCGGCGCAGGGGGCAAGATGTCCGCCTAATGTGCCGAGCGGCTTTTGGGAGAATACATGCAGCGCCAAGGCGGCGTCAACATGCGGATTATCCATAACCCCGGAGCGGATCGCGGCTTCGGCGCCTGCAAAGATCTCTTCCGCAGACTGGAAGACAAGCTTGGCGGTACCGTGAAGCTCTGACTCGTGCGCTTTGATCAGCTTCGCCGCGCCAAGCAGCATAGCGGTATGCATATCGTGTCCGCAGGCGTGCATACAGCCGTTGGTAGAAGCGAAAGGCTCGCAGGATTTTTCTTCGATCGGGAGAGCGTCCATATCGCCCCGGATCATATAGCATGTATCGCCCTGGCCGATGCAGGCGGCGATATTAGAACTCTCCTTATAAACGGTATACGCAATGTTCATCTCGTCCAGTTTTTTCGTTACAAATGCAACTGTCCTGGGAAGGCTGAGGCCGATCTCAGGAATTTGATGCAGCTCGCGCCTCCATGCGGTCAATTCTTCCTGAAGCTGTTCTGCTTCCAGCATGATCTGACTTTTCATGATAATCTAACTTCCTCCTTAGAATACTAAAAACTTATTATTCGATGTATTAATAACAGGATATCTCTTCCAGGTAAAAGTAAAAAGAAAAATTTTTTCTAATTTAGGGAAAAATTAGATTAGTCAGGCCATTTTCTACAAAAAATGACATAAAAAGTGAAAAAATCTTCACTTTATACGAAAGTGATTGGAAAAGGAAAATTTATTTTATTTTTATCGTACAGACGAATTCGTATAATTGTATAAATATTTAGAGAAACAGTTATATGAAGGAGGAGACAAAAGATGGATGTAATGCAGATTGCAAATGGACTGCCTATGTGGATCGCCTGTGGAATTCCGGTGGTATTCGTAATCATTCAGGCGGTTCTTTTTGCAAAGGGGGCGTATAGTGCGGGGAAGAAGGTCGGACTTACAGACGATAAGATGAAGAAAGCTATGAAAAGCAGCGCTGTAACTTCGATCGGGCCGTCAATAGTAGTGCTCAGCGGTATGCTTTCACTGTTGGTAACGGTAGGAGGTCCGGTAGGATGGATGCGTCTTTCCATGATCGGTTCCGTTATGTTTGAATCCATTGCGGCAGGTCTTGGAACCTCTGCGGTAGGTGTGACATTAGGAACGGATGCAATGACGGAAGAGGCGCTTGGCATGGCAGTCTGGACCATGATATTATGTTCTGTCGGATGGGTTATATTCGCGACATTTTCAGCGAATAAGATGGAGAAGATCGAACACAAGCTTTCTAAGGGGAATGCAGGAATGCTGACAACGATCGCTTCTGCAGCGATTATCGGTGTATTTTCCGCCATGGTCGCAAGCCACTTATCCAAACCGTTCTATTCCATGATACAGAAGGCGGATGCCGCGGCTATGTCTTCAGCGTGGCACAACCTGCTGGCATGTATCTTAGGCGCGGTCATCATGTTTGTGCTGACTAAGGTGGCAAATAGTAAGAACATTGGATGGCTGAAAGAATGGTCGCTTACTATTACGATTTTGGGCGCTATGATCATTACGGCGCTGGTATAAGGCTGATATAAGGAGGAGAAGAAGAATATGAACAGTGATTTTTACAAAGACGAATATACGCCCAAGATTAATAGGATAGGTAAATTAACAGGATATCTGGGAGTTTTGGTTGCGTTCACTCCGGCGCTTGTGCTGGCGGTGGTATACGGTATTGTTCCGAAGCCGGCGGCGCTTCTGACTGCATTTATCAGCGGAGCAAGCGCATTTGGCGTATTATGGTTTGTCGAGCCGATTTCTTACTTCCCGGTGGTAGGTCCTGCGGGAACGTATATGGCATTTTTGTCGGGAAATATTTCTAATATGAGGATTCCGTGTGCAAGTATGGCGCAGGTTGCGGCGGAGGTTGAGCCGGGGACGGAGAAGGGTTCTATCATTGCGACCCTGGGTATGGCTGTATCCATCATCATCAATGTATCCGTGCTGACGATCGGCGCGATCCTTGGAAGCTCTGTACTGGCTATGCTTCCGGATTCTGTCAAGGCTGCGCTTAATTATCTTCTTCCTGCACTTTTTGGGGCGCTGTTTGTTCAATTTGGCATGAAAATGATCAAACATAGTGTTATAATGGTTGTGATCGCATTCGCACTTTATTTTGCGATCGGTATGGGTGTATTTAACTGGCTTCCGGGAGCTTCTAACTGGCTTGGAACATTAGGGTGCGTGTTTATCAGTATTGCAGTGGGTATTACAACTTTATCTAACGCGAAGAAACAGGCATAGAGTAAGTAGGATAAACTGTCGAAGGGACGAGATGGCAATGGAAAAAAGAGATCTTCATAATGAAGTGAAGAAGATGAAGTCACTGCTTGAAACTACAAGCAGGCTTATCTGGGAACATCCGGAAGTTGGGGGTAATGAAAAAGAGTCCGCCGATTATTTCAGGAAACTTCTTGGAGGCGAGGGTTTTAAGATTGTAAATGAGGAGCATATGGAGAATGCTTTTTATGCGGAATATGGTTCCGGTAAACCTGTGATCGCGATCCTGGGGGAATATGACGCGCTTCCAGGCTTATCACAGAAGGTGACGGACAATAAGGCGCCTGTAGCGGAAGGGGAACCGGGACACGGATGCGGGCATAATCTTCTGGGCGCGGCCGCGGCTATCGGTGCGATCGCGGTAAAACGTTATCTGGAAGCGGAGGGGATCAGCGGGACGGTGCGTTTCTACGGATGCCCGGAGGAAGAGCTCTTAAGCGGCAAGGTTAAGATGATATATTATCATATGTTTGATGATTGTGATTTTGCGATCAGCTGGCATCCGATGAGCGCTAATATGGTATATGACAGCGGCTATCTGGCAAGCGCGTCGGCGCATTTTGAATTCAGGGGGAGAAGTTCACATGCCGCGTTCGCACCGGAACTTGGACGAAGCGCTCTGGATGCGGTCGAGCTGATGAATGTTGGGGTAAATTATCTAAGAGAGCATGTGACTTCTAAGGCAAGAATCCATTATACTACGAACAGCGGCGGATTTGCTCCGAACATTGTTCCGCCGTTGGCGGGCTCATGGTATTTTGTACGGGCCCCGTATATAGCGGATGTGAAAGACATTCTCAAAAGAATCAGGAAGATAGCGGAAGGCGCGGCGCTCATGACCGAGACTGAGGCAGATGTGAGAATAGATTACGGATGCTGTGAGATGTTAGAAAATCATGCTTATGGAGATCTTGCGTATCAGAATATGAAAGAAGCAGAGCTTCCGGTTTTTGATGATGAGGAGACAGAGTTCGCCAGCCGTCTTGTCGGCACCGTGACGAAAGCAGACGCGGAAAAAGCACAGAAGCTATACGATACGGAAGGCAGGCCGATGACATGGAAGCTGAATGACCGCAATCTGTACCAGATCAATCCGCTGACCGCATCCTCAGACAGCGGGGATATCAGCCACATTATGCCGATGTGCGTTGTCACTACTTCCTGCTGGCCGGCAGGAGTAGCGCCTCATACATGGCAGGCTACGGCAGCAGCCGGATGCTCATTGGGAGAAAAGGGCGCGCTGAGCGCTGCACAGATTATTACAGGCATTGCATACGATCTGTATAACAGGCCTGATCAGAGAGAGGCTATCCTGACGGAGTTTAATCAGAAGAGGGATACATATGTTCCGATGTATGAATCATAATTGTTAGAAGGTAATCCAGCCCTTTCGTTGAAGACGAGCTTGAACGGGCTGGATTTGTGCATATATAATTTACCAGGGAGAGATGAAGATGGGAATTGCGCTGTACCAACTGCTTGCTCAGGAGTATTTTAAAGATTTTCATGTAATAACCGGTCACAAAGGCCTGACAAAAGAGGTACAGGGAGTTGCGGTTATGGATGCGCCGGATGCGCTTCGGTGGACGAAGGGAAAAGAACTGATCATGACTTCAGGATATGCGTTGTCGAAGGAGCCTTATTGCCTGGAACGCAGTTTTCAGGAAGGTGCTGCACAGTTGTCGACAGGGTTGATGATCAAGCGGCAGCGTTATCTGGATACGATTCCCGAGCATGTGATAGAATTGTTTGACAGATATGACGTACCGTTGATCAGCATGCCTTTTGAGGCTGCATTTATGGATGTAATCAATCAGGTAAATGTAGCTGTGATGAATCAGGCATTCAGGCGTTTCCGTATTCGGAATAACAGTGTGCTGCAGCTGTCAAACCTAAGCTTCAAGGAGAGGAAGATCAAGAAGATCCTGCAGGCTGTTGAGGCGGAGATGAAGTTCCCGGCATTTTTATACGATATAGGTGAAGAAAGGGCATATTACAGTTCAGCTAATTTCAGGCGGATCTCCGAGAGCTTTCATCTCAGGGACGAGGACTACTGGAACCCGTCAAGAGAATACAGCAGCCACAGCCTGTGCGAGCATATGCATATGACCAGATACCGGCTGATCGATCCGGTTAATCCAGAAGGGCCAAGAATCAGCTGGGTGTTGATCCCGATTATCATGAACAAAGTGACACAGGCATATTTTGTTGTGATGGAGTCGAAGGATTTCCTAGACTACTGCGACGAATATTCTATACGGATTGCGTTTCTGGAGCTTCAGTCGGTCTATGAACAGATCATGGTTGCACAGAGTATCGGTAATATAGGGTTCGAGAATTTTGTGCTGTATGCTCTTAACCATGATGAGAAGGATCAGGACAGACTGATCTATCAGGCGAGTCAGCATGGGATCTCTATGTCGAAAAAGTATATATGCATCATGTTTGCTCAGACACAGGACGAGACGGTAAGCGTAAGGGATGAACGCAAGAATTTTGTGAGGAGTTTTTTGGACAGCACCGTTTCCAATTTCGGAAGGATAGCGTTCTTAGATGAGAACAGGGGAATCATTCTCTGGGACGCGCAGGAGGGAGATAAATATGATCTGGAATATTTTAGCCGGATATTGGAGGAGTTCCGCATCAAAGTAAAAGCAAAATGTAAGGATGTGGAATTAGAATTTGCCGTATGCAGGGATGAGATCAACCTGCTGTCCTTGAAGGATGGAGTGAAAAAATGCCAGAAAGTAATGGCAATGGGCAAGAAATTATTTCCGCAGGATCATATCTGGGATTACGGAATGCTCGGCCCTTACGCGTGGATCGACATTCAGGAGGACGAGCTGGAGGCTATGCTGAGCGAGTACCGCCTGTTGCTGCAGGATGAGAAGAACAGGGAGCCGTTAAAGACATTAAAAGTATATCTGGAAAATAATATGAACTTCAGCGTTACGGCAGAGAAAATGTATGTCCACATCAACACGATCCGAAAGCGGATCGATAAGATGAAGGAGCTTCTTGACCTGTCTCTGGATGACAGGATCGCCAGACTGAAACTGGAGATGCTGCTGCAATTTCTGAATTTGTAGCGGCTGATGATAAGGAAATATAAGGAAGCATCCCCCTCTTTCTTGACAGTAAGGAGGGGGATTGTTACACTTATACTATCGTTGTATCAAGACGGCAGGGGAACGAGAGAAACGGAGAGTGTAATGTATGCAGGCATATCTACTTGCCCCGCGGTTTCGCGGGAACAGAGCAAAACAGATCGCAAGCGCAGTCTTGCTGGCAGCGGCGCTTGTACTGAGCATAACCGCGAGGATGGTTCCGGGATTCGCCCAATGGTACAGCACACACCTGTATCCTGTATGGGTGGGCAGTCTCGGGCGGCTGACGGGATATCTGCCCTTCTCGGCAGCAGAAATACTGCTGTATCTTCTGCTGGCTGCCATAGCGCTGCGGGCGGTTAGATCAGCCGCGGATATCAGGAAGAAACAGACGGGGTATAAAGGCGCAGGATGGGATCTGCTTCTGCTTGCGGCAGCGCTTTGTTTCCTGTATGTGGTAAACTGCGGGATCAATTACCATCGGGATTCATTTTCCGAATGCTCGGGGATCCAGGCAGAAGAGTATACGGCGGATGAATTAAAGGCGGTATGCCAGTGGCTTACGGATAAGGTGGCCGATTACGCCGGCAGTGTGCCGCGCGGCCCAAACGGCGGTATGGTTCTGAAGCTGGATCTGGAGGACAATGCGGCAGAGGCAATGAGAGCTCTTAAGGATGAATACCCGGAGCTTGAAGGCTATTATCCTCAACCGAAAGAGCTGATGAATTCCTGGATCCTATCCGTACAGAATCTAAGCGGAGTTTACTCGCCGTTTACGATAGAAGCGAATTATAACGGCGATATGCAGGATTATAATATTCCGTTCACGGCTTGCCATGAATTGTCCCACCTGCGGGGATTCATGCAGGAGCAGGAGGCTAATTTTATTGCGTTCCTTGCGTGCAGCGGATCCGAAGAAGAGGCATTCGCGTACAGCGGGTATCTGATGGGATGGATTCATTGTATGAACGTGCTATACCGGGCGGATTACGATGCATGGGAAGAGGTGCGCAGCCAATTGCCGCAGGAAGCGGAGCAGGATCTTAAGCTGAACAGGGAATTCTGGGCGGAGTATGACGGCAGGATCGCGGAGGTATCGAACCGGGTCAATGATACATATCTTAAGGCGAACGGACAGTCGGACGGTGTGAAAAGCTATAACCGGATGGTCGACTTGATCGTGGCATATTATGAGAGAGACGGCCGTTGAATGTGTATTTTGGCAGCAGTTCAGACCAGAAGTTATAGCTTTATTCCTGATAGGGCGTCGGCGAACGAGGTATTGATCGCCTCGTCCTTTTGTTTTTTCAAATATTTCTGAACATCCTTCTTGGTCACTCCGGCGCCTTCTTTCTCTCTTCGGGCTTTGAACGCGGAGAGCTTCTCCTTGTAACCGCAGGCGCAGACGAAGGTCTCTTCCGAACCCTTTTTGATCAGCTCCATCTTCTTGTGACAGTTCGGACAGCGGGCGTTGCTTGAACGCGCAACGGTCTCGCGGTAGCCGCACTCCCGGTCCTGGCAGACCAGAAGACGGGCGTTCTTGCCGTTGACAGCAAGCATCCTCTTGCCGCAGCGGGGGCATTTGGTATTGGTCAGGTTGTCGTGCCGGAAGGTGCCGTCTGCAGACCGGATCTCGTCGATCAATGCCTGGGTATAATTCTGAATATCCTGGATAAATGAATTCTCTTTGCGTTTCCCTTTGGCTATATCTGAGAGCTGCAGTTCCCACTGAGCGGTTAGCTCTGGTTTTTTCAGGTCTTCCGGGACCAGTTCAAGAAGCTGTTTTCCTTTTGAGGTGATCAGGAGTTCATTGCCCTTCTTCTCGATCAGAAATGAATGAAAGAGCTTCTCTATAATGTCCGCCCGTGTGGCAACGGTTCCAAGGTCAGAATTCTCCATTGCCGTGAGCAGGGCAGCCTCGGTATAATGCGCAGGCGGCTTAGTCTTGCCGGTGTTGACGGAGATTCCCATGATCGGCAGTTTATCTCCCCGCGTCAGTTCAGGGAGAGATTGTTTTGCGGTGCGGCCCTGGGAGCTGGAATCAATACTATCCCAATCACCGGATTCATCTTCATCCATGAAGCTGCCGGCGTCCGTATCATACACAGCCTTCCATCCGGGCGCCAGAACGATCCTGCCCCGCGCCGTAAAGCTCTGACCGGCAGCGTAAGATCGCAGGGTCGTCTGTTCATATTCAAAGGCGGGATAGAGGACGCTGATGAATCGGCGCACGACCAGATCGTAGATCTTCCTCTCATCATTGCTCAGATGCGCCAATTGCACATACTCTTCTGTCGGAATGATCGCGTGGTGGTCGCTTACTTTTGTGTCGTCTACGAAGGCTTTGCTGGTTTTGACGGGGCTTTTAAGCAAATGTTGGATAAATGTCTTATACGGCCCTGTATTGCATGCTTTCAGCCTGTCCTTGATGGTTGGGACGATATCTGTTCCGATGTAGCGTGAATCGGTCCGGGGGTAAGTGAGTATCTTGTGATTCTCATACAGGCGTTGCATGATATTCAGAGTCTCTTTCGCAGAGAAGCCGTAACGTCTGTTGGCGTCCCGCTGTAATTCTGTCAGGTCATAGAGACCTGGAGCAGGGGTCTTTTTCTTGGATTTCTGTATGTCTGTAACGGTTAGAGCCTGCCCGTCAAGCTGTGTCTTAAGGTCTGTGATGAATCCTTTCTGGAATGAGCGTGTGCTTCCGTTCTTTTCATGCTGCCAGTTCCATTTGACAGTACCGGCAGTACAGGTGAGTTCATAGTATTCTTTCGGCTGAAAGGAACGGATCTCCTGCTCCCGGTTCGCAATGATGGCCAGGGTGGGAGTCTGTACGCGTCCGCAGGAGAGCTGGGCGTTGTATTTGCAGGTCAGGGCGCGTGTAGCGTTGATCCCGACCAGCCAGTCTGCTTCGGCGCGGCTCTTGGCGGCGTAATACAGGTCGTTGTACTGGCGTCCGTCCTTCAGGTGTGAGAAGCCTTCGCGGATGGCCTTGTCGGTAACAGAAGAGATCCAGAGCCGCTTCAAGGGCTTGCGGCAGCCGCTCTTATTAAGGATCCACCTTGCCACCAGTTCGCCTTCTCTCCCTGCATCGGTCGCAATGATCACTTCGGAGATGTCCTTGCGGAATAACTGGGTCTTGACATTATGGTATTGTTTGGATGTCTGCTTTATTACGATCAGGTTCCATTGCTTCGGAATCATGGGAAGGTAAGAGAGGCTCCATTCTTTGAACTTCTGATCGTATTCTTCCGGGTCGGCAAGGGTTACAAGATGGCCCAGCGCCCATGTAACGACATATTGGCTGCCTTCTATGGCTCCGGGAAGATTCTTATGGCAATTCAGCACCCTGGCAATATCCCGGGCTACAGAAGGCTTTTCTGCTAAAACGAGTGATTTCATATATTATGATCTCCTTTATATTGTGTCGAAGTGTACAGAAGGCTTGACGCCTGGTGTATTGTCTGCATTATATCCGGCGAAGCTCTGCAGAATATAGTATACACGGTACTCCATCAAACATAGCGGATTTGAGACAATTTGTCAATAGAATGCATGTATTCTATTATGAAGCCTGAATCCCCGCCGATATATTTATATAAAGGTAATTTCGGAGTGAATGGATTGCAGGATGAGAGGAATTCATTCGTAGAAGAGATGTAGAAGAAGAGGAAGGGGGAGCTCTATGCAGGTAAAGAATAACAGGTACTACACAGATGCGCAGGCCATAGGATTGTCCCAGGTGAATTCTCAGAAGGAGTCGGATGGCAAGAATACGGCGGAACAGACCGGTGCGGCGTCAATGAAGAATTATCTGACACAGAAGTATAAGAATATAGATTTCAGCTTCATTTCATTTGATAATAATCGTCAGATCAGTCAGTATGGATCGACTCAGAGGGGAACGAACAATGTGGCGATCTCGGAGAAGCTGTTGGAGAGGATGAGTACGGATGATAAGCTTCGGCAGCAGGTTGAGGATATTTTGGATCATATGAGCAGTTATCAGAATTCGGCGAAGGTCGAGGCATTTCTCTGTGATAAGAATCTGGTAGGTATGGGGCTTGTCATTGACGAGGATGGCCAGGTATCCAAGTGGACGGCTATGAAGGAGAAGGATAAGGAGAGTTATCCTACGTGGTGGAGAGATAAGGAGTCGACTTCGTTCTATGCCAATGAGAAGAAGAAGACACCTAAGACGAGGACCTACAGTTTCTCGCATACTTCGAATATGATGCGCTTAGCGAGCGCCAGGGATGTGAAGTCGGTCAAGGGCTTGATCTCAGCCAAGTACGGAGAGATGCTGAGGGTTAAGTCACAGGTGAGCGATCCGGCTGAGGCGGCGGCGGTGATCCGTAAGATCAAGTCGGTGATCCAGAGCGGGAATATCAAGGTCGCAAGACTTCATAAGGAAGAGAACTTAAGGCTTCGCCAGAAGTCAGCAGAGCGTAAGATGAAGGAGAAGCTTGCAAGGCAGCTTGCACAGGAGCTTAAGCGTAAGCAGAGCTCCAGGATGGGGCAGGAGCGTTGTCAGACCGCCGGTCTGGATGATGTACTGGGGGCTCCGGTCAGTGACGAGAGATTCAGGCAGATCGCGGAGCAGTATGTGGATACCCTGTCGTCAACGGCATTGGCGGCGGAGATGCCGTCTCTGGGTGCAGCAGCAGCCGGGAGCGGTGTGAGCGTAGAAGTTATGTCAGCGCCGGTGACTTCGGTGGCATCTATTGATTGTTCGGCGTAATAGTGATGAATAAGAAAAGGGAGTTGCTGGGAAATAATCCTAACAACTCCTTTTGTCTGCTTATTATTTTTTCTTCAGGATCTCATCCAAGACCTGTCTGGAAGCAGTTGCGGAAGCCATCTGGTTCTCGGCAGCGGCTTCTTTCAGTTCAGAACGGAGGATCGGTATCTCCTTGGGAGCGTCGATCGCGAGCTTCACCCAGTCTGTTCCGGTGTCAACGACGGTCAGCGTTATGTTATCATTAATGGAAAGGGATTGCCCCTTCCTGCGTTGCAATATCAGCATACATTAACCCTCCTTACGCATATCGCCAAGGGAATGGCGGAATGTATATTCCGGGTGATCAAGAATCACTTGCTTAGCCTGACGGTTCATTGCATTGACTGCGAGAGGAGCTTTCAGGTTCACGGTGGATTCTTCGACGGAATCTCGGATCACCCCTATGACATAGAAGGAAATGTCGTCTATGGAATCTGCACCAAGCTCTTTTAATTCATGAGAAGGGAGGAGCGGTGCGTAGTCCGGGAATATTGTAAACGGATTCATCAATATAAAGGAAAGTGTTTCGTCTGCCAGACATTGGAGAGAGATCATAGAGTCGTCATTCTCCTGAAATGGGATGGGCAGATACTCTGTAAAGCTTTCAAAACCGATCAGTCCATTGATGATATGAATTGTCTCTTTCTCTTCATAGGAAATAGGTCCAAAGTATTTTGCATTAATATTCAAATGTGATACCTCCTGGGAATCCGAAAATCTGCTGATAGCGAGATTGGATTCTGTAATATTAAAAAGTAAGGGCTTTGTTCTAAGCCCTTACATCGATTGGTTCATAGTTTGGATCTGCACTCGGCGGAACGTAGATAGGACCGCCAACATATTCAATTCGAACTTCTGGACGCTGTGTGATTGACATCTCAATATTGCCAGGTATAAATTCGAAATTACCATTCGCTATCTTCAAATCAAAATTCAATTTATCCATCTCATAATTGATTGTTAGATCAGCGGCCTCATAGCTGATGTCCACAGGCGCGGATGGTGTGAATCCGAGCTGGAATTCGCCGGTAGGAGCGGCAGTCCTCTGCTGCATGATCTGTCCGATAACATCTTCGCCGATCTTGGCGTTCAGTAACAGGTGTCCTTCTTGTGCCATCTGGGCGGTGGCGCTGTAAGCAGCCTCTTTTCCCTTCTGAGCAGTCTGAGCAACGCTTCTTACTGTTGTCGGAACAACAGAATTCCGAGCTTCAGTTGTATCCAGATTCAATTTTACAGGACGGCTCTTGATGGAGAGTCCGCCATCATTCCGGCTGATTTCCAATTCTGCTCTGGATCGGGAATATTCCAGACGGGCATTATTAATCTTCAGTTCATATTGAATAGGGACTGATGTTATTTTGATGAGTTGATTCATACAAGTATACCTCCTTTCTCATTCTTTTTATATACTTAATTCATAAAATCAATAAATGAAGGTGTCAATATATTATTACCAACCTTTAATGCGGCATTGTATGCATATTGAGCCCAGGAGAAGTTCATGATCGCTTCTGCCATATCAATATTGACAACGTTATCAATCTGTGTGGTCAGGTTAATCTCGTTGGTTTCAAGACGTTCCTTTGTAGTAGTAAGGAATTCTGTCTTCGTACCAAGAGTGGTTACATGCTGCAGGACATTATTACGCTGACCGTCAAACGTGCCTAAGAGTTCTCTGTAACCCTCGTAATCGAACTCCTCGGCAGCTAACTTATTTGCAACTTCGCCCATGAGAAGAATCATGTTCTTGGTATTGTCGCCCTTGGCCTCCTCATCGTATCCTACTAATTTAATGCCGGGAAGACTAATGTTGAAAGCGCTTGAATCCTCTACAGTAACACCATTTCCATTGGCATTGTCACTAATGTTAAGACCGAAGCCCAAATCTACATAAGAGGTGTCGTTGGCTAAATTCTTTAACCGTTCTTTACCGTCATTAGCGTCAACTACATTGTTTTTGTCGTCATAAAGTATACCGGTGGTAACGTCAACATTCCTATATAGCAATACCTGTTTTGTATTTCCAGTTCCAGTACCATCGTCAACATCTGCAAGCCTGAAAGGAGGTGTCATCCCATCGCTTCCGGCAAATACATATTTACCTTCGTAGCTGGCATTCAAACTCAAAACCATACTTTCCTGCGCATCGCGCCATGCTGTTGCATAGGTCAGACGTGTATCACGGGAACCGTTCGTTCCGTTCAGGGCTTCGAGACCGTACTGTTTGTTCAGTGTCAATGCGATGTTACTGATCTGCATCGCACCGTCTTCCTGAGCATCCTGATAAGACTGGACATCTTTTACCTGGTTTAAATAGTCTTCGTTTCTTGCGTATTTACGATTCAATACAGCGGCGCGTAATGCACTGGAAGGATCTTCCATAGTGGAGTTAAACCTTCTCTGCGTCATAACCTGAGTTCTTGCAATATCCAGATTCGACATGGAAGCCCCAAGATTCGATTTATAATTTCTTAATATAGCATTCGTAGTAATTCTCATATTAGACCTCCTTGTTACCTTCCGACAACGCCGGTTCTGTTGATCAATACGTCAAGCGCTTCATCTAAAGTTGTCATAAGTCTTGCTGCAGCGGTATAAGATTGATTGTAGTGCAGCAGGTTCATTCCTTCCTCATCTAACTGAACGCCGGATACTCCGTCTCTGGAGTTGGACGTCTGATTCAGAACAGAAATCTGGTTAGCCAACATGGTACTCTCTGACTTGTAATCAATACCCAAGGTTGCTTCGAGATTGGCAAAGCAATCATGGAAGCTTCCGGAATAAAACTGCTTGCCGTCAACTTCAAACGAAATCTTATTTTCCAATAATTTGACCATGTTCAGAATGTTCTCATTAGCGGTAGAACCGGTCTCTTTATCAGTGACAACATAATTGTTAGAAGCGGTTATCTTGTAAGTACCATTTGCCCAACCGTCGGCAATCTTGATGTTGGAAGCCGTGAAGTTTGTTGAACCATCCTTTGTTTCAAATAAAGGATAATCATAAACAGGAATATTGTTTCCTTGACCATCAACTTTAGGGATTCCATTTTCATCGAGCTCATAAACAGGATCTCCCTTATCGTCTGTTAATTGCTTTTTACCGGGCGGAACGATAATGTCACCATTTTCATCTCTAAGATTAGTAGGATTACCCTGAGCGTCCTTGGGAATATTCATCTTATTAAACTCTTCAGCAAACGTAGCCACCAAAGAATCTAATGCTTTCTCATAATATCCAATTCCTCTGAAATCGCTTCCGTCGAAATCACCGGACTTATTGATCAGATCCAGAGTTCCCTTCAATGTACCGGATCCCAGAATATCTGTTACTTCTGTAGTGCCACCCTTCGCATCAGACAACATCAGTCTGGCAGATTTGTCATTGACAATAGCGTCGAACGAAGCAGCACGGCTGTCGGAAATAAGAGAATGTTTTACACCGTCTGTATCTGTGAAAACAACATCTAAAACCTCTACATACTGATTCGGTCCGATCTCCTGATCGCTGTACTTCACAGTAATCGGCAGATAACTTCCGAGTTCATCCAACAGAGAATTTCTCTGATCCTGAAGTTCAAGAGCCGGGTTGCCAAGAATCTGGCTGTTCTTGATGCTTACATTCAGATTCGCAATATTATCCAATAACTGGTTCAAGTCTCCCACGTCCGTGGTAGCAAAACCGGTCTGAACATTCTCACGTACATCTTCAAGACGAACGGAATTCTCGCGGAACAGATTCAGCAGGATCTGCATCTTGGAACGAACCATGGCGTCATTCTCATCGTTACCGATACCAGCCGGAGTAGACAGTGTGTTCAGAGCACTGGTAAGAGAGATGAAAGCATCTCGTACACCGGACATAGTAGCTTCATCGAAGATAGGCGTCAATAATTCAAAACCGGCTGCATGGGCATCAGAAGTTCCCAGCTTACTGATCTGAGAACGATACTGAGCATCCAAAAACGGATCCCGAAGCTGGGAGATTCCTGTCATCTCTACACCAAAACCAACCTTAATATTGGACTTGGAATTGCAGTAATCACCTCTCTGTGTATTCAAGCTGGCAATATCCAGACGCTGTCTGGTATAGCCGGGGGTGTTAATATTCGTAATATTCTGGCCGGTCACGTCAAGGGCACGCTGGCTGGCAGCCATACCTAACTGGGCAGTGGTGAATCCGGCAAATGTAGAACGTATCATAGATATCCTCCTCCTGATCTATTATACGGAGCGGCTTGTAAAGCGCTTCCGGTTGTCGTTGTCATTCTTCTTACCTGCTGCAGTATAGGTATCCTGACCGGGTCCCTCCGCAGCGAGGGCTGATTGTATCACATGAAGATTCACTTCAATGATGTTCTTGGCGCTGTCACTTACGGAACGGAAAGCAGTAACCCGTTCGGATAGCTGGTCAAACAAAGGCTTCAAAGAAGCCGCTGTCTCTGACGGAGCTTCCTCAAGGATCCGGCGGAAAGTAAAACCTTCCATACCGAGACGCTTCTGTTCTGTCTCGCGCTTCTGCTCCAGACCACGTAATTGAAGAACGGCAGCCTGTTCCTTGTGCATGCAGTCTTCCACGAATGTGACGCGGTTCTTGACGGCTGCATCAAGCTTCTCCTGTTCAATCGAAATCAAATGGTCAAAAAGAGTGATAAATTCTTCAATTACTTTGGTAAATGCAGTAAAATCATTCATACTCAATATGTCCTCCTATAGCAGCAACATCCTTGCCGCTATGGCATGGGCATCAACATGATACGTTTTTGCGGTGATCTGCTCCTGAAGATTATGAAGCTTATCTGCCGATGCGGTATCTTTAATCTCGGAAGACAACCGCCGGGAAACATCTTTGGCAAATGTACGCTCTTCTATCTGCCTTGGATCAGACTTTATAATAACAGCATCAAAGTTGTGTCCATCATTGGAAACTGCAGAAGGAGTAGAATTGTCCTTGGTATGAATACGCAAATCCGCATAATTATTCATTACATTATTGTTAGTAGTTATTTTCATACTGTACTCCTTTTTGGGATATTGTGAACTCTGTTAACGGATAAATCATGTTAAATTCTGTCGATAAATAAGTGCTGCCGACCACCGTTAACCGAGCCAGTTATCTTGCTATATTATGAATATCGGCACAACTTTCGGATTCATAACACTTAATAAAAGAAACTTGGCATCTGTTCGGAACAGTTTATTTAATTTATTTTTTGAGATGATTCATCAGGACGGAGGCAATATTTTCACAGGAAGCCTGCGTACATACGGCGCCGATATTATATGCAACCATAGGCATTCCGTATACGACACAAGAGTCCTTATCCTGCCCGATGGTGAATGCCCCGCTCTGACGCATCTTAAGAAGACCGTCCGCACCGTCGCGTCCCATACCGGTCATAATGATACCGACCTTGTTGATCGCGACATTTTTCGCAATAGAATCGAACAGCACATCAACAGAAGGACAATGGCCGCTTACCTTGGCGCCCGGACGGCACTGTACCATATAATTGCGTCCGGAACGGACAACTTCCATCTGTTTGGCGCCGGGAGCGATCAGGGCCAGCCCGGGCTTAATGATATCTCCGTGTTTGGCTTCGCGTACTTCCATGTTGCAGATTCGGTTCAGACGCTGAGCATACATGGCTGTAAATCCTTCCGGCATATGCTGGGTGATGACCATTCCCGGGATGTTGCCGGGAAGCCTCTTTAAGACTTCAAGGGTTGCTTCAGTTCCGCCGGTAGACGCGCCCAGTCCGATGATCGTGGAATCAAGTACATTGCGTGTCAACGGAGGGAACGGCATCGGCTTGGCAGCGGCCTGTGATGAAGACGGCATCGGCGCCTGTGATGCAGGCCGTCCGTGCTGCTGCGGCTGAGATTGAGGAGCTGGCGCAGCGGATGGAGAACTGATGCGTACCTTCGCTTTTGCCGCGGTCTTTACCTTCAGTGCAAGAGATGCAAAGAAAGCATCTTTGGAATTCTGAACGCTCATATCAGGCTTGCGCACGAAGTCAACGGCGCCGGCTGACAGCGCATCAAAAACACTCAGATTCAGAGAAGATACAAGAACTACCGGGAGCGGATTCGTGGGAAGCAGCTGCTTCAAGAATTCAATACCGTTAAGTCCGGGCATCTCTACGTCCATAGTGAGGACGTCAGGCTTCAGTTGAGGGATCTTCAGCTTGGCGTCATATGCATTGATCGCATAGCCGATGATCTCAATGCCAGGCTGTGAAGACAAATTCTGCATGATCGCTTGTCTGAACAGAGAAGAGTCATCAACAACCAGTACCTTAATTGAATTATTCATATAACATTCCTTTCTTACGCTCGCTATGGCGTAGCTGTTATTAAAATTATTGTGGCATCAACAATTCAAAAGCCGCTTCTGAATTGTCAAAAGCAGCTTAGTATTATTAGTTTATTTAAACTTTTCGATAAGTAGCAGGTTTTAGATACTTGTAAGGCGTTGTCGCCTTATTCAGACTCTCCGAGTGGCCGATCAGAAGATAGCCGCCGGGATTCGTCGCATCGTAAAACCGCTTTACTAACGCCTCTTTTGTTGGCTGGTCGAAGTAGATCATTACATTTCTGCAGAAGATCACATCGAATTTTAAGCGGAAACGAATCGGATCCATTAAATTAAACGTGCGGAAGATCACGTTGGACTTGATCTCAGGAGCCACGGTGTAAGTGCCGGGCTGTCCGGTGGAACGGAAATACTTGGATTTCCAGCCGGGTGAGAGTTCCTTCAGAGAATCTTCGTCATAAACGGCGTTCTTGGCGGCGATCAGAGCATTCTGGGAAATGTCAGTCGCGAGAACCCGGGTATCCCAGGCGGAAGCCTTGGCGCCGAAAAATTCCTTGATAATCATGGAGATCGTGTAAGGCTCTTCGCCGGAAGAGCAGGCAGCGCTCCATATACTGAGTACCTTGTCCTTCTTTGTCTCTACGAGATAGGGGAGAATCGTGTCCTTGAACAGTTCAAAATGAGCGCCCTCCCTCATGAAAAACGTATAATTGGTAGTAAGCTTATTCAGCATCAGTTCGAGATCTTCCGGCTTCTTATTCGTGACCAGGTTGTCGATATACTGTTCAAAAGAAGAAAAGCCCATGGACAAGATCGTATTCGAAAGCCGGCCAATAATCAACTGACGCTTTTTCGACAGGTCAATTCCATAATTCTGGTGTACAAACGTTACTAAACGTTGGAAGTCCTTGTCATTGATTGTTAACATATTCTGCTGCTCCTTTGTATTTCTCGGGTAGGAACCGTTAAAGACTGATTCTTTAACAATTCCTTAGTATGTCTGGACAAGCTGCTCGCAATCCAGGAAAAGGATCACGGAGCGTTCGGAAGAAGAGATCATTCCGCTGATCAATTCCTGCTGATTCTCAACCGGAACAGGTGATATCTTACTCTGATCAATATCCATAACCTGCTGAACTGCATCCACAATGATACCAATGTACACGGAATTAATATTCAGTACAATGATGCAGGTAGAACTGGTGTATTCGATAGATGGTTTGCCCATGCGCAGACGGATATCAATGATAGGGATGATCTGCCCGCGCAGATTGATAATGCCCTTGACATAATCAGGAACAAGAGGAACCATGGTGATCGCGTGATTTGTAATGATCTCAATGACATAGTTCGTGCTTACTCCGATGTTAAGTCCGTCTGAACTGAATGTTAGGAAACGCTCTGTAGAGACAGGCGCGGCTGCCTCTACTGCTTCATTTGCTGCTGTATTTACTGTATCTGCTGACATAATTATTCCTCCAGTTTTTTGTAAGCTTTAATATTGGTTCTGAGTCGCTGCATATAAATTGCTGATATCCAGGATCAAGCTTATATTGCCGTCGCCGAGGATGGTACATCCGCCGATTCCTGAATTCTTGATGTTGAAATTGCCAAGGAACGGAGAGAGCGGTTTTACAACCACCTGCTGTTCCCCAAGCAGTTCGTCTACAAACAGACAGTAGGACTTATCTGCAGTCTCAACCCAGATCAGGATACCGTCTTCGATGTTGGTGATCTCAGTCTCAATATTATATAATTCATGTATCCTTACAATAGGATAGAATGTATCTAAGCACTTAATGATCTCATTGCCGTTGGCGTCGAGAATAACTTCTTCTCTCTGCGGCTTGAAGGACTGACGGATGTTGGCGATCGGAATGGTGAACATGGACTTGCCGACCGAGATCTCCATACCGTCTGTAATAGCCATGGTAAGAGGAATCTTAAGAGTCGTACAGCTTCCTTTGCCAAGCTCGCTTGTAATGGAAATAGTTCCGCCCACTGCTTCAACATTCTTCTTCACTACGTCCATACCAACCCCGCGCCCGGAGAATTCGGTAACTTCTTCGTTGGTAGAGAAGCCCGGAAGCATAAGAAGAGAGAGGATCTCCTTCTTCGAATAATCGCTTGCCGGCTTGGTAAGGATACCGTTGCGTTCTGCCTTGGCAAGAATCTTGTCAGGATCCATACCCTGTCCGTCGTCGCTGATGGAGATGATAACTTCGCTTCCGGTATGCGCCGCAGACAGAACGATCTCAGCCTGGGCATCCTTGCCTGCTGCAATACGTTCTTCGGCTGTCGTCTCAACACCGTGATCCATAGAGTTACGGACGATGTGCATGATCGGATCGCCGATACTGTCTACGACCGTCTTATCTACCTCTGTGTTCTCGCCGACCAGTGTAAGGCGCACGTCCTTATTCAGCTTCTTCTTCATATCACGGACGATACGGTTCATCTTCTGGAAAGTTCCTGACAGAGGAACCATTCGAAGAGACATAGCAATATCCTGCAGGTCATCGGTCAGCTTCCTTAACTGACGGGCAGACTTCATGAAGTTATCAAGCTTAAGATTCTGCAGGTCAGGAGAAGAAGTAACCATGGATTCCGTGATAACGATCTCGCCTACGATAGCAACCAGACTGTCTAACTTAGACAGGTTAACGCTGATGAGGCTCTGCTTCACAGGCGCGCTTGTATGTGTAGCAGCTGCCTGCGGAGCCTTGGAGGCCGGAGCGGAAGCCGGAGCTGTATCGGCCGGCGCGCTGGCAGTGATCTCGCTTGGAGCAGCCTGTGCACTTGCAGCGGCAGGCGCTTCTTTGGCAGGTTTTGAAGCGGCGTTCTCCAGGACCTCGTAAGTATGGATGCTGTTCTGCAGCTTAACGACCTGGAGCGCCTTCTCTACATCTTCTGATGAAGAAAGGGCAACATAGAAACCGTTGTCAACGATAGCTTCGCTGGTGCTTGAATCAGTCTCTACATCCTCTGGATAATGTTCGAACTGAAGGTCGATCTCTCGCAGCGCAGTAATCAGCATGAAAGCACGAAGGTTCTCCATACCGGAGCCTTCTTCGAAATGAACCCGTATAAAATATGGCATAGCGCTTGCAGGGCATCCTGCAAGTTCCTGATTGATGAGAGCGATCGCTTTCTCATCAGCAACCGGCATATCGGAAGCAGCTTCTCCCGCAGAAGAATCGTCGGAAGACTTATTCCCGGAAGAACTGATTTTTTCCAAAAAACTATTAATATTATTGATGATTGGGTCGATATTAGTGCTAAGGGGCTCATCGTTTTCGATTTTTTCAACCTCCACACGAAGAGCATCCGTTGACTGGAACATCAGATTGAACAAATCGGTTTTGTGGGATTCGTCCAGGGAATCCATTCCGTTTTCACGGATATAGAAGAACAAGTCCTCTATATGATGAGCGATTTCCATCAGTGTAGAGAATTCCATCATGGCTGATGAGCCTTTGACCGTATGCATGATGCGGAAGATCTCATTGACGTCATTCGTTGTGAAATCGGCATTCTTTTCTGCTTCTATTAAAAGTTCGTCAAGCTGTTCCATAAGAGTGTTTGTTTCATAAAGATACATTTCAAGCATGTTATCCATAATCTTAGTACCGCCTTATCTTAATAATGATGTTAATTGATATTTAAATGTATTTATTTAGATATATCGTCAGGATAGCGGGAAAGGATAAGAGTAAATTATAGAGTAGGTGAAAAAATGTCAAATATTTTAAAAGTAACGACCCCAACCGTCGGATATGACAATAATTCAGTAAATAATAAACCGACCCCATCCCAGCAGGCAGAAGACTTAAGTATCAAGAATCCGGTGGAAGCGAACAGAGTAGGAAGGGCAGACGGGAGAGCGGAGTCCGGCGGGAACGACGGAGGTCGGGGAATTGCGTACGACTCCAACTTCGGAAGCTTCATACAGTCCTTAAGAGATCTGCCGAGACTCAGCGAGGCTATGAGTAAGATGATCTTCGGAGGTATGGCGAATCTCGTAGAGTCAGGAATCACGAAGGGGACGGCGGAAGATATCCAGGCATTTTTTCAGATGCTTAATATGTCGCCGGAGAAGCTGAGTGAATTCCTGAAGTCTCAGATGGCGGGGGCGAACCGTCTGCAAGGGCCGTTGTTTGATGTGCTTCGTCAGATTATGGATGAGGCAACGACAGTAGAATTGAAAGCGGGAGTGTTAGATCTCCTTAAGAAATATAATGATATGTCGTCAGGGAAACACCTCATGGAGAATATCAAGGGAACGCTGGAGGATATTGAGGCGCGGATGTTCAAGGGGGACAGAGAAGGCCTGATGAAGCTTGCTATGAAGCTTAAGCCGCATACGATGGACAGCAATGCCGCGAATGTGAGGCTTCTGAAGGAGCAGATCATCCCTTATATGGGCAAATATGTGGCGGATAACCGGGAGATGGGCAAGCTTCGAGATCTGGTCACGCTGGTTGCATTTAACACATCCAGATATGAGAGCGGAAGCCTTGATAATGTTGTACAGGCGTTTCAGCGGTTGATGGACTTCCCTACGTTCCAGAAGCATTTCAAAGGAATGTCGGTGAATGATTTCAGGGATATGCTTAGGGGTGTTGATTATGACCGGGCGGCAGGAAAGAATGAATTGACGGATAAGCTTCTGAATATCATGCAGGCGGGAGTGAAAGGCGAAGCCGGAATTGAGAATAAGGAAGCATTTGTAAATATTATGCGCAGTATCCTTGTGAATGAGAGCGTCTATATGCCGGTGATGCATGTTATGCTTCCGGTGATCTTAGACGGCGTTCCCATGTTCTCGGAGATGTGGGTAGATCCAGACGAAGAATCAGGCAATCAGGGTTCTAAGGAACGCGGAATCAAACTGCTGATCAAATTTGATATGAAAGATGTTGGCTTTTTTGATATGATGTTGTATTATGAGAAGGGTAAGATCGATATGCTGATTCATTATCCGGAGGAACTGTCTGGTCATGAGAGCGATATCCGTGAGAATATCCGTAAGATCATGAGCAAGAATGAGCTGGAGCTGGAATATCTCGGCGTTGAACAGAATAAGCCGCCGATCCAGGTATCCGCTGCGTTCCCGAAGATATTCGAAAGGAGAAATTCTATCAATGTCACAATATGATGATGTGATGAATAAAAAAGCAGTCGCGCTGCGATATGATGAGAATAAGGATGTGGCGCCGGTGATCGTGGCCTCGGGGCTTGGTTATATGGCGGAGAGAATCGTGGAGATGGCCAATGAGAACGGAGTGCCGGTATATGAGGATAATTCATTGGCGACGGTGCTGACGCAGTTGGATCTGGGAACTGCGATCCCGGAGGAGTTATATCAGGCGATCGTGGATATCTATGCATATTTTCTGAGGTATAATCCCGAGAAGATCCGGGAGAAGAAGGAAGCGGAAGAGGCTGCTGCAAGAGCGGCCGCGGAGGCGGAAGAGGCAGAGAAGGAAGCGGAAGAAGCAGCTGCGGAGGCGGAAGCAGAAGAGGCTGCGAAGACTGCAGGAAGGCAGTCAGCCAGAGGAACAAGAGAGGCACGGCCGAAGGCTGCAGGAGCAGTGAGAACGCCGGGTGCGGCAAGGCAAGCGAAGTCTGGCAAGAGTGTGAAGGAGCGGCCGGTGAAGGCTGCAGGCGAAAGACCGGAGAGAACGGCGGCAAGGAAGAAGAGTTAAGCCATCAAGTGTGAAGGAGCGGCCGGTGAAAGCAGGAGTGCCGAAGCAGGAGACGGCCGGGAAGAGGAAGCAGAGCTGAAAGTTTGTGAGACGCGGCGGCGAGTCATAATATATGATAGAATAGAATGGATTGCTGTATCTTGTGGGATTTGATATAGGAATCCATTTTCATCTTACTTTGACAAACATTTTGCAGATTGTCAGGTGGTCTGCACACTAGGAATTTGTTTGTAAGAAACGATGTATGGGATATGCCGCGGATCCTGGAATGGAAACGGGAAAATTAAAAAGAGAGGGAATGAATATGACAAAAGCGCAAAAGAAACAGGCTGAGGATTTTATCAAACTTCTCGAGCGGGCGCATGACGGGATAAAGAAGACGATTGATACGAAGAATACGGAGGCGGCGCTGGATCTGCTGGCGCAGTGCCAGGAGTGTGCCATTAAGCTTGGAGAGATCATCGAAGCTGTGGAGGGAGAAGACTTTGTTACGATTCCGATGATTGAAGACTACTGTGAATTGGCCTATCAGTTCTATGATAAGATCAGTCAGAATATATATGTCAATTCGAATCAGGTGAGTAAGGCGCTCCGCAAATCCCTGATCAGGATGGGGAACAGCGTGAAGAATGATATCCCGGAGCGCAGGGAGGTTGTATTTCTTCCATATAAAGCATCCATGTGGGATTCGTTGGAAAGCGTATGGAAAGCTGCAGATGAGGATCCGGATTGTGATGCCTATGTGATACCGATTCCGTATTTTGACAAGAACCCGGACGGCAGCTTCAAGGAGATGCACTATGAGGGCGACCAGTATCCGGCTTATGTTCCGGTTACGCATTATGATGATTATGATATTTCCGTGCGGGAGCCGGATATGATATTTATCCATAATCCATATGATGAATATAATTATGTGACGAGTGTGGCGCCGAAGTTCTATTCCAAGAATTTGAAGCAGTATACAGAGAAGCTGGTTTACATTCCGTACTTCGTGCTGGGCGAGATCGATCCGGAGAATGCGGAGGCGCGGAAGGGTATCTCGCATTTTTGTGTTGAGCCGGGGGTGCTCAATGCAGATGTGGTGATCGTTCAGTCGGAAGATATGAGAAAGGCATATATAGAAATCTTGTCAGAAGCAGTGGGCGAGGATACCAGACCGCAGTGGGAGAAGAAGATCCTGGGACTTGGTTCGCCGAAGATGGATAAGGTACTGGAGACGACGGAAGATGACTTTGAGATTCCGGGAGAGTGGATGAATGTCCTTGCGAAGACGGATGGGAGCAGGAAGAAGGTTATCTTATATAATACAAGTGTGACTGCGCTGCTGCAGCATGAGGATAAGATGCTGGTGAAAATGAGGTCCGTGTTCGAGACGTTCAAGGAGAGCGTGGATGATGTGGCGCTGCTGTGGCGGCCGCATCCGCTTATTAAGGCGACGATTGAGTCCATGCGGCCGGAACTGTGGGCGGATTATGAGAAGCTAGTGGAGGAGTACCGGGCAGAGGGATGGGGGATCTATGATGATTCCGCTGAACTTGACCGAGCTATTGCGCTGAGCGATGCTTATTATGGAGATCACAGCAGTCTCGTGCAGTTGTGCCAGTCGGCGGGGATGCCGGTGATGATACAGGATGTGGAGATTGTGTAAAGTGTATGAATGAGTATGAGCAGATTTCATAATGTAAGTGAAGATTGTTAACTGGTCTGCTGTCCAGGATGTTTTATAAAAAGGAATTTGAAAGCTTGATATTTACTGGAGTAAAGATTCCGAGAGATTATAATATTTATGGGAAGAGAGTAATAGTTATAGGTTAGGATCAACTTATGATGTTGTACCTAATCTATAACTGATGTAATTTTAACGTTGAAGTTGAAAATTATCTGTTTTCTCTTGATTTTATCTCTGTATTATATTAAAATGTTATAAGTCATAGGACACAGAACTGTAAAGGGAATTATGAAAGCTGACAGACGGAATGTGCAAGGTACTTCGCCAGGTTTCAAGATGCACGAGTTGGATATTTATACAAAAATCCTTATGATGATTGTGATATTGTGACCAACGCGTGTTTTTTTATTTAAAAACATAAAGTTTATATATTATATTAAATATAAAGTTGTATTAGATAAATAGGGAGGAGATGATATGAAGCATAAAGTATTATTGATATGCAATTATTTTGCCCCAGATCATACTATTGGTGCTGTTCGGACGAGCAAATTGGCAAAATATTTGAAGGATAGTGGTTATGAAATAGAAGTTCTTACAGAAAAGAAAAAAGGTGAAGAAGATGAACTGTTAAAAAATGATGTAAAAGGGATTCCAATTTATTATACGGAAAATTCAAAGAGATTTATTCGGATGCATACGTTTTATGAAAAACTTATACAACCTTATAAAAAGAAACGTTTTGATAATTTAGATAATAGAAAAAGGGTAAATAGGAAAACAGGTAATGTTGAGTTTTATCCATTTGAAACAGCATATCCAATCATTGGAAGCCTCGATTATGTTATTGGACAGTTAAAACAGATTGATTTGTTTAGAAATGCAAAACGTCTACTGCGGAAAAAACAAAAATTTGATTTTATAATTACTTCATATGGGGATTCTTTCGCTTACTTTGCTGGAAAGTATTATTGCAAACATCATAAGGATACAACTTGGATATTTGATATTAGAGATTCCATCTATCGTTATAAATTTATACCGGATTATGTGAGTTTAATTCCAAAGCGATATGAGCAGTATATTTGGAAACATGCAGACTGTATTACGGGTGTTTCCAAAGGTATTTGTAAAAGAGTATCTCCCAAGTTTCGCCATAAGGTATGCTGTCTGACAAATGGTTTTGACCAGATAGATCGAAAAGGATTAAAACGGAACAGGATGGATACCCATAAAATGATTTTTACCTACACTGGTTCGATGTATGGTGGGTTGTGTGATTTGTCTGTCTTTTTTAATGTTATGAAAGATTTGATTTTGAATGAGCAGATTGATGAAAAAAGAATTGAATTTCACTTTGCTGGAAATGAATCTGCGTTTCAAATATTCAAGAATCAGGCAGCCCAGTATCAATTGGCTGAGCAATGTATATCACATGGGAAATTATCAAGACATGATGCTATGGAGTTGCAGCAACGGTCAGATATGCTTTTAGTGGCTTCTTATGATTACCAAAATTGCAAAGGCGGGGTGATTACCGGAAAGGTGTTGGAGTATATGGGGGCTCGACGGCCCGTCATTGCTGTGATCACGGGAGATATTAAGCATAGTGAGCTTGCAGATATTGTAAGGAAAACAAATATTGGGATTGCATATGAAGACACTCATCGTAGTAAAGACTATGTAATACTGTATGATTATGTGAGACTACAATATCAGAAGTTTATAGAGACGAATGAAACAGAATATAAGCCAAATGAAACAGAAATATGTAAATATGATTATGAAAATTTGACTAAGCGGCTTGTTAAAATAATGATTCAGGCAGAACGGAGGCATGGAAAGAGATGAGATATGCATTAATTGGATGTGGGAGAATATCACCAAACCATATTGCGGCAGCGAAAAATAATAATCTCCAGATTGTGGCTATTTGTGATGTGCAGCCAGAATGTATGGAGGATAAAGTGCTAAAGTTTAAATTAGAAGATGTAAAACAATATACAGATTATATTGAGATGATAGAGACAGAAAAACCGGAATTGGCAGCAATCTGCACAGAGAGTGGCAAACATGCACAGATTGCCTTGGAGTGTATCAAACATGGAATTAACTGTATCATAGAAAAACCAATTGCATTGTCTATAAGAGATGCGGATGCAATTATTGCAGCGGCGATTAAATATCATGTGAAGGTCAGTGCATGTCATCAAAACAGATTCAATAAGTCGATACAGATCATTAGAGAAGCAATTGATATGAATAGATTTGGCCGGTTATTTTATGGAACGGCGCATATAAGATGGTGCAGAGATCATGAATATTATAGCAGAGCTTCGTGGCGTGGGACATGGGAACAAGATGGTGGAGCGCTGATGAACCAGTGTATTCATAATATTGATTTGCTTCGATGGATGATGGGCAGTGAAATTGAAGAAGTTGTCGGCATGACAGATCGATTGAATCATAGTTATATTGAGGCAGAAGATATGGGGATTGCGTTGATAAAATTCCGAAATGGAAGCTATGGTATTGTTGAGGGAACAACGGATATATATCCGAAGAATTTGGAAGAAACATTGTATTTGTTTGGGGAAAAGGGGACGGTAAAGGTAGGCGGACAGTCTGTAAACGTAATTGAAGAGTGGAGGTTTTCTGATCTTCTGGATAATCCGGAAGAAGTAAAACAGAGATTTCATGAGAATCCGCCTAATGTATATGGATATGGCCATACACCACTTTATACGGATATGATCAACGCCATAAAAAATGACAGGCAGCCGTATGTTACAGCCATGGATGGGAAAAAGGCGCTGGAACTGGTGCTTGCGATTTATAAATCAGCGGCAGAGGGACAGAATGTGAAGCTTCCGATCACTGATTGTGCAACAACTGATTTTGCGGGACGTTTTCAATAAGAGAAGAGGAAAACATTTATGGAATTTCGTGATTTAAAGCGGCAGTACCAATATTTAAAGGACAAGATGGATGTATCGGTGCAGGAAGTAATTGAAAAAACTAATTTTATTCAGGGAAATCAGGTGTCAGAATTAGAAACGACATTGGCAGATTATACAGGAATGAAGCATTGTATATCTTGTGCCAATGGAACGGATGCCTTACAACTTGCCCTGATGGTATGGAATGTTGGCCCGGGAGATGCAGTATTTGTACCGGATTTCACCTTTTTTTCAAGTGGAGAGGTAGTGGCTGCAGTAGGAGCCGTTCCCATCTTTGTAGATGTAGAACGTGATACATATAATATGGATTGTGATTCACTAGAACGTCTTGTGAAAAAAACAGCAGCAACGGGGAAATTGGTACCCAAAGTGATTATATCTGTCGACCTGTTTGGACAGCCTGCAGATTATAAAAAAATAAAAATGATTGCATCAAAATATCAGATGTTTGTTCTGGAAGATGCTGCACAGGGATTTGGCGGGAGGATAGACAAGAGACTGGCTTGTACTTTTGGGGATATTTCGACTACCAGTTTTTTTCCGGCGAAACCGTTCGGATGTTACGGCGACGGAGGTGCAATATTTACCAATCATGATGAATGGGCAAATTTGCTGAGATCATATCGAGTGCATGGAAAAGGTTGTTCAAAATATGATAATGTACGGATTGGTATGAACTCCAGATTAGATACGCTGCAGGCGGCAGTTCTTTTGACAAAATTCCCTGTTTTTGTTGAAGAAGAGCTGGAATGGCAACAGAATATTGCGAAGATGTATACAGAACAGCTTCGGGATTATGTGAAGACACCAAATGTGAAAGAGGGTTTTTATTCTAGTTGGGCGCAATATACAATTCAATTAGCTGACAAAGTAATGCGAGATGGGCTTCAAATATATTTAAAAGAGCATGGAATTCCAAGCGCAGTATATTATCCCAAACCGATGCATCGACAAGAAGCGTTTTGTAATAATTATTACGATGATAATGACTATCCGGTTACAAATAGATTGTCAGAAATTGTTTTGTCCTTGCCGTTTCACCCGTATATGAGAGAGGCGGAGATCAAGCAAGTTTCGGAAATAATAATAGAATATGTAAAAAGGTAAAATGTAATGGACTATTTTGTGCACGAGAGCAGTTATATTGATGAATGTGTGAAAATTGGGAAAGGAACAAAGATATGGCATTTTTGTCATATTCAAAAAGGTGTCAGAATAGGGGAAAACTGTTCTTTCGGACAAAATGTGAATATTTCAAATAATGTAAAGATAGGAAATGGTGTAAAAGTTCAGAATAATGTTTCCATCTATGAAGGTGTAGAACTGGAAGATTATGTATTTTGCGGGCCGTCTATGGTATTTACCAACGATCTGACGCCCAGAGCAAAGTATCCGAAAGGAGCCGCCGGGTATAAGAAGACGCTGGTCAAAGAAGGTGCAAGTATTGGTGCAAATGCAACAATCGTATGCGGCCATACGATCGGAAGAGGAGCCATGGTTGCGGCAGGGGCTGTGGTGACGAAGGATGTGCCGGATTATGCGTTGGTGGCAGGGATTCCTGCAAAACAGATTGGTTGGGTAGATGAATATGGATGCAGTTCAAGTGATAGAGAAGGTATTAATGGAAACGGATGATATTTTTCCGGCTAACTGGAAAGAGATGATTCGTGGAAAAAAGGTTATTTTTTACAATACCGGCGTTACGGGTATGCTGAATGGACGTGAAAAACGAATTGAAAAGATGAAGTGGGTATTCAAATTTTTTCGGAAACGCCCGGAGGCAGTATTGTGGTGGCGGCCGCACCCTTTAGAATTGTCAACCATTCAGTCCATGCTTCCGGAGCTGGAAAAACAGTACAGGGAATTGATGAGACAATATAAGGAAGAAAATATCGGTATTCTGGACGAGAGCGCGGATTTAAAGAGAGCGATCGCGGTATCAGACGCTTATTATGGAGACTGGAGTTCGGTAGCGGAATTATTCAAGGCAGTGAAAAAACCGGTTCTCTACGTCAATGATACGGTAAAAGAGATAAGAGATGCGTTATATTTGCCGGGTACAGTTTGCGTGAAAGATGAATTCTTCTGGTTTATACAGTTAAACAGTAATAAGCTGGTCAAAGTGAACAGGTCGACATATGAGACGGTTGATATCATTAGCATTCCGACGGAAAATCCATATAAGCATCGAATGTATAATTATCATATTATAGATATCGGATCCAGTCTGTTATTGCTATTAGAAAAAAGTAAAAATATATATGAATATGATATTGCGTCAGGAAAATTCGCGGCATATCCGCTGAAGCCGGAAGATAAACGATTCCATAGTGAGATTGTGATAGAACATGACGGTAAATGGTTCATGTTTCCCTATAATGACAGTGGGATTTTAGAGTATGATCGTCATCTGGGGAATGTTGATTTCAAACTATGTGCGGAATCTCAAAAGATAAAAGCTGCAAAATGTTGTGTGTACATCGGCACAAAGATTTATATGGTCAGCAGAGGGACGAATCGGGTATTTCAATATGATTTGGTGAATCACACCTGTACATTCCGGGATGTAGGAGATCAAAATAATAAATATTGGGGTATTAAAAAGGCTGATAAATACTGGGTACTGCCGCAGCTGGATAAAAAGGCGGTCACTCTTTGGGATGAGGAGAAAGATGAAATAACAGAGCTTAGGAACTTTCCGGATCATTATATGTGTCTGTCAGGAAATGCATATCTTGATATGTATGAAAAAGATGGAAATGTATATCTATTTCCTTTTTATGCCAATATGATTTTAAAGATAGACACAGCCAATAAAATGATTGGACAAGAGTACGCGGATATTTTCTTTGACGCCGGTTACGGGATGAATCCGGAATATTCCGGTGAAGCAATGTTTCTGTGTGCAAAGAGATATGGAGATTGTATCTACACATATGCATTGTATAAAAAGTGTTGGCAGATCTTCGATTTGGAGACGATGAGCGTGGAGAATAGTCCTTTGTTCGAGATAGACAGGCAAGAGTACAGAGAAAAGATCGAATGCATTTTAGATAATGAAGAATACGAAGAGTCATTTTGTGAAGGCGAGAGTGTTCTTATCTGCAATCTAAATAATTATGTGAAAGGCGTACAGAAGGATTTCCATATAGGGAATGCCAAAGCGACTGACAAAGAAAGTGTAGGAGTATGTATTTATGGAATCCTTATGGGTAAGGATGAAAAATAATGGAGAGTTATTATGGAAAAGCTGAATTTCCCGAACCGGGTTACGGTAGAGTTGACGAATGACTGCAATGTTTCTTGTGTATTCTGTAACAGGCAGAAAATATCGATGGATATCGGATATATAGAGGATAAGCTGTTTTATAAAATCATAGATGAGATGGCGCGGCATCTTCCTGTTAAACTGGTTCCCTTTTTTAGAGGCGAGCCACTGATGCATCCCCAACTGATTCCGTTTCTGCAATATGCAAAACAAAAAGGCGTGGGACCGATTCAAATGGCTTCAAACGCACTTCTATTGGAAGAACAAATGCAGGACAGGCTTATTGAGGCAGGAATTGATTACTTGTCATTCAGCTTAGATACCGTTGATCCGAAGGTCTATGAGCGTTCAAGAATGTTCGGTAATTTGGAAATCAGTTCGAATCATGTCAAATCTATGGGATTGAAATGTAAAGAAAGAAAAAAGAAAGGCCTGTCGGCGCCGACAATACAGGTCTCAACAATCAACATAGAAGAATATCTGCCAAAACAAAAAGAGTTTATAGAAGAATGGCTTCCATATGTGGATGTTGTACGGGTATATGAACAGCACGACGAAAAAGGTCGTCTGGTGGATCCTCAGATAAGGAAAAGCCTGGATGTATTTGAGGAAAGAAAACCCTGCAGAAAAGTATTTACCGATATGATCATATATTGGGACGGAAGAATGGCGTTGTGTAATTATGACTGGAATGAACAGCGAAAAATAGGAAACGCGAATACTATGACTCTGCAGGAAGCATGGGATTCCGAAGAGTATGAAAACGTGAGGAAAATGCACTTATGCAATCAGTTTGACAGAGGAATATGTGCAGATTGTCATCACTGGAAGATTGATTATACAGAAAATGGATTTATTGGCACAAGTTATTATGCAAAAGAGTAGGAAACTCAAGACTTGCATTTTCGATTGCCAGTGATAGAAGAAAGGGATAGCTATGTGCGGAATTGCAGGAATCATGTGTCTTCAAAGGAGAGCGTGTGATGTAGATAAAACAGCGGCAATCGTAAAACATATGACAGACCTGATTGCACATCGGGGGCCGGATGACGAAGGATATCTGACGCTTGATGAGGGGCATGTTTTCCTGGGGCATCGGAGATTGGCGGTTATTGATCTTTCTGATGAGGCAAAGCAGCCAATGCAGAGTGAGGATGCACGATTTGCGATTACATATAATGGCGAGATTTATAATTATCGCGAATTAAGAGAAGAGCTAAAGCGGTTAGGTTATCAATTTGTCACCAGATCAGATACGGAGGTTGTACTCAAGGCGTATGAAGCGTGGGGCGCTGCATGTCTGAAAAGGTTAAATGGTATTTTCGCATTTGCAATATGGGATGATTATCGAAAGGAATTGCTTATGGCGAGAGACCGCTATGGTACAAAACCATTATATTATGCGCAGGTATGCGGGCGGCTTGTTTTTGCTTCAGAATATAAAGCAATTTTAGCATATCCTGGTTTCCGAAAGAGATTAAATCTGAAAGCAGTGAAGGAATACTTCACATTTCAAAACATATTTTCTGACAATACCTTCCTGGAAGAAATAAGAATTCTTGCTCCTGGAAGCTATATAAAAATCAGTTATGAGGATAAAAGGATACCTGGATGTACCAATTACTGGGATTTTCAATTTAGTGAAAAGGGAACAAATATTACGGAACAGGAGTATGAAGAAGAGCTGAACCGCTTATTTGTACAGGCAGTTAAGCGGCAATTGATCAGTGACGTACCGATAGGGACATACCTGTCGGGAGGGATTGATTCGGGCTCTATTACTGCAATTGCGTCCCAGAGCATACCGGATCTTAAGACTTTTACATGCGGGTTCGATCTTCATTCGGCGTCCGGTATGGAATTGGTCTATGATGAACGAGAAAAGGCAGAATATATGTCATATCTGTTTAAAACAGAGCATTATGAAATGGTACTAAAAGCCGGAGATATGGAGCGATGCATGAAGAAGCTGGTATGGCATCTTGAAGATCCCCGGGTGGGACAAAGTTATCCGAATTTCTATGCCGCGAAGCTATCTTCAAACTTTGTGAAAGTTGTCTTGGCAGGATGTGGAGGAGATGAATTATTCGCCGGCTATCCGTGGAGATATTATAGGGCAGTTAATTGCCGGCACTTTGATGAATATACGCAGAATTATTATGAGTACTGGCAAAGAATGTTAAAGCAAGATGAGATGCAAGGTTTTTTTGAACCAATCTACAGTGAGATAAAAGATTACGACACAAAGGATGTATTTCGGGGGATCTTTGACAAGATACAAAAAGAGTCTTTATCACCGGAACAAAGTGTAAATTATTCTCTTTATCTTGAAGCAAAGACATTCTTGCATGGCTTATTGGTTGTGGAAGATAAGCTAAGTATGGCACATGGGTTGGAGACGAGAGTTCCTTTTCTGGATAATGATCTGGTCGATTTTTCAATGAAAGTTCCTGCCCGGTTAAAACTTTCCATGCTTGATAAAGCTGAGAGATTAAATGAGAATGAGTATGGGAGTAAAGTAGATAAGTACTTTCAGAAAAACAGAGATGGAAAATTAATATTAAGAAAGGTTATGGGAAGGTATATTCCTAAGGAAATTGCAGCAGGCTTAAAACAAGGCTTTTCGGCGCCGGACGCCAGTTGGTTCAGAGGGGAAAGTATTGATTACGTGCACAGTATTATCTCTGATCCCAATGCTCCGATTTACCAATATATTGATAAGAAATATGCGGATAGAATCTTAAGAAAGCATATTAGTGGAGAGGAAAATAAGAGGCTTTTGATATGGTCTATTATAAACTTTAATGAATGGTTACGGCTTTTTTTGTAGGAGTGAGAAACCTAAAACAGAAAATGCTATAAGAGAAGGAATCAGTTATGGAAAAAGTTCTTATCACAGGCGCAACGGGTCTTATCGGAAGAGAGGTATTGGCGCTGTTAGAAGATGAATACGATTGTTGGATTATTGGAAGACGCCCGGTTTCCGGAAAAAGGATACACTTTATTGAGCAAGATATAGGAAAGCCGTTTGATTTAAGTAAATTTCCGGAGCAAGTAGACTATGTGATCCATTTGGCACAGAGCGATAATCACAATGATTTAGAAAGTAACAGAAAGGAGCTTTTTAATGTCAATGTTTATGGTATGCTGCAGTTGCTTGACTATGGTATAAAGGCAAAAATAAAGAAATTTCTTTTTGCATCTTCGGGTGGCGTATATAGTCGGCTGGATAAAGCGGTGTCAGAAGATGATGTGCTAACCGTAAGCAATGCATTGAATTTTTATCAAAACACGAAGTTGTGTATGGAGATTTTATCTCAGAACTATCAAGAATTTTTTGACGTCATTACATTTCGCTTCTTTTTTGTATATGGAACAGGGCAGAAGGCAAATATGTTATTTCCCAGGTTAATTGAAAGTGTAAGAGAAAAAGGAGTTATTACCATTGGCTCATTAGATGATATAAGGATAAATCCAATATATAAAACAGATGCGGCGCAATGTGTATTAAAAGCGCTGAAAAATATTCACAGGACACAAACATTTAATATAGCAGGAAGTGAAATAACTTGTCTGGGAACAATTATCAAGAAGATTTCGCAGAAAATTGGAGTAGATGCTAAAATAAAATATGAGGATAAAAAACAACAGGATACGGTGGCAGATATTCAAAAGATGCAGGACTTATTGTGGAAACCCCAAGTTCGCTTAGATGAAGGGATTGGCAGAGTACTGGAGGCCATTAAATGAAAAAACAGAGAAAAATATTTTTGGGAGTTCAGGAAATTGCGGGGATGTTGGAAAGATTGAATAATGCTTTTCATGAAATGGGATTAAGAAGTGATTTTTATTGTATGGATAGATACAGTTTTGTGTCTGAACAGGATAATAAAACTATTCTTAGAAAGTATCAGATTCATTCTGATAAAAGAGTACGGGCTAAGAGTGAATTTGAGAGAAACTGGTGGTATTTCCTGCAAATGTGGGATATATTACATGTGTTTCTCCATGCCTTATTAAGATATGACGACTATCTTTTTATATTTGGCCATGGAATGTTTTTTTATAATAAATATTTAAGTAAAATAGAGGAATTAGAATTTTTTATATTAAAGTTATTTCGTAAAAGAATGATTATGTGGTTGTGCGGCTCCGATTCAAGAGCGCCTTATTGTGATGTATATCTTCATAATTGTAATGGACAAGTAGATAGAGTATTTAGTGCAACACAAAAAAGGTTAAAAAGAATAAGGATGCTTGAAAAATATATGATATTGATTGACTATCCGGCGTCTTCGCATTTTCATACAAAACCTTATCTGGTATATAATTGTATTGGAGTGCCTGTAGATGATAAGGAAAGAGTACAAACTGACAAAAAATATAGTAATAAAAGTATAATTATGCATGCGCCATCCAACCTGAAAGCAAAGGGAACTGAAGTTATTAGAAATACTTTAAAAGAGTTAAAAGAAGAAGGTTATGAATTTGAATATGAAGAGGTAACCGGGTTGCCGCATAAAGCAGTATTGGAACGAATAAATATGTCAGATATTGCAATAGATCAGCTTTATTCGGACACCCCTATGGCTGGATTTGCCACAGAGGCGGGTATAAATGGTATCCCTGTTATTGTCGGCGGGTATTATGCAGAAGAGTATAAAAAAATTTTACCGCAGCCCATTCCACCAACGGTTTACTGTAAACCAGAAGAATTAAAAGAAAATCTGATTTATCTGTTAGAACACGAAGAAGAAAGAAAAAGAATCGGAGAAGAAGAAAAGAAATACATAGAGGATAACTGTTTAGCGACTACTGTAGCAGAAAAATTTTTGAAGATATTTGATAATTCATATCCGGAAGAATGGATTTTCGATCCGAATGACAATGATTATATCTGGGGAGGCGGGGTGGATAAGAAATTAGTGACTGATAGTATTGTCAAATTAATTGATACCTACGGCCCGGATTCATTGTGTTTGGATGAAAATGGCTCACTTTATAAGAAATATATTCAATTATATAAAGAAGCGAAAGACACGAGGGAAATATAGTTGAAAGCGATATTGATTTTTAAGACATCTGCAGATGCAACGGTAACAAGGCTTTTTCAGGATTTAGGAAATGAAAATATTGACTGTCTGCTCCCAGGCAGTCAAATAGAACGATACAGGTCACAGTATCCGGATATCAATTTTATTGATATCTGTCAAGAAGGCTTTTATGATCTGCCCGTCAAGATCACTGATGAGATATCTTCAAAGACATATGATCAATTATACGTAACATTTTCTGGTATCAAAGGACATAACTATGGTAACGTTATGGAATTGGTCAGTAAGGTGAATTACCGAAGCGCCTTTTTTTATAACTGCAATGGAGATAAGACAGCAATACCCAGACCGAATAAAATAAAAGATATGCTTTGCAGAGCGTATATTGAAGTTATCAATTTTGTCTATGGGTTAAAAGGAGACCAGTAAGATGTGCGGGATAGCCGGGTATATTGATAAAACGGGGAAATACAGACCTGAGAAAAAAATGGTCAAAAAGATGACAGACGCGATAATCCATCGGGGGCCAGACGCGGAAGGGCAGTGGATCGATGAATATATAGCGCTGGGGCATAGGAGATTGTCCATTATAGATTTGGAGGCAAAAAGCAATCAGCCGTTGGTAAGCCATGACGGAAAATATGTAATTACTTTTAATGGAGAAATCTATAATTATATAGAACTTAAGAGCGAGTTAGTGAGTAAAGGAGCTGTTTTTAGGACGGATAGTGATACAGAGGTAGTGATAGAAGCTTACAGGGCATATGGGGAAGAATGTTTTAATCAATTCAACGGTATGTGGTCGCTGGCTCTTTATGATATGGAAGAACAGAAGGTGATATTAAGCAGAGACCGCTTCGGGATAAAGCCTGCATATACGGTTGATAATGAAGATGTATTTGTATTCGCATCTGAGATTAAGGCAATTTTAGCGGCGTTTCCGGAAGAAAATATTCCTAACGAAGCATGTATATATCGCTATTTGTCCCAGTCTGTGAATGAAGATACGGATGAACAATGCTTTTACAAAAATATTAAGATTTTTCCGGCAGCACATTATATGATTTATGATCTTCAGAATCACACAAGGGAATATAAAAGCTATTGGGAAGTGAATGAGCAATTATTTTATGAAAAGTGGATCCAAGAAAAAAAACCTGTCAAAACTTTCAGGAAATTATTTGAAAGCGCCGTAGAATTAAGACTTCGTGCGGATGTGGAAGTAGGGGCATGTCTTTCGGGTGGATTGGATTCGAGCGCTATTGTCGGCTGTGCGTCAAAGAAATTCGGAAAAAAAATGCATACCTTTTCTTCGGTTTATACAGATAAAGAATGCAATGAAGAATCCTATATCCGTAAAGTGAATGAAAGGTGGGATACGATTCCGCACTATATCAAGCCTGACGATTATGAAGAAAATTTCACAAAATATATAGAGGATTTGACGTACCATCACGATCAGCCTACAGGAGGAGCTTCTTTATACAGTCAATATATGGTTATGAAGGAGGTTCAAGGAAAAGTAAAGGTAATTCTGGACGGACAGGGGGCAGACGAATTATTTGCAGGATATATTCCATATTATTCCTACTATATTGATGATTTGTTGAGCAGGAATACCTTTCGGGCAAAGTGTAAGGCAATTAAAATGCTCGTTATTATAAAAAAAGAGTGGACGGATGTTATCGGTGCGGTCAGTACAGACACGATAGTGAGACTTGTCGGACTAAAAAATAGTTTTCTGTTTCAGAATGAGAAAAAGATTAAAGACTTGAAAATAAAAAGAAGCGTACAGATGTTCACAGACGACTTTATGGATAAGGTTCATGACAACTATCAGAAAAAAGAAATACAATGCTCATCTAACTTAAATACAAGATTATGTAATGATGTACTCAATAAATCAATTCCAGCATTACTACATAATGAGGACGGCAATTCTATGGCTTTTTCAATTGAATCGAGAGTACCCTTTCTGGATTACAGGATTGTGGAATTTGCGATTGCGCTTGACGGAAAATATAAGATTAGTAATCAGTGGACAAAATGGATTATTCGGAAAGCGTGCAGGGATTATCTGCCAAAGGAAGTCGCAAAAAGAAAAAATAAAATGGGATTTCCGGCTCCTTTTGCACGGTGGCTGCGGGAGGGCAGAAGCAGAGACGAATTAAAGCGGATCATATATGAATTTGGCGAGAGAAATATTGTTCCGAAGGAAACAATAGATCAGCTTTATAGAGCACATGTTGATGGGGAAGCGGACTATAGTGATATACTCTTTAGGATTTACAATATAGAACTGTGGTATAAAATGTGTAATAAATTGGAAAAGGGAATAATTTGATGAAAAATATCATACTTTTTTGCGCTGGTTTTTGGGGAGATATTGCATATTATAAATTGAGAAAAGACCGCAATATTATATTTTTTGTTGATAATGATGTAAAAAAAGTAGGGAAAAGACAGCATGATATTGAAATAATAAATGTAGAAAAATTAAAACAGATATATGATGATCAATTTATGGATGTTATCATTTGTTCGCAATACTTTGATGAAATAGCTAAACAACTATACGGTATTGGGATTGAAAAATATTATGTGATTTTAGATGGTTTTTTAATTCCGAATGCAAGGATAGAAAGTACCGATAATGATACTGTTGATAATGAACCATATTTTATGGATTCACATGATAAAACGAGTATTTTATTTGTGCAAAATACTGCATGTATCCGTACACATAAAATTGCAAACGCATTAAAGAAATGCGGATGGAAGATATGTCTGGCATATTCCGTAGCTTCTCCGGAGCAATCAAACGGTGAATATGAAAAAATATATGATGGTATATATGCAATTCATACAATAAACCAATTTATTGAGTTTGTTGAGCGGAGTAATTTCGATTATATACATTGTTCTAATGAGCCGGATTTGCTGACATTAATTTCAACTCAGACAAAAAAAGTAATTATTCATGATTGTCATGATTTAAGTAGTTCATATAGAAGCATGTCACCGGAAGAAATGTTCATTGAATTTGCTGCTAATAAAAATAGTAATGGTGTGATATACACAACAGAGGGAATCAGAAAAGAAGCTCTGAAAAAATTCAACCTTCCGGTAGAGAAAACTTTTGTGTTGGAGAACTTGATTTCAACAGAATTAGTTCCTTCAAAACGATATGAGAAGATAAGCAGCTCTGATTATGAATTGCATTGTGTATATGAAGGAGGAGTTGTACCATATGATAGAGAGAGTCATCGGTACTTTGAGGAAATCTGGACACGGCTGGCAATAGAAGGAGTTCATGTTCACTTTTACACAAACTGTGAAAGAGGGGATTGTTCTTATCTGGAATCGCTTCACGAAAGGATTCACTATGAAGGAAATTTTTCATCCAAACGACTGGCAGAAGAAATGACAAAATATGATGTGGGGTTATGTGTTTTAAACGTGACAGAAAAGAATAGACAGTATTTAGAATATGCATCCCCCAATAAAATACAGGAATATGTAAATGCAGGAATTCCGGTTGCAGTCGGAAGTATAACGAGTCAGAAAGAATTTGTGGAATCAAATGGGTTTGGCAGAGAAATTGATTTGGGTGGGAATATATTCCAACAGCTAGTAGAAATATCAAAAATTAAGATAGAAGATAATATATTACATAAAAGAGGACTAACCTTAGAAAGTAAGATTCCACATCTTATAAATTTTTATAATACTTGTAAAAATAGAAGTTTTATTGATAAAGGAAAATTATGAAGAAGATAATACTTTTTGGTGCTGGTTTCTATGGCCGGAATACCTATTACAAAATGAAGAATCAGTTTGAAATACTGTGTTTTGTTGACAATGATGTTGCGCTGGAGGGAATAGAGGTGTTAGGGATACCTGTTATATCAGCTGCAAGGTTACAGGAGATTAAGCGTCCTGAAATAGATATCATCATCTGTTCAAAGAGCTATTTTTCAATTAGTGCACAATTAATTGTTATGGGGATTACAGAATATTATGTGATGATGGAGGGATTTTTATATCATTGCAGTAAAACTGAGACTATGATGCCGGTTGAATTAAGTACATATGCTTATTTTCAAAAGGAGAAAAATGAAAAAAATATTTTATATATGCAGAATGCAGCTTGTATCAGAACTCATAAAATAGCCAAATTGATGAAAGAAGCGGGATATAAAGTTTATTTGTTATATACACTTGCACCGCCAGAAAGTAATAATGAAAGTTTTTCTAATATTTATAATGGGATTTTTACATTCTATACAATGGATGGAATGATTGATTTTATTGAGAACAGCGATTTTGATATTATACATAGTTCTAATGCACCTGACATTCTGACAAATATCATATTGGCAGCATCAAAGCATGTGATTTTCGATACACATGATATGAATAGTTTGTGGGGAAATAATTCAATTGAAGAGTTAGTATTAGAATATATAGCCAATGTGAAGAGTGATGGAAATATTTATACCTCACAGAGTGTTGTAGAAATTGCAAAAAGAAAGTATGGAATAAAAAATAAAGAAATATTATCTCTGGAAAATATGATTTTGGATCAGGAAGAAATAGGGGAATCCTACGAAAAATTAAGTGCAGTTGACGGACAGATTCATTGTGTATATGAAGGCGGAATAAATGGTAAAGATAGGGAAAGTGATCGCTTCTTTGAGGATTTATGGAAAAAGATAACAGATTGTGGGATTCACATTCATTTTTATTCGCAATCTGATGTTTTATATTGTAAAAGACTGGAACAAAAGAGCGAATACTTGCATTATGAAGGTAATGTGGAATCTAAAAAACTTGTGAGAGAAATGACAAAATACGATTGTGGTCTGGCAATATTTCATATTACAGATAAAAATAGAAACTTTATGGAAACAGGGACAGCTAATAAAGTATATGAGTATGTAAATTCAAAACTTCCTGTTATTGTAAGTGGGCTAAAGTCATACAGTGACTTCGTGAAAAAGTATAATGTGGGAATAAACCTTGATTTTACGAGAGATATCAGAGAACAAATAAGTATGGCGTGTCAAATAAAAATAAGTCCCAATTTATTGAAAGAACATAATTTAACAATGAAATCCAGGGTTTCAGAAATTGTAGATTTTTATGAAAGAGTCAAAAAAAGGGAAATACTTCGGTGAAATTTAGAACTATTAAATGTTGTTACTTCGAGGTGTGAGATTTTGTTTTTAATGATCTGATGTGGAAGGATAGGCAAATGATACTGAAATGTACATCTTTTGAAGAAATGTCCCGTGAAATTACAGAGCGGAATCAATCGATCATTATATTTGGGGCAGGCGTGATCGGAACTGTTACGGTTCCTGCGATTTTGCGGCAATATCATCTTCTGCAGCGCGTTCTGTTTTACGCGGACAATAATCGCAGGCAGCAAGAAGTTAAAATGATATTCTCTGATTGGACGGTTGAGATAAAATCCGTTGAAGAACTAGAGAATATTAAGAGCAATGCAGTCATTATAATGGCAGTCAGCAGATATGCAGAGGTATTAAACCAACTTGAGCAGATGACATGCACAGAAGATATGATTTGTTATCTCATGCCTATGATGTGTATACATAATTTCTGCAATGGTACTTCAGGAGGTGCTCCACTACTGGAAGACAGGGCTTTGATTCCAAAGAGAATACATTATATGTGGCTGGGAAGAAAACAGATACCCGCCAATCTGCAAAAGTGTATTGACAGTTGGAAAAAGTACTGTCCTGATTATGAGATCATTCAATGGAATGAAGATAATTATGATATTGCGAAACACAAATATATGCAGGAGGCCTATGAGAACAAGGCTTATGGATTTGTCCCCGATTATGCCAGGCTGGATATTCTGTATCGGCATGGCGGCATTTATGTGGATACCGACGTCGAAATCAAAAAAAGTCTTGATCCCTTGCTGAAACAGGAAGCTTTCTGCGGGGTTGAAAAATGGCAGGTTATTAATTTTGGCGGATGCAGCGGCGCGGTAAAAGGGAACCGGATGGTTAAAAAGTTTTTGGAAAATAGGGAAAACATATGCTATTTGGATAAAGACGGTAAGCAGAATATGATGACCTGTGGATTCTATGATACAGAGGCCGCCATAAAAAATGGCTATCAACTGAACGGAATGACACAGAATGTTCAGGGGATGAATATATATGCGTATGACTATTTTCATCCTTATGATTATATGTCCGGGATTAGCCATACCACGGAGCATACCTATTCGGTTCATTGGTTTAATGGCGGATGGCTGGATGAGAAAATGAAATCAGCGAATGAAGAGGCAGTAACCAGATATGAACGGGTTTACAGCAGTGCGGTAAAAAATACTTAAAGAAAGCAGCACAAGGAGATTTTGACATGTCTTTATATCAGGATATCATTGAAAAAAAGGAAAAGATCTCATTAGTAGGGTTAGGGTATGTAGGAATGCCGATTGCAGTGGCATTTGCGAAGAAAGTAAGCGTCATTGGCTATGACCTTAACCAGGAAAAAATTAATCTCTATAAAAAAGGAATCGATCCGACGAACGAAGTCGGAAACACAGCCATACGGGAATCTTCCGTAGAGTTTACCAGTGATGAAACAAAATTAAAGGAGGCTAAATTCCATATCATTGCAGTGCCGACTCCGGTAAATACAGATCACACTCCGGATTTGTCGCCGGTAGAGGGAGCCAGCCGAATCCTGGGAAGGAATCTGTCAAAAGGATCTGTTGTGGTATATGAATCTACCGTTTATCCAGGCGTTACAGAGAATGTGTGTATACCAATTCTGGAAGAAGAATCCGGGCTAAAATGCGGAGTTGATTTCAAAGTGGGGTATTCTCCGGAAAGAATCAATCCGGGAGATAAAAAGCATAGACTGGAGAATATCATCAAAATTGTTTCTGGAATAGATCAAGAAGCCCTATGCGAGATAAAAGATGTCTATGACCTTGTGATAGAGGCCGGTACGTATCCGGTGTCCAGTATAAAGACCGCGGAGGCGATCAAAGTGGTAGAAAATAGCCAGAGGGATATAAACATAGCCTTCATGAATGAACTGGCAATGGTATTCGACCGCATGGGGATTGACACGAATGAGGTAGTAGACGGAATGAACACCAAATGGAATGCGCTTGGATTCCGCCCGGGACTTGTGGGCGGCCACTGCATTGGTGTGGATCCTTATTATTTCACCTACGAGGCAGAGAAACTGGGATATCACAGCCAGATTATACTGAACGGCAGGATTGTCAATGACGGTATGGGAAGATATGTAGCTAACGTGGCTGTTAAGAAGATGATTGCGGCGGGACAGGCTCCCAAGAAGTCGAATGTCGTAATATTAGGACTTACATTTAAGGAGAATTGTCCGGATATACGCAATAGTAAAGTGGCAGATATCATTCAAAGCCTGAATGAATTCGGTATAGAGCCTGATATTGTGGATCCCTGGGCAAAAGAAGAGGAAGCGTATAGGGAATATGGAGTAAAGCTTATACGGATAAATGATGTGCGTGATGCAGACTGCGTAATTGTGGCGGTTGCGCATAATGAGTTTAGAAAGATGGAGCTGGAAGAGATAAAAAGATTATTTGAAGAGTCGGAAAAAGGGAATAAGGTACTGATTGATGTGAAAGGAATTTATGATGTAGATGCTCTTGAAAAATCAGGATTATGTTGGTGGCGGCTTTAGTTGAAAATGAACGTTGAGGAAGCGAGTACAGCATTGCTGTTGTGACACAAAAAGTAATAGATTGTACATAGGGGGAATATATGGAGAAATTAATCATTTTAGGAGCTGGATTAATAGGCGGAATAGTTGCAAAAAGTATATTGCCTAATATATCAGACGAGTTTTCAGATATTTATTTTTTTGATAACGATATCAGTAAACAGGGTAAGAATATTTATGGATATTATGTGTTAAAGGATACAGAATATTATGAATTACATAAGCAAGATTGTTCATTAATAATTGCGACAGATTTTTGGCGTGAGATATTTAATGAGTGTAAAAAATTAGGTATAGAACAAAAAATTATTGCGATATTTGATAAATATTCTTTTAATAATCCTACTCCTATAAATTGCAATTATAAAGTTATGGGGGGGGGTATAATTTCACTTGTATACAAAAACAAATAGATGATATGTCATTAAAGATAGAAAGGTTGGAGAAAAGTATTTCGAGATTGTGGAATAGTGAGGAGGAAATGCTAATTAATAATCTAAGTATAAGCGGTATTCACAATTTCAGTAATAAGAGCCAATTGCCAAAATTGGAAATGTTAGATAATCCCCTTTCAATGGAAGAAGTAATGGAGGAATTGGAAAGAAAAGTACCAAAAGCATATAAGATATGGAAGCAGCTATTTGAGAACGGAAAACAAGTTTATATAGAAGATCCATCCAATAATTTGATTGTAGATGAAAGTATATGGGCAGAGACATTTGATGCATTTGGCAGTTTAAATTGGAAGAAGACAGGATGGCTTTTGGACATAGGGTGTGGAATACAAGAAATACCTTCCTAATTTAAAAAAATATCCAATAGAGTATATTGTGGGAATGGATCCGCTATTGCCAGTAAAAAAACATCCTTTTTATTTTGTTCAGGGGATTGCTGAATATATTCCTTTTAAAGATGAAAGTTTTGATTATGTAACATCTGTAACGTCTTTGGATCATGTATTACTTTTGGATAAGGCATTGGAAGAAATACATAGGGTATTAAAGAAAGATGGAAAATTATTGTTATGGGTTGGAGAAACAGAAAATACAGAAGTGTATAATCCGTACAGGGAAGACGTTGCACCTGTTGATATGTATCATTTGTTTCATGTTCATCCATCTTGGTTTGAGCCTTTGATGAAAAAATGTTCATTTGTTAAAGAAAGTCATTATCAGGATCGGTGGGGAAATCATTTTTATGCATATAGAAAGAATCAGTGAAAAATGTTGACATAAGAAAGTGGGTCAACAGGCATTAGAGGATGAAAGGATGAAAGGATAAAAGGATAAAAATGTGCATAGATAATAAAATATATTTGACCTTTGATATGGATTGGGCATGTGATGAAGTGATGGATTTTTTATATGATTTATTGGAAAACTATGGTTTAAGTGCGACAATAAATATAACAAACTATTTTTGCAATATAGGGAGATACAGAGATAATAAAAGGATTAATTTAGGAATACATCCTAATTTTAACCCTATTATTAATGGAGATGCCGGAGGGGATAATAAAGAGGTTGTTATAAGAAAATGCAAGGAACTTATTCCTGACGCAGTGGTGGCAAGATCTCATTCATTGTTAAATTCAACACCTTTGACAAAAGTCTTATATGAATTTGGTATAAAATATGAGTTGAATTCCTTTATCGTGCCACACAAAGGAATGTGTGTGTATTCGTGGTATTTGGAAGGTGTAATGCAAATTCCATTCTTCTTTGAGGATGACATATATTTAATGGAAGGATTCAGTAATCAACCCAAATTTTATTTATGTAATCGTATTAAAATGTATAAAATTTTTAACTTTCATCCTATTCATCTATTTCTGAATACGGAGACATTAGAACGATATTATAAAATAAAGAAAGATTATCATAATTTTAATGTGTTGAAAAAGAATAGAAATACAAAAGATTATGGTATACTGGATTTTTTTAAGGAATTAATGAAAGAAGCTTCAGATGGTGGATATGAATTTGATTTGATTAGGAATATTAGAAAAGAGGATTATAGTGAAAATTGCGGTGATAGGTAGAACACAAATGCTTTTTCAGGTTATAAAATTATTAGAGCAGACAGAACATCAGATTGTAATCATTGGCACTTGTAAAGAATCTCCGGAGTATACGGTTAAAAGTTCTGATTACGAAAGGGCGGCAAATGAAAAAGGAATCCCATTTTTTTGTACACAAAATATAAATACAGAAGAAATTGTTGATAAACTATACAGAAGTGGTGCAGATATTGCAATTAGCATGAATTGGATATCAATGATTGGTGAAGATGTTATAAGGTGTTTTAAATATGGAATACTGAACATACATCCGGGGGATCTGCCCCGATATAGAGGTAATGCATGTCCCAATTGGGCGATTCTTAATGGTGAGGACAAAATTGGGATTACCATTCATTATATGGATGCAAATAAGTTAGATGCAGGAAATATTGTTTTAAAGGATTTCATTTATATAGACGATAATACTACCATAGGATGTGTATACAAAGAACTTGAAAATAGAATCCCTCAGTTATTTCTAAGAGCAATTTCAATAGTAGAAAAGAAAGGAAGTAAAGGAGAGAAGCAGGACAATGATTCATTGAGATGTTATCCTAGAAAGCCTTGTGATGGAAGAATCGAGTGGGAAAAAAGTATTGTAGAAATACAAAGGTTAGTCCAGGCATCAGGATTTCCATTTGCGGGAGCATATACATATTGTAATGATAAAAAGATCATTATTAAAGAAGTACAGATAGAACCATTTCGGGAGAAGGTTTTTGTAGTGCCAGGCCAGGTAATAGTGATAGATAAAAGCAACAATAGAATTGGAATTGCAGCAAGTGATGGAATTGTTACAATTAGAGAAGGGTATATAGAAGGACACGAGAATATAAGACTATGTGATTTTATTAGAAGTACAAGAATGAGAATGGGATATATCTATGAAGATGAGATATATAATCTAAAAAAGGAAATCGCAGAGTTAAAAAATATGTGTATTCAGGGAAAGTAAAAAATGAATTATTATTTTGAGGATTTTACAGAGACAAATTATAAAACAATATTACAAAGACTGTTGCATAAGGGATATGAATTTATAAAGTTTGACTATGAAAAGATTAAATGGGGGGGGGGGTAAAACCGTTTTATGGAGACATGATGTTGATTATTCTTTAAATAGGGCATATCAATTGGCTGATATAGAAGAAAGATTGGGGATAACGGCAACATATTTTATACACATGCAAAGTAATTTTTATAACATATTTGAACCAAGTCAATATGAAATAATTGAGCAAATAATTAGCAGAGGACATGCCATCGGATTGCATTTTGATCACGGATTTTACACACAGAGCAGGCAGATGAGTAATTGTGATGAGATTGAAAAGCATGCAGGAATAGAAAAAGAAATGATGGAGAAATATTTCGGCATTGAAATAAAAACTATTTCATTTCATAATCCGGAAGCAAGTCATGTTTTGGAATTAGGACAGGATTATTATGCAGGTATGATGAATGCCTATTCGCAAACTATTTTTGAACATTGTAAATATTGTTCCGATTCAAATGGTTATTGGAGATACGACAGGTTACAAGATGTGATAGAGAGCAACTATGAAAAACTTCATATATTAACCCATCCGGAATGGTGGGTGCCTTATGAAATGTCACCTTACGAGAGGGTAAAAAGATGTGTTGATGGCAGACGGGACAGTAATCTTAAGACATATTGCGATATGTTAGACCATTGTGGCCGTGATAACGTGGGATATAAAGCGTAAATACTTACAAGAAGTAGAGTTTTATGGAGGAGAATTATGGATATCCATACCATAACTGTCATAGGCGCAAATGGGACGATGGGATGTAACATTGCCGGTATATTCGCTTCCTTTGGAAACTGTAAGGTGTATATGGTTGGCAGGGACATATCAACCGTAGAGAATGCAGCTCTTAAAGCCGCATTGTCCGTTAAAGGAGATTCTATTTTACGGAATCTTATTCCAAAAGATTATTCGCAATTATCTCAGTGCATCCAAGACTCGGAGTTGATTTTTGAAAGCATCGTGGAAGATTTACAGGTAAAAAGGGAAATCAATTACAAAATAGCAAAGAATGTACAGCCTTGGCAGATTGTATGTACAGGTACGTCAGGATTATCTATCGAAAATCTGGCCGGTTGTTTCACGGAGGAAATGAAACAAAGATATCTGGGGGTTCATTTTTTTAATCCCCCTTATAATATGACCTTATGTGAGATTATTCCGGGAAAATATACGGATAGAGAATTGGTAAAAGAGCTGAGAAATTATATGGAACAGGTTCTGGTTCGTACAACAGTAGAGGTAAAAGATACGCCTGCGTTTCTTGGAAACAGAATCGGATTTCAATTTATCAATCAGGCCATGCAGTATGCAGAAAAGTATAAGTATAACGGAGGAATTGATTATATAGATGCAATTTTGGGACCGTTTACCGGAAGAAGCATGCCGCCGATTGAGACGGCAGATTTCGTAGGACTGGATATCCATAAGGCGATTGTAGATCATATCCATATGAATACTAATGACTATGCAAAAGACTCCTTTGTTTTGCCGGAATATGCAGATCGGATTATACAAGCAGGAAATCTGGGAAGAAAAGCAGGAAAAGGGTTGTACCAGAGCGTGGAAAAAGAGGCTGGAGAAAGAAAAAAATATGTATATGATATTTTAAAAGGCGAATATCGGGAGGTTTATCACTATAGTTTCCCATTTGCAGAAGATATGATATTAGAGCTTCGAAACGGAAATTATGGAGAAGCTTTTGAGAGTTTAAAGAATAACCAGTCAGAGGAAGCCAAGCTATGTATGAGATTTATATTGGATTATATTGTGTATGCATTGGCGATTACTGATGAGATTGGAGGAATCCCTTCTGATGCAGATGATGTAATGGCGGCGGGATTTCATTGGATTCCTCCCTTAGCATTTGTCGAAGCCTTGGGGGGCAGAACAGAAACACGAAAGCTTAGCCAGAAATATCTCAGTGAGAAGATATTGAATAAAATCGGGCTGGAGAGACTTTTCAGACAGGTAGATCAGTCTAAATACGATTACCGGAAATACCTTAGGGCAAAGCCTTAAGGTAGAGGAGGCAGAGATGGGAAAAGTATATGTATTAGGAGGAGCGCAGACTGATTTTGAAAGGAACTGGAATAAAGAAGGTAAGAATGTAATCGCACTTTTAAAAGAAGTGGTTCAAGACGGTCTTAAGAATACGAATCTTCATTTGGCAGATATAAAAGAACTAAATAAAGAAAATAAAATCGCGTGCTTTGTGGGGAATTTCATAGCAGAGAAATATATAGAGCAGGGGCATTTGGGAGCGCTGCTTACGGAAGTAGACGAAGCATTTTACGGGATGCCCTCAGCCAGGTATGAAGCAGCCTGCGCATCCGGATCAGTTGCCCTTGATACTGCGGCTTCGAAGATTCGGGGAAATGAATACGACGTTGCACTGGTAATAGGATTTGAATTAATGAAGACGGTTTCTGCAAAAATTGGCGGGGATTTTTTAGGCAGGGCAGCATATTATCCGACAGAAGGGGAAGGGATAGAGTTTCCTTTTCCGAAACTTTTCGGACGTCTGGCAGACGAGCTGATCGATAGGTATGGCTATTGCGAAGAAAGATTTATGGAGAATCTTGCCATGATATCAGCTAAGAATTATGGGAATGCAAAGCGAAATCCCTATGCGCAGACAAGAAAATGGTTCATGAATCAGGAGCAGGCGAATCTTCGGAAAACCAAGCTGAATCCTATTGTAGGGGGGCGTCTGGCAGTTTCCGACTGTTCACAGGTAACGGATGGAGCGGCAATGGTTGTCTTAGTTTCTGAAAGATTTCTGAAGAATAATTTTGTTCAGAAGAAACCGGTATTAAAAGGGTACGGACATCGAGTTGCGCCTATGACTTTCAATAAAAAAATAGAAGAGAGCAGGGGAAAGGAGTATATTTTGCCATGGACAAGACAGGCTGTATTGGATGCATATTCACGGGCTGGGATGGGTGTGGAAAATATAGATTTTTTTGAGACTCATGATTGTTTTACATCTAGTGAATATGCAGCAGTCTCTGCATTTGGAATAACAGAACCGGGGAAAGAGTATACGGCGATAGAAAGGGGGCTGACCCAGCTTACAGGAAGTTATCCTATAAATCCAAGCGGAGGGCTGATAGGAGGCGGACATCCGGTAGGTGCAAGCGGAGTCAGGATGTTTTTGGATTTGTATAAGCAATTAGCAGGGGAGGCGGGGGGATACCAAGTGGAAAAGGCTGAAAATGGAATGATGCTGAATATCGGAGGTTCAGCAACCACTAACTATACATTTATCATTGGAAATGAATAAGGAGAGTTTTTTTCGGAGGATATGCTGTGAGTATTGGATTGAGCGATATTTTGGAATTTTTGGACTCAGAAGGGATTCCATATCAATATGAGGGAGAAAAGCACCTCAAAATAAAGGGCTTCTGTGAAGTGGAACATTTGGAGCAGCATTGTGTAACATGGGCGGCTAATCCAGAGTTGATTCACTATGACGAGGCGAAGCGGATAAAAGAATTACTGGTTGTAGTAAGTAAAGAGGGATTTATGGGAAATGAGAAGATAAATCGTATTGTATGCGAGGATCCTAGAAGGGTCTTTTTTAAAATTCTTTCCCACTTTTTTTATAAAGAACCGGAAAGAAAAATCTGCCAGGATTCGATTGTACTTACGAAAAACATTGGGAAAAATGTATCGATTGGACATCAATGTTTTTTAAATGAAGAGGTTGAGATTGGGGATCATGTATCTATAGGGAATCATGTGTCTATAGAATGTCCGGCACAAATCGGAAACAATACAATCATACATTCGGGAACTGTGATAGGTACAGATGGATTCGGATATTTTCAGGAAAATGGAAAGTATCAGAAAATACCGCATTTTGGAGGCGTATTTATAGGAAAAGAAGTAGAGATTGGCGCGAATGTATGTATAGACAGAGGGACGCTGAGAGATACCTATATAGGGGACAGAGTAAAGATTGATAATTTATGCCATATTGCCCATAATGTCAAAATTATGGAGGATAGTATGGTGGTTGCAATGTCTTTGCTGTGCGGAAGCAGCTTATTAAAGCGTGAGACATATGTTGCACCAGGGGCAGTTATAAGGAATCAGGTGGTTGTAGGTGAGGAAAGTTTAATCGGCATGGGGGCAGTTGTGACGAAAGATGTTGAAGCTAATTCAGTCATGGCAGGAGTACCGGCAAAGAAGTTAAGAAAAAACATAGGAAAGAAGGAATAGAATGAAATATGCATTAACATGCTGCGGGAGAATCGCGGCAAACTATAACAAGGCAGTCTAAAACAACAATTTAGAACTAACTGCCGTCTGTGACATTATCTCAGACCATATGGAACGCCTGTTAGAAAAATATGATTTACAAAATGCTGCCTTAATCAAACGCTGCACAGACTACTTGAAAAAGATAAGTATTATCCGGATATTAAAAATAATAAACCAGAAGGATTTAAGCTAACTAAGACGGATAAAATAAGAATTTGTTATTCTTTTAGAAGTATGGAATATAAAGTTCAGGCAGATATCATTGTAGATTAATTATATGTAGGTTGTATGGCAGTATAGGAGTAGAGTGTTTGGCATTGGGAATTCCTGTAATAATATATATCAATCCGGATGTTGAAACGTATATCAAAGAGGAATTGGATAGGGATATCCCTGTTGTTAGTGCAATTCTACATACAATCTATGAAGTATTGAAGGATCTTGTAAGTAATCATCAAAAAATACAAGAATTGCAAAAAAGGGCAAGAAAGTATGCAGAAAAATAGGCTATTGATACAGGAAAAAATGTAAAGAGTCTTGTGGGCATGATGGCATAGATGAAATAGGAAGTGTGTATAAAAAGAGCAGTTTGATTTTACATAGAAATAGAAGGAAAAAATGTAATGAAAATAGCATCGGTTGTAGGCGCAAGACCTCAGTTTATAAAGGCGGCGGCAGTCTCACGAGTGATTAGAAAATATGCAACAGAAATATTGGTTCATACCGGACAGCATTATGACAGTAATATGTCCAATATATTTTTTGAGCAGTTGGATATTCCAAAACCGAAGTATAACTTGGGCGTGGGTTCAGGTTCCCATGCAGAACAAACGGCAGAAATGTTGGTTAAATTAGAGGAAATTTATTTAAAAGAAGAACCAAATTATGTGTTAGTATACGGAGATACAAATTCTACATTGGCGGCGGCGCTGGCGGCATCTAAAATATTAGTTCCGGTGATTCATGTGGAAGCAGGGTTGCGGTCTTTTAATAGGGCAATGCCAGAAGAACAAAATAGAATATTGACGGATCATATTTCACAATATTTATTTTGTCCGACACAGACTGCGGTAAAGCATTTAGAGAAAGAAAATATTACAGCTAATGTATATTGTATTGGAGATGTGATGTGTGATGCGGTACACTTTTATCTAAAAAAGATAAGAGAAATTCCCCAAAGTACCTTTATGACAAAACTTCACTTGCTGTTTGAGTGGGACAAGCAATTGCAAAATTGGTATATTGCCACAGTGCATAGAGCCGAAAATACAGAAAATGAAATAGCGTTGTGTGAAATATTAAAAGCTTTTGAGAAATTAGAGTACCCTGTTATTTTTCCGGTGCATCCAAGGATTAGGAAATTTATTGACCGGCTTATGGACAAAAATCACTATCGAAATATATGTTTTGTTGAGCCGTTGGGATATTTAGAGATGCTTTATTTTACGGACAATGCAATAAAAGTGATAACTGATTCAGGAGGCTTACAGAAAGAAGCATATATTATGCATAAGAATGTTGTTACGTTGAGAAACCAGACAGAATGGGTAGAAACACTTGAGGGCAACCATAATATATTATGTACGATTGATGGCAAAAGCATTATTGAAGCTGTTCAAAGAACAGATATTAAAGAGCACTTTGATGATTGCTTATATGGCAATGGGAATGCGGCAGAAAAAATGTGTAAAATATTGTTTTAATTCTATATTTTATAACAGTAGGATAAAAATTAGGGAAAACCTTAATTTTTTCTAAGGGAGATGTAGAGATACTTGAAAAATCCGAATTATGTTGGCTGTTTTAAGGCGGATAGGGAGATACGAAGCCTCGATTAGTCACTGGTCATCATACCCGTTCCCCATTCCGTAAAAAAGTAATTATCCAGATGATGGGATTCTGTAGATTTTTATTGAAGCGGTGGACTAAAATTGGTATACTATCTAATGCATGAAGAAAGTGATAGTATAGCAGAAATGAGGATTGATAGATATGAATTTCGAATTAACCGCCTCCATGATGTGTGCCGATTATGGCAATCTGGAGCGAGAAGTAAAGAACCTGGCAGAGGGAGGCATCGATTCCTTCCATATTGATATCATGGATGGACGATATGTGCCCAATTTTGCTATGTCGTTGAACGATATGAGATACATAGCATCAGTATCCCCCAAGCCGTTAGATGTACATCTGATGATCGAGCATCCGAATAACCGAATTAATCTGTTCCTGAAAAATCTCCGCCAGGGCGATACCGTCTACATTCATCCGGAAGCTGAGTATCATCCCTCCACTACCCTGCAGAGTATTATTGACGCAGGGATGATCCCTGGAATTGCGATCAATCCGGGGACCAGTGTGGAGACCGTGATGGAGATGCTCAGAATTGTCAAGAAGGTGCTGGTGATGTCGGTGAATCCTGGCAACGCAGGGCAGATGTTTCTTCCTTATGTAGGAAAGAAGATTACGAAGCTGTTGTCAATGAAGGAAGATATGGATTTTGAACTTTACTGGGACGGGGCCTGCAGTGCAGATAAGATTCTTGAATTTGCACCGAAGGGTGTCAAGGGATTTGTGCTTGGGACTACGCTGCTGTTCGGAAAGAGCCAGCCGTATGGCGAGACGCTGCAGAAGATCCGGGAATTACAGTTCTGATGAATCAGCAAGGAGCACATACATATGAAGATAACGGTCATAGGGCTGGGATATGTCGGCTTGGCAAATGCGATACTGTTAGCCCAGCATAATGAAGTTACGGCAGTTGACATTATCCCCGAGAAAATAGAGCTGATCAATAATCGAAAATCTCCGATCGTAGATAAGGAGATTGAAGAATATCTATTCGCGAAAGTCCAGAATCTTCTGGCAACAACCGATTATGAAGCGGCGCTGAAGGACGCATCGTATGTCGTGATAGCTACGCCGACGAATTATGATCCGAGGACGAATTTCTTTGATCTGCGATAATAGGGAAGATGCAATAAGAACAAGAGAGCTAATCCGAATAATATCTGCCAAAGTAATGAAGTAGAAATTCTAGCAGGGCATGTTGGAAGTGACCATATACAATTACTATTATCGGTGACGTCCCATATGTCGGAAAGTAAGTTGGTTCATTGGGACGGGTCTGCAGATACACAACACAAGGCACTTAATCAGTGCCTTGCATGAGGAAAATATGGAAATATATCTGATAGTATACCGTAAAAGATTTAAACATGGTGTAATTGACGTTGATTGAGAATAGTCTCTTTCAGTTTTAGGTCACTTTCATCAAGACACAGCGCTTGAATCTTCCAGTTAGGCCATTGTGCTATTAAATCCAATAGAGTAGTTTCATAGCTGGTTTCTTCGGAATTTTGTTGTGATTGTTGAAGTGTATGCATTAGTTGGTTCTCCTCTCTTTTATTTCCTGTTCCCATTTTAATGCTTCTATGGCTTCTTTGTCAATATAAGAAGTGGATAACATCTGACAACGTACCCGGGCTTTTTTTTCAGTCCATTTAATACAATGACCATCGTTACCCTTTCGTCTGATTCGTGTTCCAGTGCTGAGACGTAAGGAAAAGAGGTCATAGAAACGCCGTGGTCCAATGCCTACAAACTCGCAGAATTCCACCTTATCTTTTTCCTGGGTAATGGTAATAGAATCATTATATAACTCCAATGTCCGGCTTTTGGGATATGGTTCAATATATACTACCTTCTTTATTCCTGCTGAGATAATGTGCTTTGCGCAATTATGGCAGGGGAAAGTACTGCAATATAAAGTGGCATCTTTTGTCGAGATTCCATTTCGGGCGCAGGACATAAGAGCGGCCATTTCGGCATGCACCGGACGACCATATTCTGTTAGTCTTTTTAAAGAGGATTGCTGTAATATAGCTTCTCTTGATTTTTCTTTAAGATGCTTTGCCTCCTCAGGTGACTCGTCAAAATTGAAAAGATCAATTATTTCATCAACTATTTTTTGTAATTCTATTTTGTTTGAATCATAACCGCGGGTAAAATCCCGGCCGTTTGGGTGTTCTTTATAATCTGGGTCGGGCCAGTACTGACCGCCGCCAAAGCAAGGAACATCATTTGCACCGGTGGCAATGATGTCGTGATCTTTTGCGATGATAGCGCCAATTTGACGGGATAGATCAGCAGATCTTAGACCGGATGAATATGCCATAAACATAGCGTATTCATCAAAAGTTGGTGTAATGAAAGGATTCCCGAAAATAAGCTTTAATATTCTGTCAATTTGAGGCTTCACAGCATTTCTTTTTTCAGTTTCGTTATCGTTTTCATCATCGCAGATATTTGCGGAAAGATGAAAATCCGCAAGTTCAAAAACAGCCCTAGTATGTTGGCCGTATGCTTTTGTCTCTTCTTCCATGTCGCGTTTAACAAGTTTTTGTGCATCTGATTTTCCCATATTTTTGAAGTTGGTCAAATATTTGATTCTTCGTTCTTCTGATTCATTGATAACAAACATGTAGAAGCCAGAAGGGTAGATCTCCCTAAGTTTATCTACCTCATCGGGATGTTTTAATGAATCGATGATAAAAGCAGTCTTGGGAATCTGTATCTGTGCAGAATCTTCCTGATTGGAAATTTTGGAATATTCTTGCCTGAGTTGATTAATACAGTGGGCAATACCAGAAGCAAGGATGCTATATGGTCCTAGCTCTAATTGCTGTCTAAGCTTATTTCCTTGATCCATTAATCTAGTTGATCGGTCATACGAGGACAGAGAAGTTGGTATTCCGCCGGTAATTGTAGGTTCTATTAGTTGCTTTGAGATTTTTATGACCTTAGATTGGTAGCCTGATTGTTGTAATTGTTCTTCAATTAGTTGGATTACATAATTGATGTCTGTTCCAATAGCGCAGGCCAATCCAATAATTAGCTCGCTGTTTGTCAATTGGTTGGCGTCAAAAGTGTCTATTTCGTTATCAATCTCCATATTTTTTCCTCCTCTTATGTGAATTATACATGTAAAAATTATATTTGTAAATTATATTTTGACAAAGTTTGACAAAATGTAGAAGCTTTCGATATAATAAATATACGGTTTCAAAAGTAGGTCTGGGGGAGGAGTGAACATGTCAATACAACGTAAAGTTGTTACAGGGATGGACAACTTTCAAAAAGCAGGGTTGAAAAATGTGGAGCAAGTTGTTTTTTCCAGAAAAAATCTTGTTATAGGGAAAAATGGTTCTGGTAAGACGCGTTTTCTAAAAGCATTAGAGACGGGAAAGAGAGAAAAAGCAGGAAAAGAGATTGTTATAACACTTTATTTTTCGGAAATACAAAGTTATTATAACAAAGTTTTGGAATCACAAGAGAAAAATCCAGATGAAGCGATACACGAGATCTATCCGTATGATTTATTGTTAGAGGACGATGAGAGTTCCTTCTTTGATTTCCTGCAAGCAATGGAAAAGGATCATAGTAATTTTTTGAGAAATATTTTATCGATTTTATCCATGAAAAGGACAAAAAAGAATACCAGAGCAAGAGCAACACTGAGGGAATTGAACGAGCTTATGATGGAATTCCTGGAAAAAAGGATTAAGATAGATTCTGATGAAAAAAACATTGAAATTGAAAAAGTGGAAAATGAGACTGTTATAAGAAGTTTGCCGCTTGAAGAAGCTATGTCAGAATTCTCGCCGGGAGAACTTATGTTGTTCTATTTATGTGTTTTTTTAATAATTATAAAAAGAAAGTATAATGAAGGTATTGTTTTAATTATTGATGAACCAGAATTACATCTACATCCTCGGGCATTAGTTAAACTGATAGAAATATTAAGAAGATCTGACAATATATCAGAACTTTGGATTGCCACTCATTCTTTATTTCTGGTTCCATTGTTTGCGTTTGAGGAAATTATATTTATGCAGCAGAATGCGATTTATAGTCGAAGTAGCCAGTTGTATAAGGATTTATATAATTCTTTGGTTGGATTAGAAAATATAAGTATATTTGACTTTCTGGAATCCCTGGATAATTGGCAGTACTATCAATTTATTGCGGAATGTTTTTGCCTGCCGGAACCTGTTGATAAGATTGATATAAACGATGAACAATTTCGTAAATTGTTAAATGGGCTCAAGGCAAAAATAGGAAACAATCCGATTCAAATGTTAGATTATGGTGCAGGGAAATGCCGGATTTGGGAATGCATGCAGTTGCTGCCTGAATCTGAGCTCAAGAAGAATAGTGTGGTTTATACTGCGTATGAACCATATCCTGAAGAGGATGAAAATAGACCATTTAAGATGTATCGGGATTTTAAAGATATTTATTCAGATGAACAGAAATTTCATGTAGTTGTATTAATGAATGTATTACATGAAATTGAAGGTAAACAATGGGAAAAAACTTTTCGGGAGATAGACGATGTATTGTTTGATGACGGTTTGCTTATTTTTCTGGAAGTAACTTCGCTATCGAAGGGAGAACAACCATATGGGCAAGATGGGTATCTCGTTTTACAGGATGAGCAGATAAAAATATTATTTAATGATGCAAATATTGTAAATATGAAGAAGAGTCCTGAGGAGAAGTCAAATTGTTGGATGATTACGAAGAAGCAAGTAGGGAGTGTTACAAAAAATACTATTAACGAAAGTATTAATGCTTTATGTGAGATTAGCTATGACCGACTAAAAATTGAATTTCAAAAGAGGATTGAATGTGCCCATCAGAATGCTGATGAGCATTCAAAAATAATTTCTGCCAGAAGATATGCTTTTTTATCGCAACAATATCTAAATGCCTTGCTGACAAAGGAAATCTTAAATGAATGGGATGAAACCCGAAAAACAAATGATTATGAGCAGGGGGCAGACATTAATGAAAAGACACAGAGTAATATAACAATTAAAGTGAAGGGCTTAAAAAACCGTAACTTTTGATATTTTATCAGGGATAGCAGCGCAAAGATGATACAAAGGAAGCGGCATCTGCATCTGTCCCGCGGATATTGCAGATCTCGTCCGGGGAGCTCAGATTGTGAAGAGGGATACACAGGTTGCAGGTGGAATGATATATTTCCTGGATATCAAGGACATTCAGGAGGGGATAGTCAGATACGAAACGGCGGAGAAGATCGGTGCAGATAATTCGGTGTGCAAGGGGAAATACCGAATCCGGGAGGATGATATATCTTTGATAGAGAACTATGACAGTTCAGGATCCGCTGGATGAGGGAATGGCAGTTAGAGGGTTTCGTAATTGTGTTGTTTGAAAGGAAAGCTGAGGTACAGGTATATGAATATTGCGCTTATTTTATCTGGCGGTACTGGAACCAGAATGGGGGGAGATATTCCCAAACAGTATATCAAGGTTGGAGGGAAACCGATATTTACTTATTGTGCGGAGAGTTTGCTTTCTCATGACAGGATTGATGCGATACAGATTGTGGCGGATCCGTTGTGGCAGGAGGAGATTCTGGGATGGTATAAGCGGGCTGGCAGCAGTCTGTGGGAGAAGAAGTTCAGAGGATTTTCGGCTCCGGGCGAAACCAGACAGTTATCCATTTATCATGGGTTGGAAGATATCATGGAATATGCGGATGATACGGACTATGTATTTATCCATGATGCAGCAAGACCGTTGCTTTCGGCGGAGATTATCGCAGATTGCCTGGACGGTGCGTCAGATCATGATGGCGCTATGCCGGTTCTGCCCATGAAGGATACCGTTTATTATAGCCGATCGGGGAATGTTGTCGACCGGTTACTTGACCGCAGTACGATATTTGCGGGACAGGCGCCGGAGGTATTCTTGCTTGGCAGGTATTATGAGGCTAACAGGAGTTTGTTCCCGGATCGGATTTGGGAAATCAACGGGTCGACGGAACCGGCGGTTCTGGCGGGGATGGATATTGCGATGATTCCTGGAGATGAGAAGAACTTCAAGATTACGACGATGGCGGATCTGGAGAGATTCCGGTCGATAATTGACAAATAACGGTAATTTTCAGGTACCGCAGGGAGTTCTTCTTTTTGCTCTATTAGGAACAAAAAGAAGAACTGACAACCTTTTTTTAAAATCTTATATTCGATAGAGTTTCAATTTTACAGGTATGTTCTTTGGTCTCTTTTGTATAATTAATAGCAACCAAAAGAATATTTCCAGTATATCCTTTGATCCAATTAGCATACTGCCTTTCTTTAATCTGGGCAATAGCCCCTTCAGCAGATTTATTCCATTTCAATTCCACAACCAATGCCGGGCAATCAACTCCCTTCTTAGGGAGATAGACGACATCAGCAAAACCTTTTCCAGAAGGGAGTTCCATGATTGGATTCAAATAGTATACTTTAGCACTATAATAAGCCATAAGAATAACACATGCAAGCGAATTTTCATCGTTATATTTTAGAATAGATGTCGTTTCGCTATGAATTGCAGCTACAGATTTTGCTACGGCATCTTCGTTGCATGCCCATGTGCATCGAAGAAGATCTTCTGAACGATTTAATGACTGTATTAAACCATCCCATCCAGGGTCGTCTACTGCATTCATAAATTCTTGTATAATTTCTTGATTAGGAATAAATGCTTCGCTGGTGTTTTTATCATAAGTCAGATAGCCCAAATGAACCAGAAGAGTAAGTACGTCATCTTTCGTCTTAAACGTAGTCATATCATTTTGGAATTTTCGGGTGTTTATTTTGCACTTTCCATTTCCTATCATCATAGAAACCGCTTCTTTTAGTCCATCAAAATTCATATCTATATAAATTTTTAAGGCTTCATAGGTTTCTGTCCCTATCCAATAACTCTGAAATTCTTTCCAAATCAACACATCAGATACTGATTTTGGATTATAGATATGGAGACCGCCTAATCGATATCCATCATACCATTTCTTCACTTCCTCGTAGTCCACCCCATGTTCTTTACATTGTTGTTGAACTTCATCTTCTGTGAATCCAAAATATTTCCCTAAATTTTTGGGAGAAATCATAGAATATTCGTCAAAAATATTAATTGCAGAATGTTCACCATACTTCTTAATTGGAAGAATTCCGGTCATATATGCCAAGTCTACATATTCAGCGCCTTTGAAGAGTCCGCGTAAAAAATCCAGATATTCTTTTTGTTTTTCTTTTCGGTCTCTTGCTAATTGGAATACACAATCCCATTCATCTATAATAAAAATAAATCCATTGCCTGTTTGCACAAATATCTGTTCCAGAACTGATTTTAGTTTCCGATTCCTCCTGGGAATAATATCTGTACATTCTGGAAAAAGCTTTATTAACTCCAGAATCACCCATTTTTCTATTTCAAAAATAAATGTATTGAGATCTTTTTTAGTTTCCAAAAAACGTTGAATATCAAGACGGATTACATTATGTTGATTCAGGTGAAGAGTAAAAGATTTATCTTTTTCGGCTGATTTTCCGGAGAATAATTTTGTAGAATCACAACCTTTACTATAATATGCAACGAGCATGTCGGCGGCCATAGACTTTCCAAAACGCCGCGGTCGGCTGACACAAATATTTTTTTGTTTTGTATTAATAACACTATTTGTATATGAGATTAGTTCACTTTTATCTATATATATTTTTGAATTTATTGCTTCTGTAAATGCTGTATTTCCTGGATTGACATAGGTTCCCACAGATTAACACCTCTTTCAGAGTATTAATAGACCGTATTTAATGTTGTAGTTCCAAATATAAAAAACTGCACGCCATAATCGCCTAACCACAATAACTGTTACGCTTATATTATCATGGATTTTTAAACTCAACAACTATTATTTTCCTTTCCTGTAAAGAGCTGCCGCATCAGATCAAGGCTTTATCTAATACAGCGTCTGGTGCGGCAGTTCTATGAATTTTGGTATATTAATAGCTTCCCTGGCGCAGTATCTCTTGCTTCAGCCGCAGAATTTCAAGATCATCAGGCAGGAGCGATATCAGCTGAGAATTTACGCCGTAAGCGTCGGCCCATTGTTTGTTCTCCATCAATCCATACAGCATCTGTTTTACCTGCGTACCCAGAACCTTAAATTCTTCGGAAACAGGCTGTGGAGGGTTCGCAAGCTTCTCAGTCAGATACTTTGTCAGCCCGCTGACTGCAATGGACAATTGCGGGTTAAGATGCAGGGCTTCTGTCAGAAGAGGAATGCAGCCCGCATAGTCTTCTTTCTCGATCAATTGCAGAACATTCTGAATCCGCACGGCGAATTTATACTGTGCCGGCAGAATATAACAATCCAGGTTATTCAGAATCTCATCCCGGTAAATCATCTTTGCGTCAGCGATAACACTTCCGCAGTAGCTTTCTAGCAGATCTAACAGGCGTATCGGCTCTAACAGGCCTTGTGTAAGCTGCTTTTCCAGAAAATGCTGATGAAGTCTTTCGGCAAGAAGCGAATGGTCGGATAATTCAGGAAGAAGCTTCTGATAGAATGCATCCATCTCAGGAAGTTCAATCTGCTGGGCCAATGATTTTGTGCAAATATTCCAATCATCGAGAGAGAGATTTTCCAATAAAATCTTTAGCGAGAATCCGTTTCTAATGGCCATTTTCAATAATTGCGGCAGAAAATATACCGGGCAGTCTGCGGCGCAGAGCTGCCAGAACTTATACACTTCGTTGGCGTCGGCCTGTGACTGCCGCTCGGCATAATAAGCCTTCTGAAGATTGACATAGAAGTTATCTGCAGTAAGCCGGGAGTAGCTTTCCAGAATATGTTCGGTCTGATCGGCATATATTCGTTTCCATTCTTCCAGATTCTCATACTGTGGTTGCGACTTGGCTGTATCTTCCCAGGGGATCCATGAAAGTATCTGAGATATTACGTTCTCTTTATTCTCTGTAGAAGGTCTGTCAGCCGAATCGTTACTGGTCGGTGCGTCAATGGAATCGTTATTGGTCGATGCTTCAATGGAAGCTTTCTTGATTTCAGAAGCGAAGAATAAGCCCTTCACATAAGTTATCGCAGCCTGTGTCTCACCGCTGGAGAATGTCGAAGTAATACCGTTCTGTGTCATAGATTTCTCCGGGTGTTTCAGCAGATATTCGAGGATCTTCCTGTATTGCAGGACATACTGCAGCCCCTTTTCATATTCTTTCAGGTTCCAGCAGAAGCCGGCGAGCATCGCAGTCAGGTTCAGTTTCCCTACTTCCAGAAGCCGGGGAGAACTCAGTATCGCGTCTCCTTCCGTAAGTGCAAGCTTTAGATCCCCGGTATAGGAAATAAAGCGCGGAAGCTCGAGCTGCAGCCACATTTCCAGAGGTTCCGGGCGGCTTGTCATCCGAGCAAGCTTCAGACCTTTTCGGCAGTATCGGATCGCAGTATCATAATCCTGTGTGCTGGCATATTCCTGTGCTGCCTGGGCATACAGATGGGCGGATGCCGGTTCTGTTTCCAGCCTTTTTTGCAGCAGAGAAAGATTGCGGTCGGATTTGGCAGATTGTGCGGTATCATTTTTTACACCGACATAACCAAAATGATGTACAAAGGTGCCAAACTTCTTGCTTGGTTCAGGATAGGGTTTTATATTTTCGTGGATTGGATAAACAAACCGTGTCTCAGACGATAATCGGCACATACGTCCTACATAGGCGTCTGCATAAGAGATACCTTCCCAGTCGTTATAATTGCGCTGGATATAGAACGCAGTCTGATAATGTTTGTATTCACCGCTTTTGAAGAAATAGAGAATCTCATCTACATTGCCAAACCATTCATCATCATCAAGATAGAGAAACCATTCTCCTTTGGCGGCGTTCAATCCCACATTCCGGGCCTTGGAGAAATCATTGCACCAGGTAAATGGGATAATGTGCGAGGTGTATTGCTCTGCCAGTTCGAGAGTCTCCGGGCTGTTTCCGGTGTAGACGACAATTAGCTCGCTGTCAAGCTCGCGAAGGAGCGGCTTGAGAGAGGACAGGCATCGCCCCAGAGTTGCCATTCGGTCAGAGACCAGCAGAGAGATGGTAAGTTGTATATTCATAGTGGATCTCCTTATTTCAGATTTTCTGCCATATTTTCCTGTTATGTCTGTGGCAGGATTGCATTTAACAATAAAACTATAAATTATTATAATGGCGTTTCTCTGGTTTTACAATACGAACTTGTATACATGTCTGTATTTTCTCAATTTTTAGAAAAAAGTATCGAAAAATGTCGTGTAATATGTTACAATGAATTTGGTTAATCAAAGGTAAGGAGATAAAGGGAAGAAGAATTCTCTTTGTTTGCTTACCTTATTTATGTGTAAGGTCTTACAGACATATTAATTAAAAAAAGAAAATTGTAAATGTATACATACATGGCAATTTTATAATTTATTTTGAGGGAGGTGTAAACATGCAAGATCAGGAATTTGTAATTAAGGGCAGTGTGGATGGAATGATTAATATTTTACAGGAAGATTTTGGCATGCCATGCGAGGAAGCAAGATTTTTTGTTTATGTTTTAGTTAATCAATATAATACGGAAGCAGTTAATTCAATTAGTAAGGATGAACTGAATCTTTGGTATTTGGATGAGGAAGATAAGTATGAGGGACATATATTTAATACACATCTGGTGATAAAATTTTCGGATGCAATATATAAGACATACCATACAGTGTACAGTTTTTTGGTACAATGGATATTTAAAAGAGAAATAGACCTGGTTCTGGTTGGCATGAATTTAGTGGATATAATTGCCTCATCAATCACCAGGATAGAAGATTCAGATTATTGCGTCTTTGCACGTATTGTAGAACTATGTATAGGTAATAATGAAAAGCTTTTTGGTGAAAGAGATGTTAAAACAGCCAATAGGGATGGAAAGTGCGATTACCAGGAAGAGGATTGGAGATGCACTCACCTGGGGCAGGAAGAAAATTGTTCTTGTGATGATAAGAAAGTAGCATTGTCTTTTATGCATCTAGAAAAACAAAATGTAATAAGAAAAGTAGGGAATCATTGGATGCTGGTTAGGTAGACAAGATAATTTTTGAAAAGGGGTTTTTGTATGACTGAGGATAAAGAGCAAGTATCGTTCTCCAATGAAACTGATGAGTTAGAAAAGCAGGATAAAGAAATTGTAGTTATCAGTTCATCTGAGGAATTATTAACTTTTTTGCTAGATATACTTGATTTTGGTGATAATGTTGAGTCAGAAGAAATTCTGGAGAACAATAATTCTTATAAAATTTTATCTATGCTATTGAGAAAAATACCAGTATTGACTGTAGCAATAGAACATAAATACGTCGACAGAATTTATAGAGATAGTTATTATATGCATTTTTCGTGTAAGCATGGAAGGTATGAGAGATTTTGTAAAAGATTGTTTTTGTTTGAAGGAAATTTATTTGTGAATGAACCGTCAGTTGACTTTCCGGATCTAGATAAAAAAATGCTTCAGGAGAAATTTATAGGAACAATAGTAGTACGACCTTTGAAAGAGGGGAAAATCGGACGAGTATTAATAAGCCCGTATTTTATTACTGAACGGAATAATACATATATGCGTTATGCAAAGTATTCTGCGACAATTTATGGAATAAGATTGCAAATTAATGCGTTCCCATTTTCTATGCAGGATGGAGAAACTACAACCTGTGCAGAAATAACGATATTGAACTTAATGGACTATTTTAGCAGGAAATATTCGGAATATAGAAGCATTTTACCAAGTGAAATAGCAGAAGCAACAGAGAGAAATGGATATGAAAGAAATATGCCGTCCAGAGGATTGGGATATCCTGTTATAACAAAGGTGTTTGGAGAAGCGGGATTTTCACCAAGGCTCTATAGTAGAAATTTATTTGCTGATATGTCACAATTTAAAAGGATAATGCATTATTTTATAGAGTCAGGGCTTCCGGTTGCGGTGGGGGTAAGGGTAGACGAGAAAACCAGGCATTCTGTCGTATGTATTGGACATGGAGAAATTCAGTATAATAAGATGGGGAAAAAAATCTATGCAATATATGATACAATGGGAGGTAATTATATTTGGCTTATTGATTCGGCAGATTTATGTGACAATTATATTGTGATGGATGATGGGCACAGTCCATACGAGAACTTTGAATGGAAATCGACAGGACAGAATGGAAAAGCAGATGATAAAAGTACATTAGGTACTTATGAGCCGGATACGTTGATGGTTCCGTTGTATAAGAGAATGTTTCTTGAAGCACAGGATGCATATGATATTTGTACATCAGCATTAGCGAGTAAAGAAGTTGGAATTCAAAGATTTAACCCTGAGCTAGGAACAAAAAAGTCACCTGTTATCATAAGGCTTTTTATGTGTTCTTCGAGAAATTATAAGCAAAGGCGAATCACGAATTTTGGTATGAAAAACAAGGAAGTCAGAGAAAGATACATCAACCTTCTTCTTCCAAGATTTGTCTGGGTTTGTGAAATATACAACAATTCAGGATATGTTGATGGGAAAGTGATAGGAGAGATTGTTATAGATGCGACTGCTTCGCCGTATGATGGAAGTAAGAGTATTCTTTTATTTCATTATCCATATCACATTTTGGTATGCCAAAGAAACATAAAAAATGTAAAATGTCTCTTTGATAAAGATGAAAACTTTGAACAAGTTAATGATTGGGAGCCATTTGTCAGATATGATCATAATTTGTTCTCGCCGAAAGAAATTAAGGCAAATGAGAATAGATAAGAATATGCAGGGAAAAAATGAATAGTAATCTATAAGTATTTGTACTGAATACGGAACAATCACTTGACAAAAGAAAGGTAGAGAACATATAATTATAATACTTATTCACTTTGAGATATTGAGTAAAGTATTCGAAGGGAATGAGGTACCTGTGATTGAAGTGGTACATTCCGATAAGGAGGATAGGAGGAGAAAGTAGGATTATGGCTATTAAAAAAGTAAAGTTGGATTATAGGCCATCCGTAACCAAGACATTGCCAGCAAAGAAAGTACCAGTTTCTAGCAGTCACATGGAAGATTTGGATAGGGCTATCAAGCAAAAAGTAAGACAGAACGAGGCAGAGCGTGCAGCTAGTATGGAGATTGCAGGCCGTTATATGGTGCGGTAGTCAGTGTTTAGAATGAGGAAGAACTGGTAGAATAGATAACTTAATATACAAAGGATATTGGGTAACAAGAGATTGCAGAAGCAGCTTTTCCTTGTTACCCTTGTTTTTGCCTGAAATAATGTGTTTATATAAGTTGACATATCTAACTGCGATATAGATGGGATGTAACAGACAGAATGTTGTGATGAAATATACAAAATACAAAAAACCTGCCGTCGGCAGGTTTTTTGTATATGAAAATTCCATTAATTACTGAAGTAACTGAAGAACTCCCTGCGGTACCTGATTAGCCTGAGCAAGCATAGCCTGAGCGGACTGAACAAGGATGTTATTCTTGGTGTAAGCCATCATCTCCTTAGCCATGTCAACGTCACGGATACGGGACTCAGCAGCAGTGATGTTCTCTTCCTGAACACTTAAGTTGTTGATGGTGTGATCCAGACGATTCTGCATAGCACCGAAGTCAGATCTCATGGAGGATACCATGTCGATCGCAGCCTGTGCTACGGAGATCGCGTGTCTTGCGCTTCCAGCCTTTGTCAAATCAATCTGATCAATAGTTACTGCTTTGGTTCCGTCTGTTTTACCAGCTGTCAAGCTAATAAAGTTTGTTGTACCCAGTGTCTTTGAAAAATCTGGCTGAGTTGAATGAAGACCAAGAGTTTTGCTGCTCATGGACTGGAAGGTTACCTTCAACTGGTTAGCTGTCTCGTGAGAGTCACCGACATGAAGCGTGATTCTTGTCTTAGTTACAACTCCTTTATCATCAGCCTTTGCGCCTGGTGATGTAAACAGCTTGGTTCCATTGAAGTTAGCAGTATTGCTGATACGGTCGATCTCTTCATTCAGACGCTTGATCTCCTTCTGCATCTCCTGACGGTTAGCAGTAGAGTATGTTCCGTTGGCGGACTGAGTAGCCAGCTCAACCATACGGTTCAGCATGGAGTGAACCTCTGTCAGAGCGCCTTCAGCAGTCTGTACCAGAGAGATACCGTCGTTAGCATTCTTCTGAGCGGTAGCAAGACCAGTGATCTGAGCGCGCATCTTCTCAGAAATAGCAAGTCCGGCAGCGTCGTCACCAGCGCGATTGATTCTGTAACCGGATGATAACTTCTCTAAGCTCTTGCCAACGGAAGAGTTGTTGTTGGTTAAGTTCCTGTGTGCATTCAATGCAGTAATGTTATGTTGGATTCTCATATTCTTTCCTCCTTGAAAATAGTCAGGGAAATCCGTTTCCCCGCATAATTGAAAAATTCCTGACACTTATATTATCGTATATAATTCAAATATATTAAGTGATTTTCTTTAATTTGTACAAAGAAAAAGGCTTCTTTAAAAAGAAGCCTTTTCCCCTATGAAAATTCAAATAATTACTGGAGTAACTGAAGAACGCCCTGCGGTACCTGATTAGCCTGAGCGAGCATAGCCTGAGCGGACTGAACAAGGATGTTATTCTTAGTGTAAGCCATCATCTCCTTAGCCATGTCTACGTCACGGATACGGGACTCAGCAGCGGTAATGTTCTCTTCCTGAACACTTAAGTTGTTGATGGTGTGGTCCAGACGGTTCTGCATAGCACCGAAGTCAGAACGCATGGAGGATACCATGTCGATAGCAGCCTGCGCTACAGAGATCGCGTGTCTTGCACTGTTAGCCTTTGTCAAATCAATGTTAGCAATAGTTACAGCATTATCACCCTTTTTATCGGCTCCAATATCAAAACCTGTTGTACCCAGTGTTTTTACAAAAGTATTCTTATCCGTGGAATGAAGACCAAGGGTCTTACTGCTCATTGCCTGGAAAGTCACCTTCAACTGGTTGGCAGTCTCGTGAGAGTCACCGACATGGAGCGTGATTTTTGTTTGATTAACTTTTCCGGCATTATGTGCAGCTGTTCCAGACGGAACCGTGAATAACTTAGTACCATTAAAGTTAGCCGTGTTACTGATTCTGTCGATCTCTTCGTTCAGACGCTGAATCTCCTTCTGCATCTCCTGACGGTTCGCAGTGGAATATGTTCCGTTGGCAGACTGTGTAGCCAGCTCAACCATACGGTTCAGCATGGAGTGAACCTCTGTCAGAGCGCCTTCAGCGGTCTGTACCAGAGAGATACCGTCGTTGGCATTCTTCTGAGCGGTAGCAAGACCTGTGATCTGCGCACGCATCTTCTCAGAAATAGC